>Ga0255365_10400_pt1 | contig 11099 bp, 7 predicted proteins | sample ANMaggSeSYBR01J3_FD_182089 | JGI IMG/M metagenome (GOLD analysis project Ga0255365, IMG submission 182089) | Sediment cell enrichment communities from methane seep in Santa Monica Basin, California, United Staets - ANME aggregate JGI... | ecosystem: Environmental > Aquatic > Marine > Cold seeps >... | reverse complement strand
AAGGGTAGTGACTTTTTGTCCTTGTGCATTAAAAATACTTAGGTTGACAAAAGATTTTTCTTTTACCGAAAAGTCAAACCAGGTAAAATCACCGAATGGATTTGGATAATTACGTATCAAATCCTGTTTGGAAACTTCTTCTTCTAAAATCGAATTTGATCCTTTGATCCTGAATTGGAGTTGCTTCGATTTAACAATATCCCTGGAATCTTTCACAACAAAATTGACGGAGTAAGTACCGGTATCTGCTACGGGGTTTCCATAAAAAATGCCATCTTCCTTAATTTTCATACCCATTGGGAATTCAAGGGGAGCAAATGAGATTTTAAGATCTTCAGTAAAAGAACCAAGATTATCAATTGTTGAATTGACAACATTCAATGCGTCACCGTTGCTTATTCCTGAACACCAGCTTACAGTATCAGGGAAGGCCATATCACCAAATATAAAATCAATATTTCCGACAGACGTCAGTCTCACAGCAAAATTCATTTCCGATCCCTCCATTTCATCCACCATGGTTCGCCATCTGAAAGTAGCTGTATTGTTGCTCCCCTCATACCAGATCCCGGTTTCCCCGGACGAAAGCAGCTTTGCCTCGGTAAAAAATGGCATTATGGTTTTCAAATGTTTGAGATATAAAGAATTTTCAATGATCCTTTTGTAGTAGAATTCGTTAACATCACCAAAATGAATGGAGCCATTAATATTGATATAAAGCTCAGAATAAGTACTGTCGAAAAAGGGAAAGTCAAATTCCAGGTTTTTTATGGCATAACCATTATAAAGTGATAACTTTTGATTTGAGACCATGGGGAAAGTTTGAATGGTTTGCTCCTGATCATAATGGTGTAAAATATTCCAGCGGTATGAAGGATATCCATTATCCGCAAAAAGCTGAATTGAATAGGGTTGATTGAAAAAAGCATCATCCAGTTCATCGGTTGTGATCTGAACCTCATCATAATTTACTGTATGGATAAGACTTAATTGTGTTAATCCGTTTTCTTGTAACGGAATGTTTTCCAGCGGATATGTGATCTCCTGAATTCCTGAAGAATAATCTATAATAGCAAAATCAATGACCTCCCCTGTCCCCAGTCCTTCAGGATCATTTTCATTAATCATTAAAAAATATTTAACCTGATCGCCATTCACAACATAGCTGAGTAATGGCGTAATATCTAAGCCTATTTCAATGTATTTACTCTCTTCATCTGTTCCTCCCTGCATATATCTATCCCCTCCCTGGTAATTAAAAATATGGAAGTCATGAATAAATTCAGGTAATATTGAGGAAGTGTCATTACTTACTCCGGAAGAGATTTTTAATTTGTTCCTCGAATCATGCTTCAGGTTCATTTTTATGGTCAGTAAAGGATCATGTTCCCTGGCATCCAAAATATAAACCCTGTTGGCCCACAAACCACCATTTGTTGATTTAAGTGCAAGTAAACGGTACATCATATAGGCGTAACCTTCATCTCCCCATTCCGGGCCAAAGGAATTGACTAATTTAAATGCACCAATTTCCCAATCTTTTAAATTTACAACGCCATCCCCATTGATATCGATATTATTTGTGTACTGGCCGTCATTATTATAATCATACCGGATGGAATCATTATAGCCAACGATGGTAACACTATGTCCTGCCCACGGTCCCCAGGAAATCACAACCACCTTTCCTTCTTCCTCTGTTCCGGGAGCCAGTGTATCAATCACTATTCCACCGGTAGCAATGATACAATTTGCCAAACTGCCATTTTCTCCCTGATCCATGTGGTTATATAGCCATTGCCTTAAGGCTCCCAGTCCATCTTCAGTTCTCACATCTATGGAATAAAAGTAATCAACACGGTTAAACATAGCATGGTAGTATTTCTCATAACCGCTCATCCATCTTGGTGAACCTCCGGTGTGGACACCACCATAGTCAGCCACACTGGGAGATCCGGCATTTCTTGCTAATTCCCATCCCCTGATCAGACTGGGTCCGTTGGTGTATTCTCCTTCATTTAAAAAATTAAGAACAAAATGAGAGGGCAACTGATTTTCAGGTTCAGCGCCCGAAACGTTCCTCAGCCTGTTCAATTCATACATTAGATTATAACAGATACCATTTAATATATGGCACTCCCAACCAATCTGGGAAATAACAGGCCGAAAAAAGGAAAGCTGAGAATTATCAACCATATAAGGAAGATTACTGCTTTTAAATTGATAAGAAAGCGGATACTCAGGAACTGAAAGAAGGTAAATAGAATCTTGGGCAGATATTGTAGGGCTATAATTATCCTTCTGCGCTATTGATCTATCAAATATTAAAATTTGTAAAATGATTACAGTATATAAAAACAGCCACTTCATGTTTAAAAATTCATAGCAAAATTAGTGAATTATACCGATTTGTTATTTGGAATCCTTTTTGAAGGGTGTACGACAAATTTCCATTGTATTGTTGTTTTTAGTTCCCGCACGTGCGGGATTCGTGTTTTTGTGTCTTAGTGGCAGGAAAAAATGTTAGCCACTAAAGCACCAAGACACCAAGTTTACACAAAGGATTCGTAGATAAAATCAACATAATTATTAAAAGCTATTCTTTTGTTAAGAATTGTAATTTATTATTCACATAGAGGAAATTTGTCGTACACTCCTTTTTGATGAACATTGAAGACATTTTGAAATTCAATCGGTATTATAACAAACAAAATAAATAAAAATCAAAAATTAACGGGGAAAATAAGGCTCTTCCACAGCGATTTTTAAAACCTGGCCCTCCTTTAAAACAGCATTGGATTTTAATCCATTTTTGAATATTGATACTTCTGTATCCCAACTGTTATTCGTACGTATTGAAAGGGTTTCCATGGTTTCTTGTTCGCCGGCTGTGGCAACCTGAAGATATAATCCTGAGATGTTTCGCTTTTCCTCATCGGTCAATGATCGAACATTATTTACAGTATTGGCAATGGCTTCGGAATGTTTCAGGTAGCTCATCCCCATGATACTGAATAAAATGTTTTCAGTTTTTAACCAGTAAATCTGCATCTCTACCGGTTGCTGGCCTGTTGCATCTGTCATGGAAACAACATAGGCGGGAAAACCATTTATTTCGAGGGACTTGCTTTGGTCAGGTTTCATTTTGTATTCTTTCTGCAAACGTTCGGTTAAAGCCTTTCCAAGAGAATCAGGCTCACCACCCGAATTATCGATCATAAAAATAAGTTGTGCTTCACCATCAGGTTGTTTTGCACCAACAGCCACAGGAACATTAATGGTATTCCATTTTTCAGGAAATGGGATGGCCAGGTTCAATTCGGGATGTTTAAAAACATTTTCTTCAAAAATCCCTTGTTTAGGATTTTGACCATAAACCATCCCCGCAAGCTTGCTGTATAGCGACATTTTATCATCTGCAAAAGAACTTTTTTCGGACCATTGTAATTTTAGAATTTCTTTTTCTATTTTTTCAACTCGTTTAGGTGTAAAAGGATGGCTGCTGAAATAGCTTCTTTTTTCTGCTTCACCGCTTAACAATTTGGCATCTTCCGACAAGCTCGTCAAAATAATTGCCAGTTTCTCCGGATTGTATCCTGCCTGAGAAGCAAGTTTGATCCCTAACTTATCCGATTCATTTTCCTGTTTCCGGCTGTAATTCGAAAGAAATAATTCGCTTCCAAGACTAACCGGCGTGTTTATGATACTTCCCAAACTGCTGTTAAACACACCAACAACGGCTCCGGGAATGTACAGCAATCCGGGCAATATGCTTTTTCTCATTTGCTTAACTGCATGCCTTTTGATCACGTGGATCATTTCATGCCCAATTACACATGCCAGTTCGGCTTCATCGTTCACCAGGCTAAGCAGGCCCCGGGAAACATAAATATATCCGCCAGGCAATGCAAATGCATTGGGTTCAGCCATATCTACCACAAAAAACCTGAATTCCAAAGGTGTATCAACCAGAACATTTACCAAACGCTGACCAACAGCATTCACATATGCAGTTAAAGCCGAATCCTGGTATATACCGATCATTTGTTCGACCTGAACAGCCGACTCGGCCCCAATCTTTTTATCGTATGTATAATCCTGTGCCTGCTGTAAAATTGAAATGAACAGCAATAAAAACAATAGCCTGTACCTGAGAAATTTCATTTTTTAATAATTTAAACTATGAGCCTACTCTAAAAAGTCCATCGCTTTGGAATATTGGAAGAATGGAATATTGACTCCCCCATTATTCCAGCATTCCAAATTTCCCTGCCCATCCGTTCAGGCGGGCATTATACCATATATTCTATCAAAAATGAATTTTCGGAGTGGACTCAACTATTAATACAATTACAGAAATATTTTGTTCATTAAATTCTTTCATTCGCCACATCAGCACTCTCCCCGGCTTCATTTATCCAGGCTACAAATAATTTGTGGACAATAGCTCTGAGGAAAAGGCACATATAATATTGCAAATGTAGCAATTCCATTATTTTCCAATACAGCTTGTGCTTTCGTTATTCAAAAAATTATTTTTCAATTATCGTTTCTACAAGTAAAAACTCTAATCCGGGAAATGGGAAGGGATGGAGGTGGGGTTGAAGTTTTAAGAAAATATGGGGGATATATTGGTTTCATTTAGTAACTTTGTGGTATGACTGATGTGCATGAACCGGAAGTGCGCTCATACAATATGAGCCGGATAAAAAGCAAGGATACCAAACCAGAAATGATCGTTAGGAGGTATTTACATCAGCATGGTTTCAGATACCGTTTGCATGTAAAAGATTTACCCGGAAAGCCGGATATTGTTTTGCCCAAATACAAAACTATTGTAGATGTGAGGGGTTGCTTTTGGCATGGTCATCAAAATTGCAAATTTGGCGATAAGGTTGAAACTCCATCAAAACATTACCAGAAGAGAATAGAAGATGCCATTACCAGAGATAAAAGAAATATCATAGAATGGGAAAAATTAGGATGGAATGTAATAATTATTTGGGATCGTTGCGAATTAGAGGATAAAAGAAAGTATTCAGATAAAAGAGAAGTAACTTTAAATTTATTGAAACAAAAAATATTAAGTTTTAATGAGAATACCAGTAATTGATTTGTTTGCCGGACCGGGAGGACTTGCAGAAGGATTTTCTACTGTTTTAGAAAATGGAAGACCGGTTTTTGATATTAAACTTTCAATAGAAAAAGAAGATATTGAACATAAGACTTTAACATTACGAAGTTTTTACAGACAGTTTATTAAAGCGGGAAAAACAATACCTGAAGATTATTACAACGCACTTCGAGAAACTGATATTAAAACAAGAGAGGCTAAAATAGCAAGTTTATATGAGAAATATATGAAAGAGGGCAACGCAGCCAAATTAGAAGCACAAAAAATTGAGTTAGGACATCGTGACTTCCCAAACAAATTAGTGGATAAGACAATAAGGAATGCACTGAATCTTGATAAAAACTGGGTTTTAATAGGTGGGCCACCATGTCAGGCATATTCTCTTGTAGGGAGATCAAGAAGACAATGGAAAGAAAATGTTGATCAGGATGATGACCGGGTTTTTCTTTATCGGCAGTATTTAAGAATTATTGCTGTTCATCATCCAACAGTATTTGTAATGGAGAATGTCAAAGGAATGTTATCAGCGAAAGTTGATGATGTTCGTATTTTTAAATGGATAAAAAACGACCTCACAAATCTTGATATACTATTTCCTGGTAAAAAAGCCCCTAAGTATAAACTTTATTCATTTGTCAAGGCGCCTGATTATTATAATAGCAAAGGCTTCCCTGTATATGAAAATGATAAAGACTTTCTAATAAAATCAGAGAAATACGGAATACCTCAAAAAAGACATAGAGTAATTCTACTTGGTGTTAGAGAAGATCTTAATTATATTTCGAATTCACTGGAAGAAAAAAGCGCGGTTGATTTGAAGTCTGTAATTGATTTAATGCCACGGATCAGGAGTTCAATTGGCAGATACATTAAGGAAAGTGAAATAACTAATGGAAAGGTTAAAAGAAAATATGAAAAAATTAACAATGACAATTTTACCTGGCGGGAACTAATTGAAAAACACAGAAGAGAGATAATAAGCTGGAACGGATTGTCAAATGGAATGAGTGATAGTTTCCTTAGAAGTATACTTGTTTCTTCTGGAGCAGAATATATAAAAACGAAAAAGCTAACGTTAACGAAAAAACATTTTCTTTATAATTGGTTAATTGATCCCAGACTAAATGGAGTTATCAATCATCAATCCAGATCACACTTGTTGGAAGACTTAAAAAGATATTTATTTCTAAGTATATATACGCAGATATATAGCAACTTTCCCAGACTACATGACTACGATAAATATAGTGATAAAATTCTCCCTGAACATCAAAGTGCTACTACTGGTAAATTTAATGACAGATTTCGAGTTCAATTGCCTGACCAACCAGCCACAACTATAACAAGTCACATTTCTAAGGATGGACACTACTATATTCACTATGACCCTTCTCAATGCAGAAGTTTTACAGTTAGAGAAGCGGCCAGGCTTCAAACATTCCCGGATAATTATCTTTTTTGTGGAGCCAGAACGCAGCAATTTCATCAGGTTGGTAATGCAGTTCCACCATATCTGGCAATGCAAATAGGACATATTGTTAAGAATATATTGTAATATATGCATCTATATATAACAAATAAAAATTCATTTTATCTTGCATATGTAAATCTATATAGTTATATTTGCAGCTTCGTATATATCAAATAATATAAAGCTATGACTGCAAAATCAAAAAGAGAGCGATTCGAAGAGGTCGCAGGAAACCGTGTTCAAATGGTTTTGGATAAGATTGAAAACCTATCAAAGTGTGCTAATAAAAGAAATTATGAGTACACACAGAAGGACATAGATAAAATGTTTAGAGTAATAAATGAGCAAATAAAAAATACAAAATTGAAATTTGAAGCGGAACTAAGCTCTAATTCAAAAGAAAAAAAAGTGTTTAAATTTTAAATTGCATTTTAATATGAATATACCACGCTGGGAATTCGCACCTACTGGAGGTGGATCAATTGATGGTATTCACAATCCAATGATCAGCCATTTTACCGGGAACTTTAATTACCATTTGGCGAGAGAAATCATCCAGAATTCAATTGATGCCAGATTAGATGAAAAAAAGCCAGTTGAAGTAAAATTTAATATTGAACATTTCAGAAAAGATGAACTTCCTGGTCATGATCAATTATTGAAAATATTTAATTTGTGTAAACAATTCTGGCCTTTAAAAAATACGGATGCCCAAACCTTCATAGCAAATGCAATTAAGTGCTTGAATCAAGATGAAATTCCATTTCTAAAATGTTCAGATTACAATACAATCGGATTGTCGGGTGTGGATGATGAATTAACCAGCAGTTGGTTTAATTTGGTTAAATCCAGAGGTTCAAGCTCTAAATATGAAGGAGAAGGAGGATCCTACGGTATTGGGAAAGGTGCTCCATTTGCAGCTTCAGATATTAGAACCCTCTTCTATTTTACAAAAAATGAGAGTGCTTTTTCAATTTTTCAGGGTATAGCAGAATTAGTAAGTTTTAAGAAAGATAACGAAATCAGACGAGGTAGTGGTTCTTATGGCATAGATGGACATACTTCTATAAGAAATTTGACAGATATTCCTGAAAAATTCTGGCGAAAGACAAATATTCCATCAGGACTTGATATTTATATTGGTGGTTTTAAAAAACGAAGTGACTGGAAAACTGAATTGACACAATCAGTACTCCGAAATTTTTGGTATTCAATTTATAAGAAGGAGTTAATTGTTGAAGTTGAAAATATAGTTATTAGCAAAAACACAATGGAAAAACTTCTTGTTGACAATTTTTCCGGCGAAAGTTTAAAAGATGATGTTGAACCAATAGGGAATCCGCTTAAGTATTATGAATCTGTAAAAAACGGAAAGTATTTTTCAGATAACTTAAAATCACTGGGTAGTGTTGAATTCTACTTTATGGAAATTGAAGAACATATGAATTATGTTGCAATGTTAAGAAAACCACATATGATTGTTTTTTCAAAAAGATACCAATTCCCAGGATCATACTGTGGAGTTTTTATTTGTGAGGATAAAAAGGGTAACCAAATTCTAAGAAAAATGGAGCCTCCAACACACAATAAGTGGGAACCAGATTCTTATGGGCCAAATGGAATAAAAATTCTAAAAGAAATTCATGAATGGATTCGTAGTATTATTAAATCTCAGCAAAAGATAAAACGTAAAGGAATACTTGATGTTCCTGATTTATATAAATATCTGCCGTTTGATGATGGATTAGAAAATGGAGATGGTAAAGGAAATGAAGAATATTCAGGACAGGAGACAGAAGCTGAAACCGCAAGGTTGTTACAGAAAGACGAAAAGCAGGAATCAAATGTCAAAATATCTCCTTACAGAGTATCTATAGTTAATCAACCGGAAAAAACTGGTATTGGTGGCGGACTAAGAGGGACTGGTACTAAGAAAAAGAAGGGTAAAGGTAAAGGAATTGGTGGAGAAGATGGATCAAAAAAAGCTCTTACATACAAAGAGGTTAATGTAATTCCATTTATAACCCAAAAAATACCAAATGGATATGAATATCTTGTTAAGATAAAAAGTGATGAAGATCGCAAGTGCAGGTTAAATTTCCTTGCAGTTGGTGATGAAGGCACGGACAAGGTTAATATTTTAAAAGCGTTTGATAAATTCAAGCAACCTATTCACTCAACTGGTAATAAAATCAGCCACATTCAATTATATAAAAATACGGAAATAGAACTATTTATTCATATTGAATCAAGCACTAAATATGCATTAAAAGTTTATGCCTATGAATTATAATAATAGAGCTTATCCACATCCTGTCCTGGGAATAGCCAATAACTTTAATGATACATTTGAAGTGAACCTAAAAGTATCAACTGACAAGGGCAAAATTAGGATTAGTATTGAGTATAGTTTATCTAATAAAGATTTATATAAATTCATAAAATCTCGTCAGGCTATATTTTGTGTACAAATATATTGCAAGGGTACACTATACAGAGAGGTATTTAAATCGTATAAATCTTTACCTGAAATTATCGAGATACCTTCAACCAGATTACATGAGCAAGTAGATACAGATTTCTTTATTTGTTCCTGTGAGGAAATTCCAGATTACACAAATTCTGAATTCAGTGACGTTTATAAAGGCCATACTTTTTTAATAGAAAAGGGGGATATTTTAGCCTACGGAGGTAAGGGGGTATTTTATGCAAACAAATCTTTTGAAGAATTAAAATCTGTATCTGCTTTCATGAATATTGATACAGATAACAAGAAAAAAGTTCCAATGTATAATAACTACGACAGCGATAAAATAACAATTATGCTTTCAAAGGAAGACTATGAATTATATCAAATAATAGTAAAAGAAAAAATATCAATTGATACTTTACATAGCTCAATTGTGTTACCTGCATTATCTGAGGTAGTAAGATTTCATCAATCTGATGAAAGTAATGAATATTCAGATAAAAAATGGTATATGTTACTTGAACGTTTGATTGATGAAAACAAAACAGATGACCCGTTACAGACAACACAGAAAATCCTGAATTTACCTATAAATCGCTCCTTCAATTCAATGTATTATTATGAAATGATAAATAGATAAATAATGAATGATAATAACCATAAAAAAGAAATCCCTTTATTCACGTCCAAATACGCAAACAGATTGTACAGGAATCTTGAAATTGAAGAAAATTTAGAAACTTATAAAGAAAATCATTTTGCATTCGAAAAAAACTTTGCTTCCGGGAAAAGTGGAATATTCATAAATAATAATTTTAAATTAGACCCAGATGTTCACATTTCTAATAATTCTATCAGTCTGTATGAAAATCTATCTATTGATGAAATACAGGCATCAGACAATAGATTGTGGACATATTTAACACATGTTCATTTCTGGAATTTTATGAAAAAAGAATGGAAAATTGATTTTTCAAAAGATAGAATTAAAATTATTGACTTCATTAAAGACCGGTATTTTTTAAATACTTTAAATATTCGATCTTTAACTCACAACGGTATTTCAAGGTTATGGTGGTATACTCATTTGACAATTGACGAAAGCAGAAAAGATAAATATGAGTTAACGAAAGCCTTGTTAAGCTTGCAAGACATACCAGTATCTTTACTTGAAAGGTCAATGGGTAGTAGTATAAATGTAAGAAAAGCAGTTTTAGAATTCGTTTTAGAAAATCCTGAAATAAAAAAAGGTAAGAAAATTCAGGACTTGATGAGACTTCTTAATTTGGCAGGAGGTGTAAAAAATATTCCTATGTTGAAATTGAATGAAATTAAGAACTTACTTGAAGGAATAAAAAGGCATTATCTATCATAGATTTGTGGATAGTATTTTACTAATCTTTCGATATTGCCACCTTGTTTCTATTTCTACCATAGTATTGGCGTAGTCTCCCAAATGGTTCAAGTCTTCCAGCCAAGGCAATGTTCAGGCAGAACCTGCCCACAACCTATAACCAATACCCCTCTATCCCCAAAACCCATCACCCAATAAAAGAAAATTTTTAGTATTTGAAGATTTTATTAAATTTAATTCCTTACTTTGTACCAAAGTTTCGGTATTAAAAATTAGAACAAGCTTATATTAATATAATGCATTTTGTCCAGTTTATTTAATAATAAACTGGACATTTGTTTATCTTTGCGAAAAACTAAAGTTTTTGAAAACTACTGAATACATACAACTAAAGATAGACAGGCTCCCTAAAGGTTATGTGTTCACCTATGATGATTTTATTACAGAGGTGAACAAAAAAGAAGCCATCATTAAAAGCCTTAACCGGATGGTGACATCGGGTAAAATTAATAAGCTCTCAAAAGGTAAATATTACAAACCTGAATCTACTGTTTTTGGTACGTTGTTACCCGAACAGTACCAGGTAGTGAAAGACCTGCTTGAAAAAGACGGTAAACTCATTGGCTATATCACCGGCTACGGCATTTACAATCAACTTGGGCTTACCACA
>Ga0255365_10397_pt1 | contig 11119 bp, 9 predicted proteins | sample ANMaggSeSYBR01J3_FD_182089 | JGI IMG/M metagenome (GOLD analysis project Ga0255365, IMG submission 182089) | Sediment cell enrichment communities from methane seep in Santa Monica Basin, California, United Staets - ANME aggregate JGI... | ecosystem: Environmental > Aquatic > Marine > Cold seeps >... | reverse complement strand
ACAATCCGCTGTCAAATAAGAATGAAAAAGCAATGATTGTTGATTTGAATGACGGCATAGATGTAAAAAAGTCGGCAGTGCCAATATGTTCGGCTCTGGTAACTTTTCAGACACAACCTGTTTTGAATGTGGCTGTCGATGAAGTTGTCTCACTGAAAGAAAAAGGGTCGGAAAGGATTTGTTGCGCAGCTCATCCTCGTGATAAATATGTGGTATTTGACAGGATGACACTGGCACTCCTTGACGCGGCAAATGTCATATCGAAAAGCCGGGAGAAAAACCGAAATTGGCCGGGCGAGCTTGTTGTATTAGAAAACACAGGGGCAATCGGTAAATGGGACGAAGAAATTAAACAATCGGAAGTCGAAACCCAACGGATAGAATGGGCCGAACGAATAGAAAGACAAATCGTATATCCGCGAACGATTAAAGCGGATCGATGTGTACCACAACCGAGCCACCCAGTTTATTTTCGATCAACTCCTCCACCTGCTCCGAGAGATTGTGCAGTTCGATAGCCGGCTGGCGATTGTCAACTTCGATATGCAAAGAAATGAAATTCGCCTGGCCATAACGATGCACAATAACATCATGGACACCCAGCACACCCTCCGGGCTGCGGGCGATGCCCTCGATTTGATTGAGCATTTCCCGGCTCGGCTTTTCGCCCAACAGAGGGCTTATAACGCTGTGTGCCACAGCGTAACCACTATACATTACAACGAGTGCCACCCCGACCCCGGCAACCCCATCAACATACATAAAATTCAAATGAGCGCAGGCCATTGCCACAAGCACAAGCAGCGTAGAAAACGCGTCACTGCGATGATGCCGGAAATCAGCCTCCAGTGTCTTCGACTGGATCATCCGGCCAAGTTCCAGGGCAAAACGGGCCATCAACTCTTTAACGATAATAGTACCAGCAAGGATCACTGCCAGAAACCAACTTATTTGAGCTGCTTTTATTTGTGGATGCATAATACGCACAGCAGATGATTTCAACAGTTCGACACCCGCCACTACGAGAATTATCGCTACGATAAGGCCTGCGATGGGTTCGGCACGGCCGTGGCCGAAAGGGTGCTCACGATCACCGGGTTTTTTGGCGATCCGAAACCCGATCAGGATAATGATTGACGTACCAAAGTCCGAAAGAGTATGTACAGCATCGGCGATTAACGATACACTATTGACCATCAAGCCAAGAATCAACTTGACGACGAATAAAAGCAGATTGATGACAATGCTGACGACGGCTTCCAGCGTACCATACCGGGCACGTACTATAACATTGTCAATGTCCCGGTTGTTTGAGATAAGCTTTCGGACAATCCAATGAGTAAAAAGCTTCATCATGATTATGGTATTGTATTCTTTCCAACCGGACAGTACAACCTTCGATTATTATACAATGTACAACATGGTATTTTTGTCTGGAATGAGGTATAATAAGGGGAGTCAGCTTGCGTTGCTGATGTGAACATAACAGATGATTTTTCGGAGTACGGCTGCGTGAACATCCTTATCGATATTATCCATCCGGCACATGTACACTTTTTTCGCCATGCGATCACTGAGTTCCAAAAACGAGGGCACCAAGTGGCTGTTACAGCAAGAGAAAAAGATGTAACCATAAGCCTGCTGGAAAATTTCAAGATCCCCTATACGCTACTAAGCAGGGTCGGACGGGGCAGAGCGGGTCTGCTGCGAGAACTTATTGTGCGGGACTGGCGATTATGGCGGTTTTGTAAGAAATTTCGGCCGGATGTGCTGACAGGCATAAGCGGGGTCTTTATCGCCCATGTAGGCTGGCTGCTGGGAAAGCCGTCTGTCGTGTGGGATGATACCGAACATCAAAAACAGGCACACGCGATTACCTGGCCACTGGCTACTATGATTCAGAGTCCGGACTGTTATTCGAAATCCCCGATAAAAAAGCAGGTCCTCTATCCCGGCTGCCATGAACTGGCCTACCTGCACCCGAACCGTTTCACGCCGGACGCCGAAATAGTTAAATCCCTGGGCATAGACCCATCTGAAAAGTATTGCATTATCCGTCTTGTCAGTTGGGGTGCCCATCACGACGTCGGTCAGTATGGACTGGCCGATAGCAAAAAACTGCGATTTGTCAAAGATATCGCTCAATACGCCAAAGTCTATATCACATCAGAGGGCGAACTGCCAAGCGAACTGGAACTATACCGTCTGAATATTCCCGTTCATCAGATTCATCATGTACTGGCCTTTGCCTCGCTGTGCGTGGCCGAAGGATCTACTGTTGCCTCGGAAGCCAACATGTTAGGTACTCCGGCCGTTTATATTAACTCTTTAAGGTTGGGTTATATTGATATGCTTGAAGATTATGGCATGCTCAACCAGACCACCGATACAAATCACGCTCTAAATGTCAGTATTGATTGGCTCAAAGATGACAATGCCATTGAAAAATGTAAAATCAAACGAAATAAGTTTCTGGCCGATAAGATCGACGTAACCGATTATATCATCAATACCGTCGAGCGAATTGCAGGAAATTAGTTTCGAAAATATTTTTAATGGACGAAAGTTAAGACAGCGTTTGCCACGGTGTCTTTCATTTTGTCAGTCAGTTCCGGATAGATCGGAAGAGCCATAATCTCCTGTGCCGCCTTCTCGGATTCCGGGAAGGCGCCTTTCTTATAGCCCAGATACGCAAAACATTCCTGCAGATGCAGGGGCAATGGGTAATATATGTCACAGCCGATGTTGCTCTCCCGCAAATGAGCCACCAGTTCATTACGACGGGGGACGCGAATACAATATTGATTATAGACGCTTACGCAATCAGGCGAAATGTACGGCGTTTTCGCAACAGAGCCTTTGAACTTTTTATTATAATATTCCGCGTTTTGCCGTCGGGCCTCGGACCATTGGTCCAGGTAGGGCAGCTTGACCAATAAAGCAACCGCCTGGATGGGATCAAGTCGAAAATTAGCTCCCACGAACTTATGATAATATTTCGGGTTCATGCCGTGGTTGCGCATAATAACAAGGCGGTTGTATAACTCTTCATCGTTGGTAACAATCATACCACCGTCGCCGATCCCGCCGAGATTCTTACTTGGGAAAAAGCTGAAACAGCCGGTGGTACCGATACTTCCGGCCTTTTTACCCTTATAAGTGCTTGTGATCGACTGGGCGGCGTCTTCGATGACGGCAAGGCCGTGTTTGTCGGCCAGTGTCATAATCGCATCCATATCCACCATTTGTCCGTACAGGTGCACCGGTATAATAGCCCTGGTTTTGTCGGTAATCACCTTCTCTATCAGAGCGGGGTCGATATTATAAGTTTTGGGGTCGATGTCAGCAAAGACTGGTTTAGCGCCTGTGCGGGTAATACAACCAATGGTGGCAAAAAAGGTAAAGGGACTGGTAATAACCTCGTCGCCGGGGCCGATCTCAAGACTCATCAGGCTGTTGAGAATGGCATCGGTGCCGCTGGAAACTCCCACCGCAAACTTACAATCGCTAACGGCAGCAATTTTTTCCTCCAACTCAGCTACTTTCGGCCCACCGATACATTGCTGCGATTCCAGTACTTCTGCCACCGCCGCCAAAATATCATCTTTTATCACCGCGTATTGTGCTTTCAAATCCAATAAAGGAACAACCATTGATTTTACTCCATGTAAATCATACGCATCTCGTGTGGAAATTCCCGCGAGCGAAACCATAACAACATTTTGCCGCAAGGTTCTCTCGTCATTATATCACTTGGCAGGTGCTTTTGTCAATAAAACTTTCCGTACAATAATAGAGTCAGGGGTTTTTTATGACTTTTTCTATACATTCATCCCAGTAGTCTTTGTTACTGCTTTTTTTCGTTTTCCAGAGAACTGAACATGTCGAGTATTTATGAGTTAATATCGGCTCATTCTCATAACAGTATAATTCATATTGAGGTGCTGAACGGATGACGGACACTGGAAGCGCAGCATCAGGCATATAAATTTAACGCAATCCCTTGCACAACATACAGTTGCAAGTGGTGGACAGACTCTAAACAGGAGATAGAATTGCGCCCTTGTAAAATGTTCATAAATCATTAAACTAAAGGGCAGACTTTGCTCGGATTGGGGGTAAAAAGGCTGGGCTGGTATGAAAAAATTGTTAAAAAATATCCTGGCGGTAGTAATCCTTTATTTTCTGGCCAGATACCTGTCACAGCACTGGCAGGAGCTTAAGGTACTGCTAAAGTTCGGACCCGTAGAGTTGTTGTTGTTGTGTGTGGCTACGGCTCTGGGTACAATGAACAATTCTCGCATTAATCAGCTTTTGCTCAGGGCTCTTGGAACCAAAGCTTTTTTTTGGGATCTTGTTTTACTGCAAAATACAACCAGATTGCTAAACTATGTTCCCATGAAAGCCGGTACGATTTTCAGGGGTAACTATTTGAAACGACGTTATGGTCTTAGTTACACTCATTATACGGCTTTTTTCGCCTATTTCACATTTCTAATGACTCTGGCTGCGGCCGTGGTAGGATTTTGTGGTATAATAATCGTTTATGGTTATTCGCGTGTGGAAAGCAAGATATTGATAGCCTTTTTCCTGGTACTGATTATAGGCTCGCTATTTATTTTATTTGTTCCTTTACCGGTCCCCGCCGCGACAGGTAGATTTAGTCAACTGCTGCGTAATTTCCTGATGGGGCGCAAGAACATTTCACGAAACGCCCCGGTGGTTGGCATATGTCTTATTCACCTGCTTGGTACTTTTGTTCTTTCGGCGACCCGACTCGGAATTATTTACCACAGTATGGATATGGACATCCATCCTGTGGGGTATCTGATTTTAGGCGCATTGGGGTACGCTTCTTTAATTCTTGGTCTTACTCCCGGAGCACTGGGGATCAGAGAAGTGGTACTGGGCGCCGGCGCAGTGGCCGTCGGTGTGCCTTTGCAGGTCGGTCTTCTGGCCGCCATGTTTGATCGAGCCATAATAATAAGCTGGACTTTGGTAATTGGTGGACTTTGCACGATATGGCTTTGGCGAAGGTGTCCCACCGATTTTAAAAATTCCGGCGACTTGAATAACTCCCGCAGATTAAATAAGGAGCGTGAGAAATGACGTCGAATAACACAGACTGCCGGAGATGTCTGGATGTATTGATCAGCGGCGGCAGTCTTTCCGGCAACAAAGGGGCGATGGCCATGACGCTGGTCCTGGCTCAGGAAATCAGGAAAATGTTTCCGGATTGCCGGTTGCGATTGCTGAGCAAGTCTTTCGATAGGGATTTTCCGGCGGCGACGCGGCAAAATATTGAGTTGGTCAAAGCGCCGGCCGGCAAGATTGCAACGACAACTCTTGCAAGATCGTTTATGGCCATGATGCTGGGACCTTTTTGCTCAAAATGGTTTTACGACGGAATAATGCAGGCTTATGACAAGGCGGACATTTTGATCGATATAGGTGGCGTGACATTTTCCGACGATCGTGATTGGCGGGGGTTGCTGTTAAGTATTGGCTGGCTGACCCCGGCTTTAGCGGTACACACGCCGATTGCCAAAATCTCCCAGGCTATGGGACCCTTCAATAAAAAGGCAAATCGATTGTTCGCTCGCTTTTTGCTGAAAAGATGTGGCCTACTGATAGCCAGGGGACGGGAAAGCTTCCGTAATATCAGCACCTTGTTGGGTTCGGATAAAGATTGCAATATTTGTGCGGACGTGGCCTTTCTTCTTAAACCGGCCTCAAGTGAATCGGTCGATGCTTTTCTGAAGAAAAATAATTTGCCGAGACGGGATTTTGTCGGGGTCAGCCCCTCGGCCGTGATTGATCGCAAAGCTCGATCCGGGCACGGTCGCGCTCAATATCGTTCAGCCATGGCCGGATTAATACAGCATATCAGGGAAACTGCCGAAGTACCTGTAATGCTTATTCCTCATGCTTGGCCACAGGCGTCCGGTGGCAGTGAGGATATGGAATTATGCTGCGAGCTTGTTAACGATTTGCCTGACCAGGAAAAAATTTTTGTGATTGAAGAGGAATTGGATGCGCCTATGCTCAAGGGAATAATAGCATGCAGCCAGGCTTTTATTGCCTGTCGTTTCCACGCCATGATAGCGGCTCTTAGTTCTGAGGTTCCGACATTAGTCGTCGGCTGGGGATACAAGTATCATGAAGTTATGGAAGTTTTTGGGATCGAGAGGTTTTGTTTTGATTTCGGCTCGGTTGATGAAGGTGATTTGGCAGGGCATTTTACCGAATTGTGGCAAAATCGCGGTCTTATACAAAAAAAACTCTATAATAATCTGAGTAAGGTCGAAGAATCTTCTATGGGAAATTTTCGACTGCTGCGTTTATTTCTTGAAGAGAACGGATTAATTTGAGAGAGATTAACGATATTTCTGACCGGTTTAGTACGGTTGCCGATGTGGCCGCTGCAGGATTGTGCTGCTTTTGCGGTGCCTGCCGGGGAGTATGTCCCCGTCAGGCTGTTACTATTCGCTTCGACGGTTCATTTCCCCGGCCGGTTGTGGATACAGAAGCATGCAATCAGTGTGGTCTTTGCGTTGCTGTTTGTCCCGGACACGGCGTTGATTTTGACAGTCTTAACAAAGATTTTTTCGGCCAGGTTCCACAGGACAAAATTTTGGGTTACTCCCGCGGTTTTTATGTGGGGGCGGTAAATAATTCGGCAGAGCGTTTTCGGCGTACATCGGGCGGACTTGCCAAAGAATTGGCCATTTGGGGCCTGGAAAACAATCAGTGGCAGGGCGTTGTTGTCAGTCGAGTTTGCTCTGGTGATTTTCATCGCGTGGAGACTTTTATAGCCACGACCAGTCAGGAGGTTCGTTCATCTTCCAGCAGTCTTTACTGCCCGGTGCCGGCATGTTCAGTTTGGCAGACACTGCGGGATTTCCCCGGTCAGGTATGTTTTATCGGCATACCCTGCCATATTCACGCATTGCGTAAAGCTCAACAACATCTGGAGTGGTTGCGAAAGAAGATAATTTTTACCATAGGCCTGTTTTGTTCCGGAACGCCTGGGTTCGATGCCACTGAAGCGTTTTTGAGTTATCACAATATCGATCCGGTCCAGGTTTTATCTTTGCAATATCGTTCAGGAGGTTGGCCGGGTGATATTTGTGTGCATATCAGGGGAGAATCCGAACCTTACCGTTTCGCCCGCGGCAGAGCTGCCCGGTTGCTGGATCATCTTCGATTTGCCGCCGCTTTCCAGCGCCGCGGCGCTTTTGTTAATAGGCGTTGCCTGACCTGCCCCGATCATGTGGCCGAACTGGCTGATTTAAGCTTGGGGGACGCCTGGCATATCGGATACGATCGGGAAAAGCAGGGTTTGAATATAATTGTTGTGCGTTCCCGACAGGCTCAACAGATAACAGATCGAATGTGCCGCGAGAACAGGATTTTCATGCATGAGATTTCGCAACAGAGGATGGTTGAATCACAGCAGGCATGTTTGGCTACAAAGAAAAAACGTTCTCCGATTTTTGCCTTGCTGGGTAGAAAGAATCTATTATCTCCGCAGTTCACAGGCCAGCCGATTTTGCCGACGAACAGATGGGATCATTGGGCAGCCAGGCTGGAATGGATGCAGATATGGCTTTCTGAAGATAGAAGGAGATGGTGGCTGTTGCTGTTTTTAGCCCCGCTTATGGCTGTCTTACGCCGTCTGGCAGGGAAAGATTTAGGTGATCATAACACATAAGCAAAAATTTGGTGTTGCACAATGGATATTGGCACAATAAGAGTACTTACTGGACAAGACAATCTGTATAGAGTAGAATCACTTTAATGTTGTCGAAGACTCAGTTTATCAGTAGAGCATTTTTATGAAACTGTTAATTCAAATACCCTGCTACAACGAGGAAAAAACGCTCCCGGAGGTTATCAGGGACCTGCCGCGTGATCTGCCCGGCGTGGATATTATCGAATATCTTGTTATTGACGATGGTAGTTCCGATAACACCGTGGAGGTGGCCCGGCAGTTGGGAGTACATCATGTGGTTAGTCTCGGTTCCAATCAGGGACTGGCGACTGCGTTTTTGACCGGCGTCCACCGGTGCCTGGAACTCGGGGCCGACGTTATAGTCAATACCGACGGCGACAACCAATATCAGGGTAGTTGTATTAAGAGTCTGATTGAGCCGATCGTGGCGGGCCAACAGGATATTGTGGTGGGAGCCAGGCCCATAAGGGAAATAGAGCATTTTTCCCGGTTCAAGAAAAAACTCCAGCGGCTCGGCAGCCGGGTAGTCCGACAGTTCTCCGGCACTGACATCCCCGATACGACCAGTGGTTTCCGGGCCTACTCAGCCGAGGCTGCCATGAAATTGCACGTGTTCAACCGCTATACATATACCCTGGAAACAATTATTCAGGCCGGCCACATGAATATGAGGATCGGACATGTCAAGATAAGGGTGAATCCCAAGACACGGGAATCCCGGTTAATTTCGTCCATACCACGATACGTGTGGCGTTCAGGCTCGATTATTCTACGTTCTTACATTACCTACAAACCACTGCGAACTTTCTTTTATCTTTCGTTTATCCTCGGCCTTGCTGGTTTTGCCCTGGGGCTGCGATGGCTGTATCTCGGCGCAAGTGGCCATGAACCTTCACTGATCCTGGCTTCAGTGCTGCTGATTTCGGCTTTTCTCTTGTTGGTTCTCGGAATCATGGCCGACCTGATCAGTGCCAACCGACAGCTTATCCAGGAAGCTCTTTTCAACACCCGCAGCCAGTTATATAAAAAAGAAAACAAAAAATAACCGTCAATAGTACCTGACATCTTATGGCCCGATCCAGAAAGCATAAAAAGCACAAGTCCTTAACATCCCGGCCACCGGCTTCCAAAACGTTTTTGTCGAACCGATCGGAGCCAACAGGGAATCGGTTTCAAGCGTCTTCCGGGGATGATATACTGCTTGGCAAAAACGTCGAATATAAAGAAAAATATTTCGAAATATTTGTTATTGTTACTCTTTTGGCATTTGGAATCTATCAGTCGGTGTTGTATTTCGGTCACCAGATGGTACCCAATTCAGACTTTCCCGCTTTTGTGAAAACAGCACGTCAGCTTCTGTCTTTTGAGCTTCCCTCCAGTTTCAAACGAGTCCCCGTTCTGGGGATATTACAAATTGGTCTGAGTAAATTCGTATCCGGAGATCATCCTGAATTAACAGCCGGCTGGCTGCTCAATGCTATATTGCACCCTTTGAGTATTGTATTACTATATCTGGTGGGCAGGAAGTTCCTGGGATATAAAGCCGTTTGGTTCGCACTCATCGTCGGCATCAATCCCTGGATGCTCAACTTACTCCGACAGCCGATAGCTGAAACAACACTGATATTTTTTACTTTGTTGACATTTTATTTCATGCTGCGTCGCTCCAACTGGTGCTATCTGTTTGCCGTAATCACATCGATGGTTCGCTATGAGGGAGCCGTTCTGATCCTAATAGCCTTCGTTATGGATATTTCAAGATCAGTCTCCTCAAATAACGGACCGATAAATTGGCCCAAGGTCAAACGCCGCTGGATTTCGGCTCTTTTACGCGCAGCACTTGCGAGTGTTCCACTTGGCCTGTGGATGCTGGGCACCTCGCTGACATGGAAACAGGGTACCAGCCATTATATCGGTCATTACGGCCGCGGTACCACTATATACAAGTTTGCGATGTATTTGTGGTATGTAAGTATAATGCCTCTTTTTCAGCCCTCGAATGCCGAGACCGCTAAAATAATTACCTGTCTGAGCAAGGTAACAGTTGCGATGAGCCTGCTAACGGCTGCCGGATACGGTATTTTCAAGAGACGATGGGACATTTCGGCTCTGTTACTGTTTCTCGTGTCGTATTTTTTCATTCACTCATTGCGACCAAACACCATGCCCCGATACGCCATGCCGGTAGCCTGGTTAACCCTGCTGCTTTGCGTATGTGGTTTATGGTGCTTGTGGCAACTCATCAGCCAATGGGTAACAATTCCCGGAACAGTGGCAATATTATTACAGGTAATCCTTCTGCTGGGCAGTGGTGTTTGGCTCATAACACTTATACCCCATCTTTCCAAACTGACATATTACAGCCCGACGTCCGCCTCCATACCTTATGTTGTTATGGGTTTGGCTGTCGTAGTCTTGCTCGTAAGAACAGCTATGTACCGTGGGCGTTTTGTCCTGCGAGACACGGCAGTCACAATACTGGTGTGCCTGACAGTTGCCTCCAACCAGTTCACGCTGGTACGAATAGTCGGCAGGGGGCAGGCCGACATGGAATTCAGGTACCTGGCCCAATGGTATCTGAAAAATGCCCAACCCGACGAAAAAATGGTTACGACAATGGCTCATGTTGTGAGTATTTTTGCTCCTCGATACAAGAATAGTTTTGTCCATACCGGCTCAATCAAAGGAAAAGATATCAGGAACTTTCTGGAATCATGCTACGAAAAGGATATTACCTATGTAACCTGGGACTCCAGGATCGGGTTTTTACCACAGAATTCATATTACAAGCGATGGCGAATACACCGGATTGCACCGCTTCAAAAACCGCAAAGCATAGGGCCATTTAAGTTTATCAGCCAGATTAAACGTAGTGAAAACAAATTCATTAATATCTTTCGCCTTTTGCCGCCTGGTTCCATAAACAAAGTAAAGCCGGTAAAGTGAGCAGGTTTCATTCATTAGTTTGATTTCCTTTAGTGTGTGTTGTTCGCAAATCATTTTATTACCAAACAAAGCCATTTTTTCCGGAGGAGAATATCTTCTAACTCGTTTATCAGCAAACAATTCGAGTGTATGCAAGAGTATTCTTTCCGCGTAAAACAAAGCCATTTTTTGATGTCCTCATAAAGTTGGCGGGGAATATGAAGGCCGGTTATATGATAATAAATGGTATATAGGCCTCCCCCTATAATAGGTGCGAACTATCGTGTTTGCGCGAATTTTTTTGGTTTTTTTGAGAAGGAGCGAGTCGTAAGTAAAGGAGAGATATGGAGATAAAAAATTTCAGAAAATTTGTTCCAAGGCGAAAAAATCGCCCAATAATGCGCGCGGACAGGGATAGTCAGGCAGCATGGGTTGAAGCCCATGCTTACGTAACTATAT
>Ga0255365_10395_pt1 | contig 11123 bp, 8 predicted proteins | sample ANMaggSeSYBR01J3_FD_182089 | JGI IMG/M metagenome (GOLD analysis project Ga0255365, IMG submission 182089) | Sediment cell enrichment communities from methane seep in Santa Monica Basin, California, United Staets - ANME aggregate JGI... | ecosystem: Environmental > Aquatic > Marine > Cold seeps >... | reverse complement strand
ATTCATACGGAGGAATGCGCGATACGACCAAAGTAATTTATATTGGCAATGCGATTACTGCTGGTTTCTATTTTGAGGACATCTGTTTTGGTGACTCCTTAAGGTTCCTCGACGAGTCTTTTAGCCCTGTCTCAGCAGACATTATTTCCTGGTATTGGAATTTTGGAGATGGAAGCGATACCTTGTATTACGAGCAAACAGATTCATTACTCCATTATTATATTTCGCCAGGCACCTATATTGTTTATTTGGTGGCGAATGGCTTGCTAAACGGTTTTCCAGTAACAGATACAATTTTTAATGAAGTGACAGTTTATGCACAACCTGTTGCCATGATTGATACATCTAATCTTATTGTCTGTTTAAGTAGCCCGGTTCATTTTATAGATTCTTCATATACTGTAGATAACGATACTCTCATAAGTTGGTTTTGGGATTTCGGGGATGGATGGACATCTGATCTGCGAAATATAGATCATGTTTATGATAGTATTGGCGAATATCTTGTTACACTTAATGTGAGTACATCTCATTATTGCGAAAGTATAGATACTGTTACTGCTAAAGTTACAACTGCACCTGATATTACATTTAATATTGAGAATGCTTGTGTTAATTCTCCAACGTATTTTATTCCAACAGAATCTGATGTTGAAATTACCAGCTGGTTTTGGGATTTTGATGACCACAATAATCCTCTTTATGATACATCCACAAATGCAAACCCATCCTATGTATACACTTCAATACACTCTTATAATGTAACCATGGTTGCATCTTCGTATCAATGTGAAAAACATGTTACAAAATCATTCCTTGTATATCCTATACCATATAGTGATTTTTCATATATCTCTGATTATGGAGATGTCCAGGGACGTACTTTGTTTAATAATCAGTCAATTTACGCCGGATCTTATTTATGGGATTTTGGCAATGGCAATACTTCTACAATTGAAAGTCCGATTGAAGTTTATGAAAAGGATAGTACTTACCTTATTACATTAATTTCAAAAAATGAATATGGTTGCACCGATACAAGCAGGTATGAGTTGCTGGTGTTTTTCAAAGGATTGTACTTCCCAACAGCATTTTCACCAAATAATCCTAATGAGCAGATAAGTAAATTTACGCCCAAAGGAGTGAATCTTTCAAAATTTCTGGTACAGGTATTTGACCTACGGGGAAATTTAATGTGGGAATCCGATAAGCTTGATGAAAATGGCAGTCCTGTTGAAAGTTGGGATGGATATTATAACGGATTTTTAATGCCACAAGGAGTATATGTTTGGAAAGCCAACGGTACATTTAGAGATGGAATTGTATGGAAAGGTTCAGAATTCCAAAGTGAGAATCCACAAACTCACGGAACCGTTACACTTGTCAAATAATATAATCGCATTCTATAGTGTAGGTAGTTTTAAATTACCTGAAAATTGTAAAAAGTGAAATATTATTTTGCTTTGTAAAACCAATACGAAATTCATAATTTTATCATTTTTTAGATGTTTGCAATGGCAATGGGAAATCGTCATTGCCATACCGCTTTTCTGCGGGAGAAGCAATCACAAATCATTAGTATAGTTCAGATTGCTTTGTCGTACTTCCTGCTAATGACAACTCAATATGCAAGTGATAGTATAATAGACTTTAGTGCTTTAATTGTGTTGAAAGACTTGGCAAGTCGAAGAAGATAAGTGTACAACAGGAGGCTTGCCCAGTCGGAGATGCATCTCCTTCAAAAAACCAACTCTCCATCCCTTAAGCCCAATCTCGACTTGGTGTGTTATACCGATTGAATTTCAAAGTCCTATTTGTTTATCCAAAAGGATTCCAAATACTTCATTGAAAAATTATCGGCATTGCCAATTCTAATCTTCAAAATACCCATAAAAAAGGTAACTTATAAGAAGAAATAGGTATAATGGGATACTTTAATATCCACAAGTAAATTATAAAATGGTGATGATTATCAAAGAGTATAGAAAATAACTAACTTTTAAGTGTAACTTCTTAAAGGTAAATTTCTGCTATTAAAGGTTAGAAAATAACGGGATCATAAATGATTGGGTAATCATTGGCAAATGATGATTGACTCTTAAAAAGATGAATTTGATCGAATTCGAAACGCAAGGTAATTTCATGTGCGCCTCCTGTACCTGTCATATTAGTGATGCTCAAATCATAACTATACATAAGTTTGAAGCGTGAATATTTATTCACCATCGGAATATTTATTCCAGCCAGAAGAATTATGGACTGGTAATTATAAATTTGAGATTGTTTATTCCGGTACCAGGCGCCGACATATAAAACAGATTTCGCAATATTGGCACCTAAATTAAAAGTATGGAATCCAGCCATATTTTCATAAAGTAATCCTGGATTGTACCTGAATCCTTTTTTTGGATTGCTTCGCTGTATAATAACAAAATCGGCATTAAATATATATTTTCGGGCAACCCGCATATCCAACCCCAAAAATGATTCATTTGGTTTTGTAATATGGTGCACAGCCAAGCCGAAAGTAGCCGAGAGATATGTTTTTTCGTAATTTATCAACCCACCTAAACTAAGGTCAGGATATGATACACTATTAGTTTCAAATCCTTCAAAAGATGATGATGGGTAAAGCAGGCCATGACGGTCATCTAACTGATCGCTCCAGATATATTCACCGACATCAATTTGTTTATTTACGTAGGCTCCCATAACACCTACCTGTGTTAGCCAATTACGGGCTAATTGAATTCTTGCTGAAGCCATAACACCAATCATGTTCCTTTTAATAAAACCATCACCTTCCTTGTTTGTGTTAAATATTATTCCTAATCCTCCAGCACCAGGCATAAATCTCTCTGCAATGTCCATGGAAAAATTATAAGTTTTAAGGTCGTCAGTGTATTGTGGCCATTGATCCCTATAGGTTATTCTTACTTTTAATCCCTCGGTCAAACCGGTCAGTGCGGGATTGTAATATAAAGGTGAATTATAATATTGGCTGTAATAAGGCTCCTGAGCATGGGCAGCCTTAAAAAAGGATGCTGTAAGAACCAGGGTTATTATTATATATCGAATATTGTGTTTCATTAATAATTCAGCCAGTTTTTGATAGTTCATTATACGATCAAGTAGTAAAATGAAAACTTCACTAATAAACTATTCTGTTTATACAAAATTAACCAATGATAGTTTCATATTGGGAAAAATATTTTATCTTAAAATGATATTTTTGGCCAGAAACTTAAATTTGATAATTTGAATTTTATACAATATCAAATTTGCAATTCTATTGTTCGTCTGGATAGTATGTTGGTATTGAGTGTTTAGTCTGGATTTATGTGTGATCAATTATTTTAAGTCAGTTGATTTTGTATGGATTTAACAATTCTCAAAATGATAAAAATCAAAGCTTGAATAAACACAATCGTTGCACCAGAAGGGATATTCAAAAAATAGGAAAGTAAAAGTCCAATCAATGAACCAGTCAGTCCAAATATTATAGAAAAGAAAATGATCTTTTTAAAGTCCTTTACAAATATATTAGCAGTAGCTTGTGGAATGGTGACAAGTGAAATGACAAGTATTATTCCCGCAACTTTAATACTTAATACAATGGTGAGGGCAACCAGGCTAATGAGGATATAATTAATAAGGTTAGCTGGAATGTTTCTGGTTCTGATAAATTCTTCATCGAAAGCCACAAAGAGAATTGTTTTGTAAAAAATGAGGAAGAAGAGTGATATTAATAAAGCAAGAACAAATATTATTATTAAATCAAATTGAGTTACGGTAAGGATACTGCCAAACAAAAAACTGATAAGGTTAGGAGCGTATCCAGGTGTTAAAAAAATAAAAATTATTCCGACAGCCATTCCGAATGACCACATAATAGCAATTGCTGAATCCTCTCTGACTTCAGATTTTTTCGACAAATATTCTATACCTAGCGCTGACAGGATACTAAATACTGCCGCACCAAGTATCGGGTTGATACTCAAGAAATAACCTAATCCTATACCCCCGAATGAAGTGTGTGTAATCCCTCCACTGATAAACACTATTCTTTTCGCAACGATATATGTACCCATAATACCGCATGTGATACTTGTTAAAATAGCAGCCAACAATGCGTTTGTAAAAAATTCATATTGAAATAATTCTAACATGGGGTATCAATTTTAGTGATTATGGTGCTTTAATACTGTGTGAGGGATATCCCCATGGGTAATAAGTTGTATTGGGCAATTATAGTCTCTAAGCTGTGCTTCACTTATCTGGTTCGATTTGTGATAGTGCAACTCTTTGTTAACGCAGGCAATAGTTTTAATGTACGTTGACAACATCCCTATATCATGTGAAACAATCATAACAGCCATGGTTTTATTCAATTCACCAAGTAATTCATATAACTCGCTTTCAAAACGATTATCAACAAAATTATTTGGTTCATCAAGAATGAGAAGTTTTGGTGATGATATGATGGATCGGCAAAGAAATACACGCTGTAGTTCCCCGCCCGATAAATTACCAATTGACTTCTTTTTTAAATCTGCTATTCCTGTTTGTGCCAATAAGTCTTCGGCTTTTTGTTTTTCAATAAGAGTAAACCTTTTGAAAAGTTTTTTCTTATCCATGTACCCTGACATTACAACATCCCTTACCGAAATTGGAAATTTTTTATCAATGTAATTGACCTGAGGCATATAGCCAATAGAATGCTCTATATTTTCCCTATTAAAATGATATTGAATCTCACCTTTTTTTGGTTTAAGTAAACCAACAATTGCTTTTACAAGTGTTGTTTTACCTCCCCCATTTGGACCGATGATACCGATAAAATCATCATTATAAACCTCAAGGTTTGCGTCCTTAATAACGGTATTACCATTATATCCAACAGTTATATTTATTAGTTCGAGGAGCTTTGTTTTTTTTGTATCCATTATTAGCCTATTGATTTAGCGCTTGTGAAAGTTTAAGTGAAATCTCCAATAATTGGTTCGGCCAGTTATAATCCAGGGGGTCTATTGGAATAACCTGCCCCTCTATTTCTTTGGCTATAGTTTCAGCTTTTGTTATATCGAATTGTTTCTGGACAAGAACTGCTTTTATCTGTTCTTTTTTTGCAATATCTATTATTTGCTTGATATAGTTGGCTGATGGATTCTTACCCTCAATTTCAATTGAAATTTGCTCAAGTCCAAAATCTGCTGCATAATAAGTGAGAGCGGGATGATAAATAATAAACCTTTTAGTATTGATCTTTTCAAACATTGACGTTATAGATTTATTCAATGCTTCAATCTCAGAAATAAACTCGTTATAGTTGCTTTTATAATAGGATATATTTTTTTTATCAATTTTAATTATAGCTTGATAAATATTTAAGGCTATATTTTTTACATTTTCCGGAGACATCCAAATGTGCGGTTCAATCCATCCGTGATAGTGGTGGGAATGTGAATTTTCATTTTCCATTAAATCAAGTCCATTTGAAGTGTCTATAATTGCTAATTCCGGATATTCAGATATGAATTTATCTATCCAGTTTTTTTCAAATTCGATATACCCAATTTTGAAATATATTTTTGAATCAGCTAACTGAATTAATTGATTTGGTGTCGGATCATAGCTTGCAGGGCTGGCGCCTGGTGGAATTAATACATTTATTTCAAATTTATCGCCAGCAATTTTTTCTGTGAAATATTTTTGAGGTAAGATACTAACAGAAATCACGGGTTTATTGGTTATTGTAGTAGGAGGGTTGCAGCTATTAGCCATAGCAAATATTATTATAATTGCAATACACCGGAAATTAAGTTTTTGAAAAATAGTATTAAAAAATTTCATACTTTCTTTTAATTATTAACTCAATTATTACAATTATTGCAGGTTCCTATCACCAGGAAGTTGCTTTCCTTTTTTGTGAAACCTGAGGGTAATTCATAATTTTTCATTTGAACTTCGGGCAGACACATTATTTTACCACAATCTGTACATTTAAAATGAAGGTGTTCTTCCGGTTCTTTTTTTAAAACATATTTTGTTATCATTCCTTCTGTTGCAATAGGGTGAACTATTCCTGTGTCTTTAAATTTTTTTAACGTCCTGTAAATGGTGGCCCTGTCACAAACACCTATTAATTTATCCTGAATATCCTTCTCTGAAAGAGCCATTTCATTGTTTAGAAAAATTTCAAGAATATTGAGCCTGCCTGTTGTAATACTCAAATTATATTTTAGTAAAATATTTTTCGCTTTCATATAAAATGCGACATTGTTGCAAAAATAATAAAAAAATTCATAACTGATCAGTGTCCTGTGAATCAATAAAGAAATGGCTTTTGGGGAAATCTTTCTTTTCTTTGTGTCACTTTGTGCTCCTTTGAGTCACTTTGTGTAATAGCTGTGCCACAAAGAATTCACAAAGAATAAACTGAGTTTTACAGAGAAATCTTATCATTAAATTGAATTTTTGATACTGATTAGTTACAAAATATTTTGGCTTAAATGATAAGTTTATCTTTTAAGAAACCAGCTGTGTATGAGTCTCCTTTTTTTAATATGTCGTCTGGCAATCCTTCAAAAACTATATTACCACCTTTTTCTCCACCTTCAGGACCAAGATCAATGATCCAATCGGCGCATTTTATTACTTCCATATTATGCTCAATAACTATGATGGAGTGGCCTTTTTCAATTAATGCATCAAATGCGGTTAATAGTTTTGAAATGTCATGAAAATGTAGCCCGGTTGTAGGCTCGTCAAAAATAAATAGGGTAGGGGCTTCGGAAGCTCCTTTGGAGAGGAAAAAGGCTAACTTAACTCTCTGAGCTTCCCCACCACTCAAAGTACTGGAAGGCTGTCCTAAACCTAAATAACCAAGACCAACATCCTGAAGAGGTTTTAATTTTTGAATAATTTTCTTGATACCAGAAGATGAATTTTGTTCAGCGCTAAAAAACTCAATGGACTGATTGATGGTCATATTCAGGATGTCATGGATGTTTTTTTCTCTGTATTTAATATCCAAAACCTCATCTTTAAATCGTTTTCCACCACAGTTTTCGCAGGTGAGAAAGATATCAGCCATGAATTGCATTTCTATTTTTACAACACCCTCACCTTCGCATTCTTCACATCTGCCTCCTTCAATATTGAATGAAAAATATCCTGGCTTATACCCTCTTAGCTTGGCCATTTGCTGGCTGGCATACAAACCCCTTATATCATCGTATGCTTTTACATATGTTGCCGGATTCGACCTTGATGACCTTCCTATTGGATTTTGATCAACCATTTCCACATTGGATATACGATTATAATCCCCTGTCAACCTGTCGAATTTTCCTGTTTTTTCACTGTATCCACCAAACATTTTTTTCAATGATGAATAAAAAATATTCTTTACTAATGAGGTTTTACCCGATCCGCTAACACCTGTAACAACTGTAAAAACATTTAATGGAAACTTAATATCAATCCCCTGCAAATTATTTTCCCTCGCTCCGATTATTTCAATATATTCCTTCCAGGTTCTTCTTCTTTCAGGCAATTCAATCTTTAATCTTTGAGAAAGATATTTGGCTGTTAAACTTTCTTTCGACTTCAATAATTTTTTATAATCACCCTGAAATATAAGCTTACCGCCATTTATGCCGGCAAATGGACCAATATCTATTATTTCATCTGCTTCTTTTATGATTTCCTCCTCGTGTTCAACTACAATAACGGTATTTCCTGTATCCCTTAACTGTTTGAGGACTTTAATCAGTCTGTGTGTATCCCTTGGATGAAGGCCAATGCTAGGTTCATCGAGTATATACAACGATCCTACAAGACTGCTGCCAAGAGAAGTAGCAAGATTAATACGTTGTGATTCACCACCGGATAATGAATTTGATAAACGGTTTAATGTCAGATACCCCAGACCGACATCTTCTAAATATTGCAGTCTGTTATCCAATTCAATTAAAAGTCTTTTTGCAACTTTTTCTTCAAATTCAGAAAACTCCAGATTTTTTAGAAACCTAATTACTTTGCTTACCGGCAGCAAAACAACATCGCTGACCGATTTACCACCAATTTTAACATAATTGGCATCCTTCCGAAGCCGTGTGCCGTTACATTCAGGGCAAACAGTTTTACCCCTATATCTTGAAAGCATGACCCTATATTGAATTTTATAGGTTTGCTCTTCAATATATTTGAAAAAATCATTCAGGCCATAAAAATATTCGTTGCCCGTCCAAAGAAGTTCCTTATGTTCAGGTGTCAGTTCATAATAAGGTTTGTGGATTGGAAAGTCGAATTTATAAGCATTATTAACTAAGTGATCCTTCCATTCGCTCATTTTTTCGCCTTTCCAGCAGGCAATGGCTTCTTCATAAACAGAAAGACTTTTATTGGGAATGACTAAATCAGGATCAATACCGATAACACTTCCAAACCCTTCACATGATTTACATGCACCATATGGATTATTGAAACTGAAAAGGTTTACAGATGGTTCCTCGAAAATAATTCCATCGGCTTCAAACTTGTTTGAGAAGGTCTCAATAGATATATTTCCCTCAAATCCGCATTCTACAAAACCGGTTCCATGGCCTTCAAAAAAAGCAGTTTGAACGGAATCAGCAATTCGGGAATGTAAATCACTATCTTTTTCATTGATAATAATCCTGTCGATAACAACAAAAATTTCATCAAAGGCAACCGGTTTCTCTTTTAAAATATCATCTATCCGCCTGATGTCACCATTTGTTTTTATTCTGCTAAAACCCTGCTGAAGTAAGATTGACAACTGATCTTTAATTGATCTTTTCTTGCAATTGATCTCAAGAGGACTATAAATTAAGATCTTGGTCCCAATATTTTGTGACATAATAAAGTCAGTAACCATTGTTACTGTATGCCTCTCTACTAATTTACCTGTTACCGGTGAATATGTTTTGCCTGTTCTGGCAAAAAGAAGCTTCAAGTATTCGTATATTTCTGTTGATGTACCAACAGTAGATCTTGGATTTCGTGTATTAACTTTTTGTTCAATGGCAATAGCCGGTGCAATCCCTTTGATATAATCAACCTCAGGTTTACTCATTCTGCCAAGGAATTGTCGCGCATAAGAGCTTAAACTCTCAACATACCTTCGTTGTCCATCAGCAAATAAAGTATCGAATGCCAATGAAGATTTGCCTGACCCTGATAATCCTGTAATTACTACTAATTTGTTTTTGGGGATCGCAAGATCAATATTTTTAAGGTTGTGCACCCTCGCACCTTTAATTATTATAAATTCGCGAGGATTTTTATTTTCAATATTTTGATTTAGCATTTTTTAAGATAAACCGGCCAAAATTATTAATTAAATTTGCATTTTAATATTATTTGTGTTAGTTTTGCATTATATTTGTATTGATTTAGAAAATTTTTCCATTCATAATAATTAAAGGAGGAGAGCTTATAGTAAATAATTCTACCTATTAAACCGAATTAAAAAGGAGGTGTATATGAAAGCTCAAGTTATAAGTGACAAAGAGCTAATAGGTAGTTATTTACAAGGCAATCATGCCAGCCTTGAAAAACTAATCAGTCGTCATAAAAATCGCGTCTATGCGTATATTCTTATGATCACAAAAAATAAGGATTTAGCTGATGATTTATTCCAGGATACATTTATAAAAGTGATAAATACAATCCGTGCGGGATCTTATAATGAGGAAGGCAAATTTCTTCAATGGGTAATGCGGATTGCTCATAATCTTATTATTGATCATTTCAGAAAATCGAACAGGATACCGGTTGTTGATAACAGTAAAAATGAGGACTTCGATATATTTGATACTTTGAATATTCTTGATCCTTCGATTGAGGACAGGATGATCACAGAGCAAATACACAAAGATGTACGCAAGTTGATTGAGCTTTTGCCTGATGAACAGAGAGAAGTTCTTTATATGCGTCATTATGCCGAGATGAGTTTCAAAGATATCTCAGAAGTCACCAATGTATCAATTAATACTGCTTTAGGTCGAATGCGCTACGCATTGATAAACCTTCGTAAGTTGATAGCTGAAAAGAACATTGTTCTCACTTAATAGTATTGGGGAAAATAATCTTTTTAAATCCCCATCTTTCTTTTAATAAGTCAGATGCAATTCGTTTTAATTGAATCTGAAACTTTCTTCTGATATTCTTAAAATAATTTTGAGGATTCTTTCGTTAGGTAGTTTGTAAAAAAAATGTAAATAGATGTAAATTGCCTATGAAAAATGCTTTTACCCTTGATGATTTAATTTCCTTTGCTTATAGTGAGACCAATGACCTGGATGAGAAGAATTTGTTTGAAAATTTAGGTGCAGATAAGAGATTAAAGGATGAATTCAAAAATTTATTTTCTGATAGTGCAAAGGTTTCGCCGGAAAAAAGAATCATAGACAACATTATGAGTTATGCTCATGCCCTTTGTGTTATAAAAACAAAAAAAGCTGGAGTTTTAACCTTTATAATGAACTAAATGTAACGGAAAGATCATAAAGCCTCGGAGCGAATATATAATCCGGGGCTTTTTTATTTTATTTGCATTTATAATTTTGTGAAGATTATAAAGCTGATGTCAAAATATTTTCAGAATAGAATTTAAGAAACCAAGAAATTGACAGGTGTTAGCGCTGATAATGAAAATCGACAAAAAGCAATAACATATTTTGAAGCGCACAGACCGGCTGCTGAAACAGAATTGAAATACCAGCAACCTTATGAATTAATCGTAGCTGTAATATTATCTGCTCAATGTACAGATGTTAGAGTGAATTTGATTACACCCGCTTTTTATATAGCATTTCCAGATGAAAATGCGCTTGCAAATGCTAAAAGTGAAGATGTTTTTGAATTGATAAAAAGCTGTTCCTATCCAAATAATAAAACTAAAAACCTGATTGGAATGGCAAAAACCCTTAAAGAAAAGTTCAATGGTGTTGTCCCATCTGATATTGAAAACTTGCAAAAACTGCCTGGTGTTGGAAGAAAAACTGCCAATGTTATAGCATCTGTTGTGTATAATATACCTGCAATGGCTGTCGATACCCATGTTTTTAGGGTTTCTGCCAGGATTGGTTTAA
>Ga0255365_10392_pt1 | contig 11157 bp, 7 predicted proteins | sample ANMaggSeSYBR01J3_FD_182089 | JGI IMG/M metagenome (GOLD analysis project Ga0255365, IMG submission 182089) | Sediment cell enrichment communities from methane seep in Santa Monica Basin, California, United Staets - ANME aggregate JGI... | ecosystem: Environmental > Aquatic > Marine > Cold seeps >... | reverse complement strand
TTTATTAATCGGAAAATGCTTATCTAATTTGGAAATAAACGCTAATTGCATTTCATTTTGATCGTTAATAAGTTCAAGAGTTTTACTAAGAAATTCTCTTTCAAATTTCTTTATATGGTGACCAAATGTCTCCGAATCCATCGCTGTTACGATAAATTTATTCTTTTGCTCTTGTTCTTTATTTTCCTCGACCCTTTCTTTAATTTCTTTAACAAACTCTTTCGCAGTGATATTGTTAAATGCGATTTTATTACTTAAAATATCGTCTCTAAAATATAACTGTAAGCCATTAGGAGAAGTATATATTTGATCTGTAGGCCAATCTACAGGACAGGCTATACCGCTGATAATTACCCATTTATACCCTATTTCTCGGATATACTTTGCAACTTGAGAACTAATTGACATTTCAGGAGGGAAAAATCCGCCTCGTTCCCATTGTTTAAATTCCTTTTTTAAAATTTCTTCATTTATTTCAATTTGACGTTCAGATTCCTTTTGTGGAATTAGGGGAAGGATCGGATGGAATTTTGCGGAGCCAGTGATTTCAATTTTATTTCTAGAAACCAAATTTTGTAGAATTTCTATTGTATCAGATAGATCAAATTCATATAACATTTCTATTAGAACAGCATTAATGTTAAGACTGATTTTAACATTATCATGCTCCTCAAACATTCTTAATAATGGTTTATAGCATTCTTTATTAATTTGTCGCAATACCCTACTATCTTGAAAAGTAGGTTGATACATATGTAATAATGGAGCCCAATATATCATTTTAATTTCTATCTTTCAATTATGTTTTCTTTAATTTTTACACCAAAGTGAGTTGCTTCTGGTCCAGGATGACTCAAAACCTTGTCTCCAACCTTAATATCTACTATGGATAAAGGGATTCCAGCGGAGTTAACTAAACGAATCGTTTCAGCATTTTGACCAATGTAATTAAATCTGATCTTTCTACCTTGTTTATCAATTTCTAATTCTAATCTTAACATAGGGCGTGTTTCAATTTTCACTCTACCCACTGTAACCTTTTTCGCTCCGCCATTAGAATTTACCACTAGAACTTGATCTCCCCCTTTTAATTCACTTAAATATTTCGTCCGATAGTTATTATCTGTATCATCGCTGGGAACTAGAATATATGCTGAAACATCACCTGCGTTTACTCTGAAAGGTCTTGAGGAAACAAATTGAGTATCAAAAACCTCAGCATGTACCAACACGAATCCTTTTGCTGTGCTTCCAATGAGCATCCCCTCCCCTGATTTCAATAATGATGTAGTATCGACGCACACTCTTTCGCTCTCGGGGACATTTTGTAAAGCTATAACTTCTGCTTCTATTAATTCAACCCCAAATTCAGTGATTAATAATTTTTTCAACTCTACGATGTCATCGACATGTTTAGGAGTAATTAATATTCCATCTGTGCCGACTTCAAGTGTTTTTAACATCAATTCTGCTTCATTTACATTTTCGACAGAAGCTATTAATTCTGTATCATTTTTGTGCATTTCTGCAATAAGATTTTCAAAGGGAATGATTTTCCAGTCCGGTGCTTCAACTATAATGAAGCTAAAGTTACCTTTTTTGGATTCTTCCACTATAAATTCTTCATCACGTTTTGATTTCATTTCGTAATAGAGCCCAATCTTAACTCTTTTTTCAATCCCTAATGATTTCTCACTTGCATCATATACAATTAAATTTTGCGTATCAATGCTCAAATCTCTACTATATGTGATTATACGTTCAATATTCTTGAATTCTAAAAAAGAATCTCTCGAAACTAAAAAATCAAGAAAATTCATATTCAAAGCTTCCTGCACTAACGCTTTAAAATTTTCCGTTTTTTTCTCGAACTTTAAAATTATTTTTTTCATTTAAGAATCATCAAAGTTTGGACTCTGAAAGATTTATTGATAAGAATCATCATACTATATTAAATTCTATCAAATTTTTAAGTAAATAAAATCATATTAATTATAAAATAGATTAGGTTATTGAAAATATGGCACTAAAAAAGAAGCTTTTCCCCAGAAAAGGTAAAGAAAAAGATGAGTTGGTTATTAAAGCAAAATCACATATTCGAAAAATAGCTCTAACAAACAAAACGTACAATAAAAGAGCAGAAATTGCGAGAAAAAATGCCAAGATTGCGATAAAGAGGGGAGAGAGAAACCGTGCTAAGAATTATCTTATTCAACATAAACAATACCAACTGAAGGTAGATCGCCAGAACAATATTCGAGCAAAAATTGAACGTCAGATAGAAGCGATTGAGGAAGGCCAAATGATTTCAATGACGGGCGATTTAATGGGCGGGATTAGAGACGAACTACAGACTATTGCTACAACAGTTGCCCCCGAAAAGATTGCTGAAATCGCAGAAGATTCTGAATTATATGTGTCGGAAATAGAAGAGTCTGCGGAAATTCTTGCAGGTGATCCTGAAATAGATTTAGCAATTGATATAACTGACGAATTAAATCAACTTGAAACTGAAATGCTTTTAGAACAGGGTGGTCAAATGCCAGAAGTCCCTGATGACGAACTTGCGTATATTTCAGAGTTTGAAGAAATGGAGGAAGAACCTGGAATAAAAACAAAGGCAAAATTAGAGGACGAGATAGACAAATTGAGAAAAGAGTTAGAAGGTAGTTAACTTACCTAAGGACTTCTTAAGTAGAAAGAAAAGTAGAATCTAAGTATAATATCTTTTTTTATCAATTTCTTTTGATGCGTTCCTTAAAAACTCTTCGTCTTCCATGTCGTCATCTAAAACCTCAATGTTTTTCTCGATAATATAAATTTCCTTTTGTAGATTCTTAAAGTTTTTAAAGAAATCTATTTCTGAGATATTTCCTGATTCAAATTTAGAATCTAATGCTTTTAGCGTTTCTTCGAGACTATATTTCTCTTTTTGAAGGTCAAACATTTTTTTACGTCTTGATTTACTTTGCTTTTTAGAGTAAGGTCTTGACGTTTCGTTTGGATAATTTGAAACAGAATCACGATTGAATAATTCTGATAGGTGATTTTTTGAATAATCTTGATATTGCGGCATTCGTCTACCTTTTTCTAACTGTTCATAGTATCCAGGATCGTTTTTCAGAACATCAAAGATATGTGAGTTGTTGGGTGGTGTGCTAGGGAAAATTCTGCCATGTCTTTGTAATTGTTCTAATTTTCTCATTAATAAGTTTTTTTCTTCCGTATTTGTAATACGATTACCGAATCCATTGTTAAAACTTGTAGGTTTGTAATTCTGTATCCTATTGTTATCGATTAAGTTTTGTAAGAAAAATTCATTCTGATTGTAAATCGGTGGAGCATTATTCTGTATGTTATTGTAATATTGGTTTAAATCTCCAGGGTTATTATTGTTTCTATGATAAAATAATGGATTTCCGTGTAAATTTTGATAATTTGGATTAGGATAATAGGGTAAGTTAGGATCACGGGGATTCCTACTCTGGTAAGAATCATAAAAAGGCTGATTTTGGGTAATGTTAGGCACATAATTCGGGTTTTGATTAAATGCCTGCGATACCTGACTGTAATTAGCCATTCCATTATTAGGTTTAACATTATTATATTGACACTTCAAGCTAAAGAAGGAATTAATAGCTTCTTCAATGAAATTTGTTAGATCACTCAAACCAACCTCGATGTTAAAGAGTTTTTTAGCTGCTTCCTTATCGTAAACTATAGTCTCGTCAAAACTCCTCGCGAGCAAAATATAATCTAATACGCGAGAAATAGAGTTGGGAGGAAGAGAGAATTCATATCTACCGTAGGGAAACTCAATGTAAAGTTTCTTGAAGATTTTTCCTCTGATTTGAACTTTAGTTAAATCCTTTACGGGAGCTTTAAATATACCCTCTTGTTTTTTCTTTCGTTTCCCATATTCCCGGACAAACGAAAGGTCAAAGTTGGTAATCAAGAGAATTCCTTTATCTTTTTTGTATTTATCTTGAGTGTTAAGACCGTTAGATAATTTTGCATATATTGCATAAACGGGTTTTTCTTCGTCGGCTAGATTCAGAAACTTTAGATAATTTGTGAAATAAAAAGTTATCTTATCAATAAAATTAAGATTTTTTGAAAGAGTCTCGATGCTCGTACTAATTGTTATAACATTATTGGCTATAAAAGATTTTATTGAGTTATAATTTCTAGTCAAATTTTCTAAAATATCTTCTATAATCTTTATATTTGAATTTTGTTGCGTGTAAATATCAAAAAAATATTCTTTATTAAGAGATAAGTGTTGAATAAAATTACGAATCTTTTCTATAAGATTTTCTTTCGCATAGATAAATAACTTGAAGAGAGCTAATAAATCTAGTTCCATAGTTGGGTAATGAAAACACCTAACAGGAGGGGCTCTTGCATCCATAACTTTTTGTTTTAATTGGTACAAAGAACCTAATAAATCTCTTAAGGGTGTTATGAAGCCTCTTGAATTTTTAATTAACTCCAAAAAACTTTTTTCTAGATCTTCTTTTTTTTCATAGATATTCACAATTTGGTTCGAATTACATTTCGGACAAGACTTTAGGAGTTGAGTTTTCTGAGTGATATTTGTTGAGTTACAATCTTGACAAACAGAATCAGTTATATTTGTTGAGTCACAATCTTGACAAACAAATGACTTAATTTTATCTTCATGTAAACAGTCGGAGCAACAACTGGTCCCACAACTTTCGCAATAATAAGCCAATTTCACATTTCTTTGGCAGAATAGGCAAATTTGGAAGTGGTGTTCCGACATAATAAGTTTTAAACCCGAATTATTTAAATTTAAAAACAAACAATTTTTGATCGCTTTATCAACAGAAATAGATGAAAATATAGTATTAATTTAGTTATGTTATTGAAATATTACAAAAAATGACCGTAAAATTTGAAAGAGAGGTACTTAAAAAATAGTTATTTTAAGAAACCATAACTTACGAAGAATCCGGAGATAAAATCATCCATAATGGCTTCCTCACTTTATTATTTTCACGCGAGTTCCGAGGGCTTGCCCAGGAACGCCTGCTTTTTTGAAATGCGCTCGAATAGCACCACTATTGCCGTGGGCTCGAGTAATTGTACCTTTCAATTCTTTTCCCGTAGAACTTACCCATACAACAGTCCTTCCAATTAATTTATTAGCTTCTTTTCTAGTAGTAACCTTTGGAAATACGATTATACAGTGTTTAGGGTGAAGAGTATGACGTCCCTGTTTATAATTGGAGATTGTACCTTCCATCCCTAACATTTCTAACTTATTTAGAGTCATTTTAATATACCATTAGTGATTATTCGAATTACTTAATTGTTAGATGAAATATTTAAAAAAATAAAAATTTTCGTAATTATCGTTCTTTTAATCTTAGAATTTAGAAAAAGAAAACTTTTTGAATAAAAATTATTTAATATAATCCAATGAAAGTTGCGTTTAATAAGGTAAAAATTACACCAAAGGATTATATAGGGAAACCCATGGCAGGTTATTCTCGCAAAGATTCCTGCTTAGGAAAATTAGATGATATCTATGCTTATGGTGTTTTACTAAGCATAGGTAAAGATAATAATAAACATCACTTATTATTGGTTTCGGTAGATATTTTAAAATTACCACTTTCGATTGTTGAGTATATTAAAAAGAGATTGATTTTAAAATTTAAGCCATTAAAACCAGTTGAAATATTTCTTCATGCTACTCACACCCATTCCTCATTTGATCTTACAGGTGAGTTTTATTACCCCGGCGGAGCATTAGGATTCATAAGAGGGGTGATGTTTGCCGATAACAAGAACGACAGATTTATTGTATGGATGGTTAATAGAATTGTGAGAATGGTCAGTAAATTATTTGAAGATTTAGAGCCATGTACAATAGCTTGGAAAAAAGAACGCTTTAACCCAGATATTGTTCTTAATCGAAGATGGCCAACGAGGAATGTTTTACCTGATTTAGGAGTTATTGCTTTTAAAAAGCTAGAAGACAATAAATTAATCGGGATTATAATTAATTATTCTTGTCATCCGACCACGCTATCATATAAAAATGATAAGTTATCTGCTGATTTCCCGGGGAGGGTAATTTCCAAAATTGATGATTTAACCAGCGGAAACATTAAAACTATTTATTTTAACGGTCCATCGGGGGATTTAAATCCAATAACAACCTCAGGGACTAACCTAGAAGAAGTAGAAAAAGACAAGACAATATCCTATGATCAACTTGGAACCTACAAACATACTAAAAAAATAGGTTATTCGATTGGTGAAGAAGCATTGAAAGTTGCTAAGTCTATTCCTAAAAAGGAATACTCAACATTGACAGAAGTTGATATACATACGAAGGTATTTTTAATTCCCCAGAAAGATGCGAAATATTATTCAAAAGTATGGTTTTCAAATAAAGTAAAGTGGTTATTAAAAAAATATTTCTTGTTTAAAATAGCCAAATTTGATTATAAGTTTGTTAACTTTCCATTTTTTACGGTTGAACGCAAAAATTTAAAGAATTATGGTAAAACAGAAATTAATTTCATTAATTTTATAGCAAGGAATGGTAATTCATTTGGAATAATAACGATTCCCGGCGAACTGTTTGAAGACATTGGAAAAACTCTAATCTCTCATGCCCCAACTAAAAAGGAAAACACGCTAATTTTCCAAAATACTCAAGATTGGATCGGTTATTTATTCCCTCTAGAAATGTATATTAAGGAAGGTGGGTATGAACCATTTATGTGCTTTAGTCCTCTGTGTGGAGCTTATATTGAAAAAAATACAAAGAAATTATTTAAAAAAATTAAAGATAATTTTTAGAAATATGGCATTATCTTCTATTCAATCTGCTTTTCTGCTAATTTCCATGCCTTTTTATTTAAATTAACATATTTACCCAGATATTCAGTTTCTGTTAAAGATGATACTTGATTTGCGATTGTTTTCTCTTCTTCAATCAACCTTTTTTCAATTTGTGTTAATTTATCAAGGTAAATTTGCTTTTCTGGTTTTATTGAGCGCCTTTTGTATGGTTTAATGAACTTTTTATGTCTTGACCAGAACCACATAGGATCGAGCTCGTCGTAAGGTCCAGGCTTCTTTACAGAAAATTGTTGACCTTCCGTGGGAAAAAAATAGGGTTTAAATACGTTTAAACATGGAAGTGAGCCCCCAGTAAACCAATGTACTGAATTTTTTACATTTTTTTTTAGATGTGATACTTGAGAACCAGTTGATTGAAAAGATCCATGCATACAAATACCTACATCGTGTTCTCTTAAAAAATCCATCATTAAAGAAGGCGTTATTATTTTTTTATTTTTCTTTAGCATATTAAAAGTACACCCCTCTCGTGACTCTTGTGAAAACTTGTTTGGAATCTGTGGATCTGAAAAAATCATTGCAAAGTCAAAATCAGTATCATCTTTACAATATCCCTTATCGATTGCATGTTGGATAATACCTTTTCGTCTCATATCTCCTTTACCTCTTATAGATAAGTTATTAGAAATTGACCTAATCTCTTTGACTCTCTCTACGATCCACCATTTATCAGCCGTTTCGAGAACGAATGCTTCGTCATTATCCGCTATGATATAAGAGTTATGATAAATCCATCCTTGTTGGTTATAAGCACAACTTCCACCTTGTCCATATCTTTCTAATAAATCTGTAATTACTTCAAGTGCTTCTTTTGCAGAATTTCCTCTTTCTAAACCTAACCGAAGTAAATCCATACCTAACAATCCCGTTTCTTGATATTTTTCTTTTGAATACACTGCTTCATTTCCTATTACGACGCCATGTTCATTTGAACCCATTTCACAACCGAACATCCAGAACGGTTGACTCATAATTATTGCCGCTGTTTCTTTTGCTTGTGGTATAGAAACATACGTGCACTTTACTTGGTCTCCTTTAGAATACTGTTTTTTTGGATTGAAAGTTATTAATTGAGCTTCAGCTTGAGGTCTATCGCTATTTTTTCCGAATACTACATTACCATCTTCCGTAGAATTTCCTAACGCTACTAAAGTATCACACATTTTATTTCCTCATAAATTACATACATTTTTCTTTATATCTTAAAAAAAATGATAGAAAGTTTTTATAATTTGATTAAGTAATGATATATATCTGAAAGCATACGAGTGATGAAAAAATCACCAACTATGCAAATTAAACGTTGAATTCATTTAATCTGATTTTTAAATTGAATTTTTTATTCTTGCTAATGTTTCAAACAACAATTATTTTTGATTAACCTTTTATAAAAATAATAGTTTAAGTCAAATAACTATATGATTACAATTATTGATTTCTTAGGCTTTTTTTCTGTAATTTAAGTTTAAAAAAAATGAGCTAAATTGATGGAAAATAAGAAAAATGTGTGGATTTTCTCATTTGAGTATGCCGGTGTTGCAAAAGTTGGAGGCCTTGGAGAAGTACCGGCAAATCAGGCTAAATATTTATCGGAGAAATTCAATATTACCGTATTTATGCCTTCACATGGAAAGGTTGAAGGTCTAAAAAGTAATTACACTTTGGAAAAACTACCATTCACTTGCGTTGGAACTATAAACCCTACGCTGTTTGGAATAAAAGAAAAAGATGCGAAGTATAACATCTCGTTTTATAAATTTAAAAAAGATAATGTTGAAATAATTTTATTATCTGGCGATAATTCATTTACATCCAAATTCTTAGATGACAACACGGTATATAATCCAAATACCATAATGGGAAAAATTGCGCTATTTAGTCTAGGAATTCGTTGTTTAACACGCTATTTTTTGGAAAATAATAAAATTAAACTCCCAGATATAATACATTTACACGATTATCACGTAGTATTGGCTTTTTTCGGGATGAAACAAATATTAGCAAGAAATGGGTTGAAAGTTGCATCATTATTAACCATCCACTTAATGACTAATCCCAGGTTTGAATATAATTTTTACAGAATTTGTGCAATAGATGGCGCACCGATCAGAGTTCTGCTTAGCAGCGGATTTAAAATGTTAAACTTGGATCAAATTCTGCAAATATCCCAACTTGACGAAATTAATGGAACAGAATCTGGAATGCCTACCGTTGAAAAAATCGGAGCTATTATTTCGGATATAGTGACTACTGTAAGTGAATCGTATTTAAATTCCGATATTATACCAAAATGTGGAAAGGGATTAATAGAATTTAAAGCGGATTTTATATATGATGGAACTGATTGGGATTATAATGAGATTTTTAATCAAGTTATTGAAATTCATGGGAAGGAGATTTGTCGTTTTTTACAAATTAACGACACTACTGAGATTAATGAACAGAATATGAAGAAATTTCTATTGGAGTATAAAATCGGAAATCTCAGCCAAAGTCCACTAATTAGTTCCCAAAACGTGTTAAACACTATAAATGAAATCTCGAATGGAAATCCATTTGTCAAAAACGGTAATATTAAAGCATTTTTGAAATCGGGGTCATTAGTTTTAACAACAGGCAGAATTTCACCCCAAAAGGGTTTTGATACCATTTTTGAAGCTATTCCAAAAGTTTTGAAAGTCTTACCTAACGCAAAATTTCTTTTTTTGATACTCCCTACGGATTATAGTATTAATGAAATTAAAATATATTCACAATTCGTGAAACAATATCCTCAGAACATCAGAATCATTTTTGGTGTAGCTTCAGACCTTTTTTACTTAGCTCATTTATCTGCGGATGTTTATTGTGCACTATCTAGGTGGGAGCCTTTTGGTATTATGGCACTCGAAGCTATGGCATGTAAAATCCCTATCATTGCCACAAAGGTAGGAGGTTTGCAAGAAACTATGGTTGACGCCGTAGTGAATCCAAAAACTGGAACGGGAATTTTAATTGATAAAGATAATCCTGATCAATTCACGAAAGCTCTAATCTCATTATTCAAATCTCGAGAAGTCGCTCATTTGGTTAAAACTTCTGGAAGTCATACAATTTTTGATACTGATACACTTGAGATCGTTAATCAAATACCTGACGAAGTAATAAAATCACATGTTCTTCTAAATCCCCAATTTTTTTATGATATAAAAGAAAATTGTTATAGAAGGGTGAAAGAACATTTTACATGGAGTTTGGTTTCTAAAAAATTAACTCTTTTATACGAAAATTTAAGTTCCTAAGCTTTAACTGTATTGTTAAGACAAAATTAATTAGATTTCCAGAAGATATTTAGATTTTGGAAGAGAAATTTAGGTCTATCTGGAATAATTTCTAATTCTTTTCTTATCCACTCAGCAATCCAATTGGATTTTTGTTTAAAGCGGAAATCCATAAAGATTATAGCCCCTTTATCTTTTAACTTTCTTATTGGACGCCCCGCAGCTTGATTTGCCCGTTGAATAGCGGGATAAAGATAAGCAAAATTCCATCCTTGATCGTTAAAAACTTTATCGTAATATTTAATTTTAGCATCAACACGAGGAGTAGGTAAGTGATAAGGGAAGCCAGCGACGATTACAGAGTTCATATGATCACCAGGATAATCCTCACCTTCTGAATTTCTTCCGCCACACACTCCTAACAAAATTGCTCCATTACGGGGTTTAGAAGCCGTTGATTTAAAATCATTTATTAAATAAGCATTTTCAGAAGCAGAAAGACCAGGTTCCTCAATAAACAACGCCTTATCGTGATTTACAGCGATAGATTCAATTCCGTTATTAGTTAAGGCATTTAAAATTTTATACGATGCACAAAATATGCCAACATTTGCTGGTGTGCTACTTACAACTTCTTCAATTTTGGAGAGCATCTTTTTAAACATTAAAGGATTTCTTGAGTTTCTACGAGTATCCACGCCTTCAGTTATAATAGCCTTTATATTTTGTCTTTGAAATGGAGAATCAGCAATTATTCCCTTGTAACTTTTTCCACTCTGTTGTAAACCCATTAAATTATTATATACATATGGATTTACGGTTCCTGAAAGGTGCAAGCTCGTAAAACATTCTTTCAAAATAGGAATTGCGATTTCTCTAGGATCTAATGCAACTATTTCAATTGAGATTGTAGGCTTCCCTTTAATCTCCTTGACATTATAACAGAAGAAATAATTTTCCAGGAGATAACATCTTATCCATTTAGTCCAGAAAC
>Ga0255365_10388_pt1 | contig 11219 bp, 8 predicted proteins | sample ANMaggSeSYBR01J3_FD_182089 | JGI IMG/M metagenome (GOLD analysis project Ga0255365, IMG submission 182089) | Sediment cell enrichment communities from methane seep in Santa Monica Basin, California, United Staets - ANME aggregate JGI... | ecosystem: Environmental > Aquatic > Marine > Cold seeps >... | reverse complement strand
TTGGAAAGTATTAAGCTAATAAGGTAGAGAACTACAAGTAATAATGTAATAGGAATGAAAAAGTAATCTATTCCTCCTCCTTTGGATTCTATTTGGGTCGATGCGTTGCCACTTTCTATCTCCTCCTTTTGTTCAACTCTATTTTCAGGAGCTGGTTGTGACAGATCGCAGATTCCATCACTATCTGTGTCTATATATCTTCCACAATTGCCTGGATATGTGTCATTTATTTCTCCAAAGGGGCAGTTATCCCATGCTACTACTGTAGACATATTTGGTATTGTCAAGATTAAAAAGAGACCTGAAATAATTAATATACGCACCCATTTCTTCGAGATTGTTTTTTTGTTATTTTTCATTGTATCCCTAGCTATTAGTTAATCGTTCATGATTCTTTATATAATAATCATCTCATTATATAACACTTGTGCAAAAAATATGCACAACCATTACATAAATAGGTAAATAATGGTGAACGTTTATCCTCGTTGGACATTTATTGTCCTCATTGCTGATTGATATGATTTTATTAAAACAAAGAAGAAAAAAGGATGGAGGGAGAAAATCTCATTTATCAAGTTATAATGATAAAGATATACTCCAGTCGGAGGACACATTCGTTTACATTTGGGACTATTATCAATCTGATCTTGTAATTCCATCTTCTAAAACCTGCACAAATCTCTATTTTCCTTAAGCCATTTCTCTTTTTCCATGTAGTCGGGCATTGCTGTTTTAACCAGTGCCCAGAATCTATTAGAATGATTCTGTTCAATAAGGTGTGCAAGTTCATGAATGCAGACATATTCTAAAACTTCATCTGGGGCAAACAACAGCCTTGTTGAAATATTTATATTTCTGGCATTGGAACAGCTTCCCCAGTTTGATTTGTTATGTTTAAAAAATATCTTATTTATTTTCCGGTTGAAATGCTTTTCATTTAATTCATGAATTTTCTCTTGCAGTTTCGGCAGTCTTTTGTGAGCAATACATCTGCTTATAAGCGAAGAAATGTGATTATTCTGCTCCTCCTTTGAAAGATTGTCCGATATGGAAAGTTTAATTGTATTGCCGATAGGTCTAGCAGTACTGCCCTTCTTGTCTTTGAATTCAATTCTAAGAGCGAACTCCTCGTCACCAATTTTTAGTATGTCTCCATTTTTGTATTCTTTCTGAGGTTTTAGCTTGAATTTCTCAGGATTTTTCATTATTTTGTTTTTAGCCCAAGTTTTCATTTTTTCTAGTTGTTCATTCTTTTTCGCGTTACTCAGAAAAGAAGGTATTCGTATGTTTATTGCTGTTCCTCTAATAGATACACGAGAGTTACTCCTGTTTTCATAATGAATTTTCACCAAGTATTTGATTCCATTTATTTCTAAGAGTTCAGTTTGCATATTTTTAAATTTTTCCTATAATTTCTCTATAAACAACTATGGAAAAGAGGATGCCGATTCTTTTTCATTTACGAGCTCATCTTCTAAATAAACCCTAGTTTTGAACCATGTTGTTGCATCTTGTGGAATATCTACCATTAGAGTTATTTTTTCTTTTGACCCTGGTTTTAAAGAGAGGATAATTTCGGTCTCGACATTAAATTCCAGGTTATTTTGTGTATAGAAACCTGCGGTAACTAGAATGTTTTCGGCTATACCACTACCAAGATTTTCTACAATTAAGGATGCCTTTACAAAATCACCTAGCTCTGTCTCTTTAAATATAGTTATACTGTTATTCTTCCATTTGTGAATAAGTAAAGGTCTGGACGAAATAGGATAGACTGTTAGATTGGATTTTGATTTGTACTCGCTAGGGATAAAACCAAGTTTATGGCTTGCCGTTGTCTCCAAAAAATAGTAATTGTCAATATAATACTCATAATTTGGGATATCTTCATCTAGGTTTACTCCAACAGCCATATGCTCAGTTAATCTAAACAGCGCAACATCATAGCCCATTCTGTCTAGTATACCTGCAGTTAGAATAGCCATGTCTTCGCAATCTCCTCCACCATCTCCATTAAATATTGTCTCAACTGGATAGCGAGGATACTCAAAAGATCCATTTATTTCGCTATCTTTTTTATATTTAAGGTTTTGAACAAAAGATGCGGCAAAATTTATCTTATCAATATCATCTTCTATGTCGGAACCATACATTAAACGATCAATTAGCAAATCGATGTAATCGTCATCATATAAATCAAAGACATAAACGCTGTAATCCTCAAGACGAGACCTATCAATACTGCTATAGTATGAATATAAAAACTCAGGATATGGGACACTCAGTCGACGGTTACGTCCACCATATTTCCATTTGAATTCCTTTGTTGGTACATCATCCTCTATAACAGCAGAAAAAGAACCATTACCTATTGTGCCCTCGATGGAATCTTTTAACGATATAGTAAAAGTCGCCCCCTCAGAAATATCTTCATTATAAATAAAGCAATCAACATCTTTGCTCTCACCCGGTAGAATTACAATAGGCAATACAAGACCAAAATAACTTTTAGAATCAACATTCGTCCCTGCATTGTACGGATATGCAGGCGTATCTCCTTTGTTGTATACATTCATGGCTAACAGCGAGTAATCGTCTTTCCATGATTCCTGTTTCCACAATTTATGTGTATAAGAGGAAATAGACAATTCGGGGCCGTTAAAAGAAAACGTTTTTTCAAATATCTCATTATTGTTTTTATCATATGTTCTTAGCATATATTGGCCTGACGTGACAGTCCCGCTGTATAGAGCCAAGTGAAGAAGGGTACTATTACTCCCATAAAAAAGCAAATCTGAGTCAAGTAGGTTACCAGTAGGTCCAAAAAGTTTAATCGTTATAGTTCCAGTACTGGAAAAAACAAGAGATAAACCTGGAAATCCTTCATCATCACATACATCCCAGGAGATTAACGAAAAACTTGTACCAAATAATAAGTCTTCTAAAATGCATCCTGAGAGAGAGCTAAGACAAACTATTGTTAAAACCGCACAACATATGATTTTTTTACTCAGATGCATACAAATTACTAAACCGTCAAAGTTTCAAGTTTTTTCTCTATCACACTTGCAAGCCGTTTCATACCTTCCCCAATTTGATCATTGGAGGGGTATGAAAAATTGAGTCTCATTGACCGGCCACCGCCACCATCAACATGAAAAGCCTTACCATGAACATATGCCACCTTATTTTTTATAGCATCCAAGAACATAATTTCAGTATCTATTCCTTCAGGCAGAGTAACCCAAGCAAACATTCCACCCTTGGGTTTATTGCAAACATATCCTTCAGGGAAATATTTTTTCATAGCATCCATCATGAGATCTCGTTTTGGTTTATACATTTCATTTATCTTCATTATATGTAAATCCATGGACCCACGTCTCATAAATTCACTGGCTATGAATTGAGTAAACGTATTTGTGCAAAGATCCAGTGCCTGTTTACAAATCTCTATTTTTCTAGTTAGTTCATCGGATGCAATGGTCCACGCAAGACGAAAACCAGGAGAAAGAATCTTTGAAAAAGTAGACATAAAAATAACATGACCTTCATCGTCAAAGGTTTTGATAGGTTTTATATGATCTGCATCGTAACTAAGCTTTCCATATGGATCATCCTCAATAATAATTAAATCGTATTCACTTGCTATGTCAACGAGTTGTTTTCTGCGCGATTCTGGCATGATAACTCCCGCAGGATTTTGAAAGGTTGGTACTACATAGATAAACTTTGGGATGACATCATCCTTCAGCAAATTTTTTATCGTTTCTTCCAAGATATCTATTCTCATACCATCCTTATCTAGTGGAATGCCCGTCAAGCTACTCTCATAACTTCTAAAAGCATTTATTCCACCTAAATAGGTCGGTAATCCAACAAGTGCAGTGTCGCCAGGGTTAAGAAATAACTTACCAATTGCATCTAACGCCTGCTGTGACCCACTGGTAATTATCACATTGTCAGCAGTAATATCTTTCATCCCATCTTTATATGCTCTCTCTGCAATAGATTCTCTAAGCTCCAGCAAACCCTGAGTGGTTCCATATTGTAGGGCAGTTTTACCATGCTTCTCCATTACAGATTGTATGATTCCCTCTAAATCTTTTATTGGAAATGAATTTGGACTTGGGAGGCCACCGGCAAATGAAATAATTTCGGGATCTTGGGCAACTTTAAGTAATTCACGTATTACTGACTTCCTCATTTTTCCTGCTCTGTCTGAGTATAATCTCTCTAGGTTTTTCATAAAATCCACTAATCCCAAAATCTAACATAGTCTTATATGTATTTCGTAAAAAAATTGAAATAGTTGTAGATAGATGAGGGAACGTTATTCCTCTTCTTTTCCCCAAAACAATGGCTTCAGATGTTCTTCAAAAGCAGGCATAGTCTCCATTGTCTCACGATCAATATTGAATCTATGCATAATATGTAAAGCCAGTTCCTCGTCTGAAGATAATGTTCCTCTACTGCCATCGAACATTTTGCTAACTTCTTCTGGTTCTACGATTTCATCTCCCATTTTATCAATAAATACACCCATGTAGTTATTTATAAGTCTTTCCCTTTACAAAAATGGTTTGTTCTCCTTATCAGCCCACACACATACATTTTTTAAAAAATACCTTCAACTCTATATAATGTTGTCTAATCTGTTCTATCATGCCAAATATAGGGAATACTAGAAAGATTTATTAGTGGATCTAAAGCTCCACTTTGTACATACATAAGGAGAGATGAAAAATGGAGGCAATCATTCTTGCAGGAGGATTTGGCACTAGGCTTAGACCGTTCACATACACAAGGGCAAAGTCGCTGCTACCCATACTAAACAAACCCATGATATCGTATCTGATAGATTCTTTACCAGAAGAAGTGGACAAGGTTATCCTCGCCGTAAATTATCGTAAAAATCAGATAGAAAGATATTTCAGGGAAAACAATTTTGGAAAAGAAATTATTGTTAATGATGAACCAAAGCCTCTTGGTACAGGCGGGGCAGTGAAATTTGCTGAGAAACATATCACTGGACGTTTTCTGGTGTTAAACAGCGATATCATATGTTCGCTACATCTTGATGACATGGTCAAGTTTCATATTGAGAATAATGCGGTTTCAACCATTTCTTTATGGCCTGTGGAAAATGTGTCTGAGTTTGGCGTGGCAGACGTAGAAGATGATGGAAACATTGTTGGTTTTGTGGAGAAACCAAAACCAGAAGATGCACCGTCTGATTTTATTAATGCAGGAGCATATCTTCTAGAACCAGAAATTTTGGACTATATAGAAACTGATCGTTTGATTTCAATGGAAAAGGAAATATTCCCTCAAATAATCAGTGATACTGGACATTTTTTTGGTTTTAAATTTGAGGGATACTGGATGGACATAGGTCGTATCAGCAGCTATCTTGATGTACATAGATTCCTAATAAAAAAGAATAAAATGGAAAATTATCTCGGAAGAAACTGTGAAATACATGGCGATCTAAAGAACTGTTGCATAGGAGATAATGTTTATATCGGCAGTAATTCAAAACTAAACTCAACCATTGTTTATGACAATGCAAGAATTGAAGATAGTACCGTTTTAAACAACTGTGTTGTTGGCGAAAATTGTAAAATTGGTAGTCATTCAAATCTTAAAGATTCAGTTTTTGGTGACAATGAAACTATAGCAGACGACAGCATTATGAATAAAGAAGTGGTTTGGACTCAACCAGTTCCAGAAGGTTATCCGAAAAAACAAATAGGAAATGTAATTGGAGAATAAAAATTGCATATGGAAACGTTATTACTGTAATTCTAACGTATTTTTTTCCTTATTATCATATATAAACTTAACCTGTAAAGTATTAACATGGTTTATATAGTGGTTTTGTGTGTCTGTTTACCAGGAATTCAGTATTGCATTTAACAATGGGAATCGTTCCATCAGCAGTCTAAGTAACTCAATAAACGGACTATATGCTATGTTCTTAGGAACCGTTATGGACACAGGTATTTCGCAGTAATCACTTGGATCATCCTTGTTTATTACCTTGACAGTTCCATTAAACTCTTCCTCTTGATCATCAAGAGCAGCCTTAACCATACTTTTAACTGACGGAACAACCACCAAAACCTCAACAGTTACTGCTCCATCTGCTGGAGTGAGATCATCGCCATCATTGGGTGTGAATGTCCAATCACTACCAAAATCAGGATAGGATTCAATCTCCCAATCAAGGCGTGAACAGGAATCGCCAATGTTTTCAACGGTAAATGAACCAGTGACTGTTTCACCTCCCTTTACATTACTCCAAGAGAGACTACCTGTACACCCTAAATCAGAAACTCCAATAGTTATAGTTGCCGTTGTGGAATCGCTATCAACCCTATCGTCATCATCAGTAACAGTTAATGTAACAACATACTCCCCAATATCGTCATACATATGAGTTGAGTTCTGATCTGTACTACTATTACCATCACCAAAGTCCCAATGCCAAGTGTAAGGCGATTCGCCACCAGAGGCAGTACCTGAAAATGAAACAGGGTTACAAATATCACCTGTATATGGGCCACCAGCATCACAGGACAGTGCTGGGTTTACAGTAATGATTACAGTGTCTGTGTCAACATTTGAATATGCATCAGTAACTGTAAGCAGCACATGATATGTGCCTTCTGATGTATACGTATGACGTGGATCCTCCTGATTTGAATGAGGAGTTCCATCCTTGAAATCCCAGTCCCAAGTATATGGTGTTGCACCACCACTAGCAGAACCATCAAAATGAACGCCTTCTGAAACAACGATAGTCCGCGGAGTTGCATCAGCAGTTGCAACAAGAGGCGGTAGATCTTCGGTCTCGATTTCAAGATATGGAATGTTTGCACCGTATTCTTTTGAATTACAATACATATTAGGAACACCTGTACCTCCCCAATATTGCTCATCCTTTATTATCCAACCATAGTTTGTTGTTTGCCCTGGGATAAAATCTTGTACATCACCTGTTACATCCCATTGCATCCAATTATTAGGTGAGCTTGGCGCATATGTCAATGAAGTTATTCCGCTATGATGGGCAGGCATATTATTCCATGTAATGGTTTCTTCATTCCAATCTCCTGTCAATCTGTAAAGAGTTAGTTCTCGACCAGAAGGATCATTATCGCTATAGTGATGATAAAAAATATTTAAGGACGCGGATATAATATCAGTCTCTGAGGGTATTGATGAAATGTCGAACTTGATTACTGGTTGAGCTGCCCATTCATTGCCACTACCACCGTTTCTTATATTGAAAGCTGTTAATCCGCCAGCGATTTGATCGGGTATTGTTGAACTCACGTAGGAATCATCTGTTGGATAAAATGTAGCTGTACCTTTGGCACAGCTTCCAATGTTACTGTCATTATCATTGATTACTTTAAAAGATGGCTCAACATCACTACTAATACTTGGCACAACACTTGCTCCTAAAAACAAAACAATTACAGCAAAAATCATACCTTTCCTAAATATAATCATGTTCATGTTTTTCTCCCCCAATATAAAGTATTACAGAATAATAATATATTATACTATCTTAAATGTTTCCTTAACAAGTGTTAACAAAAACTTATGGCAACAATCGTTCTAGTATGAGTAAAGGGAAGTTTCAACAATGTGGGGAAAGATGGTAAACCTTTCGTCATTCTGAAACCCCCCAACTGATGTTATTAACTATCTTATTTTATATTTTTCTTTCAATTTATATATAACTCTTTTAGCTGTTCATCATTGTATGTAAAGTTGCATTTTGTACATCTTTTCATGGTCCTACTCACTAATAGATATATCTAAATGTCTCATAAGAATGAGTTCTTGTTATCATTCTCCCTTTTTCTACTCGTAAAATCAATCAGTTTTTTATAAGGGATTGTCAATTGCGGTGTAATGAAACTAGACATTTCCAAACACATTTTTAGGGCATACGACATACGAGGATTATACGAAAAGGACATTTCTCCTGAAATATTTTACAAGATAGGACTTGCTGCAGGGAATTATGTGAAAAATGTAATTCATGGAAAACAAATTGCTGTAGGCAATGACATCCGTCAATCTAGCATTCCATTAGTGCATTCATTCATTGCAGGAGTATCGGCAACCGGAATAGATATAATCTATACGGGAAACACTGCTTTTGGACAAACTCTATTCAAAGGATGGGAATTAAAACAAGATCTCATAGCTTTTGTAACGGCCAGCCATCTACCACCCGAATGGAATGGAATCAAATTTTATTATGGGGATGGAGTAGGCCTTCCAGAGAAAGAATTGATGAAAATACGGGATTTCACACTTAATGATGATTTTGATGCTGTTGGCTGGGAAAAAGTAGGGGGTGTAGAAGTGGTAGATCCGAAAACAAGTTACAAAAACTTTTTCAAATCAAAATTTAAATTCAATAAAAAACTGAAAGTAGCTATAGATTGCGGAGGCGGCAGCACAACACTTTCAGCACCTGATGTCTTTGATGCTGTTGGGCTAGACACAGTACATGTTTTTTGTGAACCTGATCCGTCGTTCTCAAAACGCCCCTCTGAACCTAAACCAGAAAATTTGACAGTTCTAGTTGACGCGGTGAAGAAGAACAATTGTGACTTCGGTGTTGCTTTTGATGGAGATGGAGACAGATCAGTAATAGTTGATAACACGGGCAAGGTATTGTCAGCAGATGAAACAGGAATCATTTTAGGTAAGTACGGATTGGCTGAAAAAAAGGGTACAATAATAGTTAATGTTGAATGTTCCAAAGCAGTAAAAGAACAGCTTGAACCACTTGGATTCAAGGTTAAACAGATACCTGTTGGCCATACATTTTTAACTCTAGAGGCAAAACTAGAAAAATCACCTCTTGGCATAGAATCCTCAGGTCATTTGATACTTCCAGAGTATTTCCTATTTGATGATGCGTTAGTGGTTCCATTAAAAATAGCAGAAATACTTGATAACAATGAAAAAACTCTTGGTGAACTCGCTGCAGAAATTCCCACATATCCAACAAAAAAGGAAGTCATAGATTGCGATGATCAAATCAAGTTCGATGTCGTAGAAAGATTGAAAGTTGAACTCACAAAAGAATTTGAAAATATTAATTCAATGGATGGTGTAAGAGTTGATCTTAAGACTGGATGGGTACTCATCCGCTCATCAAACACAAGCCCGATAATCCGATTGACAACCGAGGCGGACAGTGAAAAGATATTAGGTCAGCTAACAACACAATTTATGGACAAAACAGAAGAAATCATAGAGAAAATTAAAGGAGAATCCAAGTAAACTCCTTTTAGACACTGATATTTTCGATTATTTGGCGAACTATGGTAAAGTCTATATGAGTTTTTAGGTTACGATATTTTGCTTTTGGGTATTAGAGATGACTAAATTATTTGGCACAAACGGCATAAGAGGCGTTGTTAACGAGGATATGAACTGTGAACTTGCTCTTAGAATCGGTAAGGCATGGGGTACTTATCTAAAAAAAACTGTGACAAGACCAAAAGTTGCCATAGGAACAGATGCGAGACTTTCGAATCATATGTTGAAAAATGCAATTTCTGCAGGATTACTTTCAACAGGATGCGATGTTAGTGATGTTGGTCTTGTGCCCACACCCGCTTTACAATACGCAGTTAAAGAAAAAGATTTTGATTCAGGTGTAGTGATAACTGCTTCACATAACCCCCCTCAGTTTAATGGCATAAAAGGAGTTGCCAGTGATGGAACAGAATTCTCCAAGGACGTGGAAGAAGACATAGAGAAAATATATTTTGAACAAAATTACTCACTTGCAGAATGGAAGAGCGTCGGAAAACTTTCAACGTGGGATGACGCCGTCGATTTTTACATAAATGGGATTTTATCAAATGTCGATGTCGATCTCATAAAGAAACAACAGTACCATATTGTTCTTGATTGCGGTAATGGTGCAGGTTGTGTAGCAACGCCCATTCTCCTTGAAAAGTTAGGGTGTAAAATTACTGAGTTATATTGTAAGCTAGATGGAACATTCCCAGGACATAATTCAGAACCCGTTCCAGAGAATCTTGGAGATCTCATACAAAAGGTAACTGAAGTAGGAGCGGATCTTGGCGCAGCTCAAGACGGAGATGCAGATCGTGCAATATTTATTGATGAGAATGGAACCTATATATGGGGCGATAAAACCTTGGCCCTCGCTGCAAAATATATAACAAAAGAAAAGAAAGGTGGAACGACCATCACACCAGTTACTACATCAAGTTGTTTTGATGACGTAGTCGCAGAAAATGATGCTGAGGTAATACATACTATGGTAGGTTCACCTTTTGTAGCACGTACAATGATTGAAAAAAATGCCGTTTTTGGCGGAGAGGAAAACGGCGGATTCATATTTCCGGAGATGCAGTACTGTCGCGATTCGGCAATGGCAATTGCAAAAATAATGGAAATTATGGCAAGAGAAAACAAGGCGTTATCAGAGTTAATCGAAGAGATTCCAATATATGAGGTACATAAAACAAAGATGCCTTGTCCAAATGATAAAAAGGAAATAGTCATGAAAGAATTAGCTGAACAAACCAAGGACGACAGCGATGTTACAAAGGTAGACGAAACAGATGGTGTTAAACTCTATGTTGAGAATGGATGGGTGTTGATGAGACCGTCTGGTACAGAACCAATATTTAGGGTGTATTCGGAATCAAAAAGCAAAGATCGATCTGAAGAACTTGCATTAAAATATAAAAGATTGGCAGAGGAAATAATTAACAATCAATAGTTTCTTTGTCTTTATCATAAGATTCGTTTGAGAGTTTAAATTATCACTTTTTAATAGGAACCATTATATCTCTCCAACATATTACTATCCTATAATTATTATATTTAGGAGAGATAGAAAAATGAGAAAGAAAATGATATTTGTAAGTCTGTTGGCAGTATTTCTTATGATGATGTTGCCAGCAGTGCCAGCAGTGGAATACAATACAGCAATGGAGGTCAATGAAGCTCGCCTTCTTGAAGAAATACAAAACATGAACATTGATGAATTGAAAGAAAAAATTCTTAACATGAATGTTGAAGATGAGGAATTAAAAGAATTACAAAAACAACTCAACGATGACACAGCAAGTCCACAGTGCATAAGATTAGCCCTAAAATTGATATGTATGCTACTCCACATATTTGTCAAAATACTG
>Ga0255365_10386_pt1 | contig 11277 bp, 6 predicted proteins | sample ANMaggSeSYBR01J3_FD_182089 | JGI IMG/M metagenome (GOLD analysis project Ga0255365, IMG submission 182089) | Sediment cell enrichment communities from methane seep in Santa Monica Basin, California, United Staets - ANME aggregate JGI... | ecosystem: Environmental > Aquatic > Marine > Cold seeps >... | reverse complement strand
ATACGGACGATTTGTTGACCGCTGCCAGGCTTTATATGCTGCAGGGGAGGTCGTTGGTTATGGGGGTGTTCCCGATCAGATGTGATGGTCGGGTAGTGGGGGCTTTGATAGTCGAAAAAGCCACTGAGCAGGAAATTGATCAGGCACATCGCCGCAGAATTGAGGGACTGCTGACGGAGGCGGGCAGTGCCCTGGCGAACTGCCTGAACTATCGTCATCTGCCTTTTTCGCCGTTGGTTCGTGCGGTTGCCGCCCTTCGGCAAAAGGTTTATCTTATGCCGCAGGTTAGAAGGGCGATTTGGGCGACAATTTTGGTATTGGCTGTCTTGGCGCCTTTACTGATACACGGGCAGGTCAAGGTGATCGGCACTGCCGAATTAGTTCCCATCGATGCCCGGATAGCCTATGTCGAGCAGGACGGCGTAATCGAAACGGTTTCAGTACAGGCCGGCCAGGATGTGTTGAAAAATGATGTTTTGGCGGTTCTCGACAAACGTATTATTGAGAGTGAGATAGACCGGGTTACTGATCAGATTGGGAAGGCTTCTCTGGGATTTCGCAGTGCCCAGAGCAGCGGCCGGACGACCATGGCCCAGCAGTATCATCACGAACTGAAAGCTTTGGAGGCCGAAAAGAAAAAATATACATTGCAATTGGAGCGATATGAAATCAGGGCGCCGGTTGACGGGGTTGTAATCACCAGCGAGAGTCGGATAAGACAGTTACTTTCCAGGCCGGTAGGTCGTGGTGAGCCGGTTCTGGAGATAGTGCCGCGCGAATCTGACTGGCAGTTGCTGGTGAATGTGGCCGAGGACACAGCGGGAGAGTTGCTTAAGGCTTATGACCGACTTGAGCAGGGCCGGTTTTTGGAAGCGAAAATTATTCTGAATGCTTATCCGGACAAGACATTTCGGACGAAGGTGTTATCGGTAGCGAGACGTGCTCACGTCCTTTCGACCGGCCAACAGAAATACCGTAATGTTATTGAGGTTCGGGTGGAGGCCCCTGCCGAGTTGAAAGATAATATCGAACCCAGACAGGGGATGGAGGGTAAGGTTGCTATAGAATGCGGCAAACGAAGTTTGTACTATGTGGTAACGCACGAATTTATCGATTTTATTCGGGTAAGTCTGTTTTAAAAACCGCATTTAATGTTTGTCTCATTAGCCCTTAGTATCTTTGTTTGTGGCAAAAAAGTTTCACTTTTATCAATGTTCTTGGTGCCTTAGTGTCTTTGTGGCAAAAAGTTCCGCCGAAAGCGGTTGATAAAACTATAAGAGATTGAAAGGAAATAATCGGAATGAGATATATCCAATCGACAGGACTGCGAATCACGTTGTTTATATTGGTTTTTGTTTTGTGTTCGGCCATGCCTCTGCCGGCGCAAAACGAATTGCCGTTTGGCGGTGAAAATTATTCCTCGCTGGATGCGCAACGGGTGGTCGTATTGAGCATGGCGGTGGATGGGATAATTTCTAAGTTGGCCCATGAGCCGCAGGATTTTGTGAAAAAGGGCGATCTTCTCGTGAAATTGGATTCCAACCGGATGGAGTTGGAAGTGGAAAGTTTCAGGGCGCAGTTGACGTTGAATCGTACTGTCGATCTTCCGCAGGCTCGGATTCGGTTCAAATATTCCTGCGACAATCTGGAAATCGTCGAGGAGTTATACAATACCCGGATTGGTGATGCGAGGGCGGCCTCGGAGAAGGAGCGTAAGGAGGCTGTCCAGAGTAAGGACATTGCCGAACTTGAGTTGGAAAGAATTCGAATGCAGGGACAGATGCTGGAGTTGAAGTTGCGACAGAGTCAGGAACTATTAGCCCGGCATTCGTTACGGGCGCCGATGGACGGTGTTATTGTGCCTTTCTCCAGTATCAAGAATCTTGAGTCCAGAAATCTTAAACGGCTGCAGGTGGGCGAGACAGTACAGGCTTATGCTCCGGCGATGGCGATGATGAAGGTGGATAAATTACAGGTGAGACGTACTTTGCCGACTGAGCGGCTGGCGGACGTGCGACTGGGCCGGACGGTTGATATTTGTGTGGACAGGGAAGATAGCAAATCGGTATCAGCCGTGATAGTGTATATCAGTCCCACCATTAGTTATTCGACCCAGCGGTTCGAGATTAAAGTGGAATTGGATAATCCTTTTGTTGAAAACCCACAGCAGTTGCCGTCAGGCGCCTATCCTTATCGTTTTCGTCCTGGTATGCGGGCCTGGGTCAAATTGACACCGGGCAAGTAGGGTGGGGCTTTGACCCACGCAGTCTTCTTACGCCCTGAAAGGGCAAAATAGACCAACCCAGCTAAGTAGGGTGCGATGTATCGCACCATTCGAACTGACCAATGGAATCGAATACGACCCATGAGCAATAAATTGCATCAACCGGAACCGACAACGCAGCAGAACTTATTACCGCAACCGCGTGTGGAGTTGGAAAGTTTTGCCCAGGTATTCGACGGACAGCCGTTTTGGGTGTATAAGGACCCGCTGTCGCTGCGATATTATCGTTTTAATCGTGAGGAGCATTTTATAATCGAGCAATTGCGCCGGGGCGTAACGCTCGAACAGCTCAAGATGGCCCATCAGGACGAATTCGACTCCGGCGATCTGTCCAATCAGGAAGTGGGTCGATTTATCAGTTCATTGACCGAGAGGAACCTGCTGATAATGAACCAGCCCGATCGGGACGAGTTATTGTACCAGGCCGCGAAGAAGCGAAGGCGTACGAAGCTCTTCGGCCAGTTCACCAATATTCTGTTCATTAAGATTCCGCTTTACGACCCTGACAAATTGTTCAATCGTCTTATAGATCGCCTGCGTTTTTTCTGGAGCAGGAGTTTTTTTCTGTTTTATCTGTTTTTGCTTGCGACGGCGGTTGTTTTAGTGATTCGCCGATGGCACGATTTCGTTTCGATGGGCAACACCGACTTTTTTACGATTTATAATATGCCGATTTTGTTTTTGGCTTTGTGGCTGGTCAAGGCTTTGCATGAGTTTGGTCATGGGTTGACGTGCAAGAACTATGGTGGCGAGGTGCACGAGTTGGGGTTGTTGATATTGGTTTTTATGCCGATGTTATATTGTAATATCAGTGATTCCTGGACATTTCCCAGTAAGGCCCATCGGTTACTGACAACTGCCGGCGGGGTTTTAGCCGAGTTGTTTATCGCGGCTTTGGCGACCGTCGTCTGGTATTATACTGAGCAGCCGGGGTTTATTCATGCGTTTGCTTTTAATGTTATAATCGTTTGTTCTATTTCGACGGTTTTTTTCAATGTGATGCCGCTGATGAGATTTGACGGTTATTATTTTTTAATGGATTTGATCGAAGTACCCAATTTACGTCAAAAGGCCAACACGTTTATGAAGGACTTTTTTATACGATATATTTTAGGCGGCCACTCGGACGAAGCGCCTCAAGAGCATCGGTTTCAGTTTGTCTTTCCGTTATTTGCTGTCGCGTCGTTTATTTATCGATGGTTTATTATGGTTGTGATTCTTTTTTCTATCTATGCTATGTTGAAGCAGTTGCATCTTGTTTGGCTGGGCCGTTTTTTTGTCCTTTTCACGATTGTCATGTCGTTTCTGGTCCCGATGGTCAAGACAAGCGTGTCCCTGACAAAGCAGCGTTATGCGTTGGGGATATCGAATATTCGTTTGCTGATATTGTTGGCGGTTTTGGTGACGGCCTTGGCGGGTGTGTTATTTTGGCCGCATCATCAGCACGTAACCCTCAATTTCGTCCTTGAGCCGAGCAGGATTCAATGGCTCCGGAGTGAGGCCGATGGTATTGTCCATTGGGACGAGCAGACTTCTGAAGGGGCCTGGGTCGATGTTCAGTCGCCGTTGGTTGCTTCTCTCGAGAATACAGAATTGCCTTGCGAGGCGGCTTGGTTGACTGCCTGGATCGAGCAGGCGAGAATCGATATTGCGCAATGGCAGAATCGCGATGAAACCCAGGTCGAGCAATTGCGCCGACGACTGGAGACTTTTCAGAATGATGAAACGAGATTAAAGGAGCAGATTGCCGGACTAAAGGTGAAAGTTCCTTTTACCGGTGAGATTCTTACTCTCGATCGGGATATTAGGCGAATGCGCGGCCAATATGTTACACGGGCAACGCCGCTGTTGCTTTTGGCCGATACGCGTCGGCTCACTGCCAAGGTATGGGTGCCGGAGAACACCTACGCCCGCATCTTTAAGCACGAGGGTCAGACAGGCCAGCGAGCCGAGCTGATGTTATATGCTTTTAGCAGGGACAAGTTCGAGGGGAGCGTTGGCGCGGTCAGTTTGCATCGCGAGGATAATATGGGTGAGTTCGGTGAAAAATTAGCCTTGAGTAACAAGGTAGGCGGCGAGGTTCTTACTGAATATGACCCGGTTGCCGGGCAGGAAAAGCCTGTTGAAGCAGTTTATGAAGTAACGATCGACCTTGATCCGGATAATTTGCCCGCCTCAGCCCGGTCATTTCGTCCTTATATGTCCGGCCGTACCCGCATCGACTGCGGCCAATACACCTTATATCAATGGGGCCGCGACTCTCTGCTGCGTTTCATTTCCCCTGAAGTCCGCCTTTAGCCCGGTTTTTTTACAATTTCTATCGGGCATTGCGGCAGGACGTTCAGGAAGGCTCGACCGTAGTTTTTTGTTACCACCCTCGAATCAAGAATCACCACAATTCCTTTATCTGTTTGCGTTCGGATCAATCGCCCGAACCCTTGTTTGAATTTGAGTATTGCTTCGGGCAGTTGATAATCGAAGAATGGACTGCCGCCTTTCTCCCTGATTTTTTCCAGCCTGGCCTGTAGTAGTGGATGGTCTGGTACGGAAAAGGGCAGTTTCACGATAATGACATTGCTCAGGCTTTCTCCCGGCACATCGACGCCCTGCCAGAAGCTGTCTGTCCCCAACAGAACACTGTTGGTATCACGGCGGAACTTATCTAACAGGCTGGAGCGGTCTTTGCCTTTGCCCTGGGCCAGCAGCGGCAAATCATGCTGATCGCAGAACTTTTGCAGATTCTGTTCCATCTGGTGCAGTTGTTTGAAGCTGGTGAACAGGATAAAGGCTTTGCCCGTGGTTTGGCGCAGGTATTTTTTAATCGCCTTGGTGGCGCCGGTAAGGAATTCCTGTTCTTGCGTGCGTGCTTCCGGCAGGTACGCTTCCACATATACTTTGACCTGTTTGGGATAATTAAATGGTGAGCCGAGTTGCAGGGTCTGAAATTTTTCAAGGCCGAGTCGGGTAGTGAAGAAGTCGAACCCTGTATTGTTGCTTTTATTGTCATTTACTTTTCGGTTTTGTATGCTGAGTGTCGCGCTGGTCATAACGACCGAGTCGCAGGGATCGAACAACGTTTTTTTAAGTGTTGGCCCTATGTTAAGCGGTGCCGCGCAGGCCACTGCCCGCCGATTTTGATGGCGGAAACTGCCCTCGACCCAATAGACGCAATCTTCGAGATTTTGGCTGACGAACAATTGTGCGGAAGCGGCGAATTCACGACAGCGACCGGCGTAGCTGGTAATTTCCAAACGGTCCTGTTCGTCGTCTGTGTTTTTAGCCAGTTCGTTCATATTAGTACTTAGTTCGTTTAACGGCCCACTCATCACATTGGCAAACGCATCGGGCGAGAAGACCCGTCCGTTGCCGTTGCTGGAAGATTGTTGGGTGTCGAAAAACCCCAACACTTCTGTAAAAAACGTTTCTTTAGCCTGGTGGGCCTTATCGATTAATTTCAGGTTGAATCGATTACGATGGACAGCCAGAACACCTTTTTCTGTTTTGGGGTTGAACAGCCTGTTGAGCAGAAAATTAACCTGGAAATTACTCAGTCTCAGTCCGAAATGTGCACTGGCGACTTGTTCGATATTGTGTGCTTCGTCGAGGATCACGACATTGAATTTCGGCAGGATACTGCCTCCCTGCTGTCGCACCGCCAAATCTGAAAAGAGCAACGCATGATTGACGATAATCAAATCGCATCCGAACATACGCCTCCGGGCCAGTTGATGGAAGCACGTCTTGAAATGTGGACAATGGTTGCCGGTGCAGGTATTGCTGTCGCTGCAGATCATTTCCCAGAGTTCTCTTGGCGGGGCCTGTTCCATACCGCTTAGTGAGCCGTCCGGGGTTTCCAGGGACCAGAGATAGATTTCTTCCAGAACATTGATATGGTTAATGTCTTCGAAGAGGGTGGTTCCGCGTTGGCGGGCATGATTCAGTCGTCGTCGGCAGATATAATTTCCTCGTCCCTTGGCCAGGGCAGCCGAAAATTCCACTTTACTGACGTCTTTGATGAATGGTATATCTTTTTGGACGAGTTGTTCTTGCAGGGAGATGGTATAGGTGCTGATAACTGCCTTTTTCTTGTTTTGGAGCGCCCAGTTCACCGCGGGAACGATATAGGCAAAGCTTTTACCGATCCCCGTACCGGCCTCAGCGATAAGGTGTCGTTTATGGCTGGTGGATTCGTTGATAGCCTGAGCCAGCCGGATTTGTTCGGGCCGTTCTTCGTAGCCGCCTAACTGTTGGGCTATAGGTCCTTTCGGCCCCAGGAACAGAGCCGGATCGATACCATTATTATTTTCCATAAGGCCAAATCAGTCTAATCACAAGTACCGCAGGCGTCTCGCCTGCAATCAATAGCTTCGCGAAGCGAAACCTTCTCTTTTCTGTATCCTTCTCTTGTTTTTGTGCCTTTTGAGTTTTTTTGTGGCTATTATCTCTTCTTCTTTGCTTTCTTTGCTACCTTCTGTTCAATCTATTCCTCTCTCTTCTGTATTTCCCTTTTTTTCCGTAGCCGATCAACTGATTTCACGGCTGCGAAATAGAGCGATAGCGAACAGTAGTACCGCTGTAACGTAACAAAGGGCATAGGCAGCCGTTTGGCCGATGTAGCTGAGCGGAATGGGCGTGTCTGTATATATAGCGTTGGAGACCACAAATATATTGATAGCAGGCACTAACGCCAATGCCGCACGTGCCGCATAGCCGATTATATTGGGTTGAGCCGAGATCGGCCCTAACCAGAAGTGTACCGCGGCCCCCAGCACGAACAGGATAACGCATAGCAGGAAGGTCATTATCAGGTTTAGTCGTGTCGCGGCAGCCACAGCCACGGCGGTCAGGATAAGGGTCGCGATGAAAATTAGTATCATTGGGCCTACCAGGTCGGTATGTATATTATTTTTCGCGGGATTGAAGTTCCATTCGGGATCGATAAAGGCCAATACTGCCAGAACCACGGTTGCCGCTACTGACCCTAATATTATCGTGGTCGAGCTGAATCGCCAGCGATAGACGTAGTTACAGGCCGCCCCTGCCAGTAGTACCAGGCCAAGCCCGCCGCATCCGAACGTTATAGCGACCATATCGCGGGGGTCGCTGGCTCTTTGCAGAACGCCATGGCGGACGACAATCATCAGTACCAATGCGAGGAAATATTGAGCCAGCAGGACTGCCCCTGCGATGCCTATGAATTTGCCGACCACAAACCCGGTACGGCTGACGGTTTTGGTTATGACTGTCAGGACGGTTTTATTTTCGATTTCGTCGCTGACCACGGTTGCCGAGGCAAAAACAGCCAAAAACAGTCCTGCCACCAGTAGCGTGGACAGTTCGATGTCTTTGAGCAGTTGATTATCGTCATCGAGTGTGTACATAGCCAGTGACGGCCCGAAAATCAGCAAAAGTACCGCTGACACAACGATAACCCCATAGACATTTTGGCGAAGGGTTTCGGTGAAGGTATTGGTAATTATAGCCCAGAGGCTTCTTGCCATGTTTTTTTCCTGATGCGTTTATCAGCCCCCGATGTAAAATCGGGGGGTCGTTTTGTGTTTATCGGTCTTTCAGGGTGGGCCTGTAACCCACGTGGTTTATTTGTTATTCATCATTGGGATTTCGTCATTGATTCGTCATTCTGGTTTCTTAATTCGTCATTTTTTTGTAGGATGGGCTTTAGCCCATGCTGCCCGACTTTTTGGGTGCCACCTTTCTGTATTTCAGAGAGGTGTTCCCACTGCAACATATACTAACTGATTAACCGGTGTTTGCAATCAAAAATCTGTTTTTCCCTGGTGTTATTACCGGAGTTTGTTTGCAATTGGACGATAAAACCGTTATCATTACCAGCCCCTGGTGTCAAGCGGGGGTTCCAAAGTAGGTCGGGCCGTGCCCGCCATTTGGGAGCGATTGTAACATGTGGCAGTTGGTAGGGCGGGCCTGTGGCCCGCGTTTATTAGTCTTGTAGGGTGGGGTCTTACCCCACGTGTTTATTAGCTTTTGACGTTGGGTGCCACCTTTCTGTATTTCAGAGAGGTGCTCCTGTACCGCAGGCGTCTCGCCTGCAAGTATTGTTAATTTTATAATTTTAATTTTATATTTTTTATGGATAAAGAAATGAAGTTGTCACCGAAACGAGCCGAGCTTTTGTCGCTGATCGCCTTTGTGCTTCAGATTTTATTCTCGCTTTTGGTCCTGTTGGTATCGGCGCAGGTATATTCGCCGGCACTGAGGATCGAAGCGTGGCATTTTCTCGGTGGTACCGGCATTTGGCTGATTTTGCTGTTACAGTTTCGCCAGATGCGGCTGGCTCAGGAGGAGTGCCTTGACGCCGAGCAGTATCAGAGATTGCGTCGTGAGGGAAAGGACACCTCTGTTTTCGAATCGACTGCTGTGGAGGATAGTTTTCAGGTTTCTCAGCGGCGGCTCGATTGGCTGGAAAAATATTTATTGCCGGCCGTTGCCCTGCTCAACTCGGCCTACCTGTTGATCATGGGTTATTGGCTGTTGCGTCAGGTTCAGACCTCGCAGGAAACAATATTGGCTGGCCAGGACGTTGTCTTCAAGTCAGCCGCCTTTATTGCCGGCATCGCCCTTATTAGTTTTCTCTTTTCGCGTTACGCGGTCGGGATGAGTCGGCAGGCGGAATGGCGGCCGTTGCGTGCGGGCGGCAGTTACCTCTTTAGTAATGCCCTGGCATGTTTTGCCCTCGCGATTGTCCTGATCTTAACGAGCCGATACCCTGCTTCTGAGCGGATAGTACAGTATGTTCTCGTTATTCTTATGCTCGCTATCGGTATCGAGAATATCTGGAACCTTGTGCTGGACGCTTTTAGCCCACGGCTCAGGGGACGATACCGACGCGCGCCTTTTGAATCGCGGCTTTTGGGCCTGTTTAGCGAGCCGGGCGGCATCCTGCATACTTTTGCCCAGGCCGTTGATTATCAGTTTGGCTTTAAGGTCTCGGACACCTGGTTTTTCAGATTACTTTCGCGGACATTTATCTGGTTGTTTTTGGCGATGGTAGCGACCTTGTTCATGATTACGTCTTTGGCTATTGTCCCTTCGGGCAATGTAGCTGTACTGGAACGATTTGGCGAACCACTCAGTTTCGAACAGCCTCTTTCTGCCGGCTTGCACTTGAAATGGCCCTGGCCGATTGACGAAATCCGCTTGTTCCCTGTCGAGCAGTTACAGACCGTCGATGTAGGCTTTGTAAGAAAAGACCCTATAATAGACGAAAGAACAGGCCGTGAAACCCCCGACCTTACCCCCATTTTATGGACGAAGGAGCATTGGAAAGAGGAATATCCGTTTATGGTGGCGTTTTCAACTTCCGGGCAATCTGCCGATGCCGTTGTCCGGGAATCTGATGCTGCCGTTCGGGAACCCGGCGATGCCGTTCGGAAACCCGATACCGCCGTTCGGGAATCGGAGATACTTTCTGATGAACCGGTTGCCCGCAATGATTTCGATATGTTGGTGGTGGCGTTTGTTGTTCACTATCGCATTATCGATATCGAAAAGTACGGTTATGACTATGCCGACCCGCGGACCTTGCTCGAGGCTGTTTGTAATCGTCAGGTGGTTCATTTCTGCGCCGAATCCAATATCGAAAACCTGCTCGGCCCCGGCAGACATGAGACCTCAGACACACTCAAAGAGTTGATTCAGAAACGGGTGGAGGATTATGGCCTGGGCGTAAAAATCACATTTGTCGGTTTGGAATCCGTACATCCTCCGATCGAGGTGGCCCCGTCATTTGAAAAGGTCGTTGCTGCCCTGCAGGAAAAACAGGCTGACGTTCTGGAGGCTTATGGCGAGTCGAATAAGATTATTTCAATGGCACGCGGCGATAGTGCCGAACGGGTATATAGAGCCAAAGCCTATGCAGTCGAACGTTCTCAGTTGGCACGGGCCGGGGCCGAACGATTCGCCCATCAGCTTGAAGCTTATCGCAAGGGCAAAAACGTGTATTTATGGCGGGAGTATCTTTCGGTATTGGACGAGATGTTACCGGCCATGAGAAAATATATTATCACCTCGGACAACGTCGGCCATTGGGTTTATGAGCTTGACTTGAAAGAGAAGTTACAGCCCGACCTGTTTGAGGGACTGGGTATTAATGAAGAAGACAAGGAGAACTAACAAGTGAAAAAGCATATCGGTTCGATTGTGATTGCTTTATTGATAGTGGGTGTTCTGCTGCTTTATATGGTTACGTTCACTGTTCGTTGGCAGGAGAAGGCCTTGGTGCTCACCTTCGGCAAAATCAGCCGTCCGGTAACCGACGCCGGCTTGAAATGGAAATGGCCCTATCCTGTCCAGACCGTAGTCAAGTTTGATGGCCGGATTCGCACACTGGACCAGCAGACTGCCCAGACACAGACCAGGGACAAGACTAATGTGATTGCTACTGTTTATATCAACTGGAAAATTGTCGAGCCTAAGCTTTTTTATGAACGGTTTCGTAAGGGCGGTACGTCAGGCGATGATGTTATTTATGAGGCGGAAAAAACCTTGCGCGGCTGGCTGGCAGGTTCGGCCAATATTATCACCGAGTATAATCTGGGCGAACTCGTTACTGAAGACGCCGAAAAGTTCAAGCTGCCTGAACTCGAAAAGGGAAAACCCGGTCAGCCTGGCGGTATGTTGGCTTATCTCGTTGATAAAGTCGGTACCGACGGTGGCTCTGGGATTGAAATTGTCGATCTGGGGATTAAGCGACTTGGTGTGCCTGACTTTGTTAGTGGAAAGGTATTCGAACGGATGAAAGCCGATCGTGAGGCTGTTGTTGTTACGTTGTTGTCCGAGGGCGCAAGTGAAGCCGAAAGCATTAAAGGAGAGGCCGATGGTCAGGCTAAAGGGATCGAGGCCAAAGCCAGGGCACAGGCCAAGAACATTATGGGCAAAGGGGACGCCGAGGCCGCGCAGTATTATGCCGTCTTTTTGGATAACCCGCAGTTGGCCAATTATCTCCGCAAACTTGA
>Ga0255365_10385_pt1 | contig 11295 bp, 5 predicted proteins | sample ANMaggSeSYBR01J3_FD_182089 | JGI IMG/M metagenome (GOLD analysis project Ga0255365, IMG submission 182089) | Sediment cell enrichment communities from methane seep in Santa Monica Basin, California, United Staets - ANME aggregate JGI... | ecosystem: Environmental > Aquatic > Marine > Cold seeps >... | reverse complement strand
GTGTAGCTGAATGAACCGCGATCAATGAATACCAAATTCCTCCCAATGATCGGATAAATGGACAGCTTATCATTATGCGTGTGTCCTTCGGAACTACGAAGTGTGTTAAAAAAAAGTGCTTCACTCTTATATCGTGCAATGATGAGTCCGTTGAAGTCTCTTGCTTGTAGTTCAATGTCGCCATCTGCATTTAGCTTATCAGTGCCAAAACTATCTGGCAGAGCAGCGGTTGTGAAGTGAACTGAACATAAAAATTCCTGTATGTTGTCAGGCTCGCTTTTATCATCCAGAATGCAATCAAATAAGTTTTTGAGGTATTGATGCCGATTTAATTCTTGCCCAGGAAAAAATTTAACGAAAATTCCACTATCGTTATCGCCGATGATCGGACATTCCTCACATGTATCCGTATAATACCGTGTAAAGCTGGCAGCTTCTTGGAGACGTTCAACGATTCCCGCAGGTACATCTCTCCCACTTTTCTTTATGAGAGCAACCCCCATTAAGCAAATTTCAGAACTTAACCGGTGATATGGTAAACTCCCTTCAAAGTTGATGCCACTTTCTTTAAACTGCCTCTGTATCTCTCGTTCAAGCTCTTTTTCCGCAAACTTTGAACTCTCAACCGCCCATGGTAGTGACGAAAATATCAGACGGCTCAGCAGCAAAGCTGTAAGATTTGTAAGATAATGATTATTTGCGTAGCCAGGAGATATTTCTAAATTTTCTCGAATATAGATGAAATGTTCGATGATAGATTTTGCCAGTTTGTGACGGAAAGAACTCCCTGAAAATTTAAAAATATCTAGCAATGGGAGGTAAATACACCAATTCGTTAAACGTATGGCCGACTCCATTGGCACCAGCCAATGAATCCCGTTCAGGAACTTGTTCTCATCTATCCATGAATTCACTTTGTCATAAGCGAAGTGAGCGTATCGTTCATTATTGGTCGCTATGTAAGCATGAGCCAACGTGGATAGAAATTGAAACCGCGCAATTTCCCAATTGTTTTTGATATCAATACCCTCTTTTTGATTGAAAATGTGAGAAGCTCTTGCGCTCTGTGGCCAGACAAAGGCACTGGAAGGATCACTTAGCCAGGAAAAATTCTTACTATCCAATCGTAATTTCAAACCACCATAAATTGTAAATTCGTTATCCAAATGTCTATTTGCTTCATTCAATATCCTATCAGCAATTTCATTCGGAAGAGATCGGATATCTAACTTAATTTCGTCCAAGGCACGGAATAAGCCAATGGAGAAAAAACACTCGATATCCTGTTTCAAAGACTTCTTATCGAGGCTCCTAAAAATAGTATTATGCTTTAGTAGGGCTCTTTTAACTGACGGTTGGGTTAATTGTTTTGCTACGATATGGACGAGCTTTCTAAAAGTTATTTTTGTTCCTTGCTCAACCAATAACTTTTTTATCTTGAAAAAGTTTCTTGATATATTTTCATGTTGCACAATACTATAGCACATTTCACATGACTTGGTCCTTAATTTTAAGCTTAACATACTGATATTATAGATCAACTGTTTCACAAACAGTATCAAGTCATGTGAAATGTGTTATAATTTACGTTTCGCTAGTTTTTCTTGTGTTCATTGGAATGAACTACCCCGCAGCAAGCTGCGGGGAATTAGACCCAAAGGGGATTAAACACGCACTACATGTTGTGCCCTAACGCAAAACGCACATACTTGATGATGTCTTTTAGGCTGATTTATACTTTGTTATACGCAAAATTCGAGTATCTTCTCTGTGACTTGTGTTGTAAATCTGATCAACATACTATATGTCGTGGTTAAAATAAAATATTGTCGCTGAAAACTAGCGAAACGTAAGTACTAAAAACCTTATTTCCTTATTTTACCAAGTTGGTCAATATCCGCTCGGCATTTAGATAGCAGCGTAACGTACTTGAGATTCTCTAAAAAAACCAATTATTTTGTTTGGCATTCTTTGAAGAGACCTGAGATAATTTTAGCTTTTAAATCATCACGTCCTTTGATCTATTTAGGAAATTCCTTATTTTGTAAGAAATAGTCCCTTTATGCTTTAACCATTCAACATTATACATTAATTTCATAATAAAGTTTTTCAAGTGAATCATTTAGTTTCCTGATATCAGCATTTTGCCTAACCCAATTATAAGCTATTTCTTTCATTTGAGCTGTTTCTTCATCTCGCGTTAAGCCCTTTATTACAGCTTTAGCTGTTGTCTGCTTATCCCTATGATCTACCATTAACGCATAGTTTTCATTCATCAATCCCAGGTAGCTTGGAATCTTTGAAATAATCAAAGTTTTCTTCATAGCCATGGATTCCAATAAGGTCGCAGGCATTCCATCAGAAGTCAAAATCGAAATAACAACATCAGATATGGAATAGTAGCTTGCCATTTCATTGGGACATACTTCCTCCAAAAACATACAGTTACCAGCGACATCCAACCTTCCAATCAATTCTTTCATTCGTGATGAATAGTCGTTGTTTTCAACGTGGTAAGTAAAAACGTAGACTACATCCGGGAAGCTCTTTTTTACAATTGGTATAGTTTGAATTACAATATCAATATTGCTATTTGGCACAAAGGTTCTTGGGCTAAATACAACTTTTCTATTTTCTATATTTAGTTTTTTTCGTAACTTGTTTTGAGGTTTCGTGAAATTGATTAGATCGAAGTTAACACCGGCAAAATACTTGAAGGCCCTTTTTGGGCATGCCCACTGCTTTATGTCGTTCAACATTGTGTCGTTTCCGTATGTTACAACAGCAGCATGTTGAAGTGTGTAACTGCGCAACCATTTGTGGATCAAATCGTTATTCATGTTTTGTCTGATCATTACATCACCGCCCTGGGTAGTGACAATTACATTTTTAAAACCGCTGAGAACTGAAAACCAACCAGTCCATCCTACATTAATTGCATGTAATATATCAGGTGATATTAGATTTACTTTTTTTTTGAAGAGAAAGAAATAATATGGTGCAAGCAGATTCCTTCCTAAAAAACTTCTACCATAGAGCTTTATGCTATCATGGATGTCGATATTAGGGAAAATGTATTTAGGAGTATCTATAGCAATCCAATGGACTTCATGCCCACGATCCCGCATATCACCTATTAGATTAACAAGCCTAGGAGCACTAACTCCAACGTAACAAATTTTCATGACAGTAGCAGCGCCTTTCAGAGAGCTGATAACTATTACGCGACGAGAATGTCATACAATTTATGAACCATTGCTAAGTTACACTTAAACCGAACAATCACAGATTCTGTAACTATCTAGTTTTCATAGTGATTGTATACCATTGTTTCCATTTCATTTGGGTAACGACTGTAGATACCCTTTCCAATAATCGGCCTGCTCCATGGATGTATCAAATGGATACCATCTAATGCTTGAGCGTTACAAGTTGTCTTTCACGCCACTAAGCCGAAAAACTAAATATCATTGCGCAAATTAATCCCTTCCGCTCTATAAACTTCGGCAACTTATTAAAATGCCTCAGTATTTGTGATATTGATGGAGTCGGTGGATAGGAATAGTAAGGAAAGTTCAACATTCAGACCTCGTTATGCACAAATCCAAAAATGGTACAATAGTAAATAATATCAAGAAGATATAAGATATGCAGGCAAAATTGGACACACGCTGTCTTAAATTACTAGTTCAAATTACTACTAAGACAAAATGTTTTGATTTATTAATTATTTTGAATATCAAAAGATTATGATTATCTTCAGTTTTTGATATCCTGTTATAAGTAGTAATAAATTCTTGACATTTCCTCCGAATAGGGTGAGGGGTGTCCAAAAATTAGCCTCAAAAAAAGTAATGATTTCAGATCAGCCTCCTTCGCAAAATGTCCAAAAATTATGCAATGGACATTGCGAGAATGTGAAAAATCTTAATATCTTTGTTAAATCAATAGGATATAAAAAATGCATGAAAAATTACGAGTTTTCCTAATAACTGTTTATCTATGTTATCAACGGGGTGTTAAGTTGCAAATAGTGTAACGCTTTTTTTGGATTTAGTTACGAAATACTGTAACGCCCCATAACATCTTGAATTAATAATAAATATAACAGATAAGTGTGGAAAATGGAAAAATAATAAATTTATTAAAAATTTAAAAATAAAACAATACCCCGCCTATCCCGCCGAATTTATGGTATTTTTATGCGTTACACTATTTCGTCAAAAAATGGCTGAAAAGCGTTACACTATTTGCATCTTATTAAACGGGTTACGATGTCTGTTTTGTGGTGCATGTCCAACTTCCTAAAAAATAAGCAAGTTTTTCATAAATGCCATTTAAACAGTGTGTTATGGACTTTTAGTAACCTTTCCAACTTTTCGATTTTAGGTTCAAATAAGAATGAGTTATTACTATCACATTACAACGTGAGTAATAATTGCAAAATCGATTTTATCTTAAGAAAAAATGGCATTGAAAGTTTTGCCTGAATATAAGGGGGTAAAATGACCTTATTACTTTCATAATCCAAAAAAACTAGTTATATTTTGTTTTACTTAGATAGTTATTGAATATCTGCAAAGTTGTCTAGATAAAACTATAACTATCTGAAATTATACATTACGAGGTCTGAAGTTGCTGTAACCGTCTGGTCCATAGACCGCGAAGCTATATTTCATCATGCCCAAGTATTCTAATTTCTTTGTCTAATTTATTTACAACTGCATCAATGATGGACTGATATTCCACAGGAGCCTTTTTCCAACCATACATTGCCCAGAGGTCTTGTTATTGTGTCTGAGATGTCAATTATGATCAACGGTTTTCAGACAATACTGTAAACATGAGTTCTTCAAGCCTTTTTACATATTCTCTAGCATTATTACGTTCCATGACTTCCTTTTTGCCCTCTTTTCCCACTCTTATGACCAATTCTGGTTCTCTCTCCAAGCGCTCCATAACGCGTGAAAGTGAACGATATTCTCCATGCTCATAAAAGAATCCAGTAGTACCATCTCTTATATAGTCGCTTGTTGCAGCAACCCTCGGAACGACCACTGCCTTTCCTCGGGCCATAGCACCTAGAAATACAAGTTGTCCGCAGCTAATGTTTTTTTCCGCCAATGGTACGACCACATATTTCGCCTCCGTCAACATTTTCCAAAAAGTCTCAAAGTCTACTCTGGGATAGATCTCAATTTTTTCTCCTCTTTCCTTTTTCAAGGTTTTGAAATGCTTTTCGCCACAGACAATAAGAGTTCTAACTCGGGCAGCATTTGCTGCTCGCACAAAAACGGCATAATCGCGATGCGATAGCCCGCCTGTAAATACGTAGCTATTCAATCCAGACCTATTATCTCCGGTTACAGTTGGCAACCGGATTCCCAAGGATAACCACTTCAATTTGCTCTTGTCCAGACGAAAATTCTTTCTATAGTACTCTACTTCATCTTTAGAGAATACCACGAATCTATCTACATTTTTGAATGCCCAACCAATTAGCGGCCATACTTTCTTCCAAGTTGCATCCAATATCATTGAAAGGATGATACACTTTTTTTTCTTAGGTAAAAAATTGTTAAGTATACAGAACGGAACCGCTGCCCCTGGGGTTTTGATTATGGTTAGTTCAGATTTGTCCATCAGCGCCCTTATCCCTACCCAAAGCGAGCTGATGTATGGAAACTTATTGTTCACACCGTATGTCAAGTATTCGATGCCGTCATTGTTAGACTCTTTCCACACCCCCCGCTTAACCTTCTTGTCCAACCCTTTTGTCCCCCTGACTATAATGCTGATTCTGTGTCGAACGGCTTTACAACTTAATTTTGTACGTAACATAGCAAGTGTACATCCATTTAGATTTATCTAAGTAGTGAGATCGAAGGTTTGTAAACACTAACTAAAAAAGTGCTTGATATTCTGTAACTTGTTGTTTTATTAGCCAATCGAAGCTTAACAACCTGTCCAGTTTTTAGCACCCACTATAGATTGGAACTTTTCTACCGTTTTTACCTGTTCCTCAGTAAGTCTTTTTTTCCATTTATTCACTGATTCAATATCAATAGGCCTGCTAGCATCAGTACGCCCAGCCCAAATTCCGCTATGTGCCTCATGGTGTCTAAGAACCTCGCGATTCCAATCTACACCCAGGAACTCCATAACCTTATTGATTTCCAACTCGGGTTTACTCACTAGGCTCTCGTACCACACCTCCAACACGTTTAGATCATTCTTCCTGTATTCGATGATCATATAGCTTTTAATCAGTGCCACTAGAGTCGCCAAAATGATCTCATCTTTATTTTTCTCAAACTCCTTATACGCGTCCGAAAAAGCCCTTTTTGTGATTGTATCCGATATGGCTCCATACGAGGTCCAATATTCCCCCTTCCCGTAATTCTTTATCCATCCCAAAGCAAGCATGGACGCCACGACGCTTTTTGTATCCCTTTGCAAAAATATATATTTAGCGTAAGGACATTTTTTTTTCATAAATTTATATCTCTGTGTCCAAATCGGTATCTTAAAGCCTACTAAGCCTTCGCTGCGATACTTATCAGACCTAATCAGGTCATATGCTACATCCTCGTCATACACGCGTAGATTTGGATGAGAATCAAGAATTAGACACAACATCGTCGTGCCACTCCTCTGTGAGCCAACTAAGCAGAATGGCTTGTTTTTCGAGGGCTGAAGAAATGCTCGAACATAATCGTATTTTTGTTTGGCGTTAAAAAAAAACCTCATATACCTATATGGAAACTTTAACAAAACTCTTTCCAATCTTCGCCTAAATCTACTCGCTACCATAACCATGATATGCACTTCCTGCTCCGGCTTAATTAGCTTGGCTTAATTAGCTTGATAATCATCTAAAAGGCACCTTTATTTTAGTCTATTAACCTTCCTTATGAGTGTAAGAGCGGGCTTATAATAACATTTCCTGCAAACATAATCTAAATATATCAGTAGGTTGCAAGCATAACCCCTTTCAAGCTTTTTAAACTGTACCACATCGTGCTCGAATGTAGAGCCGTATGCCTTTTTTTCTTTGGGTAGTACTTCATTTTTTATATAATTATATAACTCTATATCCAAAAGGTTCCGTTCTATGATCTTTTGATGATATCTATCGAATTGTCGATTAATATCGGCCCTGACAGGGGAACTTATCTTAGCAACGTTTTGCATCTTGTAGCCGGGCCTAAACTTGGATGGTTCTAACTTCTTCTTCAAAAGAATTAAGAACTCATCGAACTCCTCTACAATACCCACAAGGAGAAAGCGTCTTAAAATTATTTTTTTTGCCAAAGATATGTCTTCTGAGCCCGCAATCGCCCATGTCTGTCTGTTTAGTGACGCTGGCATCTCTAAATAATCATCAAAACTAAAATTAGCCCTATGTTTTTCGATACTATACTGGTAATGGGAGATAGTTCTTTGAATTGGATCGCGGAGAAGTGTGATGTATCTGATGGCAGGATAGGCATCGGAGAGGTCACTAAAAGGCTTAACAGCATGTCCCGCGATGCTCCTAACGAAAGGATTGATGATTATAATTTTCTTCATGTCAACTGGTTCAAAAACCCCTTGGGAAGGCTTGCTTAGAGCTTGAACGTCAACGTGTCTCATAAAGAAATTGAGCCTGAGAACATGAGTCAATGTCGTGCCCGCAGCCTTGTTAATGTGAACAAATGCCAATATCTTTCTGTTCATAAAACGAGTCCATCTATAGTTAAATTACTTGATCGCCATCCAGAACATTACATAATAAAAGATTTTTTCTTGAGGAGCTTTTATACCCCACTCAAGAGTCCAAGTTTTTTAGTGTTTTTAAAATGCACTGCTTCACCAAACACATTAGCATTATAATTTATGTAAAATGTAACAAGGTTTTAATAAAAAGTGTAGGATTGGGAATAAATAGAAAGAAAATTCCCTTCGCATCCTGATACAGGATTTAAAGGGCGATAGAAGAATATTAGCGAATGTAAATTTCTATAGCCAAGTCGCCACTATCAACAAAATTCCGATCCGTTTACTTTATTTTGATTGTCAATCCAGATGGTGATAATGGAGATTCTCCACTTTTTCCCTCTACCTGTGCTGCGAATCCGTGAAGCCATTCTTCCAGGTTAGTGTATCCGTCACTATCATCATCAGCATGGGGATTTGATGGTATAACTAAAGTTCGATTATTTACTACAAGATTTGGCCATCCACCAACCTCACTTGGACTATTAATAATTTTACCTGTTCCATTTTCAACATCACTGATTATGCGAGTATCCACAGAATCTCGGTCTGCAGAGCGTGCTCCGACACTTTTTGTTAGAGTTGCTAAAAGATCAGCACTGTCTATATAAGTTGCCTCTGGGATTGTAACGGGTGGAGTGGTTTGTTTAAATAATGCCAGATTTGAATCCTTGCGGTTATCTACAAGACTCCAATCACTATGTCCGGATTGTATACCATTCCAAACTAACTTTCCATCGCTGTATTCTCCTACCCTATTATCCGCTAAATATACCTTGGATCCCTCTCCGCCATTATAAGCTTCCCATACCGTTAAAATGGCCTTGGGGGGATATTTTGCACTGGAAGGGCCTCCTATGCCAGCATTTCCTGTAATATTAATATTAGAGGTTTGATTATGTGGCGACCAAAAAACATTAAACCACTCATTATTGTAAAGTATGTTGTTGGCTATAACGACATTTGTACCGCTAGCTATTTTTGGTGTTCTGTCAGTACAATGAGCAATAATAGTGTTCAATATAGCAATGTTACTTGGGGCTGCAGCAGATTTAATTGAAGATATAATTATACCTTTTGAATGTCCGGCAGATGAGACGTCACTATGAAGACTATGCCGCAAACCTTCGGCAACAATACAATTGGATATGGTTACATCTCTAATGCTGCCTGAAGCGGAATTATTGTATATTTGCATGATCTCATCAATACCCCAACTAAATGAGCAGTGGTCAATAACAACGTTTTGTATAGTAATCTCACTACCTGCAGTTATCCCAAGGCTATCTCGATAATCTGGTTCAAGTCCGGTTACTGAATCTCCAACCCTTACTCTTATGTGTTGCACAAGTATATCATTAGTTCTAACCGTAAGTGATATATTTCGAAGCGTAATTCCAGGGGAGGGTGCGGTCTGACCTGCAACAGTAGTATATGGGTCATCCAACTTATATATATAGGAAGGAGACTTAGCATTGATAGTTCCGCTAGTCTCAAAAAGAATAACCTTGCCGGTATTTGCAGGAGGGGTATAGTCAATACAGGCACGAAATGAACCTGTCTTCACTGAAACACCATTACGTGTACTGTTGCTGAGTGAGGCATTGGTGTGACTAAGAGTAGTTACAATACAAATGATTGGATCATTTGCTGCACCATAAGCTGCTCGGGTATTAGTCCCGAATCCTTTTAGGCCAGGGACTACAGGTAAGGCGCCAGCCATTACGAAAGGTGTGGACAGCATAAATGATAGAATAGATATTAAAACTATTTTAAAGAATACACAAATTTTTAAGCAGCTTGGTTTAGTCATGATTATTTATCCTTTCCTTGCTATGTTTTTTTCTGCCCATTCTGTGCCTCCTTTTTCTTGGAAACACACCTTAACACACTGTCTCATTTTTGGGGCCCAATATAATCTGAATTGGAACCCACGTCAAGGACAATTTTCTCCTAAATTAAGGTGCGCTTCTTTAGCTTTAGAAAGCCCATTGTATAGAGGGCAGAATGGAGGTGTCGGATGAGTCAAAGAAAACGAAAAACCTACAGTAAAGAATTCAAACAGGAAGCCGTACAATTAATAACCCCCATGCCCTATCGGGCACAACAAAGAATGAAACACTTGCCAAATTGCAAAATTGAAGTTATAAATTCCTGAGTAGCCAAATGGAGGTCGAATTACAAATGCAGCCATAGAGCGCGATAATAACATGACCGATCAGCCCTCTGCACAACTATAGCATATTGCATATGACTTGATATCGCCATGTTGCAACAAAAAGCTTTAACATCAAGGTATTAACATTAATCAAGGTGACGCTGATAGGCCAAAACTGGCTATATTTTTATAATCAAAACAAGGGATACACGGCTAAAAAATTGCAACAACATCCAGCTTTACGCACGTTCTCGACATGTTAAGGAACGTGGACGAAATAACTTCCCCAACTATACATCACAGCTTCAGGCCGCCTTTGTCCGGTCTCAGATCACAAAAATATTGAAATAGCTCGCTATTCCTTCAACTTTTGTGATCTGAGATCGAACAAATTCGACCCAAATCTGTGCGCCTACTTGAGGAAGTTAATTCGTCCACGTTCCTAAGCAATATAAAAATACCAAGTCATGTGCAATGTGCTATAACTGTCGGCTCTTTTAAAGAGACCACGCATATAAAACTATTTTATATAAGAGGCTGAAAAGGCTACTCCAAAGTACAATTTTAAATTTTCCAGTAACCTTCAGCAAGGAGGTGTTCCTGTCACAGACCACAATTTGTTCTTAACTTTTACGGGTTTAAAAAAATATTTAAAACCTGAATGGATAGCTGTATGCTTTTTTAACTGAGTGTTTCATATAAAAACTGATAAAGGTTATAGCATTGCTGAGGCATCCCGTCCAATAGGATAAACCTCCCGCTAGGGTAATCTATAATTTTATCATTGACCATTGGTCAATATTAAGTTGAAATGGTTCTATATTTTCGAAAGAGCATATCCAACGATTTGATATTTCTTCGCATATCATATTCTTTTTCGAAAGACTCTCTGGCCCCTTGAGATAATCGAGTCCTCATATCCTCGTCATTAACCAACATCAGGATACGCTGTGCTAATGCCTTGTGGTCCTGTACAGGGAAAAGGAGCCCATTTTGATCATTCTTAATAAAATCCTTGATGCCCGGTGCAGCAGAGGCAATTATAGGCAAACCGCAGGCCATGGCTTCAATCATGGCTATGGAAAGGCCCTCGTAAAGTGATGGCATGACGAATAAATCAGAAGATTTCATGAGCGCAATAACGTCATGCCTCAGTCCTATGAGCTTGATATAACTGCCAAGATCTAAATCCAGGATCAACTCCTCCAATCGCAATCGTTCTTCACCATCACCAGCTACCAACACTAACAGATCATGCACACCCTGATTTACAACCTCAGCCACCGCTCTCACCAGTATATCAAAACCCTTCAGAGGTACTAGTCTACCGACAGCAAGTAGCTTCAATTTATTTTTTGACACAAGGAATTCATTTTTCA
>Ga0255365_10381_pt1 | contig 11379 bp, 10 predicted proteins | sample ANMaggSeSYBR01J3_FD_182089 | JGI IMG/M metagenome (GOLD analysis project Ga0255365, IMG submission 182089) | Sediment cell enrichment communities from methane seep in Santa Monica Basin, California, United Staets - ANME aggregate JGI... | ecosystem: Environmental > Aquatic > Marine > Cold seeps >... | reverse complement strand
GTCCTGAGGCACAGCCGGCGATGAACACTCCGTTTATGTGTGCATCCACAGGTCGCATCTTCGGGTGTGCGATGGAAAGGAATCTGTCAGTTCGTTTTGTGAGATTCAGTGTTCTGGCTATTGGCTCGGTCGTGCTGCAGGGTTCCATTCCGGTTGCGAGTACCACAAGGTCATAGTTCTCTTCACAGACAGCGCATTCAAGGGTGTCCTCATACCTCAGCAACATTTTCCCTTGTGTGTCTATCTGTATCTCTGCTACTTTTCCGCGAATGAAGTCTATGCCCATCATCTGTGAACGCACATAGTATTCTTCGTACATCTCACCGGCGGCACGTATGTCAATATAGTGAATGGTGACCTCGGCGTCAGGATAACGTTCTTTGATCATCTGTGCGTTCTTCATGGAGGACATGCAGCAGACGCGTGAGCAGTAAGGATTTCCAACGGTCTCGTCCCTTGAGCCTACACATTGTATGAAAGCCACTTTTTTAGGTGTCTCCTTTGTAGAGGGCACGACCACTTTTCCACGGGTTGGGCCGGAAGCATTGAGCAATCTTTCCAGCTCCATGTTGGTGAGGACATCGGGGAACACTCCATAGCCATACTCTTCTTTGCGTTTTGCATCGAATCCCTGATAACCGGTTGCGACTATGACCGCTCCCACGGTAAAGGTGAACTCTTCTGCCTTCATGTTAAAGTCAATTGCATCTGCAGGGCAGGCCTGTTTGCAAAGCCCGCAGCCCACACAGTAATCGCTGTTGATGAATGCTGTTTGGGGGATGGCCTGCGGTATGGGCATGTTGATGGCTTTCGTTTTCCCCAGACCGCTGTCGAAGGGGTTGGAGATGTCCACGGGACATACCCTTGAACATTCATCGATACAGCCTTTGCAGTTGTCGATAATTACATATCTGGGATTTTGAATGCCCTTTACTTTGAAGTTGCCAACTGATCCGGAGATGTCTTTGATCTCGGAGTATGTGAAAAGGTCGATGTTCGGATGGTTCTGCACATCGGTCATCTTTGGTGCGAGGACGCATATGGAACAGTCATTTGTCGGGAACACTTCATTGAGCAATGCCATTTTGCCGCCAATGGTGGGTTCCTTTTCGACCATATAGACATGTGTGCCGGAATCCGCTAGTGTGAGGGCTGCTTCTATTCCGGCGACCCCGCCACCTATGACGAGAACGTCCTTGTTCGCTTTTGTCTTCCTTATCTGCAAAGGTTCCAGTAGGCTGAGCTTGGCAACTCCCATTTTGATGAGGTCGAAGGCTTTCTGGGTTGCCATGTCATGATGGTCCATGTGCACCCATGAGCACTGCTCCCTGATGTTTACGATCTCAAGAAGATATGTATTAAGTCCCGCCCGCTCCAGTACTTTCTTGAACGTATTCTCGTGAAGCTTTGGAGTACATGCGGCAACGAGTACCCTGTCGATGTCGTGCTCTTCAATATCGTCCATGAGCGCATCCTGCCCGACGTCGGAACACATGAACTGTATGTCCTTGACAAGTTCGACACCCTCCATCTGTTCTACTTTTTCGTGCAGTGCATCCATGTTTATGACACTTGCGATATTCAGTCCGCAGTGACAGATGTAAACTCCTATTCGCATATGAGATACTCCTTCGTTGGCTTTTGAATTTAATTAAAATGTAGTAACATGTAGTAGTAATGTATTGCAATTTAAGGTATTAAGTTGAGATTTATTTGCAGATCTTCCCAAAGCCCGTTCTGGCGAACATTTCCTTTATCTTCTGGGCATCGTCAAGTTTGTCATAGGCCTTTATGCCCTCTTCAACATTATGGTGCATCTCAACAAAAACACATTCAAGGGAATTGTCCTTATCCTTTGCGACAACCCTCATCTCATGTTCTCCCTCAGGCATCCAGATAGCGAGCTGCCCCATCTTTGAATTGTAGTTGAGATCTACCTTGAATTCCTCTATCTGCTTGCTCTGAGTTTTTATCTCATCTGTTCCCTCGTTATTGGTCATGCTTCATCATAATACTCTACTATTTATTAATGGTTGGGATTAATTCATGCACATCCCTGCTTGTTCACGAAAAACTTATATACTGCTAATGACATTAAGGAGTTGCACGTCCCCTTTACTGCTTACATGCGAAGGGAGGATGATGTGTTAATTGCACAAATGGGCCCGTGGTCTAGTTGGTTATGACATCGCCTTTACACGGCGAGGATCATGAGTTCGAATCTCATCGGGCCCACCACACTTCTATTCTTTTGGTTTTCGAGTTGAAGAGCTTTGGTTTTGTGATCCATTATTTACAATTGAGGACTTGCTTTTAGAATCAGTGAGGTGTTGAGCGTAGCTCATCACCTCTTTTCGCGCTCCAGAAGCGTGATCTGGGTTGCGAATCTCATCGGGCCCACCACACTTCTATTCTTTTGAATTTCGAGTTGAAGAGCTTTGTTTTTGATTTTCGGAATTATAAATTGTTTTTTTCGGTGTTCTGTTCTTGAGGTGTTGAGCTCAGCTAATCGCTTCGAACCAATCTCTAGAAGCGTGATCTGGATGGACGAGCTCGGATCTGCTATTTTTTTGTATACTTTATCTGTAACCCTTGAAGCTCTTATCCAAGATAATAATAAATATGGTTTATTATTGCAACTCATTTCTAAAAACTGTGTAGTTCTACTTGCTATTATCATGTAAATGCATGCTGCTTTTATTTCCTGATCAACAGGAATTAAAAAAGGTTAAATAAGACATATAGTGTTTAGATGAAAAATAGATTATTTAATAGTTATGATTTTATAATTATAATCAGAAAGGAATTCTATGAAAAAACTAAATATAAATATGAAAAAAATAGGTTTCTGTTCATTATTGCTATTAATTGTTATATCCATGTCCTTTCCCGCAAATGCAACTCCCTTTGCAGGCGGAAACGGTACTGCCGGGAACCCGTATCAGATATCAACAGTTGATCAACTTCAGAGCATGAGTGGTTATCTGTCGGCCAATTACAAACTTATCAATGATATTGATGCCAGTAGCACCATCAACTGGAACTCAGGTGCAGGATTTGAGCCTATTGGAAGATCATCAGATAAATTCAAAGGCTTCTTCGATGGTCAGGGATATGAGATAACCGGACTTTATATTAATAGGCCCTCAAAAGATCATGTTGGGCTTTTTGGTATGACTGATGGTTCCGAAATTAAGAATGTTGGACTTAAGGATGTCAATATTATCGGTTCCAATTCTGTAGGTGGCCTTGTTGGACGTTCTTATTGTGGTAGTGCTATCACTCAAAGTTACACCTCCGGCAATGTGATTGGTGAAGATCGAGTAGGTGGCCTTGTTGGATATTCTTCTGGTACTATCATTCAGAGTTATTCAGTCGGCAATGTGACTGGCAAAGTTCGAGTAGGCGGCCTTGTTGGACATTCTTCTGGTACTATCACTCAGAGTTACGCCTCTGGCAATGTGATTGGTGAAGATCGAGTAGGCGGCCTTGTTGGACGTTATGATTGTAGTAGAGGTGTTATCACTCAGAGTTACGCCTCCGGCAATGTGACTGGTGAAGATCGAGTAGGTGGCCTTGTTGGAATTAATTATGGAAGCATAGAACAAAGTTATGCCAACGGTAAAGTGACTAGTGAAGATACATGTAAAGTAGGTGGCATTGTTGGAATTAATTCTGGTGGTTCTGTCAAAAAAAAGTTACTGGGATACCCAAACCTCCGATCAAGATTCAGGTGTTAGAGGTACAGGTAAAACGACTGCTGAAATGAAGGCACGATCCACATATTCTGGCTGGGATTTTACTTCGGTATGGAGCATTTGCAATGATGCGTCTAGTTCCTAGAATGGTGGTTATCCATATCTTTTGAGTAATCCTGTCGAAGTTAATACAGCACCTCATGTATCTATCATTTCACCGGAACCATCTGCCAGCATATTAGGTATGTTCTTTGTAGATGCTTCTATAACTGACAGTAACGGAGATGCTTTTGTATCCAATGTCAGCTTGAGTAACCTTACAGGTAAGGTAGATGATTATGGATACGATAACCTTCCGCAGGATAGTCTGTCTGTTGGTTTTGACAGCAGGTTGTTCGCAGATGGTGTCTATAACATCATATGGGAAGCATGTGAGAATGAATCAATTTCACTTCTCTGTACGAGTGATGTGGTCGAGATAACAATAGACAACACTGCACCTTTCATAACCTTCAATGATGATACCACGGTTACAGGCAATTACGGCAGTGAATGGGTCTTCGGTAACATCAGTTTCAGTGATGCCTGGATCGACAGTTCTGCCATCCAACTGTACGACAACAGTGGTCTGGTCGCCTCCAATGTTTCAGGCGTATCACCTCATTCCTTCAAATTCACAGGCCTTGCTGATGGCTCCTATCAGATAAACGCAAGTGTTTGGGACCTTGCAGGTAACATCAATTACATAGAGACAGGGGAAATAGTTCTGGATACTGCTGGACCATCAATCGTTCATGGGAAAGGGACCCCATCAGGTAGCTTCAGTCAGGACTGGATCCTGGGTAATGTCATGGCATCAGATGGTTCTGGAGTTAGCAGTCTTACAATGTCACTTTACAATGATACTGCACTGGTAGAGTCCAATACTACAGTAGGTAGTAGCAGCCTGGCCTACAACTTCACAGGCCTTGCTGATGGTACCTACTACCTGAATTCCACCGTGTTCGATCTTGTAGGAAATGTCAACACCAGCTCAACATTGACCATTACAATAGATACAACAATTCCTCTGATAGGTTTCAATAATGAGACTACTGGAGCAGGGAATTTAACTCAGGACTGGATCTTTTGTAATATCAGTTTCAGTGATAACCTAATCAACAGTTCTGCTATTTACCTGTACAATACAAGTGGTCTGGTAGACTCCAGCACTTCAGGTGTCTCACCTCATTCCTTCAACTTCACAGGTATCTCTGATGGCTTTTATCAGATGAATGCAAGCGTTTGGGATCTTGCAGGTAATGTAAATTACACCGAGACAAGAGCAATATTGCTTGATACAACTGATCCTGAAATAACATTTGATGCATCCACTCTGGAAGAAGGCAATCACTCACAGGACTGGATATTCGGTAATGTATCAGCATCAGACAATCTCGGAATAGCAAACATCACATTTTATCTGTACAACAGCACAGGTCTGTTCAATTCCACATCTTATTCAGGAAATGACCTGTCAGTGAACTTCACACCATTGCCATCAGGAATTTACTACCTGAATGCGAGCGTTGAAGACCTTGCAGGAAATATCGTGATGACGGATACGAAGATGTATGGTATCGATGCTATTGATATGGAACTAACTAATGTGGCTGTAGGATCTATGTCCGATGAATCTGCAACTATTACATGGGAAACGAACGAGAATGCAAACTCAACAGTTTACTATGGACTGGATGCAAATCTGACCCGGAATGCTTCAAAAGAAACGTTCATAGTAGACCATAGCATCACAATCGATAACCTCGGACAGAATACACTGTATTACTACAAGGTCGAAAGCTACGACATCTTCGGATTCAATAATTCATCTGTGATCGGTACTTTCACTACAGATATTAAAAAATCCACTAGTGGGGGTAGTGGCGGCGTTGGTGTTGGTTTCAACTATTACTCCAAAGAACCTCTGGAAAGATGATGTAGACTTTGTGGTCACAGAACTGGACACCGATATGAAATATGATTTAGAAGAGGAACTTCCATTAGAGATGGATTATACAATTGAAGTTGCAGAAAGCAAGGTAACAAGTTCGATGTGGCTTATTCCTTTGATCGCAGGAATACTGGGTATTTTCTTCTTCTTCATCTGGAAGAGAAGAAATGATGAAGATGAAGAAATGCAGTAAGGACAGATGTCCTTACTACTCTTTTTTTATTTATATGAGTGATATCATAAAAACTCTTTTTTGCTTTCATGATGCGGTGATATTATGGATCTGATAATGCTGTATTTCATCTTGAAAGCGACACCAAAACCAATCGATTTTAAGATGTAGGGAGCCTTTGAAGAAAACTATCATAGATTGGAAATAATATTCAAACTGGCAATGAGGCCATGCTCACATAAAGTCCCCAGATTCCACTGGCGATCATATCTACTGAAATTGCACCCAGGAGCAGACCGTGTAGCCTGGTAAGTACCAGCATCCCATTATATCCCACTTTTTTGTGTATTCTCCTGGAAAAGAGAAATGTTACCATGGCTACTGAATATGTTATTACTGCTGCGAGTACGATGAGCATTTTTTGCTGAAGCACTTCAGCAGTTTCTGTAAGAATTATGGCTGTTGTTATGGTGGCAGGACCTGCCAGGATAGGCATTGCAATTGGGAAGATCCAGATATCATCACGTTCATAGGATGCATCTATCTCTTTAGCGGTAATGCTTTGTCTTGAGGTCTTGGCATGCATCATATCAAAACCTACCACTAAAAGTAATAGTCCGCCGGCAACTTTTACTGAATCAAGACTTATCCCAAGAATATCAAGAATATTGGTCCCTGTGAGAATGAAAAATAAGGCAATAAAAAATGCCAATGTAACTGATTTTTTTGCAATTACGTTCTTTTCACTTAAGCTCAGGCCATTGGTTAACGTTATAAATGTGATTGCTCCGGTGATAGGGCTTACAATAACAAATAATGTGATAAAAGAATAAATGAAATAACCTACATAATCCATTCGCTAATGATAGTACTCCCTAGTTATAAAGAAGGCGATTGGAATATCTTTTTTATAGAAGTGTAAACTGAGCAGGGGCTAAAGCCAATTATATTCTTGCTCATGGTCATACTTTGCTTGATGCGAAATATTTGGAAGTAATTAATTCAGTCTTTGCTCCAGTAAAATAGATCTAAATCTGCTGACATATAATTATAAATATAATAATAACTCTATATGTGACTGGGAAATTCAATGGGTACACATAACAATCCACAAATCGTTGTTCGTGATATATTAATTATTTTAGTTTTAACCATAATTGTTGGGATTATCACTACAACTTTTAATCTATTTGAAAAAATCTTTTTTGAACTAAATGTATATGAGCAGTATGGGATATATGAATTATCTTTAGCAGGTATATTTTTAATAGCTTCTCTCTTTGTTTTTTCCTATCTCCTTTATCTTGAGATAAAAAGTGCATCTTTCAAATTAGCTGAATCTACTACTAATTTTCAGGATATTTTTGACAATTCCAATGGTTCAATAGTCATTTTTGAAGAGGATGGATCGATCGTAAATGCAAACATGACAACTTCATTAACAATGGGTTATAGCAAGGATGAGCTATTGAAAATGTCTATTCATGATCTGTATGTTTCTCCTCTAAATATAAAGGATCTCAATAATGGAAATGTTCAATCACATAACACATCTTTCATATTGGATACAGAGGCAATTCACAAAGACGGTTCTAGGATCCCTGTGGAAATGAGTAGTAGGGCATTCATCTATGATGGTCATCCCTGTGTGATTATAGATGCCAGGGACATTACCGAACGTAAGAACACTCAAATTGCGATAAATGCAAGGATACAAGCCGAAGAAGCTAATCAAATTAAATCAGATTTCATTGCAAAAATGAGCCATGAGCTACGTACACCTCTTAACTCTATCATCGGCTTCTCACAGTTTCTAAATACTAATCCTTTTGGTAATCTGAATGAAAAAGAGATCAAATATTCCGAAAATATCTTGAACAGTGGAATGCACTTATTGGAACTGATGAATGAAATTCTTGATCTCGCTAAGATCGAAAATGGGAAATCTTATCTTCAATATGAAAAGATAAGCTTGCCAATATTCTTTTTGGAAATCGAAGAGATGGTAAAACATCTGGCATACAAAAATAACATTCAAATCTGTAATCAAGCTCGTTATGAAAGCATTGAAATGTATGCTGACAGATTAAGGATGAGGCAAATATTGTATAATCTACTAAGCAATTCTTTGAAGTTCACACCTGAAAATGGCAGCATATAGATCAATGCTATTGGTAAGAATAATATGATGGAGATATCTGTATCTGATAATGGCATTGGTATTCCCAAAAATATGCATGATGAGATTTTTGAGAGCTTCAAACAGGCTGATCCTTCAATTACGAAAAAATATGGTGGCACAGGCTTAGGACTGACCCTGGTTAAGCAATACGTTGAGATGCATGGCGGAAATATATGGGTTGATAGTGAAGAGGGTGCAGGGAGCACTTTTACTTTCACAATACCTTCAAATTCTGACTTAGTAATGAATGGTTTTGATTTGTTTTAAAATATCTTCTACTACGAATTTCCCAAAATTATCTATATAAGTTATGTTTTTTGGAGCAGCCTATGGTTCTCGATCTGATATATGTGGTAGAAAAGCAGTATAAATGGCAGTGATCAGGGGCCTATATGGCGACCTCATCGGGCAATCATTGGGCGACCCTGCCCCATTATATTCTCCCCATCTCAGGTCGACCTTAAGGATTTACAAATGCCAAATAAACTTTGAATATTTATGGGCTTTCATACCCAATGGCGTTCTACCTTCTGATTCACTGCCTCACCGTACTTTTCATGGTACGGTAATAGATAATATGTTTTTAAACTATTAATTGATTTTGATATACAACCTGGTAACAAATAAGGATCTGACTTTGTCTAGGTCTTCTTTCCTAAAACCGAATGATCCTATATATATTTAATCATAATAGGGTCCATGTGTATGTTTCCAACAAAAAAAACAAGAATATGAATATATTCTGGTTAACAAGTACTTAATATTTTGATGTAGTTGTACAAGTAACTAAAAAGCAATACTAACTTTTAATAATCAAATAAGAGATGTTTTCCACGCGACAATAAAAGAAAGGACCTTACATAGAAATGTTCTAATTATTAAGAGGCTCAATGCAGGCAAAAAATGAAACACAGGTTCCACCAAAAACAGATGATCATGAAATTGGGACGATTCTTCACCATGTTGGTAATAGGAACATCCTGATCCTTGGGCTAATTGTTCTATTCATAGTTTCATGGTCAATTCTACTTTATTACCATCCTCCGGGAGAAATCGTCGAAAGGCTGGGAGTACGCAACGTTTACATTTTTGTCTTCCTGCTGGCTATGATCGGTGGAGTTTCCACATTAACCTCCACTACATTCTACACTGCTTTGATCGCAATATCTCTGGGAGGGGTAAATACGATCGGTATCGCATTAGTTGCAAGCCTGGGTCTTACTTTTGGAGATCTGGTGTTCTATTATCTGGGTACAAAAAGCAAACAATGTGTTAAGGGAAAATATGCAGGCACTATATTTCGCCTGACAAAATGGATGGAACAGATAGATGACAGAATAACCATGCTGCTGATCTTCTTTTACTCATTGACCCCTCTTCCAAGTGATGTGATCGCAATAGCCCTTGCAATAGCTGGATTTCCATTCAGGAAAATGATCGTTCCGTTGATTGTGGGTAATTTTACACTTATCTTTATGCTCGTGGAGATCTCGAAATTGGGATATAGTTTGATCTGAATGGGTTGAAAGTACTGACAAAACATTCATTCTGAATGCTCATACAAGGAAGGTTCCAGAGAAAGAGGTCTGAATGTCCTTGGATCCATGAAAAAAGAATTTTCACAGTAGCTGCACATAGTCTTAAGATCTGTCCCTTCAATAATTACTTTTTCTATCTCTTCCTGAGGTGTTATGTACTGCGTCATTTCCTCTCCGCAGTGAGGACATTTTATTTTCAGCCATTCCAGGTTGGTGAGTTGTCTTATGTCCTTTATGACCGCTCCCAGTGCATTTTCATAGTTATTCTTGTAAAAACGGATGGCTGGCATGTGGCTTATTAAAACCGGAAGTTTCTCTCCGTATTCTAACAACGGAATCATCAACTGATCCGTGCCCACAGCTAGGCCTATCTCCTGGTTCACTTTGGGTGACAATAATCCATCCATTGAGAGAATGACGATCACGCAGTCCGAATGACGAATACCAAAGCTGAGAAGTTCTGCCTCGGAGAGCGATTCGGTCTTTTTGAGCGAAGATGAAAAGCTTTCCAGGTTCACTGCCCACAATGCATCTTCCAGTTCCTGGGCCAGGCCTTTGTCCTTTTCAGAGTGGGAAATATATATTCTGTTTATCATGGCTATAAACCTCCAAATTTCCTCTGCTTTTTCCAAGAACATTACATGTAAGCAATGATCTCAGCTTTTAAAACAGAGGTCTTTACCCCATATCTGATATCTTGATCAATCTTTCTTATCCCGTGGCTTTTTGCTTGGCTCGGGATATGGAACGGGTTCAGGTGAAGGCTCTGGTTCCGGTTCCGGATTAGGCAGTGGCTCTGGCTGAAGTGATGAACTATTCTCTTCTTTTTGCAAATTATATACCCCCTATGGTCAATTAATAATTTGAGACCCTTTCTACTTAAGATTATACTTTAATATAAATGGGGCGATAGTATAGTTAGCTGTTTTCAAATATATTCAGAAATCCTACAATTAATTTCCTAAGTAAATGGCATCTCTCTTTATAGACATTGAGCTGGAGTCCTAACTTGTTCTGGATATCGATCCAAAGCCAATATCTCAAGCCATGATATGCCAATAAGGCAGAGTTTTTTCGACATCTCTACTCATCAAAATAATAAATTGTTGTGCGACATCTATAAATCTTACTCTTAGCAAACTATTTGCAATGTCTGATAGACAATTGCTTCCAGCCAATCAGCTGAAAGAAAAGCTTTCAGAACCTGCAATGGACATAAGGTATCTTCTCTCCAGAGGATATAAGAGAAAGAGTGCAATTACTTTTGTAAGCAACCATTACCTATTGACAGAACCGGAAAGGCATATACTCACAAGACTTGTTTTCTCACCTAAAAGAGCAGACCACCGCAACAAAAAGAAGCTCGGATGCTCTCAATTAAAAGGATGTGATGTCTTTGTTGACGGCTATAATGTCCTGATAACCATAGAGACTGCACTCAAAAATGAACCCCTATGGTTTGCAGATGATGGATTCCTGCGGGATACAAGTGGAATATTCAGTAATCACAAGATCACGGATGCTACTTGCATGGCAGTTGATGAGATGCTCTCAACACTCTCGATTTTGAAAGTAAGGTCCGCCAATATCCTTCTTGATTCCCAGATGAGCAACAGTGGAATACTTGCAGAGATTATCCGTAAAAGGTCCAAAGATCACACATTCAAAGCAGATACTAGGACCTCCAAACATGTAGATCACGATCTCAGGGAAGCGGGGAAGGATGCAGTAATAGCAACTGCTGATAGCGTAATAGTGGATAATGTTGACCAAGTGGTTGATATCACGGAATGCTG
>Ga0255365_10055_pt2 | contig 11394 bp, 6 predicted proteins | sample ANMaggSeSYBR01J3_FD_182089 | JGI IMG/M metagenome (GOLD analysis project Ga0255365, IMG submission 182089) | Sediment cell enrichment communities from methane seep in Santa Monica Basin, California, United Staets - ANME aggregate JGI... | ecosystem: Environmental > Aquatic > Marine > Cold seeps >... | reverse complement strand
AACGACAGCGGAGGCAAACCGGAATTGTATAAGATTAACAAAGGAACCGGAAAAATCGATCAAAAAGTTTTCCTTGAAAATGCTGAAAATTATGACTGGGAGGATATTACACAGGATGATGAATATATTTATATCGGCGATTTCGGTAATAACAGGGGAAACCGAAAAGACCTAAAAATTTATAAAATCGCAAAAAAAGACATTCGTGCAAAGAAAAAGGTAGAGGTGGAAGCAGAAGTTATTGAGTTTGTATATAATGACCAGACTTCTTTTGAGATTGAAAATCGAAAAAACAACTTCGACTGTGAGTCGCTGATCAGTTATGGAGATTCGTTAATTATTTTTTCAAAGAATTGGGTTAACGGTAAAACCCGAATGTATAAATTGCCTAAGGTGCCTGGAAAATATAAGCTCGATCCGGTTGATTCTTTTGATGTTGATGGTTTGGTAACCGGCGCTGATTATAATGCCAAAACAAAAGAGTTGATACTTGTAGGATACAAAGATTATTTGCCATTTATGTTCTTATTTCAGGGATTTAATGGTCAAAGCCTGAATACGGGCCAGGTTTACAGGATTAATTTCCGCCGGATGAAAAATGCACAAACAGAAGGCATACTCTGGCTAAATGATGAAACCATTGTGTTTTCAGCCGAACAGACTTCGGAATTCCCGCAAGCAGCTTATGAGTTCAAAATCAGGGAAGTTTTTAAATTGATTGAAAAATAAGTAACTGAAATTATCTCTGCGTCTCTGTGCCTCTGCGTTGAAATATTTACAAATGACTAAATGACCAATAACCAACGAAGTGAAGCGAGCCAGTATGGATGACAAATTATTAGATAAAGGTCTTGCCTTGCCTATTATGGAAGATTTTTACTCTATCCAGGGTGAAGGATTTCATACGGGAAAACCGGCGTATTTTACTCGTATAGGCGGGTGCGATGTCGGATGCAGCTGGTGTGATGTAAAGGAATCATGGAACGCATCTTTATGTCCATTAACAAAAACTGATGATATTATCAAACGAGTTGAATCCTGCCCTGCAAAAGCTGTTGTGGTTACAGGTGGCGAACCGCTAATGTATAATCTGGATTATTTTTGCTCTGAGCTTAAAAAAAGGAATTTTAAAACTTTTCTCGAAACCTCCGGCTCTCACTCCCTGACCGGTATATGGGATTGGATATGCCTCTCACCTAAAAAATATAGTCCGCCACTAAAGGAAATTTATACCAAAGCTGATGAATTAAAAGTTATTATTCAAACGAAAGGCGATTTTGACTGGGCGGAAAAAAATGCAGAGATGGTAAAAAAAAATTGCCTGTTATTTCTTCAACCCGAATGGAGCAAACGGGATATTATTATATCCGAAATAGTTAAATATGTCAAGGCAAATCCGAAGTGGAGAATTTCTTTACAATCGCATAAATATATAGGAATTCCCTAAAAAGAAATTCTTTGCGTCTTTGCGTGAAATTTTAAACAGATGAAAATCGAAAAAATAAAATACATAATAATCTCATTTTTTTTTGTTTCAGTATTTTTAAATGTAAGTGCGCAGGAAGAACTCTCTACCAAATCAAAAAAAGCGAAGAAAGCGTATATAAATGGTGAGGAATTTTTACGATTACATAATTACTTGCAAGCTGAAAAACATTTTCTTAATGCCGTTGATGAAGACCCCGGTTTTTACGAAGCATATATGCTGCTCGGTGAAATATACGAGCAAACAAAAAAAGATACGGATGCTGTTGTTGTGTATAGAAAAGCCGTTGCAATAAATCCCGACCGCTTTCCCGGTGCATTTTTTCTTTTGGCAAATATTGAATATAAAAATGGCTGGTACAAAGATGCTTTGGAGCATTATATTGCCTATTTGGAATACCCGAAGATTCATAATGAGAATAGGGTGAATTCGGAGAAACGACTGCAAAATTGTGAGTTTGCTATGGAATCAATGGCAAATCCAGTTCCTTTCAATCCTGCAAACCTGGGCGAAAATATTAACTCTGACCGCGATGAATACTTTCCATGTATTACTGCGGATAACCAGACATTGCTTTTTACAAGGTTGTTGCAGGATTCACGGTCTTATACCGGAAGACAGGAAGATTTTTTTATAAGCCATAACAAGGATAGTGCATGGCAGTTAGCTTATAATATCGGCGAACCCATAAATACAATTCAAAATGAAGGCGCTCCTTCACTTTCGGCAGATGGCAATATTTTAATATTCACAGCTTGCGAAAGTATTGATGGTTATGGTACGAACCGAAAAGGATTCGGCAGATGCGATTTATTTGCTTCAAAACGCATGGGCAATAAGTGGTCAGTTCCGTATAATCTTGAGGAACCGGTAAATTCAAGGCAGTGGGAATCGCAACCGTCATTTTCGTCTGATGGGAAAACACTTTATTTTGTAAGTAACAGGCATAATAATTATGATATCTGGGTTTCAATGGTAAACGAAAACGGCGAATGGTCGGTGCCAGAGAAGCTCGGTGCTAATATTAACACAGATAATTATGAAGGCTCTGTTTTTATCCATCCCGATAATCAGACGCTCTATTTTTCATCGGATGGACATGTGGGAATGGGAGGGCTTGATATTTATGTTTCGAAAAAGGATAGTACGGGTAAATGGGGAAAGCCCATGAATCTCGGATATCCTATTAACACTTTTAAAGATGAAAACAGTATTCTTATCAGCGCCGATGGGGAACTTGCGATGTTTGCATCGGACAGAGAGGGCGGTTTTGGAGGGTTGGATTTATATGGTTTTGAATTGTATGAAGAAGTCCGTCCTGAAAAAGTTACGTACATAAAAGGGGTTGTATTTGATAATGAAACCGGTAAGAAATTAGAAGCTCGTTTTGAGTTGATTGATCTTGCCACAGGTAATATTGCGGTAACATCTTTTTCTAATAAAGGTACCGGGGAATTCCTGGTATGCTTACCTGCAAATCATGATTATGCTTTAAATGTATCAAAAGAAGGCTATTTATTTTATTCTGAAAATTTTAACCTTTCGGGAGAAAAGCCGTTAACTGACCCGGTTTTGAAAGATGTGCCGCTAAAACCGCTAAAAGCAGGTGAGAAGGTGATTCTAAAAAATATCTTCTTTGAGACTGATAAATATGATTTAAAGAAGACATCTGAAATTGAACTTCAAAAGCTGATTGAGTTATTAAATAAAAATCCGGGAATAAAAATTGAAATCAGCGGGCATACCGATAATGTAGGCACAACTGAATATAATCTTGAACTATCCCAAAACAGAGCAAAAGCCGTTTACGATTATCTATCTGAAAACCGAATAGATACTGATATGCTTACCTACAAAGGCTATGGCGAATCTCAGCCGGTTGATACTAATGATACGGAAGAAGGCAGGGCTAATAACAGGCGGACAGAATTTAAGGTGGTTGAGTGATTAATTTAAAACTGGAATGAAAGGAAGATAATTAACAATTTTGAATTATGTTTCAAAATTAGCATAACAATTTTGAGTTATTATTCAAATTTTTAATATTAAATTTCAATTTTCACATTCCAAATAAATATCTTTGCCTTTTAATTTTAAAAAGCATGATTATGAAAAAATTCCTTTCCCTGTTCATATTAATTTATATCTTTCACTTACCGTCAAAGGCTGACGAGGGTATGTGGATTCCCATGTTGTTAGGAGAGTTTAACGAAGCCGAAATGCAGGCAATGGGAATGCGTATTACTGCCGATGATATTTACAATATTAATCACTCGTGTCTGAAAGATGCTATTGCGATTTTTGGCAGGGGCTGTACTGCTGAAATCGTTTCGGAAGACGGCTTAATCCTTACAAACCATCACTGCGGGTATGGCATAATTCAGAAGCATTCATCCCTCGAACACGATTACCTTACTGACGGCTTCTGGGCAATGGACCACTCGGAAGAACTTCCCAATCCCGGTTTAACCGTAACTTTCATGGTCAGGATGGAAGAAGTTACCGAACAAGTGCTTGAAGGAATTGAAGATAACATGACCGAAGTCGAAAGAAGAGAAATCATTAGTGTAAACATAGATTCAATCGAGGTAAAGGCTGTTAAGGATACACATTACAAAGCTAAGGTCAAACCATTTTTCCAGGGAAATCAATATTTCCTTTTTATCAATGAAGTTTTTGAAGATGTAAGACTGGTTGGCGCTCCGCCTTCAAATATTGGTAAATTCGGTGGCGACACCGACAACTGGATGTGGCCCCGTCATACAGGTGATTTTTCTGTCTTCAGAATTTATGCAGATACGAATAACCAACCTGCAAAATACTCGGAAGACAATGTCCCTTATAAACCGAAAGAACATCTTGCTATTTCTATTAAAGGCGTTGAAGAAGGCGACTTTACATTTATTTTCGGTTATCCGGGAAGCACAGAACAGTACATCCCTTCTTATGCAGTGGAAATGATAACGAATGTTGTGAATCCTGTTCGTATTAAGATGCGGGATAAGCGTTTGCAGATATTCAAAAAAGCTATGAACCAAAGTCCTGAAGTACGGATTCAATATGCTGTTAAACAATCTCGTATTGCTAATGGCTGGAAAAAATGGATTGGAGAAAACCGCGGTATTAAAAGACTGAATTCCATTGAGAAAAAACAGGAAATGGAAGCTGAGTTCGTAAAATGGGCAAATTCTTCGGATGAATTGCAAAAGAAGTACGGGCAGCTTTTAAATGAGTTTGAAAATGTTTACAAAGAACTTGCCCCGTTGAACTATAATATTGCATATTTGTTCGAAGCCGGTTTTGGTGTTGAGATTATCAGGTATGCACGATCATTCGACAGATTGGTACAATTGAGCGAGGATAAAGAAACCGGACAGGAGGAAATAGATGAATTGGTTGAAAAGCTGAAAAATTCGGCGGAATCACATTTTAAAAATTATCAACTGTTTATTGATAAGGAAGTTTTTACGGCTATGATGAGTTCGTACTATAATAATATGGATAAAAATGATATGCCTGAGATTATTATCAGCATGTACGATAAATACAAAGGCGATTTTGAAAAGATGGCAGACGAAATTTTTGATAAATCCATATTTGGTTCCGAAGAAAAAATAAAAAATTTCCTTGAACATTATAAAAGGTCGAAATACAAAAAAATCGTTAAAGATCCTGTATGTAAAATTGCACAGGGGCTTTCTGAATATTACTATGGCAGTCTTATGCCAGGAATCAACAGCCTGAGAAATAAAACTGACAGCCTGATGAGGATTTATATGAGGGGTCAGATGGAAATGCAGCCTAAAAGAAAATTTTATCCCGATGCTAACTTTACATTGCGGGTGGCTTACGGCAATATAGAAAGCTACAAACCAGGTGATGCTGTTTCGTATAATTATTTTACTACACTTAAAGGGATTATGCAAAAGGAAGACCCGGATATTTACGATTATGTGGTTGAGGACGAATTGAAAGAATTATATAACAACAAAGATTATGGCAAATATGCAGATAAAGATGGCAGTATGCACGTTTGTTTTATTGCAAATAATCATACATCCGGAGGTAATTCGGGCAGTCCCGTATTGGATGCCGATGGCAACCTTATCGGTATAAATTTCGACCGGTGTTGGGAAGGTACTATGAGCGATATTGTTTTTGACCGGGGACAGTGCCGGAATATTACTCTCGATATCCGTTATTGCTTGTTCATTATAGATAAATTTGCCGGCGCCACGCATCTTATTGAAGAAATGACGATTGTTGAATCTACTCCGAAAAATTAAAAATTAAGAAAATGCCACTAAGACACAAAGATACAAAATTTCACAAAATAATAAATACCAGCCAAATACCTTTAGTGGGATTTAGTGAATTAGTGTTTTTGTGGCGAAAAAGCGACTTTTCGGAGTGGATCCAATGTTGAATATTAATTGTCAATCCCGCATCCCGAAACTTCGGTGCGGGAATAGTAAATAGAAAAGCAGATTATGATCAAAATTTATCATCATCCGAGATGTAAGAAATCACGTGCAGGCTTGAAATACCTTGAGGAAAAGGGTGTTGATTTTGAAATTATCGAGTATTTGAAAAATCCTTTAACAGAAAAGGAATTAAAAGTAATCTTAATGAAAATGAACGCCAGTCCACAAGATATTATCCGCACACAGGAAGAAATATATCGGAAGCAATTTAAAGGAAAAAATTTTACTGATGATGAGTGGGTAAAGATTTTACTTGAGAATCCGAAATTGATAAAACGCCCGATTATAGAGAAGGAATACAAAGCTGTATGGGCTGACCCTTGTGAAAATATGGACGTGCTATTTTAGATTTATTATTTAAGATGATATTAAAGGTAAAGACGCACGGCCGTGCGTCTCAACAAACAAACAAATAAAAAAATGAAAGTAAGAATTGAAAAAGACACAATGGGAACTGTTGAAGTTCCTGCCGATAAGTATTGGGGCGCACAAACCCAAAGGTCGAAGATGAACTTCCCTATCGGCGAACCGGCTTCTATGCCGAAAGAAATTATCATGGCTTTTGCTTATTTGAAAAAAGCAGCAGCACTAACTAACAATGAGTTGGGGGTTTTACCCGATAAAAATGCAAAACTCATTGCACAGGTATGCGATGAAATCCTTGAAGGAAAGTTGGACGATAATTTTCCTCTGGTTATCTGGCAAACCGGCTCCGGTACACAATCGAATATGAATATGAATGAGGTGGTTGCAAACCGGGCACATGTACTGAACGGAGGTGAACTCGGTGATGGAAAACGAACCATCCATCCGAATGATGATGTGAATAAATCGCAGTCGTCTAACGATACATTCCCAACAGCCATGCACATTGCTGCATATAAGATGATTATCGAAACCACTTTGCCGGGAGTTGAATTGCTTCGGAATACGCTGGCAAAAAAAGCTGAGGAGTTTAAAAATATTGTAAAAACCGGCAGAACTCATCTTATGGATGCCACTCCATTGACTTTAGGACAGGAGTTTTCGGGATATGTTTCACAATTGGATCATGGGATTAAAGCATTAAAAAATACTCTTGACCACCTGTTAGAGCTTGCTCTGGGTGGAACAGCGGTAGGAACAGGCATCAATACTCCCGAAGGATATGCTGTGAAAGTAGCGGAAAATATAGCTAAGTTAACAGGCTATCCCTTCCGTACTGCCGAAAATATGTTCGAAGCATTGTCGGCACATGATGCTATGGTTGAAACTTCAGGCGCATTGAAAACCCTTGCTGTAAGTTTGATGCATATTGCTAATAATACCCGTATGCTGGCATCAGGACCGAGATGCGGAATAGGAGAGATTATGCTTCCGGCTAACGAACCCGGATCATCTATAATGCCCGGAAAGGTGAACCCGACACAAAACGAAGCGCTGAGCATGGTTTGTGCGCAAGTAATTGGTAACGATACAGCTATTGCCATTGGAGGTATGCAGGGGCATTTCCAGTTGAACGTTTTTAAAACTGTGATGATCTATAATCTTCTTCAATCAGCGCGCTTGTTAGGTGATGCATGTTTTTCGTTCAATAACAACTGTGCTGTCGGGATTGAACCGAATCCGGATTTTATTAAGAAAAACCTGGAAAATTCGTTAATGCTGGTTACAGCTTTAAACACACATATCGGTTATGAAAAAGCTGCCGAAATAGCAAAAAAAGCACATAAGGAAGGTTTGACATTAAGAGAATCTGCACTTGCATTGGGTTATTTAACAGGGGAAGAGTTTACTGAGTGGGTTGACCCTAAGAAGATGATATAGTTTTTAAAGTGTCTGAAGTTACAAACAAAGCGAAGCAAGTCCGTATGGATGACTAAAATTAATACAAATGCTACTGAATGACTATTGAGTGTCTGTCCATAAAGTCAACAATAATAACTCCATTAGGAGTTTAACATTGGTAAAAAAATAATAAAACTAAGATAATGCTCCGTAGGTGCATTACAATAAGAATAATATGTGTTTTACCCCTACGGGGCAATTTGTACTGGACTGTTATATTTTTTACCAAGGTTTAGTCCCTTCGGGACATTATAGACAAACACTATTGAATGACTATTAAATGATAATAAACCATCCGGTAGCCGGCAATCGGCTAAAGACCGGAAACAGAAAACAAAAAACTGGAAACCGGAAACCAGAAACTGATTTTTTACTGAAAAGCTACCTTATTGATATAAAAAACGGTACGTTTACTTTTATTAATTAATGAATTGTTTTTTATGATTTGAAAACCATAAGCAATAAAGTAATTATCATACCAATATGCCATATTGCTCTTTGTGTCAGTCATAACTTTGTCATTCACATAAGTTGATTCAATGGGGAAATATTCAACGCCTTCGATAACTTCGGGTCCGTTAATGATTTTTGCGCTTATTTTCCCATCATAATTATATGACATAATTATTTCGTTGTTTTCAAAATAAGTATTCACCCTGTTCTTCAGATTAAATGTTAGTATATTGAATATTTCCATGCCGTTATCCCATAACTTATTGCCATCTTCGTCGAAACAGAAAATAAAGGCATTAAAGTATTTATATCCGTCAAATACCGAATACGATACAGGTACGGCATGACCGTAGAAATCGTAATAAGTGCTTGTTACTGTATGATATTCCCTATAAAATGCCTCGGCTATAAAATAATAAAGGCTGTCTTTTTGGATAATATCATGAAGAAGCAAATCGAAATCAACCGAATATTTATCTTTTTCTTTTTCATTTTTATCTGCTTTCTTTTTTGCTGATCTGTATTCACGGCTTTTTAGGAAACCGGTCATATTTTCCAACTCCAGAAAATTGAAATATTTAATTTCTGCCGGTAGGTTTTCCGTGATCTTTGCCGTATAAAAACCTGATGATTCTTTTGTAAAATAATTTTTATTGTCAATTGATTTGCTTCTCACAATATCGTAGGTGCCAAAAAGCAATCTTTCATTTTCGCTAACAGTTATTATTTTTCCGGTATTAAATTTTTTACCCTCATCCGGTATTATCTTAATAGTATTAATGTTATTGTTTTGTTCGTCAAATTCTTTAACAAGGAAATAATATTCGGTTCTTGAAATATAAACATTAAATATGCCGATAAACGAATTATTAAGAGTATCAATATACAGACTTGCGAAACGAGACCTGCCATTTTCAATTTCCAAAACGGTTTTTGTTTCTTTACTGTTAATGTTCAGACTATATATACCTGTTTGTTTTTCATCTACATTCATTCCCGCGATAATATAGTCGCCAAAAACATCAAAATCGACAAATCTTGAATTATCGGGTATTTCACCGCTGAACATCTCATAGCCACCATTTGAAATATTTATTTTTAGAATCTGGTAATTATAAACTTCCGATTTTTTTTTATCAGCATCATGGAATAAAAGATACATGTACTTGCCCCTCAGCACGTTTTTTCTGTAGCTCATATTTTTATAAACCGGAACATCTTTTTTCCAGGTTTCCTGCATAAACTTATTATATGCCACGAACACCCAAAATTTGTAATTATCTTCTTTAATTGTTGTTTCGTAAAATAAAATAAGCCCTTGTTCACCGCATGGCTCGATTTTATAAGTGGCATCATCCGATTTGGTTTCAATCTCAATTCTTAACAGCGGATCGCTTTGTCCGAAAATAAATAAGGACGGCAGCAATACTAAATACAAAACAGCAATATGTTTTATAGATATTTTCATGCTATTACAATTTTATTTATAAACAGGCGGGTTAATGTTAATCAATAACGTAAATGGTATTTAATTATTTAGCCTACTCCAAAAAGTAAGAAGTTGAAAAATGCCACAAAAACACAAAGTCACAAAATTTCACAAAATAATGTATAGTAACCACATACTCTTAGTGGGATTTTGTGACTTTGTGTTTTAGTGGCGAAAAAGCGCCTTTATTGACCGAACTCAATATATTATCTCAAAATCAACTTTTGTGTAATTGTCTGTCCTGAATTTGTATTGATAAACATAACAAAATAAATCCCGTTCTCCAGATCTGAAAGATCAAGTTTAGTATTTAATCCTTGTAATTCAAATTCATTGACCAACCTTCCTGCAATTGAGAGAATTTTTACCTGGTTAAAAATTTCACCGGAATTCTCAATATTCAGTAATCCGGTTGAAGGATTCGGATATATCCTGATCAATTGAGATAAGTCAAGCGGATCGTGAATACCCGCTTCTTTTTCACCTTCGATTATTATATCATCTATTTCCCATGTAGCTGAAGTAGAATTTGTAGAAGTGAACTGGAATGCAACATATACCGAACTTCCATCATAGTCGGATAAACTAATTACACCGGATTCAGTCCATTCAAAAGATCCCTGTGAAATATTAAATGCTAATGTGTTCCAGTTAGCCGAATACGGATCACCGCCTCCGTCGTAATCTGTGGAAATTTTGAATTCCAGATCAGGACCGGTGTAGTCTTTAGCATTCCAAAAAACAATCCTTTCATTAAAATAATTTTCAAAATTCATTGCAGGAGATATCAGCCAGTCATCATTCTCATAAGCCTGTCCTTCATATCCGCTCATCTTAGCACAAGGTGTATAGTTAATTCCATAAGTGTTATCTCTGTCCCATACCTGCGAACCGGTAACAGAGACGGTTGTCCAGTCGCCCCAGCTATTATCGAAGTTTTCCTCCTCGATGGTAACCGTAGTTACCTGTATAGTTGTTGCATTAGCAGTCGGAGCTGTTCCGTCATTTTTATAATTTATATCAGTTCCGCTATTGGTATATGAATAAATTGAGAAATAATATGTAGTATTAACGGTCAATCCCTGGGCGAATGAGTATGCTTCCACACCAAAAGGAACATTCACCACCGCTTCACCATCCGACAGGTCAGAATCATTCTGAACCGGAGCGCCATCTACCGGAACAGGCAAATTGCTGTCAACACCTGCAAAGATGATGTATTTATCAGGCAACTGAGTTCCCACGGCATCTGTCCAGCTTAAATTAATGGTTGTGCCTGAAGCATCAGCAGCAAAGTCGGTCGGATAATTAGTAGGTTCGGGATCAATAGTAGTTTCCTCCTCACCTGTGATAAGAATCTCATCAACTTCCCAAGTAGCCGAAGCAGAATTTGTAGAAGTGAACTGGAATGCAACATACACAGCATTTCCTTCAAATCCTGACAGGTCAATTTCACCTGATTCAGTCCATTCGAAACCCCCTGATGACATGGTATATGAAAGTGTTGTCCATGTTGCAGAATATGGGTCTCCGCCTCCGTCGTAATCGGTAGAAGCTTTAAATTCAAGATCGTTGCCTGTATAATCCATAGCAGTATAAAATACAATCTGCTCATTTGTATAGTCAGTGAAATTCATTGCAGGAGAGATAAGCCA
>Ga0255365_10378_pt1 | contig 11411 bp, 8 predicted proteins | sample ANMaggSeSYBR01J3_FD_182089 | JGI IMG/M metagenome (GOLD analysis project Ga0255365, IMG submission 182089) | Sediment cell enrichment communities from methane seep in Santa Monica Basin, California, United Staets - ANME aggregate JGI... | ecosystem: Environmental > Aquatic > Marine > Cold seeps >... | reverse complement strand
TTATATTCTGATGATAGAGGAGAATTTGCTTTTGAAGAAACTTTTAAGGAAATCGATAAAAAATATGATGGATTGAATATATTATTTATTTCAGACAGGGATTTACTCAATCAAAAAATAGATTCTTTTGCTGAAAATTATAAAAATGATGCAAATTATTATATTTCAGGTGCACCGGGAATGGTTGATTTTATCACTAAAAAATTAATCGATTCAGGTATTGAAAAAGCAAATATCAAGACAGATTTATTTGTAGGTTATTAGGAAAAACTTACTGAAGTCCCTAGAAATGAACTGGTTTATGAGTGAATCAAGTGGAAAAGACTATCCTTTAGGATAGCCTTTTCTTCATATCATTCACTCATGATCTTCAATCTTCTTAATGTTTTCTCCAATGGTACTCCATCATTTCCCCATCCTCTAGATTTATAGAATTTGTCTTTCAATTCTTCAAGAGGCACTTTTGATTTCGGATTATTTAAATCCTGAAGTTCTTCAGTAAGACGCTTAGGCAAACTATCATCTTCTCTAGTAAGTCCTCTTTTAATATTGAACAATCGTTCGATATTGAATCCTCTTTCACCGATGGCTTTAAATCTACCTAAGTCCATCTTCATTCCGGTTATATGATGTAACGCTTTAGTTTGAGGAAGAGACGATATATTTATCGGAAGTCTATTAGCATTAGCTCTGTTTATCCCATTCACTACTGCGCCCACAAATGGCATCGTGAGAGTTTTATTTGCCATATTCGCAAATACACTGTCATGTTTATCTACAACAGCAGATGGAATCATCGTAAATAATGTAAATATACAATTTCCAGCTGCCGATGTCGCTTCCATGATATTTTGAAACATTATTGTAAGTTCTGCTTTTGATCTGGTAGTATACGGATCCATCGATATGCTTAGAGCTTCAATCAACACCAGATATCCAGCATTGAGATGACAACCTCCTCTGTTTGATACTGCATACCCAAGTCCTTGACCTACCGCTCCTCTCGGTTCATAAGCTGAAAGCTCCATTCCTTTAGAGTGAATGGCAAATTCTTCACCACCGAATTTTTCAGCTAGAAATCTTGAACCTTCTGCCAACAAATCCCCTATTCCTCTTCTATAGGCGATGTCCTTGAAGATTTGTAACAAATTATCTACTTTGCCAAACTCTAATCCATTATCCCAAAGACCTTTCTCATTAAGTTCCATTGCAAAAGCAATAGTACCCGAAGTGCTGATAGTATCCATTCCGAGTTCATCTAGTTCTAAATTCCATTTCATTATCAACTCTAGGTCATTATTCTCGATATTTGGACCAAATAACCCGATAGTTTCGAGTTCGGGACCTTTAACTCTTTTCCCATCGACTTCCACTTTTCGTCCACATTGTATAGGACATGTTACACATCCGATATTTTTGATTAGATGTTTCTCAGCAAGCTCCTCGCCGGATACCATATCGTAATCATCATACTGTCCATATTTAAAATTTCTCGTAGCTAAAATATGCTTTTCTTGCATTATTTTCACTAAGCCTGCCGTTCCGAGTTTAGGCAATCGCTTTCCCGTAAGTGAATTTTTCTTTAAATTCATTATCCATTTTTTATTCAATTCTTTAGTTTTCTCAGGATTGTGAATAAAGGGTTTTTTAGTTCCTATAGAAGTGACAGCTTTTAAGTTTTTAAATCCCATCACAGCTCCTATGCCACCTCTTCCAGCAGTTCTTTCTTGGCTGAAAACACCCGCATATTTAACCATATTTTCACCGGCAGGTCCAATCACTAATTTCCCATGTCTTATTGGTAATGATTCTTGCGTTTTAGCTGTATCTAGTCCCCAAAGATAATCGGCATTATGAAACTTGATATTCTCTTCAATTATTTCGATCCAAACTTTATCTTTAGATTTCCCGGTAATGACGAGTGCATCGTAACCGGCTTTTTTTAGCATCATTCCAAAATTCCCGCCGCAATTCGATGATGTAATCAACCCTGTAAGAGGAGATACAGTAGAGATGTTGAATCTGCTTGAAGACGGTACCCCGGTTCCACTAAACGGTCCAGTAGTTATCACTACCATATTTTCATCAGAAAACGGCTCGACTGTAGGTTTGATATTATCATAGAGAATTTTAGCAGCCATGATTTTACCACCTATATACATTTCTCTATCTTTATCGGTCCAAAGATACTCATTTACCACCCTTGTAGTTAGGTTGATTTTAATGACTTTACCCATATAACCGCCATATTTTGTACTCACTTTCCAGCCTCCTCGTTAAAAAGCCTTATCTAAAATCATCATTACATCTTCAAAGCCTGCTTCTTTCGGATTTGCCAATATCGCTCCATCATTGATTGCGGTATTTGCAATACTTCTAAGATTTTCTTTCTTTACTCCGACATCCCTTAATCTAGTAGGTAATCCACTGGTTTTGTTTAATTTATCGATTTTATTTCTTATAACTTCCACACTTTTATTCGCCCTATCATTTTTAGGCGTATTTGCAAAAATTTCATCACCGGCAAGAGGTAATAAAAGCTCAGCATAACCGTCAGCCATCTTATCCATGTTGAATTCCATACAATGCGGCAATAATATAGTCATTGCATCTCCATGAGGAACACGACACACCCCGCCGCATGCATGACCGATAGCGTGAACAACTCCCACCATTGAATTTGAAAACGCTGCACCTGCCATTAAAGATGCATTCGCCATAGCCAACCTACCATCTATATCTTTGCCATCATCAACTACCTTTTGTAAATTATCTCTGATCAGATTGATGGCAGCAAATGCATATGCATCACTCAGTGGATTCTTTTGTATGCAGGTATAGGCTTCAATAGCATGAACCAGTGAATCAACACCTGTTGAAGCTGTCAGTCTAGCAGGTAATGAAACTGTCATTCTTGGATCTAACACAGCTACATCAAGCAACAAATTATATGATAGAAATTCCATTTTTATATTTTTGTCTTGATTGGCAATCACCGCAACTAGTGTAGCTTCCGAACCCGTTCCTGCAGTACTTGGAATCGCAATAAAGGGCTTTAGTTTCCCAGTGATGATTTCCGCACCCATATATTTCATCAAATCATCGGTGTTTTTAGATATAACGATATTTGCTCCTTTTGCTGTATCTATGACAGAACCCCCACCGATGGCGATAAGACAATCACAACCCGTTTCTTTATATACCTTTGCCACTTCATTCACCACCTTGACCGATGAATCCGGTGGTATATCAGTGAATATCGACCCTATTACGATATTGGATTCTTTAATGGCATTTTCAACGATTTTCACTTGCCCTAAATCCACTAAAATATCATTTGTCAAAATCATAGGTCTTTTCACTTCCAAATTCTTAAGTTCAAATGGAATATTTTCCAAAGCTTTTTTTCCTGAAATGATTTTTACAGAATTTTGAAATTCATAATATGATGGTATCATAAAAAATCCCTCCTCTATTTAATTCCAAGTAGCGTTGCTACATAAATATTGAGCTTATTATTTGTCCTAGTTGGCATTTCTTTAAGAATTTTCTTTGTAATGAATTTTGGAAAAAGATATGCTTCAACTATGCAAAGCGCCCTGACAATCGGCATACTTAAATATAAATCACCTTTTACAACATACCTATGTTCGGCATATGCTCTATCTATACCCATTTGTCCAGTAAGCACAAGAATCGCGGCCTCGATATTTTTGAAACTTATTATAATATCTGCATTGCCGACTTCTTTTTCCCCTAAATAGATCAGCTTCTCACTTTTTTTTTGCATCACCATATATGGACCGAATGGAGCAACAGCCAACATAACAGTTGTTCCTTCATCATAAATCCGAATTTCTTCTTTTACTGTTTTATCAAAAGATGCAACACTTTGAATACCTCTTCCCAGAAACCAAAATACAATTTTTATCAATCTTTTTTTGCCTGAATTAGTTACCACGTATCAAACGCCTCCCCGTCTATTAATACTTTCTAACTCTTTTTTCTTCATCTGGTAAATCAAATGCCATAGTTCCACCTGGATTCATGATATTGTTTGGATCGAAGTGTTTTTTTAATGCTCTGAATACTTCCAATTGATTTTTACCGATAGAGTCTTCAATCCACGGAGCAAACATTTTACCGATTCCATGATGATGACTCATCGATGCTCCATATTTTTGAATATTATCTAAAATGCCCTGTTGATAATCCAAATACTCTTCGACAGTATCCATTTTTGCAATAAATATAAAATACAGATTGGCTCCTTGCGGATATACATGCGACATATGCGTCATGTTGACTGTGTTCGGTCTACTTTTACAGAATTCTCTAACTCCTGCATGTACTTTCGGCATACTGTCCCATGTAACAGAACATTCCATTGTATCTATCATTATCCCATAATCCACCAATGCTTCTCTTAAGTATGGATCATTGAATCTTCCTTTTTCCCAGTGTTTTGTAGGATAACTTGTCAGATACATCGCACCGTGTTTTTTACATATCTTATGTAATTGTTTTTTTACATTTTTAGTGAATTTGGTTTCGCCATCGGTGAATCCCAAGAACAGGCATCTTTCCATCTTTTTATATCCTTTGATGCTCATCATCTTGTCTAGAATAGTTCCATCCACACTGTATAATTTCAATGCAATGTCAGTTTCTTCAGGATCGGATAATCTAAATACCGAAGGGAAACCAAATTGCGATTGCATGATCTCTCTTGCAGCAGCTTGAGCATCTTCCCAACTTTTAAATATATAACTGAATTTTCTTTGATTTTCCGGCATAAGTCTAAAAATTTTCAATGTAACATGAGTCAATACTCCATATGCACCTTCACTTCCCATCATTATATGATCTATTGAAGGTCCTACTGCTTGTGCAGGGAATGGATCACTCACAATTACTCCCGTCGGTGTCACATATTCTTGTTGCATAACCATATCTTCAATTTTTCCAAAGTAAGTTGAATTTTGCCCTGCTCCTCTTGTTACAACCCAGCCACCTACAGATGAGCCTTCAAATGATTGAGGAAAATGCCCACAAGTATATGCTCTTTTAGCTCCAAATAATTTTACGGCATTGTTAAGTGTTTCTTCCAATTTAGGTCCCGACATTCCAGCTTCAACTGTTATCGTTTGATTCTTTTCATTGAATTCAATCACTTTATTGAAATGCGGACGTAAATCGAGTGTTACTCCACCCTTTACCGCTTCAAGACCGCGAGTTACCGAAGATCCTCCACCAAAAACATAAACAGGAATTAGTTCCTCATTACAATACTTCACGATTTTTTCAATATCATCTCTATCTCTTGGGTATAGAACAACATCCGGAATATTCTCTACTATTCCTCTCCTTAGTCTAAGTGAATCGTATAAAGTCATGCCATACGCCACATCTACTCTTGAATAATCATCTAGTTTAACGTTTTCTTCTCCGACAATCTTTCTAAACATTTCAATCTGCTCAGGTTTTAGCGCAATTTCTTTATTCGCCTCAACTTTTTCATTCCCTAAATATATTTTTTCCTTAAAATCATCATCTGTTAGATTGAACTTATCTTTCATAACCTTATAAAGTTTTTCATTTGGAGATTTAAACCCATCAGGAGCTCCCCATTTAAATATCGAACGATAACTTCCCTCTACCGGCACTTCATTCTCCCAATTTGGTCTAAACTCTTTATATTTATCTGACATTTCATTTCCCCCTAATAATCAACTCGGATAATTAGTTATTTCTCTAATTTCCTTGTATATTTTTCTTAAACTTGAATACATTTTCTTGTAAACTCTGTTATACAACTTTGAATAGATTTCAACATTTTCTTTATTTGGCTGAAAAACATCCTTATAATGAACCATTTCCTTTACAGCATTTTCAAAAGTATCATAAACATTCAGACCGACAAATCCTGCTATCGCCGCACCTAGTCCTGAAGTTTCATATGTTTGAACCCTATGGACAGGACGATTTAGCATATCCGCTGTAATCTGACATATTGCGTCGCTTTGAGAACCACCGCCAGATATCAATATTTTTTCCATCTCCACACCTGATTTTTTTTCAATTTTTTCAATTCCTTCTCTAAGTGCATAGTTGATTCCTTCTATAATGGACCTATAAACATGAATTCTTGTATGTACATCGCCAAACCCGATAATTGAACCTTTCGCCTCTGGCATTTTCAGTTCCGCTCCCCAATACGGCTGCAACATCAATCCATGTGAACCCGGTGGAATTTCCTTTAATCTCTGATTTAATAATTTTTCCGGTAGTATATTCATTTCCTTTGCTTCTTGCGTTTCTTTTAAAGCAAATTCATTTTTGAACCAACTTATCATCCAATAGCCTCTGAATATTTCAATTTCAGGATTATAATAATTTGGAATCACAGAAGGATATGGAGGAAGAAACCTTGTGGGTTCAAAATATTTATTTGTCGTAGTTTGAATAGTTGCAGTCGATCCAAGACTTATACTCCCTTGTTTTTCATTGAAACATCCTGTGCCTAAAGTCTCGCACCCTTTATCCGAACCTGCTGAGATAAGCGGCAATCCTTCTTCAATACCAGTAGCCAATGAAGCTTCTTTAGTTATACGTCCCAGCATTTCACCAGCTGGTATCAACTCTGGAAGTTTTTCTCTTTCAATGGTAAATATCTTGCTTTTGAAATCTTTAGGTTTGGCCCATGCTTTTTTCTTATAATCAAATGGAATATGCCCGATTTGCGATGAAATACTGTCCACCATATTTCCAGTCAATTTATATGTCAAAAAGCCCGATAACAATAAGTATTTATGCGTTTTATCCCAAATTTCTGGTTGATTCTCTTTAATCCAATTTGCCTTGAAATGACTTCTGAATTTTTTTACTTGATCTTTCATTCCGATAGATGAAAACACAAAATTATCTATTGCGGATAATGGTTTGCATTTATCCACTTTCCTTTGATCCAACCACAGTATCGCAGGCCTAAGCACACTCCCTTCCTTATCTATGCATACGCAAGTATCCCTTTGTGTTGTTAGCGAAACTCCAATGATATCATTCCATTTATCAGGGTAAGCTTCTTTTAAACCTAGACAAACCCTCGTTAAATTGTTCCAATAAATATCTGTATCCTGTTCCGCCCATCCCGGCTTTGGAGAATTATATGGATTAAAGGCTTGCTTAACCTTTCCGACCAAATTTCCTTTTTTATCAAACATTATCGCCCTTATACTTTGAGTTCCACAATCGATAGCCAATACATACGAATCACTCATAAGTTTTCTCCTGTAATTTATTTTTTAAATCTGCAGTAGCAATTATGTTTGCTCCGGTATCTAGAACATTTTCAAGTATTACTTCTCCTGTACTTACTGGATAATCAAGAACCACCTCATTTATTTTTTCCATCAGTGAAAATATCAATTTTCTTGGAATTTCTCTGTCCGTTTTAACAGGCAATCTAGGTGTGTTTTTAAATGTAGTTTTAACAGTTGAACTTACACTTCTCTTTGCACTTGTCATCTCGTTGATTGCGAATTCTTTACCTTTTGGACAAAGAGCGCCTTCAACTATCCACTCATCACTTATTTTTTCCACTTTGAGTAAACATCCCGTTGGGCAAACAATACATGTCAACTCCTTCATAAATATCCTCTCCTTATTTCATAATCACTTCAATAGCATCTAGGTGATTAATGTCAGTTAAATCTATCTCGATTCTCTCCATCTCAGGCGGCTTTAAAAAGCGATACTTTTTATCAAAAAATATTTCACTATTTCCCATGATTTGAATTCTTACATTATTCCTAACTTCTCTTGATCTAAGATAAAATGTAATTCTTTTATTATCAGAATTGATATCAATAAATTGAGGAACTACATAAAGAAATTTTTCCTTTTCATAATTAATCGGTATCAATTTTCTTTCTTTTTTACTCTCTATGTTTTTTACATAGTTCAATGCATTTTCACCTGCATATTCTCCACTTTCAGAAACATAATCCACTAAGTCATTTACATGCAGTGCATTTCCACACGAGAATACTCCATCTTCCAATGTCATAAGGTTTTGATCCACGAAAGGTCCCTTTGTTGCCATATCCAATTTAATATCCAACGATTCAGCAATTTCGTTTTCCGGAATCAATCCCACAGATAAAATGACGCCGTCGCATTCCACTATCGTCTCAGTCCCAATTATAGGAATCATCCTGTCATCGACTTTTGATATTTCTACAGCTTCAACCCTATCAGCGCCAATGATTTTTGTAATGGTGTGAGATAGATGAATCGGAATATCATAATCCTCCAAACATTGAGATATATTTCTACTTAAGCCCGATGGTGTAGCTTTCGCTTCATACACGCCTTCAATTTCCGCACCTTCAAGTGTCAATCTACGCGCCATAATCAGTCCTATATCTCCACTACCGAGAATCACACATTTCTTGCATGGTAAATACCCTAGAATATTCACAAAATATTGAGCAGTTCCCGCCGTATAAACTCCAGCAGGTCTCGAACCGTGAATGAATATCTGCTTCGGTGTTCTTTCTCTGCATCCGTTTGCGAGTATCAATGATTTTGCATGGATTTCATATACACCTTTTTTTGAATTAACCAGACTTAACTTAAATCCATCTTGATCTTTGCTGACATCCGTTACAAAAGTAGAAGTGATAATTGGAACATTTTCATCTTCTATCATTTTTATATATCTTCCTGCATACTCAGGACCAGTAAGTTTTTCATTGAATTTTTTCAAACCAAATCCATCATGGATACATTGCTTTAATATTCCACCTAATTTATCTTCTCTTTCGATTATCAAAGTCTTCGCCCCTGATTTATGTGCTTGTAAACCAGCTGCCAAACCCGCTGGACCTGCTCCTAAAATTACCACATCATAGGGATTCATGTTTTCCTCTCCCTTCAATTCGATGCTTCTTCGTTTCGTCAACTATTATTTCCGACCCAATTCCCTTTTTAGTGACATTCTCCATATTCATTCCACTTTCTTCTTCAAGAATCTTTGCAACCAACGGCATGCAAAATCCCGATTGACATCTTCCCATTCCAGCTCTGGTACGCCTTTTAATTGCATCTATCGACGTTGCAGGCACTAATGAATTAATCGCATCAATAATTTCACCCTTGCTTACTTCTTCACATCTACATACTATTTCTCCATAATCAGGTCTTCCCTTAATCAATTCATTTCTTTTCTCATATTCCATCAAATTTAATTTTGGTATTCCTTTTCTTATTGGATTCCAATTGCTTTTTTTCTTAATATTTTTTATTTCACTTAAAATCTCTATCGCCATTTTCTCAACATCTACAGCAATTGCCGGTGCCGATGCTAATCCCGGTGATTGAATACCAGCCACATGCACTAGATTCTTCACGTGTTCTGATTTCTCTACAATGAAATCTTCTTCATAAGTTGCAGCACGAATTCCCGCAAAATAGGTAATTGCATCCATTGATGAAAGCTTCGGAACCAAAGTCAAATGTTTCTTCAGCACTTCATCTATGCTGTTTTTATTGGTTGTGAAATCTTCTTTATATGGCTGTTCATAGGCATTCGGACCTACCAATATATTTCCTTCTATGGTTTTTACCAGTCCTCCGCCTTTTGAAGTATTTTTTATCTTAAAAAGCGCTGGATTAGATAGAATCGAGTTAACTAGATTGCCTTTTTTCTTATCAAGCAAGATTGCTTCACCCTTTCTAGGGTGAATAGTAAAAAACTGATCATCGGCCATTGCTGCAATTTCATCTGAAAATGCACCCGCCGCGTTTATAACTACTCTAGGATATATTTTTCCTCGATTAGTAGAAACAGATATAATTTTATCTTCTTTCTTTTCCATAGCTGAGACAATAGTGTTAAGCGATATCTCCACTCCGTTCATCACTGCATTTTCAGCAAAAGCTATTGTCATTTTATATGGGGATAGAATTCCGGCACTCGGCATCAGTATCGCTCCGGTAATATTCTTTGAAATATTTGGTTCCTCTTTTCTAATCTCATCAACATTTAAATATCTTATTCCTTTTACACCATTATGCCTTGCTCTCGCCTTTATCAATGGAGTAATCAGTCTCATATACTTGTTGTAAAATACTATTCTAGAACCTGTCCTTTTAAAACTTACATCTAATTCTTCTGTTATTTTTGTGTACATTTCGTTTCCTTTAACGTTGTAATATGCTTTTTTTGTTCCAGGCTTGGGTGCCAACCCCGGGTGAATCATTCCATCGTTCCTAGATGATGCATGCATTGCCAAGTCATCCTCTTTATCAACTAGGAGCACCGATATATCCCATTTTGATAATTCTCTCGCTATTGAACTTCCGATTACTCCTCCGCCTATTATCAGTACATCTATCTCTTTATCAAGTAGATACTTGTCTTCTAATAAAGGTTTTTTAATCTTCGGAACATCTAGACCCTCTACTTCTATTTTATTTACAACACCTTTATACTTATCATTCACGGCTAGCTTGCCAGCTAAATATACATCTTCCCAAGTATCTACTTTTCCTTCCAAAATTATTGAACAGCGCCATTCTCTACATGTAATATTTCTAGAAATTTTTCTATTTAATTTCCTTTGAATCTTATCGGATAAGTTGCTCATTATTCTTCACCTCTCATCAGGACGTCCGGACCTCTATACTTATACTATATTACATATAAATAATAAAATCCATTCTTTTTCAAAAAAAATAGACTCAATAGTCTATTTCAAGAAAAATTCAATATATCCCCGAGTATGATAAATCTCAAATAATAAAATGGATTTTCTTCACCCTCGATATATATCCATCTTTTAATTTCTAAAACCAACGTATCACCGTCAATTTTAAGTTCTTTCTGTTCTTCCTTTGTCGGCATTCTAGGAACACTCACCTGCTCCACCTTCTTTATTGTAATCCTTAAATCTTCAAGCATGATTTTAGTCAATGATCCTGTCAAATCAAATTTTTTATCAATGTTTTCAATTCTATCTAAAAAATATGATTCTTCTATCGCCAAAGGTTTCTTATCGACACTTCTGATTCTCTTTAAATAAAAACACTTATCAGGTTTTATCCACTTCAGATCTGATAAAATACCTTCCGTATCTTCAGATGATATGTTTTTTTTATCAACAATTGTATTGGTTGGCTTCACACCCCTTACTTCTAGCGAAGTCGTGAAACTCATCAATGGTTCGAATCCTATCGTAGGTTGATTTCTTGCAACAAACGTCCCTATTCCTTTCTTTTTGTAGATATAACCTTTATTCACTAAAACTGAAATAGCTTCTCTTACTGTAGCTCTTCCCACTTCATATGTTTTCATTAATTCCTTCTCTGAAGGTATTTGAGAATTGACTTCCCACTTACCACTATCA
>Ga0255365_10374_pt1 | contig 11428 bp, 6 predicted proteins | sample ANMaggSeSYBR01J3_FD_182089 | JGI IMG/M metagenome (GOLD analysis project Ga0255365, IMG submission 182089) | Sediment cell enrichment communities from methane seep in Santa Monica Basin, California, United Staets - ANME aggregate JGI... | ecosystem: Environmental > Aquatic > Marine > Cold seeps >... | reverse complement strand
CGCCCCACCGCCGAGCAGTTACCGCACCGGCAGAATAAAACTATTAGTCATGGTCATTTTGTTTCCGTTTGTCATTATCGCCTTCGGCTGGGCTGGAACACAACTCGCCCCAACATTCTCACAAATGAACAGCAGGGTTCGTCTGGCTGAACGAATACACCTTGAAGAAACCGGCAGTGCCGAAGACACCATCGACGAACGCGACGCGTTCCGGGCAACCGGCCAACCGATCAAGGAATTATACGATGAAGCCATTCAGATTGGACACCGGTTCACACGGGGCTCAATGCTCTTTGGTGTGTTTGTCGGTCTGGTGGCGATGTTTAAGTTGATTGCCCTTATCACCCGTCGAACTCGAAACGACTTCGAGCCTGACCGGGGCCGTTGCGTGAGTTGCGGACGATGCTTCGATTACTGCCCGCGTGAGCGAGCCAGACGTAAGCTGACGCGTGGGTCAAAGCCCCACCCTACAGGAATAATGACGAATTAAGAAACCAGAATGAGGAATCAATGACGAAATCCCAATAACGAATAATATGGACCAGAAAAAAACATCACAATATAACAATAAACCCTATGATACCGTCAGAGACCAGGTTCGCTATCGGACCGCGGTGAGAACGGCAGTAGTGGCGGGTCTTTTTTCTGTGATTGTCTGCGTCCTGCTCCTGTCGAACCATTTCCGAACGAGTTTCTCAGGCCCATTGGAATCGGACGAATTGGTCAGGCTGAAAATACTGCTCCTGGAAAATACAAAAGACGAGAACCTGAAAAACAGAATTCGTGAACTTGACTCACAGCTCAGAAACGAATATTTCCAGCGCCGAAACTATTCGAGGTGGGGCAGCTACTTACTGCTGGGCGGGATTATTATCCTTTTAATCAGCAGCGCGAAGGCTATCGGTTACCGAAAAATATTTTCCGCCCCCCAGAGTATTGTCAATTACCAGATTGCCACTGAACGAAACGCCAACCTTGCTTTCCGGTCGGTAGTCATTATGATCGCAGCCCTCGGTACGGCGACCTTGCTGACCATAAGCTCATCGCAAGATTTAACCTTTACCACCGGCGCAAAACCGGAACAGGTTATCAACAAGTGGCCGCAATTTCGCGGTCCCGGCGGCCTTGGTATCTCGACATACAAAAACATACCCGCCCAATGGAACGGCATTACCGGTGAAAACATCCTCTGGAAAATCAATATCCCGCTGCCGGGCGAAAATTCCCCGATTGTATGGGGGAATAAAATCTTTCTGACCGGAGCAAATGAAAAAAAACGTGAAGTCTATTGCTTTGACGCAGAATCCGGAAAACTCCTTTGGCAAAAGGCAGTCCCCGCGCTCCCACAGACCGCCTCGGAACCGCCGGATGTTATGGAAGACACCGGCTTCGCCGCCCCGACCGCCGTTACCGACGGACAGCGGGTATATGCCATTTTTGCCAACGGAGACGTTATCTGCCTGAATTTCACGGGAAAAATAATCTGGGCCAGAAATATCGGGCTTCCGGATAGTATTTATGGATATGCCACTTCCCTGGTTATATATCAAAATCTGCTGATAATTAAATACGATCAGGCCACCGACGAAGATGGACTGTCAAAACTGTTGGCCCTGAACGGGCACTCCGGCAAAACAGCATGGGAAATAAAAAGACCTGTGGCCAATTCATGGTCAACACCCATAATCATTAACGCCGATCCGAAAACAAACTCGAAAGCCAAAGCCCAGTTGATTACCTGCGCCGATCCGTGGGTGATTGCCTATGTGCCGGATACCGGCGTCGAGATTTGGCGGGCGAAATGTATGTATGGCGATGTGGCACCTTCGCCGGTATATGCCAATGGCCTGGTTTATGTCATAAGGCCAAACGAAGAACTGATAGCCATACGCACCGATGGCCAAGGCGATGTTACCAAAAGCCATATCGCCTGGCGAGGCGAAGACGGCATCCCCGATACCACCAGCCCACTGACCAACGGTGAAATCGTGCTTCTGACAAGTGGCGGCCTGATAACCTGTTATAACGCCGAAAACGGAACCCATCTCTGGGATAAAGAACTGGAAATGGATTTTAAGGCATCGCCCAGCCTTGTTGGTGATAAAATTTATCTGATGAACACAGATGGTATAATGTTAATTATTGAAGCCGATCGCGAATTCAGAGAAATCACTAAATATCCGCTGGGAGAAAACGTGAACGCCTCTCCGGCATTCGCCGAGGGACGCATATACCTTCGCGGGGAAAACCATTTGTTTTGTATTGGCGAAAAGTAGAAACACCGTATATATGACTGATTTAGACCTTACATTTGTCGATCAGACGATACAAAAACTCGGGAGCGAGTCGTCGGTGCTGATCCCCATATTGCAAGCGATTCAGCGACACTATCGCTATCTTCCCGAGCCGGCCCTGCGTCGGGTGTGCGAAATCACCAAAATCACTCCGGAGGCAATCGCAGGGGTATCAACTTTTTACAGTCAGTTTCGTCATCGGCCGGTAGGGCGACACATAATCCATATCTGCAAAGGAACAGCTTGTCATGTTATGGGGGCTGATTTGATTTATGACGCTTTCTGCCGGCATCTGAATTTACAGGAAGGCGACGATACCGACGCCGACGAGTTATTCACGGTCCAAAAGGTGGCATGCCTGGGCTGTTGCAGTCTGGCTCCGGTACTCCAGATAGATGATCTAACCTACGGCCATCTGACCGCCGAGATGATACCGAACGTTTTACATGATTTTCTGGAAATGACAAAGAAAGGTTCAATCTCGTCGTCCGGTAAATCTGATTTGTTCAACAAGGAGGGGCTGGGTGAAATCCGGCTCGGCTCGGCCACCTGCTGTCTCGCCCGTGGCAGCGGTGCGTTATATAAGGCCTTCCAACAAGCCTTGTCCGAAACCGGGGTTCCGGCCTTCGTCAAAACCGTAAGCTGTCTCGGAATGAGTTATTGTGCGCCGCTGGTTGAAATCGTGCCGCCTGACAACACGCTGCCCGACAAAAACACTTTTTTTTACGCCGGGGTTCAGCCGGAAGATGCGAAGGCAATTATTTTACGTCATTTCAGGCCACCCGGAACAATTCGTAAAATTATAAATGTTGCCTCGCAAACAATGGACGCAATACTGACCGATGCATCATGGCCGCCGGTAAAACGCCGCTTAATCGACCTGCATGAAAAACCCGCGGCCTCTTTTCTCGATCAACAAAAACACATCGCCACGGAATATTGCGGGCAACTCACCCCGGTCGATATCGAGGAGTACACCGCGTTCGACGGTTTCAAGGCCCTGAAACACTGCCTGCGGGAACTTTCGCCACAGGAGGTAATCGAACAGGTACGAATCAGCCGACTGCGGGGCAGGGGCGGGGCAGGCTATTCCACAGCGGCCAAATGGTCCTCCGCTCGCGGAGCCAAAGGCGACAAAAAATACATAATCTGCAACGGCGACGAAGGCGATCCCGGCGCTTTTATGGATCGATCTATTCTGGAATCATATCCCTATCGTGTTATCGAAGGTATGATAATCGCAGCTTATGCCACCGGAGCCGATGAAGGGTATTTTTATATTCGCGCCGAATACCCACTGGCGGTTCGGCAGATCAGAGAAGCCCTGCGCCAATGCGAAGAAAAACAATTATTGGGCGAGAATATTCTTAATAGCGGATTCAATTTAACACTGCATATAATGGAAGGAGCCGGGGCGTTCGTATGCGGTGAGGAGACGGCGCTTCTGGCATCAATCGAAGGCCGCCGGGGTATGCCCCGCCTGCGACCCCCCTACCCGACCCAAAGCGGCCTGTGGAAAAAACCAACCCTGGTCAATAATGTGGAAACGTATGCGATGGTACCGTGGATTATACGTCACGGCGGCGATGTCTTTGCCACGCTGGGAACCGATGTCAGCACGGGGACCAAGGTTTTCGCACTCGCCGGCAAAGTAACACGGGGCGGGTTAATTGAGGTGCCGATGGGAATTTCCCTGCATGATATAGTTGAAGACATCGGGGGTGGGATCACCGCAGGCAGACAACTCAAAGCGGTACAGATCGGCGGTCCCTCCGGCGGATGCGTTCCCGCTGAATTAGCTAATGTCCCCGTCGATTACGAAGCACTCACCGATGCCGGGGCAATAATGGGTTCCGGCGGACTGGTCGTATTGGACGAGACCGATTGCATGGTCGATATCGCCCGGTACTTTCTCGAATTCACCCAGGACCAATCGTGCGGTAAATGTACTTTCTGCCGAATCGGTACGCGGCGAATGCTGGACATACTCGAGAGACTATGCGAAGGCGAGGGCCGAAAAGGCGACCTGGAAGAACTGGAAGAACTGGCCCTTGCCGTCAAAAAGGGAAGTCTCTGCCAACTCGGAGGAACCGCTCCCAACCCGGTGCTTTCCACTCTAAAATATTTCCGCGATGAATATGAAGCTCATCTGCAAAAAAAATGTCCCGCCGGAAGCTGCAAGGCCCTGATTACATATTCGATTACGGATGATTGCATCGGATGCACCCGCTGCGCTCAGCACTGCCCGGCAGACGCCATCCGAATGACACCTTATGAAAAACATGAAATCGATACCGAAAAATGTATTCGCTGCGGCACCTGCAAAAACGTCTGTCCGTCAGACGCAGTTAAGGTGGAATAAAAACAAGGTCATTCTAAGGCATAAATATGCTTCGATTAACAATTGACAATCAATCGGTAGAGGTACCGCCCGGTTCGACCATCCTCGATGCCGCCCGGAAATTGGGCATCGATATCCCCGCATTGTGCTTCCGGGACGACTGCGAACCTTCCACATCCTGCCTCGTCTGCGTTGTCAGGATAAACAATCAGGAACGTCTCGTACCGTCCTGCGCAACACTGGCCGAGGACGGTATGCAGGTGCAAAGCGAAACGGAAGACATCCATCAGGCCCGCCGAACCGCCCTCGAACTACTGTTGAGCGATCATCTCGGCGATTGCCTGGGGCCTTGCCAGACTATATGCCCGGCCGGGATGAACATCCCACTGATGATCAGACAGATTGCCAACGGCGACTTCCGCGACGCTATCATAACAGTCAAACGCGATATTGCCCTTCCGGCAGTGCTGGGGAGAATTTGTTCCGCACCCTGTGAAAAAGGATGCCGCCGTAAAGAATACGATGACGCTGTGGCTATTTGCCTGTTGAAACGTTATGTCGCCGATGTTGACTTAGCCAACGACAAACCCTACCTGCCGGAACTCAAAAACGAAACCGGTAAAAAAACAGCAATCGTCGGAGCAGGCCCGGCGGGACTAACAGCGGCATATTACCTGCGGCAGGAAGGCATCGCCTGCACAATCTTCGACGACCATGAGAAACCCGGCGGTATGCTGCGATATGCCGTGCCTGAGGAAAAACTGCCCCATGCAATATTGGCGAAAGAAATTGCCCTGATTGAAAAACTCGGTGTTCGTTTCAAGCTGTCCACGAGAATCGGCAGGGACATAGCATGGTCTGACATCCGAAATGAGTTTGACGCCGTCCTGATAGCCACAGGCGAAATAAAGCCGGATAAAATCGAGATATTACAGCTCGAAATCGATAAAAATGGGTTGAAAACAGATAAAAAAACCAACCAAACATCACTACCGAATGTCTTTGCCGCCGGCAGCGTGGTTCATCCGGGGAAAATGGCTGTAAGAACTGTTGCCGCCGGTAAAGCCGCGGCTGTCTCTATAACTCAATATCTATCAGGACGAGCAGTTACCGGCACCAACAAACTTTTTACCGTCCACATCGGACACCTGCGTGAAAACGAAATAAATAATTTTATGGTCGGCGTCAGTACCGAGAAGCGAACAGGCCTTCAGAATGGCTGCCCGGAAGGAATGACCGACGATCAGGCCAGGGGTGAAGCCCTGCGATGTCTGCGCTGCGATTGTCGTAAATACAACACCTGCAAGTTAAGAACCTACGCCGAAAAATATCAGGCCCGGCCGAGGCGTTATAAGCAAACCCGGCCCATCTTTGAGCGAAACACTCAACACCCCGAAATTATTTTCGAACCCGGCAAATGTATTAATTGCGGCCTGTGCGTACAGATAGCAGCCGCCGCCGGGGAAAAATCAGGCTTAACCTTTGTCGGACGAGGTTTTGATGTGCGTGTTCGGGTACCCTTCAATGACAGTCTCAAAGAGGCACTAACCCAACAAACTGCCGCCCAATGCGCCGCCGCCTGCCCTACCGGCGCTCTGTCCCTTAAAAATGAATGCGAGAAATAAACATCACAAAACTGATATATGAAGCTACGTCTTCTCAAAGTAATTCATCTTACTCTTGACGACCCGTGGCGCCCAGATTTTCAAATTATCGATCTTGCCTGAATCGTCAAAAGAACCAAAACCAATCCTGCCTAAGCGGAAGGTCTTGTCATTGGCAATCATCAGTGGATTGTTCATGTCATCGAAATAAACTATAATGGTTCCGGCGGAAATGTCGCGTTCCAGACGTACCCTGTGCCAGACATTCCGGCCCCAGTCGATACCCTTTGTCGTCTTTTTGGCTATGGCTGTACGTGGTTGGTTGTTGACAATGAATATGTTGTGGGCATGGGGATCGGCATGAGTAGCAATATGAACGTAGTAAAATTCGCCTGGGTTCTGAAAATTCAGGTACAGACACATATCCCTGTGACCGTATTCTCTCCCCGTTTGAAACAGATCGGCTTCCAGGATAAAATCGCCGAGCAACTCACCTGACAGCAGACCCAATACCTGCGGCGAACGGACTTTGGGCTTGTATTTACCCGGCCCCAGAAACTCCATTGCCCCACCACTCTTGCCCCGCTTGCTGAATTTCCACTTTGCGGCATCGGCGAACTCAAAATCATCCAGCGACTCTGCTTCATCGAAACTTTGCGAATAAACCAATTTATACCCGGCGGGAATATTCACACACCCCTGCCCGGATACTCTCCCCGCTCCCCGCAGCCGCATCGGAACCGAGTATAATGAAGTTCGGGCCGTAATGAAAAGGGTCTGATTGTCCGGGCCGCCGAAACAGACATTGGCCGGGATTTCCGGCGATTCGATAATCTCAATTTTATTGCCGTTCCTGTCGTACACTTCGACAGTTTTGGTCGTCAGATAGATATTACCCTCAGTATCGATGGTCATCCCATCGGAACCAACAGGGGCAAAAAGCTTCTTGTTTGAAAGCGTCCCGTCCGAATTAACGGTATATACATAAGTCTTTTTATCGCCGCGATCTGTTACATACAACGTCTTGCCGTCCGGCGTACCGATCATACCGTTCGGCCGTACATAATCATCGATTACCCGGATAACATTTTTCCAATCAGGCGTAACATAATAAACATGTTCGCCGTCCTGTCCCTTCTCACCCCGGCCATACGCGGGATCGCTAAAATAAACACCGCCTTTCGGATCGATCCAGAGATCGTTGGGTTTATTGAATCGCCGGTTATTATACTTGTCCGCAAGTACCTTTACCCTACTCTGCATATCAATCGATACTACACGGCGGTTATCGCCTTCACAGACAAACAGATTGCCGTCCTTATCGAAGAACAAACCGTTTGCCCCCCCAGAGTTCTCGCGGAAGGTTGTCAGTTTGCCGTCTGTGGACCATTTATGAATACGATTGTTGCGAATATCTGTAAAATAAACATTCCCTCGCGCATCCGCTGCCGGGCCTTCGGTGAATTTGAAGCCGTTGGCCAATTTCTTCACCTTACCTCCCGGCACCACTACACTCGCAATTGCGTCATAATTTTCAAACTCTTTATCCAGTTGTTCTTTTCCCTGGGGTCCTTCATAAATTAGCATTCGGAACTTGAACTGCGCGCTTTCGTCTTTCTTTAGTGTAAGATTCAATGGCTGCGGGTTTTTCACTTTTTTGGTCTTCTGGAATGCATACTGGCCCAGAGGATTGGCGGTAAAACAACCGTAGCCGCGGGCATGCCAGTAGGTCGGATAATTCACACTTCGGGGATGCTGAAATATGGCTATACCATATCTCTTACCCTCCTTCTGACCTTCCAGCCGCATCCATTTGGCCCGTTTGCCCCAGACGTTTTTTTCTGTTTCTTCTCCGTTCGAGCTTAAATACCGCCCCGTACCCCTCTCATTCAGCCAGTGGGCCACACGCACCGCGAACATACCTTCCTTGTTGTCCACAAATACAACTTCTTTCGTTACGGCCTTAAGTATGATGGTAAAATCAATTACATACTGATCCTGACCTTCGATGGCCGAAAAAATCATTTCCCTGTTTTCTTCCAACAAAACCTTACCGTCCATGCCCACCCAGTGCATAAGAGTGGAAAGCGTACCCTTACCGACCCCGCCCTTCATTTTATTTGTTTTGATGTGTTTTATCGCCGGCAGAGGATTCCGGCTGTTCCCCCAGAATTTCTCTTCTTCAATATCGACCGTAAAATACATACCCATATGATGAGCATGGTCTGTTCTTTCGCCTTTTACCTTCACAAACGGATACCCGCGATTCAGAATCACACCCGATGGCGAATGTATCGGATAAAGAATCGGTTTGGCAAGTCTGACCCCCTTAACTACCGGCGGATTGGCCGGGTCAAGGGCATGCATATAACTTGTAAAGAATTTGCCGCCGACCATTACGTCGATTTTGTTTGCGCCTTCGACAAACTCAACTTTGGGCAGTACGCCGCAGGCCATCTGGACCGTCAGTAAAACAACTCCCATAATACACAAAAGATAATCTACTTTTCTCATCGTTATGTCCTTTCCATATAAGTGTTAATTGATATACCAACGATGGCGAATATTTTGTGCGACAATTTAATCAGTATAAATCCTGTTTAGATGCAAGATGTCCACCATATCAGTTTGAGTGCTCATCTCGCCCGGTCCCGCTCCACAAACGATTACTCCCACCGACATCGTCGGCTATGACATTGCCGTCGGGGTCAAGTACGTATCCCAGTTTTTCCAGCGACATGTGTTCGGCGTGTCCGTCCACAAAGGAAACGTTTACCTTTTTACTGTGCCTTGCCTCAGCGGGGCAATGCTGTTGCCCGACAATCGCCCCCCCACCTGTATAACCAAATTCCACGGCCCCTTTACTACGAGCTATCTTAGGCGGGTCCAGTGTGTAAGCGTGTTTTCCATGGGGAACACCACCACCCCGACTGTCAGCTATGATAACAGTCTCACTCGGCCGCCGAATTGATTTTAGATAAACCGGAAAATTCTGGAAGCGCACTCCGTCCTCCGTCAATCTTGGATTGCCGAGATATTGATAATTGTATCCATACGAGCCGTTTCGAATGTCTCGCTGGTCAAAGTCCCTATGCCTGAATGAAGGACACATGAAATAATCATTGGTCATAATCAGCGTGTCGTTGTCATCGAAGTAGCCTTTATTGTTAATACTTTCAACGTAAGGCGACGGATCAATTACCGGCCCTATGCCATGGTCGAAAAACCACTGCCACCGCGGATTCTTCCGGTCGTATTTGTTGACATAACCGTCAGGGGCCGCAGGCTTGTTTCTCCTCATTCGATAGGGTGGAAAGCCACCATCTCCTTCAAGAGCATATATATATCCCGCCATCGAAATGCGCCTGACGTTGGCTATGCACACCACGGAACGTCCCGACTCGCGAGCTTTGCTTAGCGCCGGCAGAAGTATACTTAACAAAATTGCTATGATTGAGATTACCACCAGCAGTTCAATTAAGGTAAAGCCGACTTTCAACTGACCGTTGTGTCGCATTCTTACTATGCCCCTGTTTATTGCAGTTGGCTGAAACAGTTACCTTTCACTTATAATAGCGCCATCTCGAGCGCTTTGGTGGTTGTGTAATATTTCGTAATCATATTGGGCACTTCCCAATCGGGGAGCTTGCCTTCTACCAGATATTTCAGGTAACATTTCGTAACTTCCCCGAAATGTGATTCGTGTCCGATATGGTATTGGTCGGATATTCGGATATGCCGGCGGCCGTCTTTTTTTGCGAGATCAACACCGGGATATTTCGCTTGCAATATTTTCATGGCTTTTTCCAACGCCTTATCCAGATCACTCACATCGACTCCTTGCGCCGGCTCAACATACAGTTCCGGACGATAGTTTTCTTCCCGGCCCTGCCGAATAACCACATTGGCCAGGGAACCGCGTATAACCGAATAATGCGTATCGCCAGCGCCTTCCGGAGCCTGATAATCCCAGACCACGGATATTTTGGTGTGAACACCCCGGATAGAATAAACCATCTCTCCGTTGCAATAACACGGCAGAACCCCGTCCGAGTTAAGATTCGTCTGCAAATAATCCGGAAAATCATCATGGCCTGTTACCTATTTTATCTGTTAAAGCGGAATAAGACTAGGGCCTAGCCCGGCCGTTTTTATTTGGATTTTGCAATCACTTCTCCGGGAAAGCACTCCCACATTACCATATCCACGAGATGAGTTGTAACATCGGTAATGCCTTCTCCCTGCTGCGTGGTATCGAAATACCACATCGGACGTTTCAGCGGATTACCCGCTACTTTTTTGAACAGATGATGAACGCTCTCTTTCACCACAGCCGGTTCATCCACCGAGCCTTTTTGCAGGTCTCCGAACACTTCTTTCATATTTGCCAGTTCTTTTTGGAGTATTGTTGTTATCTCGAACCGTTCGGTCATAATATCATATACCAGTACTCCATTTTTTTTCGCCAGATCGAACGCTTCCAGCAACAGGGCGTATCCTTCCTTATTGACACACATTGGTTTGTCCGACAGAACATTCAGACCCGCTTCTGCGCACTTTTTAATATATTCGGCTTTTTTCCTGTTATTGCCTGCCAACACAACCACATTGCCCGGCTTGTCCGTCAGCACCTTTTCCAGATAATCAACACCCGGATAAACCTTTGACTGCCAACTGGTCGGATTTTCCGTACGGCCGTTAAAACCTTCTATCCGCTCCAGATGATCCATAACGTCCTGCCCATCGGGCGCATACACGCATACATCCGGCGAGACCTGTTCGTACATAGTCTTTTGCACAAGTGCCGCGTGAAAATGACCCGGATCGACAGTTATAATCTTTACTTCACCTTTAGTACCTGTAAATTTCATCTTTTGCCTTTCTTTAAAATCAAACATTCACTAACTTTCCAACTCTTCTACCCGTTCACTCTTCCACTCTTCTACTAACTCGCCGCCATAACTCCTTTTACATAGCCGACCGATTCCGCCAGGCCAGCCAGCGGATCCGCAGCGTCTTTCTCATATTCGAACGAGACGACTCTCGTATAATTAATCTTTGTCAGGGTTCGTATAAATTTGGGAATATCTATAACGCCCCTGCCGATCTCCACAGTCCTGCCTTCCCTGGCCGCCTTGGAAACATCTTTTATATGTACATCAATAAGACGATCAGCATATTTCAATACC
>Ga0255365_10372_pt1 | contig 11492 bp, 10 predicted proteins | sample ANMaggSeSYBR01J3_FD_182089 | JGI IMG/M metagenome (GOLD analysis project Ga0255365, IMG submission 182089) | Sediment cell enrichment communities from methane seep in Santa Monica Basin, California, United Staets - ANME aggregate JGI... | ecosystem: Environmental > Aquatic > Marine > Cold seeps >... | reverse complement strand
ACCGATAAGATATATAATGGCAATGATAGATGGATATACAATTTTTTCGATCTTTTTTTCTCTCATTTTTATGGATAATAAGCCTAATAGTAAGAAAAAAATGGCGCTACCAGCTGTGATTAAGATATGGAGATAAGAATACTTATAGGAGGTGAATGAATTTCTGGGATCAAAAAAGAATAAAACAAGAGGAAATGCAGCTAAGAATGTCATAACGCTCACAAAACATAGCCCCTCAACAGACCTACCTTGCATATGGTCAATGATATACTGCAATATAATAAATATAGCAACAATGCCTCCAAAGAATACACCGCTAGACCACTGGAGCATATATAGTCCAAAAGCAATTCCGGCAAAGATTGAAATAATTCCTGGAAGTTTTAGTTTATTCAAGTTTTTATTTTGGATGTCGGCCAGTGAAATATCCTTTCCTTTTATCAATCTTATTGCCATGATAAAGAACATGAGGAACAAAGTACTGAAGAACACTTCGCCCACATGGTGGTCTGTAAATCCCATAACAGAACGGGACAGGAATTGGCCCGGCATAATTGCAACAATAAAAGCAGATAAAAGGCCTACACGCCTGTCAAAGACTCCTTTGCCAATGAAATATACTGGAAATACCACCAATGCCCCGAATATCCCTGGGAAATATGCACCAATTGTTCTTGTGAGTTCGAGACTGGGTGACCCAGCACCTAATATTAATGATGTAATGGCAATCATGTATGTCCATAGGGGGCCAAAATGGAATATCTGACCATTAGGATATAAGGTAAATACTTCAAACCAGATTTTATGCGGAAAATTTTCAAGAAGATTTTCTACAAGGCGCATATGGAATACGGCATCGTCAGCGGCAAATCCTACAATACCGCCCCTAAATACGGCGTCATACGGGAGTACGGTACGAATATACAGACTAAGTGCGAATATAAATAAAACAAATGCAGTATAAATTGAAATACTGTTTTTAAACAAATTCAAAATATTTCCAGTTGATTTTGAATCGGACAAATCATCGGTGTTTCCGGTCAATTGCAATTCCTCATATTGTAATTAAGAAATATAACTATAATGGCTTCTTATTATAATAGAAATGTAAATAAATGTTTTGAATGGATTGTACTGATTTTTGGAAAATATAAAACGATTTCGGAGATATTACATTGAAATAAACATTATTGGAATCCTTCGTTTCTGAAAGTTTGAATTGAAAACAACGTCAGTAAGGTCGTATTAGCATTGTCATCTGTGGTTTATGGAGATTATCAGACAGTAGCTCAAACAGAATATATGAGGTTAAATCGGCTCATTGATCATTCTTGTGTTCAAAGATAACTTTCTTCCTGTAAGAAAGATACATGACCAAGCGTTTTCCAAAATTAACTAAAGATCTAACATTCCTACCTCCAATAATATAATTTAAAAATGGATAGCAAATAGCCCAAGCCAATGATATGAGCCAAGGTATCGTGATAACCTTCAATTGATTATTTTGGCGTGCTTTGGCAGTTTCCTTAACCAACGTTATGCAGTTGGTAGTAATTCCTCCAGTTTGCATTCCTGCAACAATCAACTCATCTACAAAATAGGCATCTCCACCTTCCTTAAACACTCTAATTAGTAGTTCATAATCTCCTGCAATTTTGAAAGATTCATCAAAACTTCCATAGAGTTCAAAGAGGCTGCGATGGTGAAACATCCCTTGATGCGTAAAAGTGCATATTCCATCTATAATGATACTCCTCCATGTGTACTCCCACGAATAACCATCAACACAACCTATCTCATCATCTCCTGTTACTCTTGCAACCTGTCCATACACCATCCCTATTCCTTGAGATTCCGCCTTGATCATATGTGGCATTATCTCTTCAAATACACTACTTTTCCAAAGATAGTCGTCAGATCCCAAAAATAATATCCAATCTCCGCTGGCATGACCCAGTGCCTTATTCCATGCATTATAGATACCGTTATCCGGCTCTGACTGCCAGTAAGTGATCTTATCCTGATTGGATTTTATAATTTCTACCGTACCATCTGTAGAACCACCATCTATTATGATAAGCTCTTTATTGGGATAAGTCTGATTAGATACACTATCGATACAACGCTGTAAGGTTTTGGCACCGTTATACACAGCTACAATAACGGAGATCAAGGGTTTTGAGGTCATTTTATTTCATTGCTGGAATTTTTATATTTATTAAATCTCCGTTAAATAGAGACCGTTTCAATTCGCTGTTGGTGAATATTATAAAACCGCAGATATACACAGATGAACGCAGATTTTCAGGCAGCGTATCCGCGTTTATCTGCGTTCATCTGCGGTTATTTTAATAGTACCAACATGTAATGTAACGATCTCGTTAAATATTAGCATTGTTGTTATATTGGTTTACTTTTTACTTGCATACCACTCATATGCCTGCTTAATTCCATCTTCCAGCGATACCCTTGCTTCCCACCCAAGCCCATTCAACCTGCTGACATCCAGCAGCTTTTGAGGAGTCCCGTCAGGTTTTGTGGTGTCGTACACGATCTCCCCACTGTATCCCACGATCTCTCCAATTAATTCAGCCAGTTCCTTAATCGTAACATCTTCTCCGAGCCCGATATTAACAAACTCCCCGATATCTGAGGTATCATAATTTTCCATCAGGTACACGCATGCATCCGCCATATCATCCACATGCATAAACTCCCGCCTGGGCGCCCCTGTTCCCCACACAACGACCTGCGGTAAATTGTTCATCTTAGCTTCATGGAACTTGCGGATGAGCGCAGCCATAACATGCGATGTCTCAAGGTCGTAGTTGTCACCCGGTCCATAGAGGTTGGTTGGCATGACCGAGATGAAGTTCGTCCCGTACTGCTGGTTGTAATGCTTGCACATCCGTATCCCTGCGATCTTTGCCACAGCATATGCCTCGTTGGTGACCTCAAGTTCGCCTGTGAGCAGGTATTCTTCTTTGAGCGGCTGCAGCGCAAGTCCGGGGTATATGCATGATGAGCCGAGGAATAGTAGTTTTTTCACGCCAGTGATGTATGCAGCATGGATGACATTGGCTTCGATCATGAGATTGTCGTAGATGAACTCTGCCGGATATGTGCTGTTTGCAAGTATGCCGCCCACCTTTGCTGCAGCTAAGAAGACGTATTTCGGTCTTTGGGTTTCGAAGAAGTTGTTTACCGCCTGCTGGTTAGTGAGGTCGAGCTCGGAGTGGGTGCGGGTTATGAGGTTATGGTAGCCTTTTGCTTCGAGGTTTCGATGGATGGCCGAGCCGGCCATGCCGCGGTGGCCTGGGATGAAGATTTTTGAGTGGGGATTCATTTGTTATCCATTTTGTTATAACAATTTTCTTAATATCTAATTTTCTGTTGCCAATTTATGATAAAGCTCTTCATATAAAGTAACCATTTTGTCTAACGTAAAGTGTTTTTCAACGTCTTTTCTTGCAGACAAACCTGCTTTTGCTCTTAGATCCTCATCATTTAAAAACAGTTTTATTCCCTTTACGAAATCATCTACATCTTTGTATCGTGCAATGTATCCGGTTCTCTTGTTAGTTAATAGTTCTGGAATGCCACCAGTTTCAAATGCTATTACTGGTGTACCGCATGCCATCGATTCTACTACGACCAATGAGCTACTATCAGCAATTGATGGATACACGAACAGGTCTGAAGCAGCATAATATTCTGCCATTGTTGTTTCACTGTTGACATGCGGGATTGAAATCCATTCGATTGATTTTTTTATTCGTTTATCTAAATTTTCTACGGAGCCGATATTTAAGAAAAGGATGTTTTCATCATCAATTTGTTCTAATGCTTTTATTAAATATTCGCCGCCATGCCAGAAATTCTTGATTCCTTTGTGTGCACTGAACATCAATATTGTTTTATCAAGCGGTAGGTTAAGTTTTTTCCGGACATCGGCTTTGTCCATCGGGTGAAAAATTTCGGAGTCGATTCCATTGTATATCAGATATGCCTTTTTATCTGACAGAATGCTTTTTTCAAGCTTATTTTTCATCCATTTTGATGGCACTGCTATAACAAAATTAGATTTTTTATAAATATCTTTTTTAATCTCCCAAAGCTTGTGTGTTATATCATACCACAATGCTGGGTATACTCTTAGATATGGACAACCTCCACAACCTGTCTGCCATTTATCACAATCGAACGAGTGGGCACAATGTCCAGTTAATGGCCACATATCATGCAATGTGTACACGGTTGGTTTTAGTTCTGTTAATTCCGGAAGTGCAAGTGGATTAAAATATCCTCCATGAAGATTATGTAAATGGATAATGTCTGAATTTGCGACATCGGTTCGATTTTTTATTCGAAATGTGCTTCGAAAGATAAGATAGGGACGAAGGATTATGGTAGAGAGTATATTGAGTCCAAACTGTAAATATTTGTTTCGGGGAATTTGTTTTACATCTGGACTTTTACTAAATTTATATCCTACAAGCATCCATGAATGGTGTCCTCTTTCTTTTAAGTTGTCTTTTAAGCGATATGCTACCTTTGCTGCACCACCGATGCTATCGAGTGTGTTTATGTGGAGGATGTTCATTTGAATGTACCTCTGATGATTCTTATAATTTCGATTATTCCTTTTTTCAGTAGCTGACCTGAGAAATTTGTTTTTTCAGTGATATTGTCTGCCACCGAGTCACGCAGAATATATGGTGGGTGTGAAATAGGAAATGTGATGGGTTCAGTTTTCATATTAGAAAACTTATTATTTTCTGTTGTATGCACGGCTTCAGATCCAAATCCAATATTTGAAACCAAGTTTACATTAGGTAGAACGGTCAATGCACTTTGGATCCAGCATGAAAAAGTCCACTGGTAAGCCCAAGAATCTATCTTCCCTTTATATACATTTTTAAATATATATTTCCAATACCAAACGCTTTTTTTAGCCCCAAGCAAGTCCTCCAACCACCCAACATCGCGAATCTCATGCCATATCTTCATATCAACATCATAATTATCCCATGCCCGTCTCCATGATGCCCAGCCCCATATATGGGGATAGCGGGAGAAATAGTAGCTATATTCTGTTCTTTTTCTGCCAAACTGGAAATTATTCCCGCTGATCATGGCAATCCGCTCATCATCCCTATATTTCTCCAGCAACTCCTCGCAAAATCTGAAGAAAGTCGGATGCGGCAGGCAGTCATCTTCAAGAATAATCGCCTCATCAACGGTGTCGAACACCCAATCCAAACCGCTCGACACCCGGCGCTTGCAGCCCAAATTCACATCCGAGTAATTGGTCAGCACCTCACAGTCCCAGTCCACACCATCTATGATAGCACGAACAGCAGCGCATTTCTCCGCATCATCCGGATGATCCGCGCGCGGACCGTCTGCAATAACCAGAAGCTTCGGCGGTCTGGCTTTCGCTATTTCTGCAAATACTCTTTTGGTGGTGTCTGGGCGGTTGAATATTATGAAGACGATCGGGGTTTTTAGTTGGAAATTGGACATTTCGATACCTACTTTTGTAATAATGATGTGTATAAACTGGTCATTTGTTTCTCTTGCACTTCTTCAGAAAAAAGTGTTTCTGCCCGCAATTTTCCAGACTTGCCCATTTTTTCTCTGAGTATATCATCATCCAGTAATTTAATAATTTCTAAGACAAAACATTCCACATCATGTGGTGGGCATGTAAAACCAGTTTCACCATTTACAACTGACTCAGGTAGGCCACCAGCATCGGACGTCACACAAGGTAATCCGTGCGCCATTGCTTCTACAACTGAGATGCCATGACTTTCGAGTAAACTTGGCTGGAAATATATTGTACTTTTATTATATAGAGAATCTACATTTTCTTGATATCCAATAAATTTGATAGATTCTTCCAATCCTATATGATCTACCAAATCTTTACATTCTTCAAGAAGATCGCCTTCACCAGCCCAGATGAATTCGAGATGCATGTTTGGTTTTTGTATAATGACTTTTTGTGAAACTTCCATCCATAATTTGGGATTCTTATACCAAGTAACATGTCCTATTGTTAGAACACGATAAACATTTATATTCTTATTGCGATTAATTCCTTCAACGAATGATGTTTTCTTCGCAGAATTGTAAATAACACGAATAGAATTACTTTTTTTCCCAGATACCCAAAACGTCATCAGCTGTTTTTTTGAATATTCTGAAACAGTGACTAATATTTTATTAGTGTTCATGCACAAATTCAAAAACAACTTTTGTATACTAATAAGACCAATAATTTTATGATTTATCGGATATGTATGAAATATATATAGAAACTTTACAGGAAATAAAAGTAGTCCCATGAACATTCCAGGTGTACCATTTGACACAACAATCATATCTGGTTTTTCTTTTAAATATATTGGAAATATTGTCAAAATATCAAAAAAAAGGTTGAGTGGGAAATAACGTAAAAATCTTTTTAACCCTGTTCTCCGTTCGCGGATGATATAGATTCTATATTTGTAATGTTTCAGAAGTGATTTAATTTCATTATCCAGTTGGTACTTGGATAGAGTTATTGCAATATCATAATTTTGTGAAGAATAAAACTTCAATAAATATATAAAATAACTGCGAGTGCCTCCGAATGAGCTAAATTCCGGAACCAATAATATTTTACTCATATTACACATTTTTTAAACTTGACCTTTTTATTAAGCATTTAGCAAATAGATATATGTGCTTATAAAACTCACTATGTTTTCTTAATGGAGATTTCCAGTACATTGACCAGGTAATTAGCCCTAACCCAGTAGCTGCATTGCAGGTGAAAAACCATCTTTCTGCAAGAACATAAGTAAATTCTGGTTCTGGATAGATTTTTTTCAAATTATTATAATATTTTAATTTAAGTAACCATTTTTCGGATTTTTGAATAAAAGACCTATCGGCTTTAAACTTCCACATTCCCAGCCTTGTATGAATCTCTATATCCGTATCTGCGATATCGCCACAAAGAGTCTGAATATTTTTTTTATGAATTTTTTTTATCACTTTTAATTGGCTATCTGCATTAAATCTACTTATGCTACGCTCAGTAATACGATATTTTAATAAAACTTTTTGGATATTAATTATCGGAAAGATAAAGCTGCTTTTTTGCCACAAGCTCCAATCTTCTGCATATAAATCATTTAACTCATATTTCAATCCAAACCTCTCTAAAAAGATTTTTCTGAATATGACTGACGGATGCGCTAATGGAGAATCGAATAACAAACGGGATTGAATTTTTTTTGAGTCTGTTGGATATCTAAATATAATACCAGGACGATCTCCAATTGTTTTAACCCATGTCCCACAGATTCCTACTTTTTTTTCATTGTCCATTAGTTTGACTTGCAATTCTAACCTTTTTGGAAAGCTAATATCATCCGCATCCATCCTTGCAATATACTCGCCCTTCGCCTCCTTCAACCCAAGGTTTAGCGATCCCACAAGCCCAAGGCAGGCGGTATTGTGTATGTGGCGTATCCGCGCATCCGAATAGCTTTGAATGATAGCCAGGCTTTCTTCACTGGTGCCATATTCGCTGATAATGAGGAATTCAAAATCACGAAATGTCTGGTTCAGAATGCTTTCAATAGCTTCGCGCAGGTATTGCTCACCATTATAAACCGGCATCAGAACAGTTACTTTAGGATTTTTATTATTCATATTCTAATCCAGCTTTCGGGGATTAAATCATTAGTATTTTTCGATGAGTCATTAAACCATTTATGAGGGGCAATTGCTATTTTTTCTGGATTTTCATTTAACCAGGCTCCCCACCAGCTAAAAGAGCTATTTGCAATTATATTATGTTTGCATAGGCTCATTAGACGGAGATCTTCATAATTTTTTTCTGGTCCATTATTATCAATGAAAGTGATAGGATAAGGTAGCTTCAGACTCAACCGTGCCCATTCAATATCATCACTAAATACAAAAAAATGTGGATTTTTAACAGTTTTTGTAAGACATTCAAAACAACGTAAATAATAATCAATGCCACAAGTGCCGTGTGTCTTGTTTGTGCGGGGGTTGGAGACATAATCTCCACGGCGAATATGGAGGCTTACCGACTCGCTGGATTTAATCTGATTAGCCAATTCTCGATTCAAACCTTCTTGGGGTGAAGTGACAACAAACTCATTACGGATAATATCCTCAATGTCGGCAAAATATTTTTCACTTTGCCAATATCCGTCGAGATAAACATCAGAGGGTACTTTAATAATATTTGGTTCGAAATTAAAATCCAACTCTTTTACATAAGATTGATAATAATACGGTCTCAAAACTTGATTTAGCTTGGATGACCAAAACCCCATCCCACTTGGATATTTTAATTGACTTATCTCTTCTTCGGTGGCAAAATTTTCGATGATATTGAAATTAGCCAAAGCATATTTATGAAGAGTATAAGTCTTAAACGGAGTTATATCCATCTTCAAAGGTATATTTTTCTTATATGCAATTGCTCTGCCTAATGCATACTGAAAAAGCTGGTTCCCCAGACCCCCAATCATTTTGACAATGATCATCTTATCTTTCCCGCAAACAACTACTCAAAGTTTCTAAGTCTGATTCGGAAAGCTCCGGATAATTCCCACAGTAAAAACCACAATTATGAATAAAATCTGTACCCGGTAAATCAAATGTATTTTGAACATGTTTTGTGTAAAAAGGTTGATTTTGAATATTTCCTGCAATCATTGGACGGATTTCTACCCCCGCCCCGGAAAACTGGAAGATGTATTTCTCTCTCAATTTTGGAGTTCTGCATAAAACGGGGTATGCAAAACTAGAAAGACGTTTCAAATGCGTGCGATCCAATTGAATTAAATCGGGATTATCACGGAGAATTGCCTCCAACATTATATAATTATTTTCACGTTTTATAATATTTTCTTCGAGGAACTTAAGTTGATAAAGTCCAATAAATCCAGTTATTTCCGTAGGGCGCAAATTAAATCCTAAATCATAAAAAGTATACTTGGCATCAAACTCACTTTGAATATTAAATTCCTTGCGCCATTTTAATTGCTGTATGGCCGTCAAATTTCTATCCCATCCATTTGCACGAACAATTCGAAGCATTTCCGCAATCTCTTTATTGTCTGTGCATACCATACCCCCTTCAATTGTAGACATATGATGAGCAACGAAAAATGAAAAACTGGATGCTATGCCAAAATTACCTGCCTTTCCCGTGTGCAATTCTGTCCCTAAGGACTCACAATTGTCTTCTATCAGGATAATTCTCTTTTCATCACAAATCTGTTTGATACGGTCCAAATCACCTGTAAAACCAAGTGCATTTGTAATAAAAAGAGCTTGAAGGTCAGTAGAATGTAATCTTCCATATAGAGTATGCGACATAACATTAAGAGTTTTGGGGTCGCAATCCACTGGAACTGGTTCCATACCCAACTGAATGATCGGCATGACATTTGTTGACCATGTAAGTCCTGAAAAACCTATCTTGTCGCCACTTTCCAACTTTCCAATATTTTTCAATACCTGCAACATTGCTAAATTTGCGCTGCTACCGCTGTTGAACAAAACCGCATCACTTCTGCCTTGAAACGCTGCAAAATCTCTCTCGAACTCATGACATTTATTATCCATACTCAATCGAGGTGTTTTCATGATAAACTCAGCAAGAGCTTGTTTTGTCTTATATTCATTAAGAAAAGCATTTTTCATTAACGGTATCATTATTTAGCTCCTTCAAGTTTTAAATTCCGATATTCTTCTATAACTTGATCTATACCGTCCTCTAAAGTTATAGAAGGTCGGAAGCCAAGTGATTGTAATTTAGAAACATCCAAGCACTTTCTCAACATTCCATCCGGCATACTCGTATCCCAAACTATTTTGCCCGTATATTCAACTTTATTTGCAATTAATTTGGCTAAATCTTTAATGGATATATCAGTTCCACATCCAACATTTATGATTTCTAGTGAATCCCATTTATCAACCAAAAACAATAATGCCTGTGAAAGATCATCGACATGCATAAATTCTCTTTTTGCAATACCACTTCCCCAAAGCACAACTTCTTTTTTGTTTTCATCAGTTGCATCTACAAATTTTCTGACCAATGCTGAGAGGACATGAGAATTGTCCGGATCAAAGCTGTCATTTGTTCCATACAGATTACATGGCATAGGATTTATGCAATTTAGCCCATACTGCTTATGGTAATACTGTGCTAATCTCAAACCTGCAATCTTAGCAAGTGCATAGCCCTCATTAGTCGGCTCAAGTGGTCCAGTCATGAGATATTCTTCTTTGATAGGTTGAGGGCAGTCTTTTGGATAAATACACGAACTCCCCAAAAATACCAATTTTTTTACACCTGTTTTGTATGCTTGATGAATTACATTATTTTGTAACATGAGGTTATCGTACAGGAAATCGCCAGGATATAGCATATTTGCATGTATTCCTCCAACCTTTGCAGCAGCTAAGAATACATAATCTGGAGATTTTTGCTTAAAAAATATCTCCACACTTTTTGAATCACGAAGATCCAATTCTTGCTTGGTAGCTATGATTATATTTGAATAGCCTCTTTTTTGCAAGGCTCTCATAATCGCTGAGCCAACCATGCCTTTATGACCGGCTATGAATATGCTATCTTTTTTATTCATTTTATACACCATTTTGATTATAATTTTCCTTTATTTTCCAATTTTCCCATACAAACTTGTATTGATATGTTAAGTTATGAGTAGTTGCTATTTTGTGTTGGATTTCCATCATCCTCTTTTCAGCATTTGGCACAAAATCATGAAACTGAACCTGTATGTTATCAATTTGATTGACAAAACAAGTTTCAATTAAATGCTCAAGCAAGCTGTACTCACCGCCTTCAATATTGATTTTCATTAAATCAATATGGTGGATATTATTTTCTTTAAAAAAATTAGTCGCTTTTAGAAGTGTGATTTCTACGGAATTTGAGCTTTGCTTAAAAACAGATGAGCCATCAGCAGATACATTAAGATTCTCTTTACATGTTTCGCCAGATAAACCAAAACGCTGAACAGATATTTTCGGATTTTTTAAAAATCTCTGCTCGATATTCTTGGCAAATTCTGGTACGGGTTCAAAAATGAAAATACGACAGCAATACTTTGAATAAATGTCACTTGCCCACTGCCCTTCATAACCCCCTAAGTCAAAAACTACTGAGTTTTCATCCAAGTCATAATCTAAACGAAGCGTTTTGTCACCATAATCTCTAAACCATGGAATTACTCTTTTTTCTTGTTCACTTCGATGTATCAATTTCCCCAAAGATTGAAACATTGTTCCAATTGCTTCACCTTTTTTTATTAGTACGTTCTTCATTCAACTTCTCCCACATATAATCACGATTTTAATTTTTTTTTCGTGTTGAAACATTCGTCTGCACCATAATTCCCTTTAACTCTTTATAAATC
>Ga0255365_10371_pt1 | contig 11501 bp, 6 predicted proteins | sample ANMaggSeSYBR01J3_FD_182089 | JGI IMG/M metagenome (GOLD analysis project Ga0255365, IMG submission 182089) | Sediment cell enrichment communities from methane seep in Santa Monica Basin, California, United Staets - ANME aggregate JGI... | ecosystem: Environmental > Aquatic > Marine > Cold seeps >... | reverse complement strand
ATAACCGAACCAATACCCTTGGCCGTTACGGGCCTTATGATAATGATAGCTCAACCAATGTTGGGTGTAATGCCTGCTGTTGATGTTTTCTCATCATTTGGTAATCAGGCAGTATTTTTCCTTATTGGTGCGTTCATAATTTCAGGGGCGATAGAAAAACATGGTTTGCATAGGAGAATGGCATTTAAGTTTCTCAGTCATTTTGAAAAAAACCCTCGGATTTTCACTCTTGGCATTATGTTCTCTTGTGCACTTTTATCTTTTGTAATGCCAGAACATGGCGTAGCTGCACTGTTTTTACCTATTATCGTATCTATTTTGATTGCAATGAAACTTGTACCTAGACAGAGCAATTTTGGTAAGATCAGTATGTTGTGTGTGGCATATGGTTGCTCTATTGGTAGTTTAGGTACACTCATTGGTGGGGCAAGAAATCCTCTTACTATTGGAGTGCTTTCTGATATTGGCATTACTGTGACTTTTTTTGATTGGATGAAGTATTCGATGCCTGTTGTATTTATCGCTTTACCTTTGGTGTGGCTTGTGTTACAGTTTTCTTTCCCTATTGAAATCAAGGATGTTACCATGGCTAAAAAAGAGATAGATAATCAGTTAGCTGTTGCGGGGAAGATGGGGCGAAGCGAAGTATTGGTTTTAGCTATCTTAGTATTTACTGTTCTACTGTGGATTTTCTTTTCATCATTTCCATATCTTGGGCTTGCCGTTATAGCCATACTTGGGGGAATCCTGTTGTTTTTAACAGGATGTATCTCATGGAAAGATGTAGAGAAGCGTGTTCCATGGGGAATTATATTGCTCTATGGTGGAGCCATAACACTTGGTATGGGTATGCAGAGTACAGGTGCAGGGGAATGGATAGCTCACCTGCTTTTTAATACTGTAGGCATTAATCCTTATCTGGTCATACTTGGATTAATTGTTTTCACCATCTTTCTGACAGAAGCGATGTCAAATATTGCAGCGGTTGCAATACTTCTCCCGATTGGCATTGCAATATCAACCGAAATACCAGGTATAAGCCCTCTACTTGCATCAATGTGTATAGCTCTTAGCGGTGGACTTGCGTTTATGCTTGTTATCGCTACTCCCGGAAATGCTATAACCTATTCTTCCGGCTATTTTTCAACACGTGATTTAGTCAGGGCGGGTAGTGTTTCTAATATTATTTGTATATTAGTAATTTTTACTGTGGCTATTGTTTATTGGAAAGGGATACTGGGTCTATGAAAGATATATACGTTAGAACGTGTTATGAAAAATTCAAAAGGGGTTATTAGTAGAGATTGATGGATTATGTTTGAGAATATATTAATTCCAGTGTCATCGGAGTTTTACTCAAAAAAAATACTAGAAAGAAGTGTTTTTCTAGCCGAGAGATTTAAGAGTACGATAAACCTGGTCTACATAATAGAAGAGAAAACCTTGCATCAAACAGATAAAATTTCAGATTCTTTTAGAACACACTATAATAGATTGGAGACAAGTAACGACATAATTAATAAAAGTAGACTTAGGGTAGACAATATTATTTTAAATGATGCAAAATTCTTTTTGAAAAATAAAGAAATCCCCTTCAAAGAAAAAATTGTGGAAGGAGAATTTAGCAACGTTGTAAAACGCGAACTTGATGAGAATAACTATGATTTGGTATTGATGGGTTTTGAAAAAGGATGCATTCTTAACTACCGTCTTTTAGATGAAGTGAATGCCCCAATTTGGATAGAATCTGAAGGTGAAGGTAAATCCATACTTGCAGTTTGTTCTAATCTTGCACCCAATCAGAAAGTCCCTGAATTCAGTGTTAAACTCTCTAAGGATTTGGGTTGGGATCTACATATGCTTTATGTAATTGATATGGGGGATAGTGTGGAAGTCGATGAAACAGGTCAAAGATCCGATAGAAAATCAGAAAAAGATTTGATTTTTATTGGGGAAAACTTCGTTGAAAAAATGGGAGAAAAGGGGGTAAATGTTCGATTAGTAAAAGGCGGTTTGGAAAGAGAAACCGTTAAAGCTGCTGAAGACATTGGGGCAAATCTAGTAATAGTTGGCAGAGAGCAGAAGAAAAAAAATATTTTTGGTCTGCCTGTTAAAAACGTTAAGAAAAAGATGGCAGAGAAATGCAGGTATTCTATATTATTTGTTAACTGATTTTTAAAAGTGAAATGGGACTAGCTAATTCATTGGTTTTTCGGTACTGTTCAATCTTCTAGTGTTAAAAGTATATTGTTCAATTATGGTGGTAGATGAATGTTGGGATGAAAACAACATAAAATACAACATTTGTTAGATAATATATCCCCACAGTAAAATTTAAGGCATGCTACTGTATTACATTATTGGGAGGTAACAAAATTATGTCTATAAATATTCTAATGAGTAAAAATTGGGCTTTTATAGTAATCGCCCTTTTCATCTTTGGAAGCTTTACACCTTCTATTTCTGGATATAACACTAAGACAGATTATTTTGAAAGTGTAAATGTTCAAGGTGAAACAACCTTAAAGTGTTACGCTCTTGGAAGATACGGAGTTGAAGAAACCGAGATTACTTTATCTTTTGAAGAAGCAGAGCATGTTTACAACAAGCTCAAAGAACTTCAAGTCGAGATGAACCTTGACCCTTTCAGTGAGAAAACTCATGAAGCAAAAGTAGAATACATTGATCTTTTAGCTGAAAAGAATTTGATACATCATAGTTTAACCAAGAATGATTATCTTTCGTTGTTAACCCCTCAGTGGCATAATCAATGGAAAAAGATCCCAATTAATGATCTGCCTAGAAATGGAGGTATTGCTAGTAGTTTTGTTTGCAGTGTCACAAGCGGAGGAATGGGAACTTTATTACCTCCGTTCCTTCTCCCTAGGCCGCGAATGGGCCTGTCATGGATCGGACGTGGTGTGTATGATGCGGCGGCAACTGCCGTTGGTAGTCTTCTTTTGGCCAGGGGTTTTATGGCAATTGGGGAACAAACAGGTATTGCACTTGGTTTTACGGGTGTAGGCCTAACCTATGGTTCACCAGTTGGACCCATATATGGTCTTGCAGGTTATGCCCTGTTTGTTACAGTTAATGCAGAATACATTGAGACATTTCCACCAAATAGCAAACCAGTGATCTCAGAACCTATTCCTACAGATCATGAACAAAATGTTCCTCTTACGCTTTCAGAGTTATCGTTTCATATCAGTGATTCAGATAATGATCGAATGAGTTATACCGTCACAACAGACCCTTATATTGGACTTGGAAGTGGGAATTTTAAACGAGATGGAGAGTACAGTATATCAATTTCAAACCTTGAACCTTCAACAGACTACAGCTGGACGGTAAATGTTGGTGATGGCAAGGATACAACAGCATCTACGTTTTCATTTTCAACAGTGAAAGAAAAACCGATAGTTAGTAATCCTTGTCCAGCTGATCATACTTCAGCTCAAACAAGTTTATCAGAGCTTCGATTTGACCTCTATGATGCTCAAGGTGATCTTATGGATTATACTGTGGAATCATCACCAGATATTGGATCAAAAAATGGTTTTGGTGTTTCTGATGGGACTGTTACTGTTCCTGTGAGTGGTTTATCTGATGAAACTTGGTATTATTGGTATGTGAATGTTACAGATGGAGAGTATTGGACTCGTGAAGTTTTTTCTTTTTATACTGGTGATTTTGGGTTAGTAGGTTATTGGAGTTTTGATGAAGGAAGTGGGAGTATAGCTTATGATAGTTCAGGAAATGAAAATCATGGGGACATAGATGGTGCGAGTTATTCAGTGGAATCACCCAGTGGTTTTGGATACTCATTGAATTTTAAACGTGCATATGGGGACTGTGTCCGTTTTCAAACTCCTATAATAAATATCCCGCCATATACTATATGTACTTGGGTGAAACCTGGAACATTGCCAGAAAATAGAAATTTGTATATTTTAGCTAATGGTGCAGAGACTTCAGGTAGCTATGGAATCTACATGTTTATAGGAGGCGAAGAATTTCCAGGATATTATTGGCAATTTGCGGGAAAGAAATTTGATGGGATGGGTAGCGCAGTTCACACGCCTATGACATCTACAAATTGGAATTTTTTATGTGGAACATGGGATGGTACAACAAATGCAAATTCATTGAAATTTTACATAAATGGTGAATTAATTGTTTCTGGAACCCCAATACAAAAAGGAGTAGAAAATTCTCCTAGAAATTTAATAATAGGTAAAAATTCTGAACCTGGTGGTAGTCATTATTTTGAAGGATTAATCGATGAAATAAGAATCTATGATAGAGTATTAAGTAGAGATGAAATTCGTGATTTGTACCATGGATAACATTTGATAAGTAGTAAGCTGGTAGAAATTAAATTATCCGAAAAACTGATAAAAGAAGTTGATACAACAATCAAAACAACCCGAATAGCTTTATGAGTTTTGGGCCTGAAGAAAATGGTCTCTGATGGATCAATAGAAACATCTTCCTTTTCTTCTATTTTTTAGTTTATATTTCTTCTACCTCTTGTCATAAATAGAGGGAGGTGTAAGAAAGTATAAAATAGACGAATCAAGCTTACGATTGGAGGAGATCTTAATGAAGGCTGTTATTCTTGCTGCAGGTGAAGGGAAAAGATTACGACCACTTACTGAAACTATGCCCAAGGTGATGTTGCCTGTTGCCAATAAACCTGTGTTGGAGTATGTCTTCGATGCTGTTAGAAACAGTGGAATATCTGAGATCATAGTCGTTGTTGGGTACAAAAAAGAAGTTATAATGGAATATTTTAGAGAATATGATGGGATTGATATTATCTATGTTGTACAGGATAAGCAATTAGGAACAGCTCATGCATTAATGCAAGCTAAAAAACATGTTAATGATTCATTTATTGTTTTATCTGGAGATAACATAATTGATCAGAAGAGCATCTCTAAATTAATACAAAATGAATCAGAATATTCCATGTTGATGAAGGAAAATCCGCATCCTTCAAAATACGGTGTAGTGACTGCAGAGAAAAACATTCTAAAAGAACTTGTTGAAAAACCGCCCAATGAAAACTTGAAAAGATTCGTGTCAACTGGAATATATAAACTTTCAACTTCTATATTCGATACTATTGAGAATGCAACGTCACAAGGCGATTATTCTCTTTCTTCGGTTATTCAATCGACTGTTGAGCAAGGTAAAAAAATAAGTACTATACTTGCAGATCTATGGATGGATATTGCATATCCATGGGACTTTCTTAGCATTAACGAGACTATGGCTCATAGTGCCCCATCATCTCTTGGGGGAAGCATAGAAAAGGGAGTTACCTTGAAAGGTAAAGTTTCTATCGGAAACAATACTACTATTTACTCTGGATGTTATATTGTTGGACCTGTTATTATTGGGGATGGCTGTGAGATTGGCCCTAATGCCTGCGTCTTTCCATCAACTGCCATAGGTAATAATTCTGTTATTCATCCTTTTAGTGAAATCAGAAACAGCATCATTATGAATGATGTACATATAGGATCTAATTCGTTTATTTCTCACTCCATTGTTGGTAGAGGAAATACAATAGGGCATAATTTTTCTAGCATGATGGGAAAGTCGACTATGGAAGTAGAAGGCGAGTTTAAAAAATTGGAAGACATTGGAGCAATCGTTGGAGCTGACTGTAGTATTGGAAGCCATGTCGTTATCGACCCGGGAAAAATTATTGGAACTAGATGCACCCTTGGTTCCATGAACAGAATAATAAAGAACGTCTCAAGCAATAGTAAAGTGATGTAAATTGTGTGGAATAATTGGTTACACGGGCCATAGAGCAGCAAATGATGTACTTATCGAAGGTTTGAAACGATTAGAGTATAGGGGATATGATTCGGCAGGTATTGGAATAATTGGTGAGAAATTGGAGGTATTCAAAGAGATTGGGGAGATATCAATGTTACAACCTTCCATGCCAAAAATTAAAGGAAATCTTGGAATAGGTCATACCAGATGGGCTACTCATGGAAAGGTGAGCAAGGAGAATGCCCATCCCCATCTCAGTTGTGATAAAAAGATTGCCGTAGTGCATAATGGGATCATCGAAAACTTCAAAACTCTGCGAGAAGAATTAGAGAATAGAGGCCATATATTAACCTCACAAACGGACTCAGAGGTTATCGTACATTTAATTGAGGAGGAATACAAAGGTAATTTAGAACAGGCGGTTTATTCTTCCCTCAAAAAAATTCGAGGGTCATATGCCTTTGTTGCTATTTGTGAAGATGAACCAGAAAAACTTGTTGGTGCAAGAAATGAAAGCCCACTTGTTGTTGGAGTTGGGGACAATGAAAACTTTTTCGCATCAGATGTAACAGCCCTTTTGAAATTTACAAACCGAGTTATCTATTTAGATGATGGGGAACATTGTGTTATCACAAAAAATTCAATCCATATCTTTGATAGGGACAATGCTGAAATACAAAAAAAGGAAAATACGATAGAATGGGATCTCAACGATGCTAAAAAATCTGGTTTTCCTCACTTTATGTTAAAGGAAATTTATGAACAGTCCAATTCTGTTCAACGGGTCCTACGGGGGCGAGTATTAGAAATAAATCGATCGATAGAGTTGCCAGATGATGTAGAAAGATTGCTCAATGATACCATAGATTCCATTCATATTGTTGCATGCGGAACATCATTGTACTCTGGAATGGTTGGAAAATATCTCATAGAAAAAATAACAAATATTCCTGTGTTTGTAGATATGGCCTCCGAATATCGATACTTTGGAACTAAAGATAGATCATCACTTGTTGTTTTTATAACACAATCCGGCGAAACTGCCGATACGCTTGGTGCTTTGAAAAAAGCAAAGAATGCAGGAAATAGAACGCTTGTCGTTACAAACGTCATTGGAAGTACTGCAACCAGAATTGCGGATGGATTTGTACTGACTCAATGTGGCCCCGAGATTGGTGTTGCTGCAACGAAGACATTCACTTCTCAAATGTTAAGTCTTTTGTTAATTGCTTTAAAAATTGCGACAATACGAAAGGAACTCGGATATGATGAGATATATAGCTACATACGCAATCTTAAGGATATTCCAAGACAAATTAGGCAGGTATTGGCACAAAGTGATAAAATTGCTGATATGGCCAAACATCTAAAGGATGCAACTTCTGTTTTTTTCATAGGTCGGGGTGTAAACTATCCTCTGTCCTTGGAGGGTGCCTTAAAACTCAAGGAGATTTCGTACATTCATGCTGAAGGTTTTGCAGCTGGGGAGATCAAACATGGTCCCTTTGCTTTGCTTACCAAAGACACTCCAGTTGTTGCAATAGTTACGAGAGATGCCACATATGATAAAATCATTTCTAACATTGGAGAGATAAAAGCAAGAGGTCCACAGGTTATTGCCATTGCAGATGAGAAAGATACTGAAATTGAAAAGCATGCTGACTTTGTGTTGCGTTTTCCAACAAATACAGGTTTACTTTCTTGTGTTTCTATTACAGTAATCCTTCAACTTCTTGCGTATCATGTTGCAAAACTGAGAGGTTGCTCGATTGATAAACCCCGAAATCTCGCAAAATCAGTTACTGTTGAATAGGAGATGTGTTACTAAAATGAAATGTGTGATTCTTGCAGCGGGCGAAGGGAAACGGATGCATCCTCTAACTTTTACTCGGCCTAAAGTTATGCTCCCAATTGCCAACAAACCTATTTTGGAATGGAATTTATTGAATGCTATAGATGCCGGTCTAAGAGAATTTATCTTTGTTGTTGGCTATAAGAGTGAGATGGTACGAAACTATTTTGGCAACGGTGAAAGATGGAACATCAATATAGAATATGTAAATCAAGGAAAAGCTCTTGGAACAGCACATGCCATTGGAATGGTTGAAAGATTTGTAGATGATTTTATTGTATTATGTGCGGATACAATTTTTGGAACGCAGGATATAAAAAACATTGTAAAAAAGGAGATAGACATAGGTCTTGTGGAGGTAAGAAATCCTGGGGAGTATGGAATAGTTGAGATGAATGCGACAAAGGTCATTAAAATCCATGAAAAAATGGAAAAACCTTTTTCAAATGTCATAAACGCAGGCATCTATCGTTTTAATAAAAAAATCTTTGATTTTATTAAAAAAACAGAGAAATCTCCCAGAGGTGAATACGAAATTACCGATTCTATAAATATGCTGTTGAAAGAAGAAGAGATGGATGGTATTTTTTTGAAGGAATGGAGGGATGTTGTATATCCTTGGCATCTGTTAGATGCAAATGAGGAAATATTAAAAAAATCACATAAAAAAATTGAGGGAGACATAAGTGAAAACACCATCTTAAATGGAACTGTTATTGTTGGTAAAAATAGCAAAATTTTACCTGGAAGCTTCATTGAAGGGCCAGTTTCAATAGGTAGTGATTGCAAAATCGGTCCAAACTGTTATATTAGGCCTCATACGTCCATAGGTAACGGCTGTCATGTTGGGAATGCATGTGAAGTGAAGAACTCAATAATTATGGATCATAGTAATGTCCCTCATCAGAATTATGTTGGTGATTCCATTATTGGACAAGATTGTAATCTTGGAGCAGGTACGAAAATAGCAAATCTTAGATTGGATAAGAAAAACATTGTGGTTACTTTGAGTGGGAATAGGCAGAATACAAAAAGAAGAAAGCTTGGGGTTATAATGGGTGACAATGTTCAAACTGGGATAAATTCAGTGATAGACGTTGGTACTATTATTGGTAATAAGGTTTTTATCGGTCCTGGAGCAATGGCCAAAGGTGAAATTAAACCAAATGCAAATATATTGTGAATAATAGTTAGCGAATAGTAATTTTGATGCAAGTTGAACAGAAAAATTTAGTAGTCGCAACTCAAGTTTTGAACTTGAATGAAAAAAGATAAGGTTTTTTGAAAATATGTAAGGGCCTATTATTGTCCAAAAAGCCATGTTTTTTCCATAGATATTTAAAGTAAATTCTTAATTCATAAGCATAATCGTTTGGAGAGATTATATATAATGATTGCAAGGAAATCAGCGTTAATCGTTGGAACACAATTCTTTACTCGATTTCTCGGTTGGATTGGCCTGGTTATACTTGCAAAGCTTTGGGGGGGATTTGCTCCAGAGGCGATGGGTATAATCGGATTTGCCATGGCCTTTCTTGCATTGTTTAATATTATAGCTGATCTCGGCTTTTCCCATGCACATATCAAAAGAGTTTCTGAAGGAAAAGACTTGGGCACATGCATTAGTACTTTTGCTAGTATCAAAGTAATTCTTACGGGATTAATGGTCCTACTAGTATTTATTGCGATTTACATTTGGAAGAACCTGCTTCACAGGAGTTTTTATGATGCGACAACGGAATCTGTTATAGTGGTTTTTATTGTTTATTATGTTTTCTTGAATCTTCGACAGATATCGGTGATTACTTTTCAAGGAAAAATGGAGATTGCAAAAAGACAATTCATAACCACGTTTGAAGGTATTATTAAAGTACCTCTCATGGTTCTAGTTGCTCTGGCAGGGGTAAGTGCAGTTACGGTTAGCATTTCTCCTGCACTTGATTGGCCTGTTTTTCTTCAACCATTTCAGCAGTTTCTTGCCAGCCATGCAGTTGGTTCTCTTGCTATGACATATGTGTTTGGGGCAATGGGTACATTGTTTGTTGGTATGAGACTTCTCAGAAAATATCCTTGGAAAAAACCTAGTTGGGAGTTATTTAAAAGTTATTTCTATTTTGCATTACCAGTTATGCTTGTATCTCTTATGTCGGTTATTTCTTTAAATATAGATAAAGTTATGATCGGTTACTTTTGGACTTCGGTAGAAGTCGGATATTATTTTACAGTGCAACAGATATTACAAATTTTTATTATTCTCTCTGCAGCTGTTGGTACTGTTCTTTTTCCAACACTTTCAGAATATCATTCTTCTAAAAATTTTGAAAGAATCAAACAAACAACCCATTTGACCGAAAGATACATTTCAATGGTGCTGATTCCACCTATCGTAATAGTCATATTATTTGCCAAACCCGTGATTAATATTATGTTGAATAGTGCGTTTTTACCCGCATCATCCGTTTTGATTATATTGACAATTTATGCTCTTATTTATGGTCTTAGAATACCGTATTATTCTTTGATTAGTGGTATAAATAAACCCGGAATTGCAGCAAAAATTGGTATTGCAATATGCGCTACGAATATCACTCTTAATTATCTGTTCATACCTGAATGTGGTCTCCTTTCATCTTTTGGGATTTCAGGTCCTACTGGTGCTGCAATTGCTACTGTTTTATCCAGCTTGGTTGGACTCATTGGATTTCAATTTGCCGCTAAAAAATTGACAGGGATAAAGCTTTTTCAGAGTCACACACCACGTCACGTTCTTGCAGGTCTTGTCATGGCTATTGTTTTGTACTATTCTAGTTTTGTAGTTCCTGTAGACCGATGGTATCAATTACTAGGTTATTCTTTATATGGTTTGGGGATTTATCTTTTAGTCTTATTTGCGCTCAAAGAGTTTAAAAAACATGATTTAATTTTCTTCTTAAACATGATACATCCAAAAGAAATGTTTAATTACGTTAAATCCGAATTGAAGGAAAAATAAAGGTTTTAAATCTCTCTATGCATTAACTTCAATAGATCTTTAACAGGGAGACAAAGTGGATTTACTTCCTTTGATCTCTCATGTTGTAATATTGTTTCGGCTACTGTTTTCATTGCCTTATAACTACTTCTTAGCAAGTGATTTGCATACAACATTAACCCCGAGATTCATGAGCTCTCGTTCAGTAATTGTGTTATATGTTGTTGGCACTGCGACAAGTGGTACCTTCTGTTTAAATTGCTTATATCCCTCACAAAATTCCCGTATTTGCTTAGGTTCCTTGTCCTTAAAATGTATCATTATCGCGTCTGCACCAGCATCTATATATGCCTGAGTCTCTTTAATGCATTGTCTAAGTCGTAGCGTGCTGATTAGGGGTTTAAAGATTTCCCGTTTTGAAATCTTTAAACCACTTAAAAGAAAAGATTGTGTTTTTAAATAACTATTCAGTATTTAATTCTTTCAGCAAAGTTCTAATCTCATTTTTAGTAAGCAACTTTGCATCTCTTGAGGAGTGCACTACCTCCTGTGTTTTCCTAAAATTTCCTCCTATTGGTTTTTCTCCCAAAAGATTATAAGCTAACATGCCTGTTTCCAAGATTTGTGGTAGTAAAACAATCATTTCTTCATCATCATATGCATTTTCTGTTTCATCTTCCGTCATCAATTCCTCATACAATTTTTCGCCTGGTCTTTTTCCTATGATTTTTATTTCAATATCTTCAGGATCATGTTCATATCTTGGTGCAAATTTTTCTACCATAACCTCTGCTAAATCCATCACTCGCATTACAGGCATTTTAAGTAGAAAAATATATCCACCTTTTCCAATGAATGCTGCTTTTAATATCAGTCTAACTG
>Ga0255365_10367_pt1 | contig 11587 bp, 9 predicted proteins | sample ANMaggSeSYBR01J3_FD_182089 | JGI IMG/M metagenome (GOLD analysis project Ga0255365, IMG submission 182089) | Sediment cell enrichment communities from methane seep in Santa Monica Basin, California, United Staets - ANME aggregate JGI... | ecosystem: Environmental > Aquatic > Marine > Cold seeps >... | reverse complement strand
AAGGAACTTGAAAAAAATTACTCTTTAGTTTCAAGTGAAATACAAAAAAGTATTGGGCATCAGCTTATCGGTAAAAGCAAAGCAATGAAAAAAGTCATCAGCATGATGACCAAAGTAGCCAATGTTGAGAATACCACTGTCCTTATTACAGGTGAAAGTGGTACCGGAAAAGAGTTGGTGGCCAGAGGTATACATTTTCTAAGCAATCGAAGCAAACAATATTTTCATTCGGTGAATTGCTCGGCCATACCTGAATCCCTTTTTGAAAGCGAATTTTTTGGCCATAAAAAAGGTTCTTTTACCGGTGCGATCGAAAATAAAGCAGGATGGTTTGAAATTGCCAATAAAGGGACCCTGTTTTTGGATGAAATCGGGGATATGCCATTAAGCCAACAGGCTAAACTTTTACGGGTTTTGGAAGAAAGGAAAGTGTCGAGAGTAGGAAGTCATGATAAGATCAGTGTTGATGTAAGGGTTGTTGCTGCTTCAAACCAGGAACTTAAAAAAATGAGTTCAGAGAAAAATTTCAGGTTAGATCTTTATCATCGTATTGGATCATTTATTATTGACCTGCCGCCTCTCAGAGAACGAAAAGAAGATATCCCTGTGCTTTTTAAATATTTTATTGATTTCTATTCGCTTTCCCTCGGCAAAGAGATAAAGAAAGTTGACCCGGAAATTGAGAAGGAATTGTCGAAGTATTCTTTTCCGGGTAATATCCGGGAATTGAGAAACCTGATTGAACGGGCGATCATTATTAGTGAAAATGGAATTTTGCAATTGAGTGATTTCCAATTAGGGAGCCTGGAATTATCTTCATCAGAAAAAGTTGTCATTAGCGAAGGGGAAGAGATATGGGATCTTGAAGTGTCGGAAATGTCCTTGATAAGGAAAGCGCTCGGAAAAGTAAATAGTAATAAGTCGAAGGCAGCTGATTTGCTGAACATCTCATGGCAATCGCTTGATAGAAGAATGAAAAAGTTTAATATAAATTGAGAATTGATTCTGTTTGGATTTTCCGAGGGTAATCTAGAATAGATTTAAATTTTAGCACGTTTAAAAAAATGATATAAAGTAGTGCTGTGTTGTGTAGTTTGGGTATTTTTGCGCTGTTCAATAAATGGTTATCAAGATGAGGGGGGTTGGGATACTAATTTTATTAATGTTTACTATACCTGGAGTAATATTATCCCAGATCAGGACTCCTGAGCCTTACTCTGGTGGTGGTTATTGGGGGGCGAGTTTTGAAACAGGTATAACTTCTTTTTTTGGTGATATTGACGAAGGGCCGGCTGAAGGAGGGGTGCTAAAGAATAACCTTGCCTTTAAACTGAAGGCATCCAAAAACTTCAATTCCGTTTTCGAGATCAGTGGCCGGCTTACATTCGGGAATATGAGCGGTACTAAGTTCAGGGGCATTAACGGAAAAACCTCACACTATTATTTTACTAACAGATTTATAGAATATACCATTGATTTTACTGCAAATTTCATGGCCTTTTTTTCAAAGAACAGCAACAGTAAAGTGGCTGTGATGGGTAGTGTGGGCCTGGGATTAATTGATTTTAAAACTACTCTGTACAATGGAAAAGATAATAGTGTAATCCAAAGTTATGGGAAAGGTGGGGAAAAAGCCACCACTGAGTTTGTTTTGCCCCTGGGTATTGAATTACGGTACCATTTATCATCAACAAGCGCTATATTTATTCAAACTACCTCCAGCCGTGTAGATACAGATAAACTGGATGGAATGACAGGAAATAACAATCGTGATTATTATAATTATTTATCCCTGGGATACACTTACAAAATTCCAACAGATAATAGAAATGGCAGGTTAATAAAAGGGGGTAAGTAATTCCCAAATCTTTGGAAGGAAAATAATTAACCCTGCACAAGCTGCTGCCATTGCCATAAAAAGAACAGCACCCGCTGCCATGTCCTTAACCATAGCTGCCTTAGTATTATGTTCGGGTGAAACCATATCTGTTAGTTTTTCAATGGATGTATTAAATAATTCACTTGAAAAAACTAACCCGATACTAATAATGATAATACACCATTCCGTAGTACTTATTTTCAGGAGGAATCCAAGCAGGAGAGCGGTAATTGCTGCAATGGAATGTATCCAGGCGTTATGCTGTCCGAATAAATGTTTTACCCCTCTGAAAGCATAGATAAAGCTTTTTAATCGTTTCTTAACTGAAAATGCTTCGTTTTGTGGTGTACTCATCCGTTTTTTTTCTTCGATGGTTCCATTATGAATTGTTGTCAAAAATTCATCAATGTGTAAAATTAATAAATCTTCATTTAAATGAAAAAGCCGCCCTTCAAGGCGGCTTTTTTTGTATTTTGTTTTAATCTTAAAATCTTTTTTCTTTGATCCTGGCTTTTTTACCCCTTAATTCTCTAAGGTAAAAAATTCTGGCGCGTCGTACAACACCTCTTTTGTTTATAATAATATCTTCAATAAAAGGGGAGGCGATCGGGAAAATCCTTTCAACACCAACATTCCCTGATATTTTTCTAATGGTAAAAGTTTCTGTATTGCCACTTCCTCTGCGTTGTAATACAACACCTTGAAAATTCTGGATACGTTCTTTATTCCCTTCTTTAATTTTATATTTTACGGTAATAGTGTCTCCCGCTTTAAAATCGGGGAGTTTTTTCATTTCTACCTGGTCTTCAACAAATTTTAATAATTCGTGCTTGCTCATCAAATTAATTTTATAAGGATTGCTTCTAAAAATGGGTGCAAATATATAGCTTTATTTTTTACCCTGACAAGAATATTTTGTATTTTTTTTATTATTCGGAATCATCCCCTTTCATTAAGCCCGGCCTACGTTGGTTTGTCCTTTCAATGGCTTTATTATATCGCCACTTACTTATTTTTTTATCATTGCCAGATAAGAGGATTTCGGGTACTTTCCTCCCTTCAAAGTCAGATGGGCGTGTATAAACAGGTGGTGAAAGAAGGTCGTTTTGAAAGGAGTCAGACAAGGCAGAGGTTTCATCATTTAAAACACCGGGAATTAACCTTACGATGGAGTCGGTGAAAACTGCGGCGGCCAGTTCCCCTCCTGATAAAACGTAATCACCTATTGATATTTCACGGGTTATAAAGGCTTCTCTTAAACGTTCATCAATTCCTTTATAATGGCCACAAAGGATCATTATATTCTCAAAGGTTGAAAAATGATTCGACATTTTTTGGTTTAATAGTTCACCATCAGGACTCATATAAATTATTTCATTATAAGCTCTTTCTTTTTTTAGTGAGTTTATACAATTAGCAATAGGCTCCACCATCATTACCATTCCTGAACCTCCTCCATACTGGTAATCATCAACCCGTTTGTGTTTGTCGGAAGCAAAATCCCTGATATTTACAAGGTTTATTGAAACCAGGCCTTTCTCCTGCGACCTTTTAATAATAGAATGTTTAAAAGGCCCTTCAAACATTTCAGGAAATATTGTTAATATATCAATATGCATATTGCTAAATTAGAAAATGCAAAAGTACTTATTAAAAGCTGTAAGGGAAATAATACTTATTGACGAAATACGTGCCAGCCTGTAATTTCACCAGGCAACGGATTGAGTAATTGGATTGTCAGATATACGTGTTAATAAAATTAATTGTTGCTTCACTTGAACATTGTTTCGTTTTCATCGTTTGAACCTAACAATTGAGTTGGTTAATTTGTAGTACTTTTACACTTTGTTACTTTAAATATATAATTTTATGAAGAAAATATTTTTACTTTCTGCAGTTATTCTTGCTTCAACTGTAATGTTTGCGCAAGTTTCCCCAAATAAATATTGGGTTAAATTTACCGATAAAAACAACTCTCCATATTCTATCAATAATCCGGAAGAGTTTTTATCGCAGAAGGCAATTGATAGACGAAATACACAAGGAATTACGGTTACTGATCAGGATTTGCCTGTTAATCCCGATTACATTACAGCAGTGGAAGATGTTGGTGTTACCTTGTTAAATATTTCAAAATGGTTCAACTCCATTACTATATATACCACCAACCCAGCTCATATAACAACCATCAATGGTTTTTCATTTGTGGAGTCGGTGCAGAAAAGTGTTGTTAACCCAAATGTAACGGAGGGCAAATTTACCAAACCATTTTTCGAAAACGAATCATACAATGATATTCCCGATAACGAATCATTAAAATCATCCAATTCAGGACAAAGTTACGATTATGGCCAGGCCTTTAACCAGATTGATATGTTGAACGGAATTGCCTTACATGATTTGGGCTTTGACGGAGCAGGGATGATTATAGCAGTAATTGATGCAGGCTTTTTAAATGCCGATAATATTTCCGCTTTTGATTATTTATGGGATAATGGAAAGATTCTTGGTTCTAAAGACTTTGTTAACCCCAACAACCCCAATATTTTTGGATCCCATTCACATGGAACCATGGTACTTTCAACCATGGGCGCCTATTTGCCGGGACAAATGGTAGGTACCGCACCGCAAGCTGATTATTTGTTGCTTCGTTCGGAGGACGGCGATACGGAATACCTGATTGAAGAATTGAACTGGGTTTCAGCAGCAGAATTTGCTGATAGCGCAGGAGCCGATGTATTAAATACATCACTAGGATATACAACGTTTGATGATCCGGCCCAAAACCATACCTATGCTGATATGGATGGCAATACTACTCCTATTACCATAGGTGCAGACATTGCAGCAAGCAAGGGAATGGTTGTGGTAAACAGCGCCGGGAACAGCGGGGGAAGTTCGTGGCAGTATATTGGTGCACCCGCAGATGGCGATAGTGTTTTTAGTATTGGCGCTGTTGATGCCGATGGCAATTATGCTTTTTTCAGTTCAACTGGCCCGACTTATGATGGCAGGGTAAAACCCAATGTGGTTGCACAAGGCCAGGGTTCTACCGTTATTGAGCCATGGACCGGATCAGTTTCCAATGGCAGTGGAACATCGTTTTCATCTCCTATAACTGCGGGTATGGTGGCTAGTTTGTGGCAGGCTCATCCCGAAAAACGTAATACTGAAATTATGGAGGCTATTGAGCAAAGCGGTTCCCAGTCGTCAGACCCAGATGACCTCCTTGGATATGGGATACCTGATTATTTGCTTGCTCACGATATAATTACCAATTCAGGCATTGACCATCTGTTTGATATATCCATAAAAATTTTCCCAAACCCATTTACCGGCGAAGTATTTATTACTTCGGAATTAGATATAGAGGGGCCGGTAAACATCGTATTATCTGATGTGAGGGGTAAAACTATTAAAGAAGTAAACACAAACGGAATACAATCAGGTTGTTATATTAAGCTTTCAGACTTGGAGAAACTCAAGCCTGGTATATATTTTTCAAGAATAGTTTATGGTGAAAATACAATTACTGAAAAGATTGTAAAGAATTAGAAAAATATTTGAAATATAAAAAAAAGCCTTCCTTATTTAAGGTTTACCGATGATTTATTAAACCCTCTCAGGTAAATTGATGTGATTACTTTTTTTGTGGAAAACGGAAACTGGCTTTTCATCATCCAGTCATAATACTGGGGCTCTTTGCTAAAGGTTTTACCAACTGATTTCCCCTTGTATTTCCCAAAATTAAAAACTTCATCACCGTTTTCATCGAATATGATATGTCCTACGAGGTCGGCATTTTTGGAGTGAAATGAAAATTCAGATAAAGAAGATATGTCATTTTTAACAGGAGTAGTAATATTTCCGTTTTTATCTTTATAGGTAGTATTTTCATACATGTCGAGCTGGGCCTTTAAAATTTCATAAGTTGCTATGGTATCTGCCTCGGCGCTGTGTGCATTTATGAGTTCTTTATTACAATAAAATTTAAAAGCAGCAACCAGGTTCCTTGGCTCCATTTTATGGAAAATATTCTGTACATCCACCAACCTTCTGCCTTTAACATCAAAATCTACATCTGCTCTCAGAAACTCTTCGACAAGCAAAGGGATATCAAATTTTATTGCATTATACCCTGAAAGGTCAGCATTGGAAATGAAGGTTAACAGGGAAGGAGCCAGCTGCGCAAAAGTTGGTTTGTCTTTTACATCAGCATCTGAAATGCCGTGAATAGCAGTAGTTTCGGCTGGAATAGGAATAGTGGGATTAATCCTTTCGGTTAAGATTTCTGTTTTACCTCCGGGTAAAACTTTAATCATACTGATTTCTACGATTCGGTCGGAGCCAACGTTAACTCCAGTTGTTTCGAGGTCAAAAACGATGAGGGGGCGGTTTAAATTAAGTTCCATTGGTTTTATTTGTAATAAAAGCCATTCCGGGAAAAATATTGCAAGTAGTTAGAAAGTTTTCGAAATTACCGGAATGGCTTATGTTTTTCAATTTATGTATATCAATTTTTATATTGCAAACCTAATAATTATTTCTTAGAAGTTAGGGTAAGATCAACCATTAATTTTATACTATTTTTTACTATGCAGTTCTTGCTGTATCAAATACTTCAAGATAATTAGCAACTTTCTGCAAAAACATACCACCCAGAGCGCCATCTGCAATCCGATGGTCAAAAGCCATAGAAAGTATCATTATATGCCTGATACCGATTGTATCCCCATCAGGGGTTTCAATAACTGCAGGTGTTTCAATTGTTTTTATTTGGAATGATTCTGTATAAATTGAAATTATGCCCTTCCAAGGTATCTGAATGCTTTAAAAATGATGTTCAGGTCGTTTACTATTTTGTAATCCCTTACATATAATAAATTTAACCTGTCCCTGGTTTCGGGCGTCAATGAAGTTCCTTTTAATATATCAGTGGGGTTCAAAATACCGGGACGGATCTTTGGCAGTTTATGTTTATCTGTATTATCTGTTATTTGGTATCCTACCCAGGTTTTGATGCAGGCAAGCACTTTAAAAATATTAATAATAAACCCTATCGGTTTGCTAATAATTAAGCAAAATACCGGAGAAAGCAAAAGGAGAAGAATACTTACTACTACATCTAAAAAACGTTTATTTCGCCGGTTATTAACTTTTGATATAGAATTCAATTCAATAATAAAAATATCGCCCGATGTATTGATTGATTGACTTCCAATTATTGAGAGGCTTTCAGGCGGGGCAATTTTATAATCTACCTGTGAAACATTAAGTTCAGCCATTTTATCAATAATATCCTGAGCAGGAACATCCCGGGCACAGAAGATCACCTCGTCAATCCGGTATATATTGATAATATCCTTAACCTGGCTGATATTACCAATAAATCCTTCCCATTTGTTTTTATTTTCACTAATACTTACCAATCCAATGAAGGCCTGGTCCATAACGGTTTTTCGAAGCAGGTCGGCCACCCTTTCGGCCTCCTCTTTATCCCCTATAATAATGTACCTTCTGCTTTGATTTATACCAAGTTTGAAATTTCGAAAATTAAATAGATGTAGAATTATTCTGATGCCTACCATGGAAACCAGCCCCCACAACGCTCCAAGAACTATGATGGCCCTTGAAAACCTGTATATCTCAGGTAAAAGCGCATAAATAGTTAGTATAATGATGGTAGCAATAAATAATCCCTGGAAGATTTTTGGTAGCCTGATAGGTTTGTCATAACCACCACTCATAAAAACACTAAATATCCATAGAAAAACGTACAGTGGTAAAGCAACTGAAACAAGCTCAATGGGGTATTCCCCTCCTTGCGGAAATATTATGTTATGTTCCCAGTAATTTTTAATCCCGATTACACCACCCGAAAGTAAAACCATATCTATCAAAGGCATAAAAGCCCTTGTGAAAAAACGGTTAAGGATAGCAATGGCCGCCCTGAAGTAAATTGCAAAATGAATGAGGGTAGAAAGTAAACTTGCATTTTTAGAAGAGAAATGCTTTTTGGCAAAAATGATCATAGCATTGTAAAAGGTAACTACGTAATTAACACTGCTTTTTTTCGTGCTTTCACCTTTATAATGGATGATACGGGTTCCTGAAAAATAGTAATTTTTATAACCGGCCTTAATAATTCTGTACGACAGGTCAATGTCTTCACCATACATAAAAAATGATTCGTCAAGATAACCTGTTTTTTCAAGAACTTTTTTCCTGATCAACATAAACGCACCCGATAATATATCCACTTCATGAGTTTCGTCATTGTGAAGGTATCCCAGGTGGTATTTACCAAATACACGTGACTTTGGAAATAGTTTTGATAAACCAAATATTTTAGAAAATGCCACAGATGGCGTGGGTAAACCCCTTTTTGATTCCGGTAAAAATTTACCTTTCCCATCAACCATTTTAACTCCTAATCCACCGCCATCTTCATGATTATCCATAAATTCTACCACCTTTACAAAGGTGTCTTCCTCAACGATTGTATCGGGATTCAACAAAAGAATATATTCTCCCCGTGCCCTGGCAATAGCCTGATTATTAGCTTTAGAAAATCCAACATTCTTTTGATTTTGCAGGATAGTTACTTCAGGAAATTTTTTTGAGGCCATGTCAACAGAGCCGTCAACTGAATCATTGTCAACAACAAAAACTTCCGCCTCCATACCTTTTATTGCTTTCCTTACCGAATGCAAGCATTGTTCAAGGAAATACTGGACATTATAATTTACAATGATTACGGAAAGTTTCATATTGTTTTATTAAAAATTTATTAAACCTCTTACATAATTTTTAAAGCTGTAATTTGATAAATAACAAGCTCAGCTTCTTTTCTCACTTATAAAAAAGTACAAATCTTCTCCTTTTCCTATATCTTTGTCTATTTAGACTTATACAGTTATAATAAGCTTATGGAGAAGAATAATGCCAAATTGCAAGAAATATAAAAGCATAAATTTGTTTTGAACTTTTAAAAAATGGCTCTGAGTTATGACAAAAGAATAACTCATCGAAAAATTAAATGATATTGAATGGGAAGATTTTGAAGTAAAAAAAGCACAATCAGATATTCCAAAAAATTCCTGGGAAACGGTGAGTGCTTTCTCAAACACTGCAGGTGGTTGGTTAATATTTGGAATTTTTCAATCGGGGAGGCTTGCCTGCCCCTCTTAAAAAGTTAATGGAAATTGATATTTCAATGCCTCGCAACCCTGTTTTTAATATCCATATTGATTCTACAATAATTTCTTTTCCAATAGATGTTGTTAAGGAAGACCTGAAGAAAACTTTGAAGAAAACTTTGGAGAAAAGTTCGGAGAAAAGTTCGGAGAAAATTTTAAACCTAATTGAAGATAATCCTGAAATATCAGCAGAAGTGCTTGCTATGATTATTGAAATAAGTTCAAGGGCAGTTGAAAAGCAAATAGCCAAGTTGAAAAATCAGGGAAAGTTAGAACGTATTGGTCCCGACAAAGGTGGTTATTGGAAAATTATTAAAAAGTAATAAAGAAAAAGAATTGGATGAAGAAATAAAGCTACAACTTGGTAAAATCGGTTTTGAACTTTAAACGATGACAAAAGATTTAACCAATATCATTCAAATAATTTGAGTTTGCTAAATGTCTTCTTTAAATATTTCAGTTTACATTTGCACTTTGTAAAATTCCGAATGTCTTTTGTTTTAAATTCTGGCAAAAATAAATGGAAAGAAAATTCAAGATCATAGGTGCGCTTGCGGTAAGTTTTGCTTCTGTTTTATGGGGATTCGATGGAATTGTCCTTACTCCCCGGCTTTATAACCTCGATGTCATCTTCGTGGTTTTTATTTTGCACCTGATCCCTTTTATTATAATGAATCTTTTTCTTTTCAGGGAGTACAAACATTTAAAGCAATTTTCAACCGGAGACGCTTTTATGTTTTTTCTCGTAGCGTTATTCGGCGGGGTGATCGGTACTGCTGCTATTGTAAAAGCTCTTTTCCTTGTTAATTTTCAGGAGTTGTCCATCGTGGTATTATTACAGAAATTACAACCTGTTTTCTCCATTGCCCTTGCAGCCCTTATCCTTAAAGAACGACTGAAAAGAAGATTTATAACTTGGGCTGTGTTGGCATTAGGGGCTAGTTATTTCCTGGTGTTTGGTTTTAATTTGCCTGATATACATGCAGAGGAAAAAACGGTTTATGCTGCCTTATTTGCTTTATTGGCTGCTTTTTCGTTTGGCAGTTCTACCGTGTTCAGTAAAAAAGTGTTGTTAAAATATTCTTTTCAGGCCGGCACTTTTTTTCGATACGGGTTTTCAACGGTTATACTTTTAATAGTTGTTATTGTTGGTGGGAAGATAACGCAATTCAATGAGGTCACTACGGTTAACTGGATGTATTTTCTGATCATTGCCTTTACTACAGGCTCAGGAGCCATCTTTTTATATTATTACGGACTTACCAGGATAAGAGCCATGCTGGCAACCATGTGCGAATTGTTTTTCCCGATCTCAGCCATATTTTTTGATTTCGTCTTCAATGGAAAAATACTGAATGCTGTACAATGGGTTGCAGCAATCATTATGATATTTGCGATAATTAAATTAAGCCAGCCCGTAAAAGCCAAAAATGAATAAATGGAAACATAAGCTTCTGAATTTTATCCTGACTTTCAGGTTTGTTTTTGTATTCTATTTTTTACTGGCATTGTTCGCCAGTCTTCAATCGTATAATTTGGGTATTAAAATCTTCAATGGCCTGGAATATACCCATTACAATAATTATTTGATTTTTAAATACAGTTTTTCCCACCTGCTCGATAATATAAACCTCTATGCTGCTTACCCATACGAACATTTTGATTTGTTTAAGTACAGCCCGGCATTTGCTTTGTTCTTTGGGGTATTTAAATTTCTTCCCGGATTTTCAGGGGTTTTTATTTGGAATTTCCTGAATGCCTTTGTTTTATTTTTAGGGGTAAAAAGCATGCCAAACATTCAAAACAAAACTAAAATTTTTATCCTCCTGTTTATTGCTATCGAACTGATGACATCCATCCAAAATGAACAAAGTAATGGTTTGATGGCCGGCTTGCTTATGTTGTCCTTTTCAGGATTTGAAAAGAAAAATTACCTGATGGGCACTTTGTTTATTGTGCTTACGGTTTTTGTTAAAATATTTGGTGCAGTTTTTTTTATACTCCTTTTATTATATCCCAAAAAGTTTAAGACAGCCGGTTTTACACTTTTATGGACAGCGCTCTTATTCCTGTCCCCAATGATATTTGTTTCTTTTAACCACCTGATAACACAATATGTTAATTGGTATGAAATGCTGGCCTCCGATCATTCAGCTTCGGTAGGTATGTCTGTATTAGGTATTCTGCAAACGTGGTTTAATATTTTACCCCAAAAGATCCTTCTCCTGGCAATCGGGGCTGTTTTACTTTTGTTGCCCTTAATAAGGCTCCGTCAATATCCTTTTTTTAATTTCCGTTTACTGATGTTTTCGTCTGTCCTTATTTGGATGGTGATCTTTAACCACAAAGCCGAATCACCTACTTTTATTATAGCCATGAGCGGTGTGGCAATCTGGGGGATGATTGGGAAATTCTCAATCACTGACGTTTCTCTGCTGGTTTTTGCTTTTGTATTAACGAGCTTGTCACCAACGGATATTATTCCCTCATCTTTCAGAAATAAAATTAT
>Ga0255365_10348_pt1 | contig 11589 bp, 14 predicted proteins | sample ANMaggSeSYBR01J3_FD_182089 | JGI IMG/M metagenome (GOLD analysis project Ga0255365, IMG submission 182089) | Sediment cell enrichment communities from methane seep in Santa Monica Basin, California, United Staets - ANME aggregate JGI... | ecosystem: Environmental > Aquatic > Marine > Cold seeps >... | reverse complement strand
TATCAAGTGGTTACAGTTTTCATCGTAAACTCTTTTTGAGGATTTGTAATGATTTAAATAAGTTAAGTCGTTTTACAGCGGGAATTGCTGTGCATCGATTGACTTTAGAAACTTCATCAGTCTGACGATGAACAATATCAAGGTCAAATGTGGTAACTGGAGCTCCTTGAACTACCCCCTATCCCCGATCGGCGGCATCTGGCAACTGATGTTCAACTCGACACGGAGTGCCTTGCTTCTTCGCTCCCTTCAAAGACAGCCAATTCCTCGTGTAGGCGCGCAATCATTTTACGAATGCCGGCCTTCGTGAATCCTTTCGAACCGATGGGGTGGGTCTGTTGCAACCGCTCCAATCGTTCTTCAAGGATACGCATTTCTTCCTGCGCTTTTTCGTATTCTGTTAGATTAAAAATCATAGTTTGACCTCCACAAGTCCTTTGCGCCGGCCATCGGCTTCACGTGTGCGACTGAAAAACTCAATCCACTCATTCCAGTCGGTTTCGTCTTCCGCGGCAAAGATTTCTTCAGGGCGACGGGTCAGAATCATTTCTTCCAGTTCTAATGCCGCCTCAATTCCTTGCTCAATTTGGTGTTGGAAATCTGGAGGAAGCAGAATAACCGCGTCAATGTCGTCTGGTTCAGCCTTCGCTGTGACGAAACTACCATCAACCAGCAGGCGTAGACCGCCAATCAGTCGAGCCAACTCTATCCAACGCCTAATTCGAAGGACCAGCCTTCTGCGCCGCCGAGACGATGAACCAAATCGAAACATGACTTCGGTTATCGAAGCCAGGTACAGCCCTTCAGGCAGGTAACCATCGGCGCGAAATTTAGGTATTATCGAATCTTGCGGCTCCATATGGACTCCTTGATATTAGATAAACGCATTATAGCAGAAAAGACGGTAGATGCAACCCAAGCAAGTCCGTCGTGTCGGACATAACTTGTAGCCGCCGAACGCAGGGGATAAGCGGCGGCCTTTAGGCCGTCCGATTTGATCCCCTTGTTGTGTGCCGGGCAAGGCCCGGCTGCTAAATGGTGATGTTCGATATTTATGACACAAATATCGGACAAAGTCCAGACCCAGCCTGATGAAGGCAGGGAAACGTCAAAGTCAGTGCTAAAGTGCTAATATTTAGAGTTTGCGGGGAACTCAAAATCCGAAATACGAATATCGAAACTCGAAACAATATCTAATTTCGAATATCAAATGACCAAAACATATCAGGCACTTATGCAATATCTATGGTACTCCACCATGTTTGAAATTTTGAATTTTGGTCATTCGTATTTGTTTCGGATTTCGAGCTTCGAGTTTCGAATTTATTGAAAATTGAATGAGCAAGCAATTCTTGTGAATTCAGGAGGTTATTAGCTTAAATGACGTGGCCCTGCTGGTGGAGGCGAAGGGTAGCCAATGGCAAGGGGATTGTCGCGAGGCAATTTCTGAAGGAGGCCGGAGGCAAAAGCGTGGGTCGACGTACAGGTATGCCCCGTACCGAAAAGGTAGAGGGCAGGCAGATGAGGCGGGGGAATCCGGGACGAGTCCGCAACACAGGATAAAGTCCTCTATCCATCATGGTGAACTCCGTATATCTGACGATCGTGCGCTGAAAGTAGCCGAGGTTCACCCCGGGAGGCCCACTGCATCTCGTTATTACATCTGTGTGAAACTGACCGGAATAATGAGAGTGGCAAGTAGGAGGTATTTCTAATGTGCTAATTGAGGCACATTGCGTAGTATTATCCAAAAGCTCGACAGGACAGATTCAACTTAGGAACGTGGACGAATTAACTTCCTCAAGTAGGCGCACAGATTTGGGTCGAATTTGTTCGATCTCAGATCACAAAAGTTGAAGGAATAGCGAGCTATTTCAATATTTTTGTGATCTGAGACCGGACAAAGGCGGCCTGAAGCTGTGATGTATAGTTGGGGAAGTTATTTCGTCCACGTTCCTTACGGATTAAACCCTTAAGTGGGACGAACAGGGAATGTGGTTCCAAGCGCGAGCTTGAAATCACAGGAAATGCCTTCTCGGTTACGTGGATAACAGTGTCGATGGTGTTAGAAACGAATTGGTGTTAGAAAAAAGTAGTTTCAATTACTTTGGCTTATGTTCCCCTGGATTTGATTCGGCCTGATCAGCCGAATCGCGCAGTACGGACCCGTATGCTGCGTGGTGTGGGAGGGGCGCTCTGTGAGGGGCGTCCCTATCCCGATAGCGCCTTCAGTATGTTAAACTGAAACGCCGTTTTTGGCGTAATCAAAAATCAGGGATTTTTCAGATTTCCATTCATCGGGAGTAAACGCCGATGCTTCGATAGGCGCAAAAACTTGATAGATGGCATCGGTCAAGATATTTATACGTTCCCAGTAACTTTTGTCTGAAAAATTTGAGGAGATGACAACCAGGTCAATATCACTATCCTCGCGGGCAGTACCTTCAGCATAAGAACCAAAAAGGATCAGTTGGTCAACTCGAATATTAATGGATTCCAATGCATTTTTGAATTTTTTGACGGTAACTAAAACTGTGTCTTGACCCATTTCAATACATCCTTGCTTTTTTCGATCATTTCTTTCGTGATCTTTTCAGTGTAAGCCGCTTGTATCTTCGACAAATCATCGGGGTAGCGCGTGGCGATGCTTGCAGTGTTCAGCTTGGTGATGAACTTCAACAGTTCTTGATCAGGTTTCTTTCCAATTTTGTTCAGAAGATAAAGGAGATTATGGGTTTTGGGCGGAACTTCAGCCAGTTCTTTGGAGTACAAACCTTTCAAAGATTTTTCGATGGATAAATGACACATGAACACAGAATAGAAATAGCGACCGCTGCTGAACATCGCATCAGCAGTGTCCATATCATAATTCGCTTGTTTCAACCATTCTGCGTGCTTTTCGCTCATCGACTATCCTCTTTGGCATGAAAAACAATTCTTTTGTAGTACATGATGATAGATCTTCAGTTGATAGGGCAAATTTCTACCCTCTGATAATCCATTACCCAGAGACCAAATGTTCACATGAAACCCCGGTGATTCTCTTGGGCTAACGTCAAGGATAACCTGATGAAAAAGCAAACAAAATATGGATAGAAAGCGAAAAAAGATCAATAAACAACAAAATTTGTAGAAAACAAAAAACGGCCAGGCTTTTTCAGTCAGAGTTAATCCGATTGTTATGGCATCATTTGCCCATGTCTCCATAATTCGTACTCACTAAGATCTATGTGATTGTCCCAAACTACAGCATAGCCCCCCTGATCTACCTTTACAGATTTGAACAAGGCAGGATTTTTCAGGGGAGAAAACATCTCTTTTTCGAGTAATGGAGTGATGTCGTATTTTTTCTTTTGTTTATTGTCGAATTCAATCACCAGGATGTGATCATCAACGGCCATTGCTGACTGTACTTTTGGGTGTTTCATTTCTTACTCCAATGGTGGTAGTTTATGAAATTCCTGACTATCCCACATTTGTTTCAATTCGTTTTTATTCATATTAGCCCATTCAACGACCAGTTTTTTAGCCCTATTTGGTAAGTCGCCTTCTATCATTTCGAGGGTATTGATATTGAACAGACCAACATACTCACCATAGACTGCGTGAAAATGAGCTGGGGGATGATCTCCAAAAAATAGTTTTATGATGATTCCGTAAAATCTTGCTATTTCAGGCATGTTTGTCTCCTGTATTTTCTGTCATAACAAGTCATTCTATTGTTCTGTATATCTCCATAGTATTGAAAATTTGTTCACATCGTTACGCAGTAATCAACTCATTGTCATTTTTCCGTAAGTTGAAGTTTTGACGACTACTCTGTCAACATCTTTCTTGTATCTCAGAAATATTTTCTTGCCAAGTTTTTTGTGCTATTTTACTAAATATTTCCGTATATCATTCCATATGGAAAGATATAAAACTTCTGGAGATCTCCATCATGCTTAATATTCCGTCATCTTTACGACTACAGTTTGAGAGATATTTACAAGAGAAGGCTATTGATGAAAAATAATCAGGCTGTATATCAGAAGTGGTTGCGCTATTAGCTGGATTTTTGTCGGAAGTATAATTTTTCGCAAACACAATGCGGGAGTCTCACTCACTTTCTCGTAAAACTACAGGAAAAGAAGCAAACGAAAACGCAACAAGATAAAACATCTCATTGTTTTATCTCATCGCCAGACGCTGTAAAGGATATGTCTTTAAAATCCAAGTCGTTCCACTACCAGACAAGCAATATGGCTGCACAGCGGCCAAAAAAAACTGACGTGAAAGAGAAAGTTCTTTAAAAACCTATAAGCAATGGTTGCGGTAGTTTCAAACGTATACTCGAAGCAAACCTTCGGCATTGCTCTCTACTGCTGATGTTAAGGATTTTTTGACTTCTTTGGCGGTGAAGCGGCGAGTGTCGGCTTCCACCCAGAATCAGGCCTTCAATGCGTTGTTATTTTTCTTTCGTCATGTTCTGCATAAGGAATTTGGAAAAATCGACGGGGTTGTTAGAGCAAAAAGAAAGCGTTATATCCCAGTAGTCTTATCACGTGAAGAGATCGAAACCATTTTAACATATCTTGCGCCTCCATATGACCTTATTGTGAAACTTCTCTCTGGCTGCGGACTTCGACTTTTTGAATGTTTACAACTTCGTGTACATTGTTTGAATTTTGATATAGGAGTTGTAACTGTTCATGACCACAATGATTTATACACATACGATTAAGAGTCAGACTACTAAAAAAGCAAAAAGTCCTCTTGATTTTTAGGAATGGTCAGTGCGCGCAGGCGCCAGCCAAGTTTTTTGAATTTAATTCTTATCCTTGAGTTGTTATCAGAATACAAAATAAATTCGTAAGCGTTCACGGAACGTTGAAATTAGAAATTTGGCCTTCATGCTTTTGTACCGTTCTTCCCAATTTCTATTTTCTAATTTCAAGTTTCAAGCCGTAAACGGCTACAGAAATTTATATTGTTTGTTAACTCTGAAACATCTGTTATAGATAACCTATTGGTGAATACTCAGCTTGCGGCTTGCGGGACGTTCCTTGGCTTGCGGGACGGCTTGCGCGTTCCTTGATATGTTGATTACTTATTTTTCAATAGTTTTAATTTGTTTTCTTTTGCAATTTTTTCTCCGCGGGTTGCGGATTGGCTTGCTGTAGGCTGAGATATTTTTAAGCGTTTTGACAATTGTACCATACTCATGCCAAGTTCCCTTGATGCCCAGAAACATAATAAGCTTCTCGCATGGACCTTATGGGGCTGTCTGCCTGATGATAATACTTCAGCTCTATTCATTCCTAACACTTGTGCAACACGATCAACGACTGTATCGAAATCGTATCCCCCGGATTTTAATAAATATTTACGATCAAACTTATCCTGACATGCTTTTAATACAGTTTCAACAAAATCGCTGTCGCCTAAAATTCTCTCATCACCTTTCATATACGCTTTTATTTTTCTCAACCCTTTTAGGGCATCCCATCCCCCGGCGCTCCTTACTAGCCCTCCTCCGATTAAATCCAACCTTTTTCCCACAGATATTCCCTATACCGTCTGCGTGCTAATGACAACTTGGAATTAAATAATTTGAGAACATAATCGGTATCCTGCCAATTATTCTTTTTCTTGCCCATTATGGCAGCATGACCGCTGTACGGATATTTATCCAGAAACTTAAGGTCAGGTATTATTTTGGCCCGAAGTGGGTTCAAATGAATATATCTTATCAGTTCAAGCGCATAAACATTTTCCTGGCAAAGAATGGATTTATATCGATTTTGAAATAGATGCCCCCCCCACGATTATGTTTGCGATTGAAATACATTGCATGACCGGTCAGAAGTCTTCTCATCACTGTTGATATTGGAACCCTGCCGGTTCGTAAAAGCAAATGAAAATGATTGGGAATTAATGCCCAGGCGAAACATGATGTGTTGTTATCTGTTAAGATATTTTGCAAGCGTTCTAAAAAATTATCTCTATCGGCATCATCCTTAAAAATGGTTTTCCTTTCAATGCCTCTAACAATAATATGATGCAACGCCCCAGGCGCATCTATTCTTGATCTGCGTGGCATATATCTTTTATGACATAAATTGTTCGACTTGTCAATATATCAAGGAACGTCCCGCAACCCGTCCCGCAACCCGTCCGTCCCGCAACCCCGTCCCGCAACCCGCAACCACGCCGAGACATCGCCGCGCCTGACCAGCGGGCGCGGTTTTTAGCCCGTCTGCGTCAAGGCGCAGGTTATGTTTAAATTCTTGATAGCAGAGATCACAGATTCAGCTGCTTGCCAGGTATGTTGGAGTAATCTGCAAAAAATGAGTGCCTGAGATGTTGGTTTTTTATAGCAGTTATATGCAATCGAGATCCGTTATGGGTTCGTTGGAGAAATCTGAAATCAATACTCATCGATCTTGATATTCTCCAAATCCTTATGTGCGCAATTTACCTCGCAATTTTCAATATATACTGTGTACATCATATTAATATTTTCCTTGCGTAGTGTTTTTTTTACACCTCTCCAATCATACGTGGCTGATATATCGGTTATGAAGTCCTTAGCGTCAATCTTAGCTTTCGTCGCATTTTCTATATACATGTTCGAAGGAATCGAATCACCGGCAGTAATGTGTTCTCTATAAATCACAAAAGAATTAATATCTCTCTTCTCAATAACCCCCATGCCCTATCGGCCACAACAAAGAATGAAACACTTGCTAACTGAAAAATTTGAAGTTATAAACTGCATAAGCAGCCAATAGAGGTCGATTAACAAATGCTGCCATAGAGCGCGATAATAACATGACCGATCAGCCCTCTGCACAACTAACTGTCGGCTCTTTTAATAGAGACCACGCATATAAAACTGCTATCTCAGAAGCTGAATAGGCTGCCCCAACGTATCACTTTTAATTTTCCAGTAATCTTTAACAAGGAGGTGTTACTGGTACAAGCAACAATTTATTCTTAAATTTTAACGGGTTTCTAAAAAAATATTCAAAACCTGGATGGATATTTTTGTGCTTTTTTTAACCGAGTGTTTCATATAAAAGTCGGGTCAACCGGAACTGATGTGGTAAAATGACCCTTTTTTTGTAAATATTCGGCTTTGTTTTTTATTGTTATTTCAATGTGTTATAAAATAAATTTTACACCGAATACTAATACCTGGTTTTTGAGTATCAAGGGTAACAACTATAACCAACTGGATTTGTTATTAATTATCAATTTAATGGGTTATTTAAAACGTGAGCTTTTGTTCTGATGGTTTTCATTCGGCTTTATAACGTATTGAAAATATTGCCAAAAACAAAGCCGAATATTTACCTTTTTTTGCCATTTTTGCGTTGTTTTACAGATGGTTATATCAAAATCAAAAAGTGCCATTTTTTTTGCTCTTAATACCATCGTTAAAAGATTGATATCTTAACAATAGTTTGCGTAACAGTTTGATTTCATTGACCACATTGATTCCTGTTGACGGTGTTAGGCATCACACCAGTTCCGGTTGAGCCTAAAAGTCTCCCTCAATTGAATTGACTATCCAATTGTCGTTTAATCTTATTTCTGCTCTGATGAAGTCAATATCTCGCTTGCCAGAATTAGTAATGATAATATTAACAAGATGAGAACCCGGGTACTTTTCGATTTCTGTTACCCCAGAAGGTATGAAAAACATATCCATATGCTTATAAATATAATTTGGAAATGGTGCGGTTATCTCGCACAATTGGGGCCTTTCTTTCTTAATATCCTGAGTTGTAGTTGCAAAGTATTTTTTAGATGGAAGTCTTAATAATATTTTACTTTTGGTAAGGAAGTCATTAAAATCGGCGCATTTATTTCTAAAATCCAAGTGATTTTTATTTGTTACTTTTTCTATCACCCTCATTGAAATAGATGGCTTCGGCTCCATTCCCCTTATTTTATCTGATTGTATTAGTATGCTTGGCCAAATATTCAAACCAGTGAACCCACCTACAAGATCTCCAATAACTGCTCCAATAATAAAAATAATTAGTGACTTAAGGATTTTATACCTTCTAAAAAAAGGTGGTTTATTTTGTGGCTTGTTAGCCTGGTCTTGGTGAGCCTCGCAATATTCAGATGTAATAGCCGCATTACTTCCGCATCTATCACCTTTTCGATTTATTCCTTTACACCTTGCCATAAATCATTACTGCTTCAATAAATGCACGAAATCGGAGCTTCGTGTTAATTACTATCACCAAAGGTTTGATTGGATTACAAATGTATTGAGATAACCTCATGAAAATCGGCCTTGTCAAAACCTTTGATTTCTTGCCAGAAAACCAATTATCAGACGATTACAGATAAATTGAGAGTATCCCATTGAAATTGAGGATTGAAAAACCTTTGATAACTTACAAATCAAAAATGTCCATTACCCATATAATGTATGTTTCGCGCAGTTAGATTCTAACATGCTTAATTAATTGTATTTACAGATTTTAACAAATAATATATCTGTAAATCCGAAAAAAAGCAAGAAGGAGAACGGAACATGCATGAAAATCAAGATGTTAATATCGTATCGAGGGATAACATAAAACCTCTTATACAGTTTTGTCTTCAGGCTGAGCGGGATCGTGGTTTATCGAAAAATTCGATCATTGAGCTTAAGCGATACCTGAAGGATTTTTCAACTTATTGTGAATGTCAAAATATTTATTCTGTTAAAGATCTTACACCCCCATTTTTAAAGCTTGCGGCTTGCGGGACGTTCCTTGAGTTGATTACTTATTTTTCAATAGTTTTAATTTGTTTTCTTTTGCAATTTTTTCACCGCGGGTTGCGGATTGGCTTGCTGTAGGCTGAGATATTTTTAAGCGTTTTGACAATTGTACCATACTCATGCCAAGTTCCCTTGATGCCCAGAAACATAATAAGCTTCTCGCATGGACTTTATGGGGCTGTCTGCCTGAAGATAATACTTCAGATCTATTAATTCCTAACACTTTAGCAATACGATCAACAACTGTATAAAAATTGTGTTTCCCGGATTTTAATAAATATTTACGATCAAACTTATCCTGACATGCTTTTAATACAGTTTCAACAAAATCGCTGTCGCCTAAAATCCTCTCATCACCTTTCATATACGCTTTTATTTTTCTCAACCCTTTTAGGGCATCCCATCCCCCGGCACTCCTTACAAGCCCTCCTCCGATTAAATCCGGCCTTTTTCCCACAGATATTCCCTTTTTAACATATTCCCTATACCGTCTGCGTGCTAATGATAACTTGGAATTAAATAATTTGAGAACATAATCGGTATCCTGCCAATTATTCTTTTTCTTTCCCATTATTGCCGCATGACCACTATACGTGTGTTTATCTAGAAACTTAAGGTCAGGTATTGTTTTAGCCCGAAGTGGGTTCAAATGAATATATCTTACCAGTTCAAGCGCATAAACATCTTCCTGGCAAAGAATGGATTTATATCGATTTTGAAATAGATGCCCCACACGATTATGCTTGCGATTGAAATACATTGCATGACCGGTCAGAAGTCTTCTCATCACTGTTGATATTGGAACCCTGCCGGTTCGTAAAAGCAAATGAAAATGATTGGGAATTAATGCCCAGGCGAAACATGATGTGTTGCTATCTGTTAAGATATTTTTCAAGCGTTCTAAAAAATTATCTCTATCGGCATCATCCTTAAAAATGGTTTTCCTTTCAATGCCTCTAACAATAATATGATGCAACGCCCCAGGCGCATCTATTCTTGATCTGCGTGGCATATATCTCTTATGATATAAATTATTCGACTTGTCAATATATCAAGGAGCGTCCCGCAACTTATATCAAGGAGCGTCCCGCAACTAGGAACGTCCCGCAACTTGTTTCCAAAATCTTGTGGGAACGAACAGCGCCCCTACTGGTCTGGTGAATGTGCTGGTTCGGCAATTGCCGTATTATTCTTGGATTATTTCCCAGTGATTCGCATCCGCTCTTAACCAACCAACATTTTTGCTGAATATTTCTATAATTTCTTGTTGTGAGATATTGCCGCTATCTTTCTGTTTTAAAAGAAAGAGGAGATCTATGGTGCGTAAGATTAAGACTTTAATTTTTACTGCGTGTTTGATTTGGTCATGAGAAATTGCTTTGTCTTTACCTTCAAAGCTTACTGAATTTTTAATATGTGTATTTATCAATAATAAAGAAGGAAAATCTGCATCGAGATTTGCTCGATCACGGTGGCTATCCGTTTGATTAATGTACTCTCTTTTCACTCCTCTGTTTGTGCCTTTTACCTCGACAAAAATTATTGGCTCATCGTTTTCATCCAGTACTTTTAAATCTTCCTTCAGTTCATCGTCAGAATTAATGTTAAATGAAAAGCCATCCCTTAATACGGTAGCCACATCCTCTACCAGATTTTCGCCACTACCAAGAAGGATTTTTTTGTATTGCGTGTAGTTTGACAGGGTAGCATCGATGTTCTCGATTTCTTCCAACAATTGTTGTTTCTTGTCTGTAAGGGTGCTTTCTTTTTCGAAACTGAATTGAGCAATCCAAGATGGGATTTCGAGGCGGAGTTTATTAAATGATGTAGCTAGTCCTTCAGCAAGGAGGGTGAAATACTCAATAATGCGCTCCTCTGTGTTTTATATGAAACACTAAGCCTCGGCAGGGCAAACCCCACCAATGACATTGCTTTTATTTATTCAAAGTCTTTTTTTAAAAAGCCGGTTTTAAAATAATTTATTTGATGCAAGTTCCTTTTTTATCGTCTGTATTCCCAGTAATTCATTTTTATGAAGCAGTTAATCAGCCTGGTTTAAATATAGTTTTATATTCGTAGTTCCTTCAATGAAGGACTGACAGTTCGTTGTGCAAAAGGCTGATAAGTCATGTTGGTATCGCGCTCTATGGCTTCAGTTCGTCATCGACTTTTATTTCTGCTTTAAAAATGTTTTTTGTAAATACAAAGATCATAACAAATTGCGTTTTTTGGCATATACCTATCTGAAATAATTCTTTTTAATTCATGCATGGAACCAGTTTATAACCAAGTTGTTTGGCTCTATTTTTAATATTTTTAATGGCTCTTTGTTTGGTTTGAGTTGTCAAATAATCTTCTCCAAGATCCTTAAAGGTAGCGCCATGTTTAATGATATTATAAATTGCCTTTGAGATCCTGTGTGCTATTGCAACAATTGCTTTTTTAGCACCACGTCTGGCCTTTAATTTGAAATATTTAGCTCTGTAATATGAGCCTTTTTTCTTGATTGCTGCCCATGCAACTTCGATCAATATTGTTTTGAATGGATGACTTCGCACAGAAGACCTGCCACTTTTTCTTTTGCCGGCGCTTTCATTATTGCCGGGACATAACCCGGCCCAGGAAGCAAGCGCAGCCATACAGATAAAATCATCTAAAATAACTCCGATTTCGCTAACGATTGACTGGGCAGATTTTTTATTGATACCTGGAATTTCATCCAGACGATCTAATAAATTCTGATGTCCTGCTGTAAGACTGTTTAACCTTTTGGTTATTTCAGTGATTTTTTGTTCAAAGTTTGTAATGATCTCCATCATACC
>Ga0255365_10365_pt1 | contig 11610 bp, 8 predicted proteins | sample ANMaggSeSYBR01J3_FD_182089 | JGI IMG/M metagenome (GOLD analysis project Ga0255365, IMG submission 182089) | Sediment cell enrichment communities from methane seep in Santa Monica Basin, California, United Staets - ANME aggregate JGI... | ecosystem: Environmental > Aquatic > Marine > Cold seeps >... | reverse complement strand
ACCCGAGAAAATCGATTACATTATCAGCAATCACACCGAAATGGATCATACCGGCTGTCTGGAAAAGGTGCTGGGGATTGTCGGCAAGGATACACCCCTGTTCTGTTCTAAAATGGGCAAAAAAGGCCTGTCGAACCATTTTCACCGGGACTGGAATTTTCAGGTGGTGGGGACCGGTGACGAGCTGAGCCTGGGCAAACGGACGTTGGTCTTTTTGGAAACCCGCATGCTGCACTGGCCTGACAGCATGTATACCTATATCAAAGAGGATAAAATCCTCTTCTCCAGTGATTCTTTCGGCCAGCATTATGCCGGCAATGAAAAATTCGACGATGTCATCGGCGATGCCATCATGTCCCATGCCAAAAAATACTATGCCAATATTTTGATGCACTTTTCACCCCAGGTTCTCAAGCTGCTGAAGACCGTGGGAGAAATGGGGCTGGAGTTTAATATGATCTGTCCGGATCACGGAATCCTGTGGCGGACCGACCCCCAAAAAATCATCGATGCTTACGTTCGCTGGGCCAACCAGGAACGGGTTAAAAAAGCCGTCCTGGTGTACGATTCCATGTGGCAAAGCACTGAAGTAATGGGGAATGCCATCGCTTCGGGGATTGACGACAAGGGCGTGGAGGTCAGACCCATGACCCTACGTAAATGGCACCGCAGTGATGTCATGACGGAAATCCTGGACGCCGGAGCCATCATCGTTGGTTCACCTACACTGAACAATAATATTTTCCCCACCGTGGCCGACATGCTGGTTTACATGAAGGGATTACGGCCGCGAAACAAGCTGGCGGCCGCTTTCGGTTCCTACGGCTGGAGCGGCGAAGCCGTGAAGCTGATCAACAAGGAATTCGAGGCCATGAAGCTGGAGATTATGGATCCGGGGCTGCGAATTCAATACGTGCCGGATAATAAAGCCCTGGAAGCTTGTTTGTAATGGGGACAGAAGATCGGCGCAGCCATCGCCGGTGAATAAAATACCCTGTATCGACTTAAGTGAATGTAACTTATGCGAAAGCTGTGTAGCGGTTTGTCCTTCCGTCTTTTTCATCAACGATACTGGAATGATTGAAGTCGCCGAGCTGGATGTCTATCCCGAGGCGGATGTAAACGAGGCGATTAAATACTGCCCGGAGGATTGTATTTTCTGGGAAACGGATTAATCGGGAGGATCTATGAAAAAAATGGCATTATTCGTTTTCAATGGCGATCCCATGTGTTTTATTCATGTGCTGCTCAATGCGCTGGACATGAACGAAAAAGGTTATGAGGCTAAAATCATCGTGGAAGGGGCCGCCACCAAGCTGATTCCCGAACTCGCCAAACCTGAAAACCAGCTCCACGGCCTTTGGGAAAAGGTCAGGGCCGCCGGTCTCGTCGCAGGCGTCTGTAAGGCCTGTGCCAATAAGATGGAGACGCTTGAAGCAACAAAAAAAAAGGGGCTGCCGTTGCTGGCCGACATCGCCGGCCATCCCGCCATGGCGCGCTATCGCGACGATGGTTTCGAAATCATATCTTTTTAATGAGAGACCCTTGGGAAATATTTCCACCTTGGATGGATTCAATTTAGGGCGAAAAGCGACAAAGTCCCCCTTTGAAGGGGGATTTAGGGGGATGTTATTTTAATGATTTACACCCCCCCTTCCCCCCTCAAGGGGGGAATTTGAATGGAATATTTCGAGAAATAATCACGTCGTGGTGTTATTGAGTCTGACCTGCCTGCCGAAGCCTCGGCGCAGGCATGAATTTGATGAAAAGGGGACGTTTTTCAAAGTTCCCGTCGGTGGATAAATGAAAAATCAGCGGCTTCCCGGCCGACAATTGAAAAGCAAAATCCTGTCACTGCTTCGCCAGGACGATTTAAATCAAGCCCTTGCCATTATCGAACGGTTGCCCGCGCGACAGGCGGTCAACCCTCTCTTTTCTTTTTTCTATAATACTGATGAGCAGATCCGCTGGCGGGCCATCATTGCCATGGGAGCAGTAGTTGCCCACCTGGCTGAAACTGATCCGGAATCGGCCCGGGTAGTCATGCGGCGCCTGATGTGGAACTTAAACGACGAGTCGGGGGGTATCGGCTGGGGGTCTCCCGAGGCCATGGGAGAGATTTTGGCCCGCAGTCCACTTCTGGCGGAAGAATTTGCCCATATCCTTGTATCGTATATTCGGGAAGATATGAATTACCTCGAACATGAGGGACTTCAGCGAGGCGCCCTTTGGGGATTGGCGCGGTTGGCCGAATCCAGACCAGAGCTGATCCGGTCGGCGGCACCCTACCTGGTCCCTTATATGAAAGCACCGGATCCGATCCTGCGAGGTCTGGCGGCCAGAACAGCCGCAGCCCTCGACAATAACGAATCAAAGGCTGTGCTTGCCCACCTGGCCAATGACCGGGCGCAGGTCCGCGTTTTCATGAATAATCGGTTGATGGACTCCACTGTAGCCGAATTGGCCTCGCAATCCGGGAAGCCCAAAATTTCCCCAGCATAACAAGCGCCTCGTAATTATCGTCTGTTGTGACAGACCGTCACAGTCTCATATCAACTCGCTCACGAAAATCCACTGGATGCACTGGGGGCGCACGCTCCGGCGCTGGTTGCGCTGCTATTTATAAAACTCGTGCAGCTCATCAGTCGCTTAATCGCATTTGCACCGCACTGGGGACAATTGGAGGGTTCGTCATTTTTCGATAATACCAACTGTTCAAAAGCATGGCGACACGCTTCACATTGATATTCGTATAACGGCATGGTGATAATCATCTCCTATTAATGGTTTAATGCTTAGAAGTTGTTTCAAAACCTCAGATCAGGTTCGATGGCAATGCATGCGAAAATCGAAAAAGCGGAGCATATTCAATGATATGTGAGCATTTTGAGCTTTTCGCATAACGCCGCCAGCGGGCCTTAGATGAGGTTTTGAAACCGCTTCTATACACTTTGTAGAGCCGGGTTTAAAATAGTGGTTACAAATTTTATTTTGGTTTTTAAAGCGGGTCCGACCGAAGAATTCTGGGGTTGAATCAGATTCGTCCTTCCTCAACCGCATGACAGGCCACATCCGCACCGGAAGATAGGCGAATCAACTTTGGAACTTCCTGACGGCAGCGATCATCGGTATATCGACATCGTCCATGAAAAACGCATCCGCTCGGAAGATGAATCGGGGTGGGGACTTCGCCGCTTAAGCGAATATGCTTTTGCTTTTTCCGGCCCAGTTTGGGAATCGCGGATAACAACGCCTGGGTATAAGGATGGTGGGGGGCGGCGTATAATTCAGCCGTGGGCGCCAGCTCGCACAATGTGCCTAAGTACATCACGGCCACACGGGTGCTGATGTGGGCCACCACGGACAAGTCATGCGTAATGAACAGGTAAGTAAGGCCCCGTTTTTCCTGGGCATCCATTAACAGGTTTAGAATCTGGGCTTGAATGGAAACATCCAGGGCCGATACCGGTTCATCGGCCACGATGAACTCCGGATCGACCATCAGCGCCCGGGCGATACTGATCCGTTGCCGCTGGCCGCCGGAGAATTCATGAGGATATCGATCGGCCCATTGGGGATCCACGCCCACTTGATCCATAACGATGGCCACTTTTTCTTTAACCATGCTCGCCGACATGCCCCGGTGATGAAATACCAGGGGTTCCTCCAGGGTTTGCCGGACGGTTTTGCGTGGATTCAGGGAGGCATACGGATCTTGAAAAATCATCTGCATTCTGGCGCGAAAGGGGAGCATCTGATGGGCCGAGAGATGATCGATCCGTTCCGCCTGATAGTAAACATGACCGCTATTGGGAGGATATAGCCCCATAATCGTACGCGCCAGGGTCGATTTACCGCAGCCACTTTCGCCCACCACACTCAAGGTTTCACCTGAATGAATGGTAAAGCTGACTTGGTTGACCGCTTTGACCGTGGTGCGCTTTCTTATCAGACGTCCTTTTTCAAAAGAAAGTTGATCAAGCATCCCCCCGGAAATATCGAAATGCTTCACCAGGTTCTCGACGGATAATAGGCCACGGTCGATGTTCATGCCATTAACTCCCCGGAATGGGGTTTGGGTTCCCGGTGAAGGGCCAGTGAGCCGATGTCTGATTCAGGCAACCGGCCACTGATCATATGACAGGCCGCCTCACTTTGTTTATTGGTAACTGAAATCAATTCCGGTGTTTCGGTTGTGCAAACCTTCCCCGCGTACGCGCATCGGGGGTGAAACGAACATCCCGCCGGGATATCGGTCAAGGTGGGCATCATGCCGGGAATCTGATACAAGGGATCTCCCGGAGGAATATTGCCGGGAATGGCCTTGACCAGTCCCCGGGTGTAAGGGTGGGAAGGTTGATTGATTACGGACCGGGTCGGCCCGCTTTCAACGATCTTTCCAGCATACATGACGGCCATTTTCTCCGTGACTTCGGAAACAACACCCAGGTCATGGGTAATCAGGAGCAACCCCATCCGCGATGAGTCACACAGTGTGATCAAAAGATCCATAATCTCCGCCTGAATGGTTACATCCAGGGCGGTCGTGGGCTCATCGGCAATAATCAGGGCCGGATCGGTTAAAAGCGCAATGGCGATCACGATTCGTTGACGCATGCCTCCGGAAAATTCATGGGGATATTGTTTTAACCGTTTTTCCGGTGAAGGGATTTGAACCTGGCGAAGCTTATCGATGGCCGTCGCCTCGGCTTTACTCGTTGAATCGTTCCCATGGGCTTTGAGGGTCTCCACCATTTGCGTACCGATGGTCAAGACTGGGTTCAGGGTCATCATGGGATCCTGGAAAATCATCGTAATATGGTTACCGCGGATGTGTCGCATCTCCTCGTCCGAGAGACCGATAAGCTTCCGTCCCTCGAAAAAAATACTGCCCGAATCGATATAGCCCGGTTTGCTGATCAGATTGATGAGAGAGAAGCCGGTGACGGATTTTCCGGCCCCGGATTCGCCCACCAGGCCCATGCGTTCGCTCTTTTTGAGAGAGAACGAGACATTGTTCACGGCGGTCAGGCTGGCGCGTCTGAGTGCGAATTTAACGGTAAGGTTTTTTACATCCAGCAGCCGGTCCATACCTACCCCTTATACAGCTTGGGATTGAGAAAATCCCTGAGCCAATCGCCCAGAAGGTTGATCGACAGAATCAGAATGACCAGAGCGATACCCGGAAAGAGTGTGATCCACCATGAACCGCTGAAAATATAATCGAACCCGACCTTGATCAGTGAACCCAGGGAGGGCCGGGTCACCGGCATGCCCAAGCCGATAAACGAGAGGGCCGCCTCGCTCATGATGGCGTTGGCCACCTGGACGGTGGAGATCACCAGCACCGGCGTGAGCGTGTTGGGCAGGATCTGGCGCCACATGATCCGCGTGGAAGGCAGGCCGATGATACGGGCGGCCTCCACATACTCCTTTTTCTTTTCACCGAGGACCGAGGCTCTCACGGTACGGGCATACTGCGGCCATTCGGCGAATCCGATGATAATGATCAACATGGGGATGGCAAAATCCTCGTATAAACCCATCCCGAAGGCAGCCTGGAAGAGGGCCCCAAAAAAGATGGCCACCATGTAGGTGGAAAAAGAGAGCTGGACATCGGCGATACGCATGAGAAACGCTTCAAACCGCCCGCCTTTGTACCCGGCAATAAGGCCGATGGTTATACCTAAAAGGGCCTGCAGGGCGACGGCACCAAGCCCGATGAGAATGGATACGCGCATCCCGTACAGCATGGTGGAAAGCATGTCGCGCCCCTGGGAGTCGGTTCCCAGGATAAATCGATCGTCACTGCCGGAAGTCCAGAAAGGGGGCAGTTCCGAGTCCATAATATCAATGGTGGTGGTGTCGTAGGGGTTGTGGGGGGCCACTACGGGTGCACCGAAACCGGCAATGAACAGGATTGCCAGAATCAGGAAACTGCCAACCGCTACCGGATCGCGTATAAAACTGTAGAAGAAGAAGGAGTCGAGGAATTTTTTCAGCAAAACACTATTTTCCTCCGGCTACACGTACCATGGGGTTGACCAGACCGTAGATCAAATCCACGACGGTATTGACCACGACAAAAATAAAGCCCACAAAAACCATATAAGCCACGGTCAGCGAAGTATCCGCCCGTTCGATGGATTCGATGAACATGGACCCCATGCCGTTCCACTGAAACACGGTTTCGGTGAGAATGGTAAAGGCGATTAAAATCCCCAATTGAACGCCACCCACGGTGATAACCGGCAAGAGGGTGTTCTTGAAGGCATGCAGCAGGAGAATGCGGGAGGGTCGGATGCCCTTGGCCCGGGCAAATTTCACGTATTCGGTTTCCAGGGCTTCTTTCATCTCGGCCCGGATCAGGCGGATAAACAGCGGCAGCATAATGAAGGTAAGGGCCACCGAGGGCATGACCAGGTGAGCCAGACCGTCTTTGGTAAAAAATCCCGATTGCCAGCCGGGGAATATTTCCACCAGTTCGCCTCGACCAAAAGAGGGTAGCCAGCCCAAGGTCACGGAAAAAATGTAAATGAGTAATATGGCGGTTAAAAAGACAGGGATGGAAACCCCCACGATGGACACCCCCATGAAAAAGCGGGCCGGCCAGGCGTTGGGACGAACCGCGGCATAAATGCCGATCGGTACTGAAAATAGTATGACGAGGATGGCGGTGGCAAAGACCAGCTCCAGAGTCGCTGGTGCCCTGGATAGAATGACGTCAAAGGTCGGACGTTTAAAATAAAAGGAGTTGCCCAGGTCCCCATGGACCGCTTTACCTAAAAATCGAACCCACTGGATCAGGAAAGGGTCATTTAAACCCAGCTCATCGCGGAGCCGCTCGCGTTCTTCCGCCGACACCGATATACCCGTAATCTCCCGGACGGGATCACCCACGGATTGCTTGATGGCAAACCCGAGGAGGCTGATGACCAGCATCACGATGACGGCTTGAAGAACTCGGCGAATGGTGAATGCGAACATAGCAGGTTTATGGATGCGGTTTAGCCATGAGACCTCTGATAAACAAATTCTTGAAATTTTTCATACAAATTCCCCCCTTGAGGGGGGGCAGGGGGGTGTAGGTCATTGAAATAACATCCCCCTAAGTCCCCCTTCAAAGGGGGATTTAGTCGTGTTTCATCCTAACTTAAATTCGACTAAACAGAAATGTTCTTAAAAGATCTCGTCACTTCGGGTAATATTTAAGTGTAGCCGAAAATGCCGGGGAGAAGCAAAAATCGTCTCCCCGGGTTCGGACCAATCGGAATAGACACTTTGCTTAGGGTTCGCGCTAAAATTAATTCACAATTTTAGTCGTTGAGGCGCCCGTCTGGCCAGACGCGAAAGTGCAGGAATATACGTATATTCCGAACTTTCGCAACACAGCCAGACGAGATGGACCGGCGGATAAAATGTGAAGTTATTTTTGCGCGAGCCCTTAGTTGCGGCTACTCCATATTCAGATCGCCGAAATAGGGGAAATTCATCACGTTAATGATGTCATCCGCATTTTTCAGCTTAGCACTGCCGGCCCAGGAGAGCATCTGCCAGTGGAAGGGGATGAAGGCGGCCTCATCGTAAAGGATCTTTTCCACTTCCTGCATCATGGCCATGCGTTTTTTTACATCGGTTTCGGTCTGGGAAGCGAGAGTCATCTCGTCGACCTTCTTGTTGCAGTAGTTGCCGCTGTTGTACTGCCCGTAGCCGGTTTCCTTGTTGGGGCACATGTAGAGAAATTCAACAAAATTGGCTGAATCCTCGGTATCGGAGTGCCATCCGATCATCTGGATGTCGGCCACCTGGGCGTCGAATTGGTCCCAGTATTGGGCCTTGGGCATGGTTTTCAATTCAACTTTGATCCCGATCTTGGAAAGCATGGCGGCAGTGGCCTCGGCGATCTTTTCGTCGTTAACGTAGCGGTTATTGGGGGCGACCATAGTCACGGTAAAGCCCTTTTCGTAACCGGCTTCCTTCATGAGTTGCTTGGCTTTTTCCAGATCAAAACGCGGCTGAAGGGCCGGATTGTGACCCTGGTAGCCCTTGTACGAGTTTTGGGCCGCGACACCGCCGCGCCCCTTCATGATTTTTTCGACGATACCGGCATTGTTGACGGCATAGGCCATGGCCTGACGTACCTTGACGTTTTTAAATTCTTCACGACGATTCTGGTTCATCTGAAAAGTGATGATTCTCGCGCCCGTCATCGTGATGAGTTTGACACCGTCGGCTTTGTCGATGCGATCAAAGTCCTGGGGCGGAACAGGCATAATAAAGTCAACGTCACCGGCCAAAAGCGCCGCCACGCGGGTGGCGTCCTCATTGATGGGGGTCATAATGATCTCATCCACATTACCGGTGCCTTTATCCCAATAGTCGGCAAAGGCTTTAAGGACCCACTTTTGGCCCTGGTCACGCTCGGCCACGACATACTTACCGGTACCCGACTCGTTTTCGTTGGCAAAGGCCCATTCCGTCTTGACGATGGCGTCCTTGGGATGACCTTTATCGTCCGTGCCCGTGTAAAATTTCGAGTCCATGGAAAAAATATAGGTGCACATATTAAGCAAAAGACCGTAAGGCTTCTTGGTCTTGATGTCGATGGTGTAATCATCAACCACGACCGGATCGGCAAAGGGTTCGAACAGGCCTTTAAAATCACCGCTCTTTTTCAAGCGGGCCATGGTCCAGACCACGTCCTTGGCAGTAAATTCGTTGCCGCTGTGAAATTTGACCCCTTTACGCAAATAAAAACGCATGGTCAAATCGTCCTTACGCTCCCATTTCTCGGCCAGACGTGGCTCGAACTGCATATCCTTAGTCCATCGAACCAGCGGATCAAAAACCATATGAGAATATTGAAGCATCCCACCGGACAGTTGTACCTGGGGGTCCAGCGATACGGGATCGGCGTCCATGGCGAGACGCAGTGTTTTTGCGCCGGCACCAAAAGGTAGCAGCAACGTAATGGCAAAAAAGACAATCACAAATTTTTTCATTTCATACCTCCTCTTTTTTAGGTTTTGACAAAAGCCTGATTACAATCCAATATTGTTTAACCCGATATTACTTAACAACAGGTTGATAATAGGCCCATGATCTCTTTGGGTCAATAGTAAACGTGATCATCCGTTCTATATGTCGCGATCACCCATTCTATGTGTTTAAGTCCTCAGGGTGTAAATCACGATTGTTAGTATCGATCTAAACCCTCCACCTCTGGTGGAGGATCCGGATAGGTTCTATCGATCCGGTGAGAAAAAATAGCGGTTTAACTAAACCTTGAGCCAGAATGAAGCCGCTTGGCATGATTAAGCTTTTATGTTCATTTTCTTTTGCGAAAAAGAAAACGAACCAAAAGAAATCGCCCATGTGACGCGGCCCTTGGGGCTGCCCTGTGCTTCTCGAATCGGGCGGTCGCTGTGGAACTCGCTAGCGCTCAAACAGCCACAGCTCCTTCTCGCCCGCTTCTGCGATGCTCGGCGCGTCACAAAGGGAAAGGTCAAAGCCACTGCGGTTGTCAGCCCCCTTTGAGGGGGCTTCCTGAGGCCTCCCGCTATGCGGGAGGAGAATCACTCTTTTCGATGCTGCCCCTTACATACATTTAAGGCCGTGGCTATTGTAACTATCGGTTTTATAAGTATTAATTATGAACCGCAGAATATCGAACAAGGAATATCGAATGTCGAAGTGACCCCTTTGTCATTTTGCGGTTCTTGTCCATAGATCGCGTCTTCAGCGTGATTCGATATTCAATGTTTTAGGGCGATTACAAGAACTCCCGGTTGAGTCAGGTCTAATCATCCAGTCCCGAAAGTTCCCGGATACTGCGGGCCAGGGCCGATACGTCTTCATCGCCGAAGCCCCGACCGATCAGGCCGGATTCGATCTGTTCCACTTGGGCTGATACGGGCAGGGTAACCCCCAGCTCGCGGGCGGCTTCCAGAGCAATTTTCAGGTCCTTGGCGTGGAGGCGCACCCGAAAGCCGAGAGGGTAATCATTTTTAACCATGAACGAAGCGCGGTTATCCAGCACCCAGGACCCGGCCGCACCGCCGGCGATGGCGGCCACGACTTTTTCCATATCCAATCCCGCTTTTATCCCCAGCGTCATTCCCTCGGCGACACCGAGATAGGTGGCGGCGATCACCACCTGGTTGATAGCCTTGGTAATCTGACCAGACCCGATGGGCCCCACGTGGGTGATGGTCTTTCCCATGGCCTCAAGCACCGGCCGGACCTTCTTAACATCATCCGGGTCTCCCCCGATCATGATGGCCAGGATGCCCTTTTGGGCTCCTTCGGAACCACCCGAGATCGGGGCATCGATCATTCGAATCCCTTTTTTAGCCAGTATATCAGCCATTTCCCGGGTCGCCGCTGGGCTGATGGTGGACATGTCCACCACAACGGTTCCCTCTTTCGCCCCTTCAATCACCCCATTGTCACCCAGAAGGATCGCCCTGACATCCGGCGTATCACTCACACAGGTAATCACGACATCGGCCCCGTCAGCCGCCTCGGCCGGAGAGGCTGCGCGAGCCGCCCCTGCTTCGACCACCGGTTTTTCCTTATCACGATGCCGGTTGTGAACGACCACATCGTATCCGGCGTTAAGAATATTCAAGGCCATGGGGGCTCCCATGGTGCCCATTCCGATAAAAGCGATTTTCATGATGGATTTCCTTCCGGTTAAAAATATAGTGTTTGACCATGATTCAATTGAACCAGTCGATCACTCAGGCCTGCCTTTTCCATCTCTTTTTTAATAGCAATCGGCGGCAGATATACCGGTTCGTCTCCCAGCCGAAACGTCCCCCAGTGGATAACCACCAGTTGCCTGGCCCCCAGGGCCTTGAACGCCTGGACGGTCTCCCGGGGATTGATGTGGCTCAAGGCCATGAACCAGCGTGGTTCATAGGCGCCGAGATTAAAAATGGCCAGATCGATGGGAAAGTCCCGGCCCAGTTCGGCGTATCTTTCATGATAGGCGGTATCACCGGAAATGAAAATATTTACACCCCCGGATGTTTTAATCAAATACGCTCCCCACAATGATCGATTGGGACCGATCAATGGATTTCGCATGGTCCAGTGCTTGCAGGGAAGCAGAATGACTTCACGCCCACCTTCCCGGTACGATTCGAACCAATCGAGCCGATGTTGATCCGACATCCCCAGGTTTTTAAAGATGCCGGTATATCCAAGGGGGGTAATCACATGGGTGTTTGGATCCAGACTCCCAAGGGATGGTTTGTCCAGATGATCGTAATGACCGTGGGTAATCAGCACATGGTTCGGTGACGGCATCGTTTTGATATCGAAGTTTAAGGGTGAATAATCCTTGATTAAAGGAAACAGACCGTCAAACACCGGATCCACCAGAAGATACGTATTGTTGTCTTTAATCATCACGCTGGCATGATTAATAAAGGTTATACAGACACCGGCGTGTCGTGTAACCGGTGACCAGTCAATCTTCACCGGTATTACCCGTTCGTTCCGATAGAGCACCTTATGATTATTTTTCGAAAATAATTTCCATTTTAATATCCGCCAGGGGTTACCATGGTCCGAACCCGGAAACGGGCTCTGAAATCGATTGGC
>Ga0255365_10363_pt1 | contig 11648 bp, 12 predicted proteins | sample ANMaggSeSYBR01J3_FD_182089 | JGI IMG/M metagenome (GOLD analysis project Ga0255365, IMG submission 182089) | Sediment cell enrichment communities from methane seep in Santa Monica Basin, California, United Staets - ANME aggregate JGI... | ecosystem: Environmental > Aquatic > Marine > Cold seeps >... | reverse complement strand
CCTGCCGTTTCTCCCTCTCAAGCTCAAGTAAATTCGATTTAATCTTAGCTTTCGCCTCGTCAACATCCCTGGTCAAATCAAACGGATAATGATCTTTAAGATTCTCCAATTGCATCAACTCAGTGTGCTGCCAGCATATCTCACCATTAATCTTCTTATACTGATGAGCATTAAAATCTTCACGCAACTTAATTTCTTCCAATAATGCATTAACTGATGCTTTCAGAGTCTTCGCTTTATCAGAAAACATCGTTTCTAAGGTAGTTGCTTTGTGTTTGGATTTTGGATTTGAAATAATTATCTCTAAAGATTTTTTCAATTCTTTGTGGGCAAATACGGGGTAGATGTTTATCAGAATGAACAAGATGATAATAACTGAAATCTTGGTGAAAAATTTCATTTTTACCGCCAGTGCACTAATAGTTTATGATTTAAAGAAAGATAAGGCGCGGTCTTGATTGTGAAACTTTGGAAAAAAAGGATCTTTCTTGACATTGCTTTACCTCCTTTAAAAATAAAAAAGGCTGCTCCGCCAAAAGAAATGAAACAGCCTTTAACTTATAACTTATTTCCTTCGGCGGCCTGACTGCCTTAGCAATATATATGCTTTAGGCTCAATGGCTTTGCGTTACCAGGTTTCCCTGAGTTTGCCTTTTCGAGAAATTGATTTTTTTAGGTACTTTATCAGAGATGATGCACTTTGTCAACCTTGAACGAACCTTTTGAATGAACCTTTAATAAAATCCCTAAATGATAACCCAATCTTATAAATTTTCAACAATTAAGGTATGTCACTTAAAATTAATTCAGCCCATTCGGGCAGTGGGTTAATTGCATATTTTCTTCCACCCTGCTTCACTGTTGCAACTACCTGAAAAGGATTGTCCCGGGAGGAATTGTTCAAGAGTCTGGCTTCGTTGACCAAGGGCAATGTTTTAGCTATATTCTTGATTGTACGAGGAATTCGGCTGTGTATTTTGGCAACGGGTACATTGTGGCCTCCTTCTGTCACACGCTGATAAACCCGTGCCTCATTAAGTTCCAAAGTATCCAAATGGATATAGATAAGAATGATTTCATAGTTATTCGCCTTGGCTTTAGCAACAAAATCTATTTTTGACACATGAGAAAATACTGTTTCAAAACAAAATGTAATGCCTTGGTAAAGGAATTTCTCTCGTATTTTGTCAACTAAGCTTGCCGCTTTATAACTGACGCTTTCCGGGCTATTAGGGTTGATTATTTTGGCAATCATATCAGCATTGACAAGCCTGATACCTTTGGGAGCCAAAAGCTTTTCATAAAAGGTTGTTTTGCCAGCCCCATTACCGCCGGCTAATATCCATAACTGTTTTGAAACAGTCATTCTTTGACCTTAAATTCTCCATTGTGAAACTGGCCTGTCTGCCGCTTACCAGTGGCAGAATTCACCCTGTCAATAAGACCTGGGATTTTCTGACTCGCCTCAAAATACACTGTAGATGATGTCACGTTTTTCGCAAGTTCTCCACTTTTTCGATTTTCTTCAAGTGAGATAAAGACGACATCCGGGTTTACGGCTATCGATTCTATCGTTTCGACTTTAATTCTTTTAAAGCCCTGAATTACAGCATAAACATCAGCGAGGTCCACTGAGATTTCTACGGCTTTGCCTAATTCAGCCCAGAGCTCAATCTGTTTTGGAGCTGTTCTTTTCCTTATTGAACCTTCTCTCCTTGCGGCTTCCAGCAATGTTGAATCTAATCTTACGGGAGTTGTTGTAGAGCTATTCATAGCTTAACCTCCTAATAATACGCATTGTGCTACATTTGTTGTATGACGCTACTTTTCTGTCAATAGCAAATGTATAAAAATGTTCTATCTTGCTGAAATAAAAATCTATTTAAATCTAACCGGGGCAGATAGAGTACAGCCTTCACTAAAAGATTCATCTTGTTACATAATGTAGCGCAACGCTACACCTTTGTCAAGTAAAGTTTCACCAATTGGTTCTTCTCCAATTTAGTTGGAGAAGAGGGTCCAAGGATTCGAGGGGTCAAGGATTCAAGGGTTTGTTTTCTAAAGACTTTATAAGCACTTTCAACCTTCTTTCGATTTCCGCTATGTCTTTATATAATCGATTGTTGTCCTTCTTCATTTGGAAGTTTTGCTGTTATTCTATATATCTCTAAGCAGAGTTCGTATGACTTTTGCCAGGCTTTCAATTCTTTGCAGTTCTTTGGCATTTTTATCCGCCTGTTTTATGGTGGATCACTCGAACCCTTGAATCCTTGACCCCTTGTACCCTTTGGAATAACGTCTGTTCAATTGGAGATAACCTATTTGTTTTGCCTTAATTAACTACAACTAATCGGGAGATGATTCTACCAATTAAACCTTTCCTTATGTTTCTCAAACAAAACATCTTCATTATTGCATCATATGATTTTGCTGGGAATTAAATGAGACAAGATTTGGCTTTACTTAATTAATTTTAACACTGGCATCACCAGCCGCGAAATTGAGAATTCCAATTCAAGATATATATGCAATTTGCACTGTAGGTCAGCCTTTCGAGGGGGTTAGCGGTGAATGTAGATGAAAAAATCTATTTATTGTTGAGAATTTGGTAACGATTTAAATGAAATAGCTGACTATCCATAGTAACAGTCCTGCTATGATCCAATTTAATCCGGATTTTAATCTGGATTCCGTGTAACTTTTGTCCTGAATTGCTCTCTGATTTGATGATTGACTGCTTACAGACCTACTTAACTGATAAGAAACATCACCCCTCCCATAAAAATCACCAAGAACTCCAAAAGAAAACAACACTATTGGAACAGCCCCAACACAAAATAGAATATCCTGCAGAGTTGTTTGAGATTCTTTCATGAAATACCAAATTATTAAACCCACTATCAATAGTGCGAGACATGAGATAATTACAGCACCTATATATTTGATTAACTTCTTAATCATAATAATCCATATTTTTGCTTCATAACCAAACTCACCTGCGCGTGGGAGGAACTACGAGCCACTGCGGCATCTCCGACACAGTGCGCCGCCCCTTCGCGCCTGGTGAAGTGACAGGTTAGAGCGGCTATCCACTGGTGTAGCGTGTTAGCCGCTCAGCAAGTGTTCCAGTATGCAGCTCAAAAAGATGATTATCGTAATCATAAAAGTAAATTGAGCGAGATTCACCCTCGGCCCGTTTACGCCCCGCTTTAATTTCAACTCCAAGTTGTTTCACTTTCAATACATATTTATCAAATTCCGTGTCAGGTACTTTAAATGCTATATGGTTATAGGAACGCTCTGATAATGGTTCGCCTTCCATTGCTACTATCCAAGTGCCTCCTATGATAAAGAATTTTTCATACGAAGTTGAGAAATTAATTTTCGAACTATCATAGACTTCTTTGGCATTGAAAATTGCGTGAAAGAATTCGGCAGTTCGCCTTACATCTTTTACAATGATCGTAATGTGGCTAATTGATTCTATCATACGACATCGAGAGCTCTAACATTAAATATTTGATTCGCTGGAAAAGAACTTCAGCTAAGATATTTTATTTTTACGTGATTCCCATAGGTTTTCCAGGAGGGCAAAAAAGAAAGTTAGTAGCAAAACCAGGAAAGCGGAATAAATAATTTTTACAATCACCATAACATCCACCTTATTTAGTGATTTAAGCTATTTTTTGCAGGTAAACTCAGAAAATTAACGGTCTATTTCACCAGCGCGGCGAGCCCCGGCAGGGTGAAAATGTTGGTTAGGGCCTGTTCTTATTTTTAATCTGTGGAGAACTGGTCTGAAATTTCGATTTTTTTAGAAAGATAATTCAATAACCCATAATCTTTTCTACGGATTATATAACCAAACATGTCAAATATCTTTGCTGCTTTTTTCCTTTCTTCTTCTGAGATTTCATTGTTTTCGGAATTTTTTTTGTATGGCTCCATTGCAGATTGAAGTTCCATATGGCGAGAATTTGAGGCCATCAAATATGCCTCAAAAATCATGCCTTCATCTGAGTACAGGAATGCTTTCCCGGTCGGTGTTTGATCTACGTAGTCTATAAGTGATGACGCCTCAATTTCGCCAGCCACAAATTTCCTATAAAGGTCTGGAGATACTGCTTTAATACAAATTAGTCCAGCCAACAATGTAGGACATAGTTTATGATTTGGTGGAGTTGTTCTTAGAACTATACAAAATTGAGAAAAGCATTGTTCTTGAGATCTTAGACTTAGATTGAATATATCAGCAAGCTCAGAGAAAGTTTCGACAAAATGTTCAAGCTAGTACTGTGCATCATGAGTTGTTCGTTTTTCCATAACATCTTCGATTCCAAACCTGTCGACTAAGGTTGAACAGTAAACCTTCTTTTTTGGTTGAGGAAGGCGGTAATCTAAATCAATGAATCTCCGAAGATATCCATCGATGTTCATTCCTTGCCCATATAAAGACTTAATAGAGTTTCCAACTTGATCTTTATCTATAGCAAGAATAAAAACAAGCCCTTCGATATTAAATAAATGCTTAATTTTTTCTAATAATTCGAGTGCGTAATTTGGCCTACAGCGATCTAACTCATCAATAAAAAAAATAATTGGGAAATTGTTGTTATTCTCGGAACTGATAACATCCTTCACCAAATCACTTAACCGTGATTTAAATATTGAGATGCTTGATTTTGAATTTTCATAATTTTCGATGCTATCTTTTGCGTAAATTTCTGTGAGTTTGGAAAATTCTTCTTCATATGCTTTTTCTATATCCAAAAGGCCTGACGTGGCAATTCTTACCGCAACTGGTAATCCTTTCTTAATTAATGATGACCCTATTTTTTTAATTTTTTTAATGTGTTTTTTTGATTTCGATTTTATTCCTTCATTGATACATAGTGTTGATAGTTGAGATTCAATTTCACCGATTAGAGACACTAATGGATCTTCACTAAAATCATTTTCCCAGGCATTAAAATAGAGAAAAGGACGATTTTGATTTTTAAGTTGCTGCATCCACATAAGTAAGAATGTCGTTTTGCCAGTACCCCATTCGGAATTAATCGCCATTACAAAAGGGCCAGTTAATGTTGAAATTAACTGCATCAAAACGCTTACATTTTCTTTCCTTTCTAATGAATCATTAAGAAACGGATTAGATTCAGGAATTTCTATCTCTGATAATTTAATTTTCATTTTTACAATAAGCCCTTACATTAGATATTGATTCGCTACGTAAGAATTTCAGCTAAGGTATTTTGTTTTTCGTGATTCCCATAGGCTTCCCAGGAGGACGAAAAAAAGACTTAGTATCCAAACCAGGAAAGCGGAATAAATAATTTTTACAATCACCATAAAATGCACCCTATTTAGTGATTTAGGCTGTTTTTTTGCAGGTAAACTCAGAAAATTAATAACGACCGAGCTCACGGGATTTTGCGGAGCATAGCGTAGCAAAATTCCGGTGCAGCGTATTGTTAAGCGTTTTAAAAGTCTTCATCAATTTCTATATCTGAACTTTGAGCAGTATCAAATAACATTCTAACTATCGTGTAATCCTCGTAAAGTTCGTTGGTAGTAAAATAGTACTCCTTGTTTTCTTTTTTGTTAAAATATTTAATATTGAAGCGACCAACCTCTTCAACAGTATCGAATTTATATGCCAATGTAATTTTATTTTTTTTCGTCTCTAATGAGACTTCTGTAGCTTCATCGTCATAATCCCACTTATACTCGTCGGCTTCAGTTTTTTCCCGTAGGGATACAACTAATTCTTTAATTCTTAGTGGTAACATCTTGTGCTCCTTTGGCAGGATTTAATGATTCAATATTCTGCTTAATTACTAAAAGCCCCTTTAAGAGCGAGGTTTTCTGGGCTTTGCTAAGAGGTGCAGTATCGTGTGTTTTTGTTGCTTTTAAGAGCATAAGTTCAACCACCCCTAATTTATTTAACTCTCCACCTTCATCATCTATAACAGTGAAGCCCGGGACAACTTTGACGCATAGTTTTCTAAAGTGCTGGAAGTTTGTAATGGCGGAATCGTATTTTTCTACAAAAACACTCTGATTAACTGCATCTATTGAGGATATGCAGTCGCTAAAACTAGATGCATTTTCAATTGTTTTTACTTCTTTTAAAACTTTTAGTGACTGCTCTTGAATGCTCTTTGTAGTTTGAATTGCATGTATTACCTCACCAGCAGCAATTAAAAATGCAACGATTGTTGCTACCGTTCCTGTGTACGTGAACAGGTTAAAGGCATCTTTATCGTTAATGAAGTAATCGCTGTAATAGTAAGCGATTCCAAGTATCAACAACGACAGTACTGAATACAATATTCTAATGACATTCTCCTTTATATTTTTATTAAGATTTTTTATACCCCATCCGCTTGCGGTGGGGCAAACATGCGGAAGGGGGGTGTGGTGGGAAACTACGTTTCCCACCATCATCTAAATTGATTTTTATTCCACAAATTTGATACCCCGTCCGCTTGCGGCGGGGAGCTTCATTTGCTGAAAAAGAATTTCAGTTAAGGTATTTTATTTTTTCGTGATTCCAAGAGGCTTTCCAGGAGGACGAAAAACAAAACTTAGTAGCCAAACCAGGAAAGCTGAATAAATAATATTTACAATCACCATAACATGCACCCTATTTATTGATTTTATTTTACAGGACACATGGCAGTTGAGGCCGACCAGCCGACGAAATAATTAATTTCACCTGTTATTTTGTTGATTTATCGGTTGTAAGTTGAAAAAGAGGATCATTTTGCCCTTCTAACTTAACGATAATTTCATCTTTATTTTGTATTGAAAAATAATTTCCTTTGTTTAATTTCACTATGATTGCCCTATTGTTGTAAATGATAAAAACCGGGTAGAAAGTATTACAATAACTGAATACATTATACTCATGGAATATTCAAGAAATAAAGATAGGCGGGTGGTTTCAAATCCATATCTATCTGAATTTACGCCTATTTTATACTTGTCCTGATTCATTACATATAAACAGACACAGAAAACAGAGTTTAGAATAACTGCTTAGAATTCATTGACAACTTTCAACCGATTCTTTATGATATTGATTTAATTATTATTTCAGGAGGAAACAAATATGAACAAACTGGATCTCATCGCGGCCTTTAAAAATGAAACCCAACTTACAAAATTAGAAGCAACAGCTGTAGTAGAGCTATTCTTCAATGAAATGATCGCCGCACTTACAAAGGGTGACAGGGTCGAAATCAGGGGATTGTGTTCCTTCTATGTAAAGGAATACAAAGCCTATACCGGGAGGAATCCGAAAACCGGGGAACCGACCAATGTGAAACCTAAGAAACTGCCGTTTTTTAAATGTGGTAAGGAATTAAAAGAGAGGGTGGATAGTTAGAATTGAAAAATGGATAAAAAACAATGGGTAGTTTATCTGATTCGATGCTCTGACGAATCCATATATTGCGGAATAACCAATAACCTGAAAAACCGGTTGATAGCACATAATTCGGGCAGAGGTGCAAAATATACAAGATCTCGGAGACCTGTTGAATTAGTTGGTGCCAGTTCTGTAATGACGAAAAGTGATGCGCTTAAACTGGAAAACAGGGTTAAGCATGTACCTGCCGGCAGCAAATATTATGAACTTATTACGAAACAGGTTGTTTGAATCAAAATTGGTAAAATTGTTTATTAAAGTGTGGCCATTAATTATTCTGTTATTCCAATCTTGCAAATCAAATCAATCCACCAGCGTAAACGGGATAATGCCCCAATCATTTATCAAAAGATATTCATCACTGCTTTCCGGATTACCACGTGGGTTTCTGAAAACAGGCCCACACCACTCAGCTTTTAAGGAAGACTTTTGCCACTGGAAGCAAAGCATATCGTTATCTATCCAGAACCTGCCGATGTCATTCGGACGGGTTGCTTTGCCGTCCTTTGCAATTTTCCACCAATATTCGATATCATGGTGCGGCTCTATTAGTTGCATCGTCCGACCAAAAACCAAGGCTCTGATCTTTTTACCACCCAATCTGTCTTCGTAAGATACTGTATAACATGCTTCTTCTGGCATACCCGCTTTGATAAGCCCTTGAGCTAAACGATCCGTCACTTCGGGGTTGTTATAGGGGTGAGAGTTCATAATCCGACGTAGAGAAATAGGAGGAAGCAAAACTTTTTTTAAAGATTCAAACAGCACCTTCACCTCTTTATCACGACCAATGTGTGAATAGGTGGCAATAAGAGATTCCAACAATGTTTTGTTGGGTCGGTCATGAGGATTGTGTTCTTGCGCTTTTTCTAAATAAATCGCCGCCTCTTCTAAATTACCTTGGGCAAAGTTAGACTCTCCTAAAACAATTAAATAGTCTACCGGATAATGAGGATCAAGACGCAACGCTCTTTTAGCAAAATCTATGGCTTTTTCCGATTTGCCGGCATAATTTAAAATTTTAGCCATTATGAAATAGCTGTAAGGGTCATTGGGATCAAGGGTAAGCGCTTTCTCGGCCGCATTTATGGCTTCAGGATATAGTCGTCTATATATCAGAGTTAAAGCTGTTGCTTGATAAGCAAGAGAGGATGGGTCTTTCGCCGCTATCTTTAAATACTTCCTTATATCAAGCCGAACTTGAGTCCAGTATGTACTCACACTCACAACCCACCGATGCCACCCAATATCCAGTGCTCTAAAGTAAAGCAAAGCCAGAGCTGCATAGGCACGGGAATAGATTGGATCTAAATCGATTGCTTCTTTAAAATAAGAACTTGCTTTGGAAAAATCTTCCGGCGTCATTTGTTTGTAATGTTCCCAGCCTCTTAGAAAAGCATCGTAAGCTTTTACGTTATTCGTTTCTTTGCGTGCAATTCGCGATTTCTCAACTGCCGTCAGCTTAACCTCTAAGGTGGAAATAATCTTCTGATTGATTTGATCCTGTAAAGCAAATATGTCAGCCATTTTTCCATCATAATGTTCCGCCCAAAGATGATGCCCGGTGGCAGCATCTATCAGTTGCACGTTGATACGAACTTGCTCTTTATCTTTACGAACGCTGCCTTCGACGACATATCGCACCCCAAGTTCATCAGCCACCTGCTGCACTTTCACTGATTTTCCCTTATAAGTAAATGTTGAGTTGCGGGCGATGACAAGTAATCCTTTTAGCTTGGATAGACCGGTAATCAGATCATCTGTCATTCCATCAGTGAAATACTCCTGATTAGGGTCACCGCTTAAATTGTCGAACGGCAAAACTGCAATAGATGGCATCTTAGACAGTTCAGACTCCGGGGTTAGCTCAGGGGACAGGCGTTCTGAAGAAGTAGACGGCCTAAAATAAAAATTCCAGACAGCCAAAGCAATACATACCACAAAAAGCATGACAATGCCGGGGATAACGACCCTCCGTCGTCTCAAAGTCCGGGCTTTTTCCTTGTCTAATTTTCTTGAAACAGTCACCCTCGGCTCCATCAAAACCCGGTATGTACCCACCGGCTTGGGGATATTTTTAACTGACTGTTCACCCAGATATTCATACCCCAAAGGTAGCTTGGTCTCGATTTGATCGAAAGCCGTCTTTGAAATGCATATGCCGCCAGGATCCGCCAGAGCTTCCAGCCGGGCCGCGATGTTGACCCCATCACCGTAGATACGGTCGTTTTCATCAATGACATCACCGAGGTTGATTCCGATTCGAAACTCCATTCTGCGGTTCTCCGGCAATTCTGCGTTGCGGGTCTGAATTTCTTTTTGAACGGCCACAGCACACTGCACAGCATCAACTACGCTGGAAAATTCCGCAAGTAGATTATCTCCGGGAGAATCCACAACCCGGCCCCTATGTTGTTTGATCAGTGATGTCATAACTTCACGGTAGGTGGTTATAGTCTTTACGGTGAAAGTTTCGTCTTCAGCCATTAGACGACTATAGCCTGCGACATCTGCGCTAAGAATGGCCGTAAGCTTACGTTTAAAACCTTCTTGAGCCATAATGCACCCCCTTTTTGTTTGTAGGTCTTAAACAACGCGAGGAACCGAAATTAGGATCTGCACAGAGGAATGAAAGATGAGAAGTGACACCTGCTTCGCTTTATGAAATCAAAACGTGCATCGGGTCAGGTAGAGCTGGAAATCAGACTTTCTTACATGGTTATATATAGAATTCTAATAGGTTGGTCAAGCCAAATTGGCATTAGGGAAATTTAACATAATTTGAGAAGTGGTCCCGCTGATGCTCTGACGAATCCCTATATTGCGGAATAACCAATAACCTGAAAAAACGGTTGATAGCACATAATTCAGGCAGAGGTGCAAAATATACAAGATCTCGGAGACCTGTTGAATTAGTTGGTGCCAGTTCTGCAATGACGAAAAGTGATGCGCTTAAATTGGAATACAGGGTTAAGCAAGTACCTGCCGGCAGCAAATATTATGAACTTATTACGAACCAGATTGATTTGAAATTTAATTGATGGGGAAAGTAAAAAAGGTAGAGTCATTACTATCCACGCCTTCCAATACTTGAATATCACAGTACTGTACCAACATTTTAAGGTATATTAAAAACTTACATATATAGCAGTAAACACAACTATAGTATTCATCATATAAGAAATTCAAAAAACAACAAAATTTGGAACAAAATGACAAAAAATGTCAATTGGGGCGATTAAATAAAAAACTAACCAGATTGATAAAATAGAGTTAACAATATAACATATTGAAATAAAATAATATTAATCTTAATATCTAAAAACCTGTGTTCTTTGGCATAAAATTTGCTGTACTCTTTAGTAAAAGGAAAAAAATTAATTATATAAGACACTAACGCAGAAGTTGAGGAAATATCCTGAAACATAAAAAGCTATTCCAAAATCAAGATGGTTTTACTTTAGTAGAGATTATCGTGGTCTTGATTATTTTGGGTATTTTGGCCTCGGTGGCTGTAGTCCGGTATAACAACTTGGAAGACACCTCCAAGCAGGTAGCCATCGATAGTGCAATATCAGATCTAAATGGTAGGGAGAGTTTAACTTGGGCAAATCAAAATATTTCTACCACTGGTTATAATGATGACCAAGAGGTCTTAGATGTCTTTGACTACAATCTCGGCAGTCATTATACGTGGACTGTCCCACCCGATAAGTTTGGCGGAACCCTCGAATTTAAAGGCTCATCCGTAGCTATAAATCGAACCCCGTCTACGGCTGCTCAACCAGCCTTTTGGGGCCGATGACCATAAATAGAAGATCACATTCTTTTAACCCATTTTTTATGTTCCTTCTTTAGCTGCCCCGGTGGATACTTTTTTGGGTGCTCATCATGGCGAATGTGAGGGCTCAAATCGCCCTGTTTTTTATTTGTATTCCATAGTGGACTAATGGTAAGATACAAAATTAGCAGATTTTCTAAAAGCTGAAATTCTTTCCCAGCGAATCAATATCTAATTTTAGAAGGAATACGATATGGCAAAAAGTGAATTACGTCTCATTAAAAATGCAATGGAGTATCTACGAAAAAGTGACGTAACTACTATTCCCAGAGCAACTAGGGGAATATATGTTCTATACAAACGCAAAGGTAAGGATAGCGCAGATTCACATCATTTTGATTTCGTTTATATAGGTATGGCAAATGCCGGTATCAG
>Ga0255365_10361_pt1 | contig 11685 bp, 7 predicted proteins | sample ANMaggSeSYBR01J3_FD_182089 | JGI IMG/M metagenome (GOLD analysis project Ga0255365, IMG submission 182089) | Sediment cell enrichment communities from methane seep in Santa Monica Basin, California, United Staets - ANME aggregate JGI... | ecosystem: Environmental > Aquatic > Marine > Cold seeps >... | reverse complement strand
TATGTGGTGAAGAATTGGAAATGTTGTCCTATAGGAGCAAAAACACTGCTTATGAGGTAAAAACAGGGGGTAGTGTTCCAAATGGAACAGTTAAATATATCAGGTCGTAGTTCAAATTTGGCTGTGAAATCAATTCAACCCAAAATACGAAACACTGCTTCGTATTTGAGTTACCATCATAGGAATTCCCCATGCAGAACAATTGTTTATACTCAAAATAAGAAAAAACAGGCATATGGCAAATAGGTAATGCTCCTGTTTTTATATAGGATTAGCCAGTTTAACCCAGTTTAAATCAAAATAGAAAATTGGTATATTTATACCACTTGGAAGTTTTGAGCTTTTATTATAACCAATTTTATAATTATCTATTAGTCATATAATGGCCAGCCAATTCAACCTTTTATCACCCGGTGATTAAAAGTCCAGGCCTGGAATATCACCAAAAATTCTCCCATCTCAAATTTCTCAAAAATTCCCAGACGACCTTGAAAAGTGAAAATATATTCCTTATTATCAACTTTAGTAACTATTATTTTGTAATAAGGTTTAATTTCATGAAGGATAATAATGATGTATTTCCAATTCCGGTATGTTATATGCCAGACCACTCCCCTGCTCCCTACGTCCTAACACCTGAAGAAGCAATTAAGTTTCTAAGAATCGATACTAACGGTACTAAACACCCAGAAGCTACTCTCCAGCATTATATTAATGAGGGACTACTGGTTGCCATTACTATTGGAAAATGCAGAAAATACCCACTGCCAGAACTATTAAGATTTATAGAAAGACTGTCTCAACTAAAAGAATATATATCTTAAAAAGTCCTTGATCTATACTGACACCAGCGGTAGTGTCCCCATCCGTTTCAAATAATTGGAACAACAGGAGCATAAAACTATGAGACTAAGAAACGATGTATCTGTCAGTCATTATAAAGCCAGAAAGATATGGCTCGTCCGTTGGCATGGTAAATATGACCCTGCAACCAACAAACAAGCTCGGTTCGGCAAATCTTTCCGTAGAAAAAAAGATGCTGAGAAATTCTCCCAATCACTCAAAACAGATATCCATGATGGCATATCAGTAGAACCAAAAACAATCAGCCTCAAAAACCTCTGTGACAGATTCATAGAATCAAAGAAAGGCAATAATGCCCCTGCAACTGTAAAAGCCTATCAGGAAACTATCAAAAGATTAACATCTTCATTTGGTTCTTATAGAAATATCAAAACTATCTCACCACAGGAAACACAACCATTTATAAATAATTTAGAACTTCTGGAAAAAGATAAAGACCCTTCAGACTCTACAAGATTAAAACATTTAAGAAATTCCAAAATAGTTTTTAATCAGGCAGTAAAATGGAACTATATCAGAAATAATCCATTCAAAGATATATCTATTACAAATATCACAAAAGATGATTGGCACTTTATTACTCCTGCTGAATTTCAATCACTACTCACAGCAATTGATAATATAGAAATAAGAGAATACAAAAAGCAGGAAGACAAAGAAAGAATTATAAGGCTCAAAGCATTTTATTCAGTCATGTATGGTTGTGGTTTAAGATTCGGAGAAGCTATTAATCTTTTCTGGAATAAAAATATCGACTTCATAAATTCTAAAATACATATCAAAAACAGAATATCAAAAAATGGTTTTCCACCATTCAGCATTAAAAATCATCAGGACAGATCTGTCCCTGCTCCCAAATGGGTAATGGCTCTTTTGATAGAATTAAAAAAACAGTCCAGTAGTAAGAATCCCTATGTGTTTTTGGCTGGGGACAGGTTGAAAAAGATTAAGGACAAATGGGTCAGATGGAAAGATGAAGATAAAATTGATGATTGGAAAAATAGCGTGATGGTAAATAACACAAACAGGGATTTTGTTGTTAATTGTAAAAGGGCTGGGATAGTAAGTTCTGACAGGTTGTCAGTACATTGCCTTAGAAAAAGTTATGGCACTAATCTGGCTGATTTAGGGACTCCTGTTCATACTCTGAAATCTTTGATGGGGCACTCGAATATACAGACCACTATGAAATTTTATATAAAGAATAGTGATGAGAATAGTATGAAGGCTGTAAGGGGGCTGGAGAATTTGATGGGGGAGTAGGAAAAAATCAGGGCTAATCCCACATCATTGCCAACCTTTCCACCAAAAAACACATATGTTCTCCCTGTCATCCCCCGCTCCATTTCTCCCCAGTCAAAATTTTGATCAGCGACAATTATTCTTACCTTCCGGCGACAATTAAAATTTCCGGATAATTTTAAGTCAGAATAGACTATCTGAAACTCATTAAGTTAGGAGATTTCAGATGGTTACGGATCAACAGGTAAGGAGATTGTTTGGGGTGCGGAACAAATATGAATACCAATATCAGGCGGCAGATGCGGCTGGCATTAGCAGTAAAACCGCCCGTAAGTACCTAAAAAACGGCAAATTGCCCAGTCAATGTAGAGTCGAGCACACCTGGTCAACACGGCAGGATCCGTTTGCTGATGACTGGGCTTTTATCGAGCAGACCCTCATTGACACCAAAGCGACATTAGAAGCTAAGACCATCTTCGAATATCTCCAGCGGGCATATCCGGGCAAGTATCACAATGGCCAGCTCCGTACTCTGCAGCGTCGAATCAAAGCATGGAAGGCTCTGCATGGTCCAGCTAAAGAGGTTTTCTTTTCACAGTATTACTATCCCGGTCAATGGTCCTGTTCCGACTTTACCAGCATGAACAAGCTTAACATTACGATTGCCCAACAGCCGTTTGAGCATCTGTTTTATCATTTTGTGCTGTGTTATTCGAATTGGCAGGCTGGTCGGATATGTTTTTCTGAAAGTTTTGAAAGTCTGTCGCTCGGCGTTCAGGATGCTTTATGGAAATTAGGTGGTGTGCCGTTTTATCATAGAACTGACAATCTCACATCTGCTGTACACAAGGTTGGCCATCCTGATATTTTTACCGACAAGTACCGGGGCCTTGCCGGTCATTACGGTTTTGCATCATCAAAGACCAATCCTGCCAGTCCCCATGAAAACGGCGATGTTGAAAAGAGCAACGATCTTTTCAAGAAAGCTGTTGACCAGTCCTTAATCATTCGCGGCAGTCGTGATTTTGATACTATAGAGCAATACAAGCTGTTCCTGCAAAAGATTACAGACCGTATGAATCAGAATTGTCACAAGCGTTTTGCCGAAGAGATTGAGGCACTTAAAGACCTGCCTAATCTGCGATATGGTGATTACGAAACCAGGACCTGCAAAGTCGGTCGAGGCGGCACAATTCGATTGCTGCATAATACTTATTCGGTACACAGTCGGCTTGTCGGCGAAACGGTTAAGGTTCGCGTGTATGCTGACAAACTTGAGATATGGTACGCACAACGGCATATCGAGACACTTCCTCGCCTGCGTGGTGAGAATGGGCATTGCATTAACTACCGTCACAACATCGATATACTGGTTCGAAAGCCCGGAGCATTTGAAAACTATTGTTATAAAGAGGATATGTTCCCAACGAGTCTGTTCAGGATAGCTTACGATATGCTCCGAGATACTTGCAGTATCAGGCAGGCAAACAAGGAGTATCTGAAGATTTTAGAGTTAGCTGCAAAAGAAGATGAATCTCTTGTTAATGAATCTTTACGATTATTGATAAACCTTGAAGAAGAGATAAACTTCGAAAAAGTCAAACAGTTTATTGACTCCAAACAAAAGCCTCCTGAACCCACAGCAATCCATATTGAACCAGTGAACATCAATGATTATGACATGTTGTTAGAGATGCCGGAGTGTGTATGCGTATGAATAAACAATTGATCGAACTGCTCAAGGAACTGCATCTTCCTATGTTCAGGGAATATCATCAGGAATTCGCTCAGAGGGCTATTGCAGATGAACTTGGCTATGAGGAGTATCTTTATGAGTTGGCTCAGAGGGAATGCGAGGTTCGAAGGACAAACAAGATTGCAAGGCTGGTAAAAGCCTCGAAGCTGCCACTGGAAAAGACATTGCAGACGTTTGAAATTAAAAGGTTACCGCTTAAGATACGCAGGCAGATAAAGGTCCTTGTCGAAGGTGGTTTTGCTGACCGCCGTGAGAACATATTAGCCTTCGGAAAACCTGGAAGTGGCAAGACGCATCTGCTTTGTGGAATCTGTCATGAGTTGGCAAGACAGGGAAGAAAGGTTTACTTTGGTACATGCGACTTAATGGTACAGGAACTGTTAAGAGCCAAACAGGAACTGACGCTTGATAAGCTGCTCAAAAAGATTGGAAGGTATGATGTGCTGATGATTGACGACTTCGGCTATGTCAAGCAGAACCGCGATGAGATGGAGGTTCTGTTTACGCTGTTAGCCCATCGGTATGAACGAGGTAGTGTGCTCATCACGAGCAATCTGCCGTTTAGCAAATGGGAGATGATTTTTAAAGACCCTATGACGACCGCTGCTGCGATTGATCGTCTGGTTCATCATAGTGTGATACTGGAACTGAACGTGCCAAGCTATCGAGCCGAGCAAGCCATGAAGAGAAAAGATAAGGACAAATAGCCTCCGAAAATTTTGCCCCCATGGGGGCACCCCCAGGAAACACCAGTTCATGGGAGAACTGTTATAACTGAAGGGAAGAAATAATTGTCGCTGAAGGGAAATTATAGTTGACGCTGGACAATTTCTCAAAAATCTCAATTTTTTTCAATTTTTCCCAATTTCCAACTGGCATAGAACTGGGATATGACTGAGTAGTGAGTAATTGCGGACACATTTGGGACAACATTGGCTGTTTTTAAGGGCAAAATAGGGAGGTTTCGAAAAAGACAAAGCCTTGTAAGCATTTTACCTACAAGACTTTATAACAAATGGGCAGAAGTGGACTTGAACCACCGACACACGGATTTTCAGTCCGTTGCTCTACCAACTGAGCTACCTGCCCGTAACTCCCATAACCTTATAGAAAACAAAAGGTTATACGAATATACCGTCAAAAAACACTCGAAATCCAAATAATAATCTCACTCGTGCGGAGTATTTTAGAAAATCCTTGCTCAAATGTAAAACAAAAAATCCGAGCAAATTATTGTAATCCGAGTTTATATTCTGTTTATGCTTGACAGATATCAGCCGATGTTTTGCCGCGGACGAATAAGGAAATCAGCACCGCACCGCAGACAAGTGTTGTTACCATTGCAGACAGTACTGCGGCCCAGACTGCTCCTTTGAGTCCGTAATCACCCACATACCGCCAACAGACAATCACATTAACAGTCAGTCCCAGTCCCACCGCCACCATTCTGCTCTTGAACCGATGACAGGCTATTATCGCATCGCCCAAAATCATTCCTATTAGAAGCAGGCACCCTGCGCATATCATCATAAAAAACAATGGCGCGTACTCCGCGTATTCTTCTCCATTTAGAATTCTCAGGATCGCCCGTCCCTGCCAGCCGACCACAAACAATCCAGCCAGCATTACCAGTATTGACGCGCCAAGGACAATACCCAGCAGTTTCAGGAATTGACGTTTGTTTTTGCTGAAGTATTGAGCCAGTCTCGGCAGGATTGCCTGATTGACTCCGTTTTGCACTGTCGTCATTCCGCTGACATACATCATAAACACTCCATAATACGCCACTGCGGAATAGCCAAGTTCATGTTCGATAAAATACTGCGCCACCTGCTGATTCAATATAGCCAATGTTACAAAAACACCGAGAGGAAATCCCATACATATCAGTCGTTTCACAATCGTAAATTCCCACCGCAACTTCACTCCGACAAGACGCCCGGCATATACACGATCATAAAGCAGAATTACCAGTAGCGTGGCAGCCAGCCAGCCAGCTAACATCCAGTTGATATTGTCCGTCCAGAACGGCATAAAAACCACCCACAGTAACACCAGAACAGTCTTACTGATCTGTGAAACCGCCCACAGTCGCATCCGTTCGCATTTCTGAAAAACCCCTAAATAAACGTCCGCCCAACTCTCCGATCCCCGCACCGCACCGGCACTCAAAATAATAATACATCTCTCCCAGTTCCAATTAGTCCATTGAACGGTACACAAGGCCAGTAATACCACCATTAAAATAGTATTACTAACCAATCGGCTGGCAAGACAATGGCCGGGTTTGATATGATTGTGGGTGTCAGTAACAAAAACCGGACGCAACTCCATATTGATTAAATAAGACAGTGGCGTTACCACCGCCAACGCGTAAAGTACTCGGCCAACTTCAACACTGGCAAATTGCCGTGTCAGCAATACCACAATAACTATCCGCCCCCCCACGTATGCCAGATTGCCCAGCACCGCCCACGCCGTATTGACCGACAGTTTTACTTTTTTTACTGCCATGTTCGCCATGTTCTTATACTCATTCCAGGTAAAAAACGCCCCCACGCCGTCATTTCGACCGGAGGGACGTATTATCGATCACAGATGGGTGGCAGGTGTCTATCCGAAGGACAGGCGATGACCGATCCGGGTGGCATGCTTTACGCGCAGCTTATGCCAAACATAAGCATGGTTTCCTGTACTTAGCCCCACGTTTTACGTGGGGTTTTATAGGGTGGGGCTTTGACCCACACATTCTTCTTTTAAAGTGGGAGGCACACTCTGTGTGGCGATCTTATTTGATGTTTCCCGACAAGTCGGGATTCAATTCTTAAATCATTCAATCTTAAAATCTAAAATTCTTCTCTACACTCTACTCTCCACAGTTTCCATCTGTCCCTCGCCAATATAATCATAATAGCTCTGAGAGGCCTTCTCGAAATAGCCGCCCTTGCGAGACTTGACTGCGTTAAGCACAACTCCGAACCGGCGCATTTTGCAACTTTTAAGTTCCCGAATCATTCGCTGTGCCATTCCTCGCGTTGCATGTTCGGCATTGATTACCGCGATTATACCGTCCACCTGGCCGGCAATAATATTAGCGTCTGTCACCAGTAGCGAAGGAGGTCCGTCTAAAATAACAAAATCGTAATGCTGTTTCTGGCTCTCAAGAAAATCACACATACGCTTACCGTTGAGCAGATCAGCCGGATTCGGCGGCAGCGGGCCGCTATCGATCAAGTCAAGGCCTTCGATCCCACTCGGTCGTATCGCCTCCGGCACTGTCGCCTGCCCTACCAGAATATTACTCAGTCCACGCCCCGGCCCTTCCGCCGGAAACAGACGATTAAACGCAGGGCGACGGAAGTTCGCGTCCACCAACAGGACATGCCTGCCCTCTGCCGCCAGGGCTATCGACAAGTTCACAGCCGTCGTCGTTTTACCGTAACTGGCTGAACTGCTCGTGATTAGTATCGTTTTAAACTCAGATGGCGGAGCGATGAAAAACAAATTCGTCCGCAGCTTGCGATAGGACTCGCTTATCAGGGCATGGGGATGGGTCATCGCCACCTTTTCGATACTAATCTTAGCTGCTCCCTCCTCTTGTTCATACAGGGGTATCGCTCCCAGCAGCGGCACACGCAGATAATGCTGAACATCACGGGGCGTCTGCAATGAATCATTCATAAATTCCAGTAAAAAGGCCAGGCCGAGCGAAACAGCCAGTCCTAATATCAAACCTCCCACGATAAATGACAACGGCTTTGGAAAGCTCAACTCCAGCGGCTCCGATCCATACTGGGCAATCTCAACCGATACTCGATCAGGATCATTCATTTTTACGCTTATCGATTGTATCTCCTGTTCGATTACCGCCAGTTGGCGATTCAGATTATCGATCTCTTCCTGCGTTACCGCATAGCTCACCATCTTCTGGTCCAGGTCCCGTTGCCGGAGGGAAACTTCTTCATATTGGCTATTGATAACTTTCAATTGCTCCATCATGGAAATGATTTGCCTGCTTATCATTTCCGTCTCCTGGCCGCCGTACTGTTGCTGCAATATTTGTTCACGGTTGGACAATTGAGCCTGGCCGACATCAATTGTACTCTGAACATCCTGCACCTGGCGATGTTCCGGCCCCAAACGTTTTATCAGCATATCACGCTGCTGAATAAGATTGGCAACCTGGCTGCGATACCCGTTCACCATAGGGTCCTGCTCGATCGCCATGCGCACCGTGGACGAATAACCCTGCGACGCGTTAATCTGCTGCAACTGAGCCTCGTAAGTACGCAACTGTTGCATCTCAGATTCCAGTCGCAGCTTTTCTTCGTGCAACAGACTCAATTCCTGAAGAACTACCGTCCTGCCGCCCCCCGTCTGCCAGCCTGGCGTCTCGGCTCGTTGCGTCAAATCCACCAGCTTACTCTGGTTGGTTCTTATCTTTGCATCCACCTCGCGCCGCTGGGTAGTTAAAGCCTGCAAACTCCGTCGCAGAGAATCTGTCGCCGACTCTTCTCTCTGAAGCTGAAATTGCCTTAACGCCTCATCCAGTATATCTTTCGCTTCCTTCTGGCTGGCGGCGACCATTCGCACCATCACGAACTCCGTATCCCTCCTCGGAAACGCCGAAAAACTTTTTTGCATATCCTCAAGACGCATCTCAAGGTCACTCCTGCTTTCGTACCATTGCGTTTCTTTAACCTTGGTTCGCTCCAACACTCTGCTCAGAAAGGAATCGTTGTTTAAAAGCTCGGCGTTACTAGCCGTCGCCATCGCGATCACGTCCTTGCGTGGTGTAACACCGCCCATCCCGAATAACCCTTCCTGAAGCGGCATCTTGCAGCGAATAAAACCTACTGAAGTGTATTCCGGGCTATACACCAGAAATATACACCACAGCGCAGCACTCAAAATCGCGAACACGGCCGTAACAATTATTATCAGCCACATCCGCCGCCGGAGAATCCCCATCACGTCTTTGTACGTTATTCCTGTCCCCATAGCCGCCGATGACGCGGCCTGACGCCTTTGAGGAGCTTGTATCCCTGTTACTGGTAGTGAAATTTCCGTTGTCATTTTTATATCCTCGATATTACAGTGCTTGCGATCGAATCTTCACGTTAATTCGCTGGTGAACAATTACGACAAAATATTATTTCAACCGTTTCAACGGTTTTCCTCTTCTGCATTCTGCATTCTGAATTCTGGATTCTTCTTTTCTTTTCTCTTTCTCACAACTCACTTCTCATCTTCTCTTTGCTGCTCAATTTCCGTCAGTAGCAGACTAATTCGTTCCAGCCATACCGAATCCTGCTGATCGACACTATCTTGTAACTGCTTCTGAACCTTTTGTAGTCGCTCCAGTGCCTGCCCGTATTGTTTTTGTCCCTGCAATGCCTGGGCAAGGTGATATTCGTATTCTGGCGGCACATGGTTTTCGCTCCGCCGCATTTCCTGGATCGCGCGTAGTATAATCAGTTCTGCCTGGCCATAATCTTTCATTTTTATCAGTGCCATTACATACGTATCCATTACATTCGTATCGGTACGATTCAGATCGTATGCCTTTTTGGCCGTTGCTACTGCTTCTTCGTCGTGGCTGCCCGTTTCCAACAGCGCGTATGCGAGGTTATTCACAAGAGTTGCGTCATTCGGCCGTTTTTTCATTAGCAGCCGGCAGACATCAACCGCTTCTTGCCAGCGTTGTGCTCCAAGATATGTCGCTGCCAGTTGCCGATCTATATTTTCCGAGAGTTTCTCATTTGCTGACGATTTCGCCGCTTTCAATTCGGAAATCTCTTGATTGACTTGGCCTTTTCCGCGATATATCCCAGCCAGCACCAGACGCATAGCCGTCCAGTCTGGTTTCGCTTGCAGCTTGTTTTTGCACCACTCTGATATCTTATCCACATCTCCTATTCGCCGCGCCCTCATCACCACCTGGTCGCTCAACGCAGGCCTGTCCGACACCATATTCAGAATACTCTCAAACAGATTCAGTGCTTCTTGCGGCCGGTTCAATCGATAGGTGGCTTCTGCCTGATACAACAGCAGAGCGGCGTCTTCATGGCCTTTTTTCAGGTTCTGCGTCGCCAGTGTTGTTACTTGTTGATACTGCCCTGTTTTCAGCAATGCTCGCAGCAAACCATCCAGAGCCGCACGTTGTTCTTCGCCTGTTTCCCGGCTCACTTTCCAGGCGATTTGCATCAGTGCCAGTCCTTTTTCGTATTGACGCGTTGCCCGGTCTCTCTGTTTTTTGAGCAGGTATTTATCCCCCAGTTGCATACTTGCCTGTGCCGCCTCGACATGGAGTTTGGCGTCATTGGGATAGACCTTGATGATATTACTGTAGAGACGTTCCAACTCTGCCCAGCGACCCCGCTCCTTCAGCATCTTCACCAGCATATCCCTCGCTGCCGTATAACCCGGATTCTGTTCCACTGCTGCCTGCAGTTCGCTGATTGCGTCATTATGGAATCCCAGGCTCCAGTTCACCTGCGCCAGCAGCGTTCGACCCAGATTACTCCCTGGTGATTCGAGAGCGCGTAGTTTTACCAGCGAATCCATTGCTTCCTGGAATTGTTCGCTATAATAGAGCGCCTGGCTTTTGATCAGCAGTGCGAGACGATTTTGGTTATTCTTTGCCAGTGCCTGATCCGCGTACGCCACTGCTTCTGCGTACTTTGTTCGCCGTAGCGACACTTTCGCAGACAATAGCATCGTAGCCACCGCATCGGGATATTCCTGTTTCATCTGACTGTCTAACAGTACCTGAGACTGTTCTTCCTGCCCCATATCCAGTAGGGTTTCGATGTGTCGTGTCAACAGGTACTCGCTGTCTTCTTTTTCACGTAGTTGACAAAATATATCCAGCGCCTTACTATATTCCTTCATTTTGCTGAACAGTTCCGCCAGCATAATCTTACTTTGCTGTTTGTCCCTGAACTCTTCTAATGTTTTTTCCAGAACTTCTGTTGCTTGCCGGAGTTGTCCCTGGCGTGCATACAGATTGCCAAGTTTGACCATCGCCTGATATTTTACTTCACCGCTGTTTTGTTTTATCATATCCTGCAGCAGTTTTTCATCCTGTCTCTTTTTGCCGGTGTTCCGTAGGAAATCCCCATATTCCGCCACCAGTTCTACGGAATCGGGAGTTTTCTCGATAGCCTGTTTGAATACCTTTTCCGCCTCTGCCCACAACTGTTTCCGCTGTTGGTCATCAGTTGCCGCCCTTGCATACAGGTAATGTGCTTTCGCCAGCATAACGATATTCTTTACATTAACGGGATCACGGGATATCAAATATTTACACGTTTGAACAACCTCGTTATGTATCTTCGCCAGTGCTTCCGTGTATGCTCTTTTGACGCCTTCCGCAACGCCCGGCGAATTCACCTGATTCGCCAGCCGCACCATCCAAAAGGATTCGTATGTTACTAACAGCCGGTTCGCCGTCAGATTAGACGGCTCCAGGCTCAACACTCGTTTAATTGGCAAAAGAACAATTCAGTACGGCGACAGATATCAAAAAAGATGATCTGGATGCGCTGGGCAGTGAATTTCGAGCAGTAGTCGGACTTGAAGACTGGACTGGGGCGGAAGGCGTGTTGGCAAAGATCAATAAAGTTGATTCGGTCCAGGGATTGTATTATGAGTCCTATCTGAAACAGTCGCAAAAACAATGGAACGATGCAGCCAATCTGCTGGAAAACTATCTGGAAAAGCGACCTGTTTCAGTCGAAGGCCATCTGGGCCTGTCGCGAGTCTATGGTCAGTTAGGGCGAAGTAAGGAATCACTCGAACAGGTACGAACGGCTGTGTCG
>Ga0255365_10358_pt1 | contig 11696 bp, 11 predicted proteins | sample ANMaggSeSYBR01J3_FD_182089 | JGI IMG/M metagenome (GOLD analysis project Ga0255365, IMG submission 182089) | Sediment cell enrichment communities from methane seep in Santa Monica Basin, California, United Staets - ANME aggregate JGI... | ecosystem: Environmental > Aquatic > Marine > Cold seeps >... | reverse complement strand
ATAGATGTGACGGTCCTTTATTTAAGGGTAGAGACAAGTCTGTTCTGGTGGGAGGAGATGGTTATCTGCTGCAGGCATTGAGGTTTATACATAAAAATCCTGTTAAGGCAGGGATTGTAGAATCTCCCGCTAAATATACCTGGTCAAGTCATAAAGGATATCTTTCTGCTGCGGAAAAATGGAACTGGCTTTATAAAACAACACTTTTATCCATGCTGTCTCCGAAACGGAAAAACTGGTTAAAAACGTATAAAAATTTTATGCGGGATAAATCAGATGGTTTTTATTCAGAAATGATTGAAAGAAAAAGATGGCCGGTATGCTATGGTATTTCTGAATTTGTTGACTGGATTAAGGGATCTTATTATGCACGTAAAATTGATGACGATATACCGCAATCAAAAGAACTTGCACCAGATGAAACATTAATTATTAAATGTGTGTGTGAATATTATAAAGTAACCAAAGATACATTGATAAAATCAAAAAGAGGTGAATTTAACGAGCCAAGAAATATTGCAATATATCTGTTTAGAACTTTGAGACATGATAGTCTGAAAATTATCGGTGAATCATTTAATATCAGAAAATATTATACCGTCAGCAGCGTGATTTCACGATTGAAGCAGTTATTAAAAAAAGATAAAATAATTAAAAAAAGGATTGAATCTGTTAAGGATTTGATTAATAAGTAACAAGAACAGACTTGACCCTAAAAATAATAAAAATAATTTTGATGGATTTTTCAATTATTTCTGAAAGTACCGGAATCGATGACGTGTAAATCTGTGGATACGCCTTTACGATCTAAACGCCCCCATGTTTGATAGTAAAATGTCCAGTCATTTCCACCTCTTACGCGAATGCCAATCACACAAGTCCCGGCTATTAAATCTTTTTTTAAAATTCGGGTTTTATGACCTAACCAACCAAATTTTTTACCTTTTTTCTTTAAATCATCCGCACCTCCCAAATAGATATCTTTAGTGCATGCATACCTGGTTCGTCGATTTAGATGAAGTCGTTGATCTCTGGAACTGGTGGTATGCATGGCATTTAAACGATGTGTTGCTTCAGGATGTTGCCATGATGGAACCATCGTTTTCGATTCCTCGCCGGAATGTAAGTGAGTATTTACGTGGTAGGCAAAAAAATGTCCACCATCTCGTTTATCAATAAATACGGCGCAACCAGACAGGTTATCCGTGAAGAAATATCGGATGGCCGGATATCGGTCTATCGATAATCTAACAGAAGTAGAATTGTGGTCCTTATACGGAAGATATACAGCATTCCGTAAAGCGGATTTATCTATTATAATTTTTGTGGGCAGGTAAGATTGTGGCGTTTGTTGAAGTCTAAAACCTACAAGGCATTCTTTACATTTGTACTTATAGTGTTTAAAATCAAATGCATCATAATTACGAACTCGATTTACCCTATGATTAATTTCCGTTGGATTCATCCCAAGATTTTGGGAAACAGTAACCTGATATGGTGTATCGGCAAGAGTATCAGTATTTAAAACCGTCATTTTTTCCTCCTAATATTACCGTTGATTGGATAATTGATCAACAAACTCTTCTGCCTGTCAACTTATTTCCCTTTTTCTTCTTTTTCTAAGTTTTTATCAGTAAAATGAACGTATCCGGTTTCTGTTACGAACCTTGAGGTTTCATCTATTGTTAAACTACTTGAGATGTTATTTATTTCTTTAGTATCGTTAATACCTTTAGACCTCTTAATCTAAACCGTTTTTCCTCAATAATCACGGATAACGGATACTGATAAACGGATAAAAACTTGCTTTTGAGGCAAAGGAGTAACGGATAATAACTCCTGCGTTAAGCCTCCAGCTATGCCGGAGTGAATAGAAAAAGCTAAACGGTGGTATTTAAAAAAATGCTCCTTTCGAATAAAGGAAACAGCGCTGTTTCTGTGAGCAAAATACGAAAGGAGCAAAACAATGAGCAAAACAATGAGCAAAACAATGAGCAAAACAATGAGCAAAAGTTTAGCACGCACAGTTTGGGAATGCAAATACCATATAGTATTCAAAAAGTACAGGGGATGGGGGGACCAGACAAAGTTTATGAACAGATGGTACCACAGGTCGCGCTACTGCATCAGTGATGCTGGAGACTCGATAAATGCCTGCGTCGGTTTAATGCCGTGGAGCCCTCTTTGTTCAGGAATGTGATTTTTTTTGTACAATAATCATCTGAACCAGGTATTCCATAAAACTTCGATCATGAAGTCTCAATGTCCATGGAAACTCCTCTTCTGATATGAGCTCAAGTTTTTCGACAGCATTGGGATGGTCTCCTCCGGCAAGTAAAGAACGCAGGACGGCCTCGCTTGATCCTTTATGCCTCGACCTCTGCGAATGGCCTCCTAGCCATGATTCTACCTGGGTCGCGTTTGCTGCCCAGTCATAGGGGGTTGAAACAATAGCACGGCTGCCAGGCATCAAAATTCTGGCGAGTTCTTTCAAGTGATCATATGGTGACCACACGCAGTCCAGAGCATTCAGACTTACCCCTGCGGAAAATACTTCATCAGAAAAAGGCAGCGCAGTAGCGTCGCATACCCAGAAATCAACATTTTCAGCGTTTTCAAATACTGCCGGAAACTCCCTGCGTTCAAAAGCGATTCCTGACTTCCGCCTTGGATATGAAACATATTTGTTTTCAAGGATTGAAGATGCTGTCTTAAGCATACCGAAATTCATGTCCACACCAAGGACAATTTCATCCAATTCTTTGGCAAGTTCAAAGCTTGTTCGGCCAACAGAGCAGCCAATATCAATAACAGGGCCTTTGACGCTGTGTTCCATTGACAGCAAGCCCTGCCTGAGCAGTTTTACTATCGATCCCGGCAATGCATGTGATTTAGTTGTTTCTTCAGGGTCAAGATCGCCATAGTGATCAAATGCGTAAGTGCTGATATGCTGGCGATGGGAGTCAAATGCCGAGCCCGGACCAAAGCAGTCACCCAGGAGACTTTCCATTGTGTTTGTCAGATCATTACGGCAAAGGATCGGAATTAAATTCTGTGAGATATATGTCCTGAGGTTGCTTACAATAATCGGTATTCCATCAATAACAGGATATTCACTGAGACACTGAGTGTTTGTGCAGCCAAGAATCCCTTCAATTATCGAATTATTGCTTTCTTTGAGGACAGATCGGATTTCGAGGAATGATTCTTGTCCATTAGAACGGCATATCGGGCACAAGGGCTTAAGTTTTTCAAAATGGAGCTGCTTTATGAGTTTCACCCCCCAATCATTACTGTCGGGCAGCCAGGTGGAAGTATTTTTCCGACCGGCGCAGGAATAGGAGCCACACAGCTCGGGTGAGCAGTTAGATCATTTACTCTGGCAGCGGGCAGGCCGCCGATCATGACACTTGACGAACCCATAGCAACGGTACCAGGACCTCCCGGTACACAAGCGGGAAGTGTACATGGTGCGGTTGTGCTTCCGACTCTCGCGGCAGGCTGGTTGCCGATGAGCACAGTAGGCGCACCTGTAATTATTGCCAAAGGAAGCGCAGGATGGGCAGAAGGGGTAGGTATCGGTGCAGGCGGATGGATGGGGGCATGGCAATGAGGTGAATCCTGTCTTACCATATCACCGACACGTGCAGCAGCGGGCATAATTTATTCTCCTTAGGTTTACTCCTGTTGCTTGGCGCGACATTCTTCATGTCAGTTTAGATGAATTATCTTTCCGGCTATGCAGATGTCGTCATTAGAATGAATGGCCATTTTTTTTAAAGAATCTATTTCAAGACTTCCCTTACTCTTCACCACAGCGTCTTCTTCAGCTTGTATCTTTATCTGTTTAGCTTTCAGGGCAATGGTTTCGGTTGATTTCAGTTCAAGGTGGGCCCCGCTGACCGAGATAACAGGCCCGTCATCGGTCATCCGAACTTTCATGATAATTTCACCGTCGGATTCTGCAATCTCGATAAGCTCATTTTTTTCACTGGAATGCACCATGACCTGACGGCCTGAGTCAAGCTGCATTCGTATTTTTTCAACGTGTTCGACATCTGAGGGTTTAAGCTTTATGATTTCAGCCTTTTCACTCATTTGAATTAAGCCTCCTTTATAGCACTATCCGACAGTAGCACTGTTTTTAAAATTAATATCATCTTTGGTAATTGCAGGCAAGTTCAAAATAGATAGATTACCGGTTTTGACTTCAGAACTTGCTATGGGGTTCGGAATAATTTTCTTGATGAATTGGGATATGTGATATATCAAAAATAAATCTGGCTCTTATTATACTTAAAACAGGTAATTCTTTATGAACAATAAAATATCACCGCTCAAAAATTCAAGTGAGCTTATCAAGAAGAAAAGCTGGTGGAATAGATTAATGGAATGGCTGGCTAACGCGAATAAAAATGTATGCCGCCATTGAAAGCCGGGCAGCAGGCCTCGCAGGTAGCGAGGCGTTAACTATTTATTTTCCCCAGTTTAATCGCACAAAACTCACCACACATGGTGCAGCCTTCTTTGCCGGCACTTTCGCTGGTTTCCAAGCATGCCCTTACTTTTTCAGGGTCTATAGAAATGTTTACCTGACCTTCCCAGTTGAATTCATCTCTGTATTTTGCCATGAGTAAATCTTTTTCAATTGCGCCGGGAACCCCCTTTGCGATGTCTGCAATGTGTGCGGCAATTTTTGAAGCAATTATACCTTCTTTTACATCTTCTATAGTAGGTAGTCTTAAATGCTCCGCCGGAGTAACATAACACAGGAAGTCTGCGCCGGCTGATCCGGCAATGGCTCCTCCAATAGCGGCAGTAATATGGTCATAGCCAGGCGCTATGTCTGTGGGAATTGGACCAAGTACATAGAATGGAGCTCCCTGGCAAAGACTTTTTTCCAGCTCAACATTAGCCTTAATTTCTCTGATTGGAACATGTCCGGGGCCTTCAATCATAACCTGAACACCCTGATCTCTTGCTCTTTTTGTAAGTTCGCCAAGGGTTATCAGCTCTTCAATCTGCGCCCTGTCAGTTGCATCGGCAATACATCCCGGCCGCAAACCATCGCCGAGACTGAGGACCATGTCGTAATGGCCGGCTAGTTCAAGTAATTTATCATATTGTTCATAAAGAGGATTTTCTCTTTTGTTACATCTTATCCAATTAGCTAAAAAAGATCCTCCTCTGCTGACAATGCCTAAATGACGCCCTCCAATATCAAGGCAGCCAATACTTTTTCTTGTTATCCCGCAATGAACTGTAATGAAATCCACACCGTCTTCACCATTTTCTTCTATGACCCCAAACATGTCTTCAGCGGTCATTTCAACGATAGCTTTTTTAGAATTCAGCATCTGAACAGCAGCCTGATATATAGGTACTGTTCCAATTACCAATGATGATTCTTTGATAATTGCTTTTCTTATTGCCCTGATATCACCACCTGTAGAGAGATCCATAATAGTATCTGCTCCGGCGGCAAAAGATACTCTTACCTTCTTGAGTTCCAGGTCAATATCTGTACGGTCTTTTGACGTTCCGATATTGGCGTTGACTTTTGTTTTTAAACCCTTGCCAATTGCAAGAGGTGAAATGGATTTATGCTTTTTGTTTCTTATTACTACTATATTACCATTTTCAACTCCCTTGCGAATGAATTCAGGATCAACTCCTTCGTATTCGGCACATATCTCCATTTCTTCTGAGATTTTATTTTTACGTGCCATTTCTAATTGAGTCATAATTTATATCTCCATTTTTGCAATAATAAGCTCTGCTACTTTCTTTCCTGAGAGAAGCATTCCTCCGAAGATCGGCCCCATTCTCGGGCCACCAAAAGCTGCGTTAGCTGACATTCCTGCGACATATACGCCCGGGCAAATTTCCCTGGTGTTTTCAATTGTCAGTTTTTCTGCCTTCTCCGCCCACATGGACCGTTCGCCCATTACTCCCCCGCTTTCAGTATTTAACATCATATCTGCTTTTCGCTCAATAACATGAAGCATTTCTGTTGCATGTCCTGTTGCATCAACAATATTTTTTGCCATAATTGTAAGGGGATCAACATGAAGTCCCGCCATTTCCACAGGTGACCATATAATGACAAGACCAATAACGCGATTTTCCCGAATTACAACATCTTCCACACTCATACAATTAAAGATTTTTGCTCCGGCCTTAGTTGCATATGAGCATATCGTGGTAATGGATTCAACGGCGTCTGCTGTAAAATATCCCGGCTGATATTCTCTTGTTTTTATATCAAAAATATCCAGTATTTCTTTTCCTTCTTTTTGCACTACTATTTCGTTAAACATCATTCCACCGCCCCACATTCCTCCGCCTATACTTAACTTGCGTTCATAAAGAGCTACTTTTTTCCCGGCTTTTGCCAGAAAATACGCTGCTACAAGTCCGGATGGGCCTCCGCCGACGATTGCAGTATCAACCTCTGTATAATCCATAAATTTTTGTGAAAAACGGTCTATTATTGCTTTGGTTATTATAACTTCATTTAATGCCATAATATTATTACACTCCTTTACTATAAAGTTTTGCACCCATCTATTTATCAAAAGTTTTGGGTATGGTTCTAACTTTGGCCACTATCCATTGTTGATTGTCGATTGATGACTGTTGATTGAAGGTATTTTATTAATTTTATAACAAAAAGACAGAGCGAAGCGATTCCACAAATCATCAATCATAAATCAACAGTCATCAATCAATAACCGTATGCACAGTTGTTATTGGCCGAAATTAGAACAAGCCCAAGGTTTTTAATTTCTTTGATATACTCAATACCTTATTGACAACATCAGCAGGCTTTTTACCGAGAACCCTTATCATCGGCTCCTTTCCCAGATCACCGCGGTCAAAAATTATATCTGGTATTGAATCCCTCTTTGAAAGTACGGAATTAATTCCCCATTTTAAAGAATAACTATCTTTAGACTTGGTATCATCGGGCTCACCGGAACGGTCAAAATTATCCACATCAAATCCCAATGCTATGCATATGCCGATAATGTCTTCGGAAAATCTTATATTCATAGCGCATCGGTAGTCCGCATTATATTTCATGGCACTCAGGATTATGTCGGCAATATGACTGGAAGCGCCAAAAGCGGGATCACATAAAGTTCCGGTCTTTTCTCCAATCCTGATAATTCGCCCCGGTATGGCTGCAATGTCTTCTGCCTTGTTTGCATAAGGCAGAGCATAACCCAGGTTTGATTGTACTTCGGGAATAATATTTCCGCATTTTTCAGCATTTAATCTTTGCAGAGCAGCCTTAAGTTTTTGAATACAGTTATATCGTTCACTTTTCTGCAGAATATGGGCCAGGTGGTTTGTCGGGCCATGTCCGCCGCCTATATTCAGAGAAAACCGTATGGCGGCAGTTGTGTATTCTTTTGCTGTTTTTACTGCTTCAAAAACAGATTTTCCCTCGGCAAGCTTTGTAGCAATGGCAGCGGAAAATGTACATCCGGTACCATGAGTATTTTTCGTATCTATCCTTTCAGAATTAAACTCGTGAAAATCTTTTCCATCATACAAAATGTCCACGGGATTGCCGGCAAGATGTCCACCCTTTACAACTACGTTTTTTGCCCCTAACCCGCAGATAATTTCGGCTGATTTTTTCATGTCGTCAATAGATGACACCTTGATTTTAGTTAGTTCTTCAGCTTCTGGAATATTTGGTGTAATTATAAGAGCTAAAGGCAAAAGTTCTTCTATCAGGGATTTTTTTGCTTCATTTACTATAAGTGGAGCCCCTCCTTTTGCCACCATTACAGGATCTACAACGAGCTTGTTTATTCCATATTGCCGCAGTTTTTTAGAAACCACCCTTATTATTTTGGAATTAGCCAGCATCCCGGTTTTGGCTGCATCAATTCCTATATCCGTGGCTACGGAATCAAACTGCTTTTCTACAAAATCTTCCGGGACTTCATAAACTCCCTGTACGCCAAGAGTATTTTGAGCGGTCAAAGCAGTTATGACACTCATCCCGAATCCGCCCAAGACGGTGATGGTTTTCAAATCCGCCTGTATCCCCGCTCCTCCACCTGAATCCGAGCCGGCGATGGTCAGAACCCTGCTGATGCCCATGACTTATCTCCTTGAGTCGAGACTTTTGCAAAATGCCCCCTTTTGCCCAATTCCTGCGTCAGGCTCAAATTTTAAGCCTCGAAATACTCAATGTATTCCTGCATTTAAAATTTTCGCCTTCCTTGAACTTGAACAAAATTGAACATTTTTCAAAGGTTTCGAATTAATCCTGTAAATTAAAAAAGGCCGATACCTTCCTTACCGGAGATATGGCCCTTTGAAAATAAAAGCGTAACAAAATTTTAGTTTCCGCTCCCTACGCTGGTATAATCCAGGTCAGGTTCAAAGGGTATTTTCTCAGCCGGACAGGCACCCCTGCAATTGTTATATTTTGTATTTTTACCTCAACTGTTTCATATAATCAAGTATATTCTATGTGAAATAAACAACAATCAAATGACAGTAGCTAAAAACAGCAATCCCAGGCTTGCGACCATAAGACCGGCTATTGTTTCAATCAAATTCTCGAGCGTAATCGCCAGGCTGCCATGCCTTGCAACCATTCCAAGCGAGATGTTTTTGCCTGATATAACTATCACTACTACACATGTGATGGTCAGGGCCATACCAATAGAAACGGTAATCCCCAGCAGGATGCCCAATCCGACCAGCTCCATGGATAGGGCAAACAGCATGATCATTACTACCCCCGGGCATGGGATCATACCCACCACCAATGCCGATAACAAAGGACCATAAAGATGGCGCTTATGGCTCACATTGCAAGCCAGGTGGTTGCCTTTTGCACTTTTTATCCATTTGTAAATGCTTTTGATCAGAATAGCCAAACCCAGGCAGGTAATCAGGCTGAAGCTGATAATTTGGGTGATCCGGGTTACATCTTCCAATGTTCCTGTGATACTCTTCTGCAAAATAATGTGGATAATCAGCACAAACATGATTCCCGACAAGCCGTGAAACAGGGCAATAGAGCTGCCGAAAAGCACCCCCCGTAGTAATCTCGGACGCTGAGATAAAATGTACGATATGGCAAAACCTTTGCCATGTCCTGGGCCGGCTGCATGAATCATCCCATAGGCAAAAGCAACCGCCAATAGAAAGGCCAAAGGTTTCACGCTATTGGTCTCCCTGGCCTCGCGCACCAGATCCGCCATTTTCTGGTTGAGTCGGTGCTGCCAAAGGGCAATCGTGGACAGAAGCGGATTCTTGGTAGCAGGATGCGTCGTCATGTGATGGGCTTTTGATTTAGGTTCGGCGGTAAACGGATTTTGTGCAAAGACCGGCTGCAGCATAACTGCTATGTAAACAGTCAAAAGGCAAAGTAATAAAAATGTGATTTTCATGACTTTAACCTGAATTTCAGAAATAGCGCCCAGGGATTAACCATACCAAAATAAATCGAGGTGGATTTGTCTTCTTTGAGGGAGCTTTCAATCACAAATCGATCTCCATTCTCAACAAGTGCGGGCTGTTTTTGGGCAAAGAAGATGGCGGTATAGTAGGAAGGATCATATGCGGCGATGACGATTTGTTTAAACAATTTGTGGGCTTTCACATGGCAAGGCACAAAAAAGTGATAGGAAAGTTTGCCGTTTTTTAAAACCGCGTTAAAATTCTTGATCCACTTGACTTTGAAGGACTGACCATCGATTTTCACGAAGATAAAATAATCGTATTCAGCGATATATGAGAACGCTTTTTCTTTCACCACAGCAACTTCGGCAGGTTCCAGTGTGCTGTTTTGGTTTTTGTCATAATCCGTAGCAATCATGTTACTGAACATATCATCGAAATTCCACTCGACCCAAAATCCTGCCAGGCCTTTATTGTCAAACACGATGTTCAATCGCTGGACAATAAATACATGTGGATGGGCAATCACATCGGAGCCCATGCACAACACATTTAAAAAAAGAATCAGACATAATACCTGCTTTCCGACACGAATCATGTGCATTTGACCATCAGTAATTCTATTTTTGGGAAACCTTTTTGAAAAAAGTTTTTCCCTAATCTATTGAAGAATGCAATATATGAAATTCGAGTATATATCTTAATGCCTTATACCACAACTGCTCAGCGCCTACGGAAGCGCATGCGGTGCTGAAAAAAAGCTTCCACAAACTTTAAAACTTTTGGTGCATCTTCCTTGGGAGCGTTTAGCTTTTTCGCATCCTCCAAGATATCGGCAACTGTTTTGCCGATAGTTCAATCATAGGAGTGAATCCTGTCATTTCCCGCAACATCGCTTAAGGCTATGATGCGGCACTTCCGGCACTTCCGGCTTTTAATGCTTTCAGTTTTTCAATGGTAAATTCGGTTACCTTTCGTTCTTTGTTGAAATAACGTATCATGCGTTCTATAAACGCTTGCTGCTCAGCAGAGGTATCATAATATTCTAAAAGTTTACGGGTTTTTTCGAGATTCTCCTCTACCTCCTGCGGAATTTTTTCACTATCATGTCGCACTGCCTCCTCAGGACAAACATCATGGCACTTTGCACAACGAATGCATGACTCTTCGTCGATTTGAGCCTTGTTCATTTCATTGAGCGTGATCGCCTCCACTGGACATTCATCCATACAAATGCCGCAGCCATTGCACATCTCCTGGTTAACCCATGGCATTTTTAGCCTCCTTTTTTGTTTTGGTCTCTATCTTCTCAATACGCTTCTTGATTCCCTTGAGCACATTAAGTTTCTCCTCCTTGTTAAGACTCTGGCCGACTGGCTCTCCATAGGGCATTCCGTCTTTCAAAAAACTGTTAACCCCTTGTCATTGTGGTGCCGCACTTCGGACAAGTTATCTGGTTGCAGGGTTGCCCGCGAACATGCGAAACCTTGTGTCCACATTTTGGACAGACACACTCTCCGTCCGGCCCTGCGGCAAATGGGCCACCCATTCTTCCACCGCCGCCTCTACCTTGAGGCGGTCCTGTTCCATTACTCCGTGGCATTTCTATCACCTCCTTTACATCTTTTTTCCACCATAGACGCTGCTCCTAATACGTTCCTAAGGGAAGACCAGACTTTCTCCACCTCGCAGCCGATTAGGTTTTTATAATCACCTACCACGCTCATAGGACGTGGTTTGATGAAGACCCTTCGATGAGGTCTAAAAGCTTCGCGATTCCTGCAGATTATAATCCAACATTCAGGACGCAGCCGTCAAGCTAAAAGACTATGAACATCCAACGTCGAATTTTAAATAAGGTATTCCGTCTTCTGCGTTGCTTGCCGGTTACATAATTCATTATGCGCCCTCCTCGCGCCTTGCTCTTGATGCTCATCGCTCACCGAAAAAAACGCAATATGTGACCTTCCGAGGTATATTTTCCCTCACTGCCTTACGCAAAAATTGGAAAAATTAGCCGTTTTCGTTCAGGCATTATTTAGCTTTGTTCTTGACGCGATAATAAATAATAGTTATTTATACTACTATTTTATTATATTTTATAGGGAGAAAAATTATGCCGTTATTTGATTTTCTTTGTCTGGACTGCGGGAAATCCGGTGAACTTCTTATTACCGGTTCAGGGGATCAACCAAAGTGCCATTCATGCGGAAGTTCTAATCTGAAAAAATTACTTACAGCTCATTCATCGTTTTCAGGGG
>Ga0255365_10356_pt1 | contig 11750 bp, 8 predicted proteins | sample ANMaggSeSYBR01J3_FD_182089 | JGI IMG/M metagenome (GOLD analysis project Ga0255365, IMG submission 182089) | Sediment cell enrichment communities from methane seep in Santa Monica Basin, California, United Staets - ANME aggregate JGI... | ecosystem: Environmental > Aquatic > Marine > Cold seeps >... | reverse complement strand
CTTTTCAAAGAAACCGTATCATTCAAACTGCGCCCGGGGTATTAAATGCTTCGCATTTATCTGGAGTATTAAATTAAAAATTCTAATGCCAATCTTTTCCCCGGCACCCGGTATCCGGGACCTTGGACCTTGTTCCCTGTACCTTGTACCCCAAAAATACAGCTCTTGCTGCTGAAGGCTATCTCTTCCTGTACATTACAAGCTTAAAGACTGAGAACCAAAGATCAAAGGTTCGAATATCGAATATCGAATATCGGATATCGAATATCGTTTGGTTTGTCCTATGTAAAACTGAGGGTGATTATTGGTGGAACTATTCAATTATTTTTAATAAATCTGTAATCTCAAGGATGGAAATCCCCAGCCTTTCAGCCTTCTCAAGCTTGGATGGCCCGGCATTGTCGCCGGCAATAAGGTAGTCAGTCCTGGTAGACAGGGCTGAAGTGTTCTTACCACCATATTGCCCGATAAGGACTTTGACCTCATCCCTCGAATACTCCTCAAAGCTTCCGCTGATAACGAATGTCTTCCCTGCAAGCTTTTGTGGTAAGTGCATATCGGTATCACTCATCTCCATCTGCAATCCGGCATCTTTTAATTTTGCGATCAGGGAGATATTGACAGGATTATTAAAATAATCCAATACAGATTCAGCGATGCGCTCCCCAATTTCATGGATATCTTTTAAGGTTTCAGCATCAGCTGCTGCAAGTGCATCCATAGTTTTAAAATGACGGGCAAGGGTCTTGGCAACAGTTATTCCAACATACCGGATGCCTAATGCAAAAAGAACCCGCTCAAAGGGTACTTCAAGGGAAGCCCCGATGCCTTCGATAATATTTCTACTGGTCTTTTCTTTGAAACTGACCTTTCGCTCCTTTTTATCCTCTTCCGTAGGGTATACCTTCTCAATCCCAAGGATATCATCGTATTTCAAGTGATACAGGTCTGCAACATCGTGAAGCAGTCCATGATCATATAATATCCCTACTTTCCCTTCTCCCAGACTGTCAATATCCATCGCCCCCCGGCTGATGAAGTGCTCGATCCGCCCTTTTATCTGTGGTGGGCAGCCTGTCTCGTTCGGACAGTAATAGGCTGCTTTATCTTCTTGTCTTTCCAGTTTAGTTCCACATTCAGGGCAATTGGTGATGAAGTGTACGGCTCTGGCATCAGGTCGGCGCTCTTCCAGCACCACCCCAACGATCTTTGGAATGATGTCTCCGCCCTTTTCCACTTTCAGCATATCCCCTTCATGCAGATCGAGTTTTTCAATTATATCTGCATTGTGCAGGGAAGCGCGTTTTACGGTTGTTCCGGCCAGAAGGACGGGCTCCAGGTTTGCAACAGGTGTGACGGCTCCTGTCCTGCCAGGCTGGTAGCTTACCGAAAGCAGGCGTGTGCTTGCCTGCTCAGCCATAAATTTGTACGCAATGGCCCAGCGTGGGCTCTTGGCAGTGGAGCCCAGGGCCCGCTGCAGACTATATTCGTTTAGCTTGATCACTACCCCGTCGATATTAAAAGGCAATTGGGGCCTGGCCTGTGCCATCTCATGGATGAAAACGAACACCTCATCAAGCACAGTGGTCTTGATGATATAATCAGAGGTCCTGAATCCCCATTTTTTAGCTTCCATCAGGTTTTCATAATGGGATTCGAACGGAAGATCATCGCCATAGATACCATAAAAGATACAATCGAGTGGCCGCTTTGCAACCTCTGCAGAATCCTGCATCTTGATGCTCCCCGAAGCAGCATTCCGTGGGTTGGCAAATCGATCGTCGCCGGCTTCTTCACGCTCAGTATTGATCTTCTCAAATCCTGCATGTGGCAGAAAGATCTCTCCCCTGACCTCCAGCGAAGCAGGAAACTTTCCATGCAAGTGTAGGGGGATGCTGCGAATGGTCCTGATATTGCTGCTTACATCGTCACCTTTGGTGCCATCACCACGTGTAACGGCACGAATAAATTTGCCATTCTCGTAAGTAATGGATATGGCAACGCCATCATATTTAAGCTCGCACACATATTCAGGCGAACTTTCAAGTTCTTTTACGATCCGTTGATCAAAGGCCTTGATCTCTTCCTCCGAGTAGGTGTTCGACAGGGATAGCATGGGAATGCTGTGCTCAACCGTTGGAAAATCTTTTGTAATGTCTCCACCAATGCGCTTGCTGGGTGAATTAGGATCGGACAGTTGTGGAAATTCATTTTCCAGGCGGACCAGCTCTTCCAGTAGCATGTCGAACTCATAATCGCTGATCTCAGGAGCGGAAAGGACGTAATATTTATAATTATGCTGATGGACCTCACGGCTCAGTTCTTCAATCCTCCTTTTTGCCTCTTCTGCCTTCATCCTGCCTATTCTATTTTGTGTGGATGCTGTTGTGTATTCCTGTAAATATACGCATTTTGGTTCTCATTTATAGGGTTGAGCCAGAATAAAATACGGTCGATCAGGCCGGGCGATATCGTAGCCTCATATACGAAGTCAGGAAATTCTTTTTGAACATCAGAAAGCCTGTTTTCGATATTATTTTCACCTTCGAAGATGATGAAATCAGGTTCAACAAGGTGATTTTCATTATACCAGTCAGCAACATCTGATGCCGGCCGGACATTTGTAATTTCCGAATAGCCTACCCATTGCCCCAGGTAAAACATGGGAAGCAGGTTGATCCCTGATTTATTGGAGTTTTCTACCATTATGTTGTCGATCCCCGGATATTTCGACAGGTAGGTCATGGTTTCCACCCGTGCCCGTTTACTGTAGGTTGTAGAGATCAGCAGAAGGAAAATGATATTGATCACCCAGAAAAAGCCCCAGGAGAATTGATTGAGCCTTTCCCTTTTTCTCCAGAAGCCTGAATGCTGTTGAAAGAAGATCCATCCCGCTGTACCGGCAATAATAATAAACGGTACCAATGGAAGGATGAAACGCTCCTGCTTATTCGGGTAATATGAGTGGAATACCAGGAATAGCATGACAGGTAAGAAAATGAGCAGGTATTTTTTCCAGTCCTTAATAAATCCATAGAAGAAGCCATAGAGGAGAAACAGGCTGATGGGTGGGATGAGTACCAGGGACAGCACAATGAGATATTGATACCATGGGCCTGTCGTGTACTCCGCATAGCTATGCATATTATAGCTTATGTATTCCAGCAGCTCAGCAAAGGGATATCCCCAGATGTAAATATCAATCGTGCCCAGCAGCAGAAAAGCCGTGATCACAACCCCGACGCCTGTCGTTATTGCTTCTTTCCACCTTCCAAGCATCAGCAAAGCAAGTCCTATGCCGCCAATATACACCATTGACTGGAACCGCATGCAGAAGGCCATGCCCAGTATTAATCCTGCCAGAAGACCATGCAGGAATAGGTTTCTTTTCTTATCATCATTCATCAGTAAGTATGTGCCCCATAGCAGGAATGGCACACAGGTAGATTCGACCAGGTTGCGAACGCTGATAAATGGAAATAGCCAGAGCAGGGCAAGCATTAAGCCTGCTATGCCGGCAGCCTTTTTCCCGGATAGTTTCATTGTGAGTTTGTAGCCAAGAATTACCACAATCATAGACAATCCAGCATGTAAAAGCCTGATTATATACATCTTGCCCTGGGGGTTATCGAATCCCAGGTAAGAGAAAAATTTAAAAATAATGTAATGTATTCCTGTATAAAAAAGGTTGTGCCCTGTTGGCCCTGTATTGCCTTCGCTGCCCGGAAGCCACTTGTTGTAATCAAAGCCATCTACCCAGGACTGAGAAGCTTCTATAATAAGAAAGTGATCATCGAACCAGCCGAAGCCTTTCGAGAAGAATACTGCGATGAGCCGGACAATGATGGCCAGAATAATGATAAGTCGTAAAGGATGATCTTCCCATTCTTTGTATATTCTGGCTACAATACCATGAGCGCGCATAAGAATGGTTTATGTGAAAGGAGTTCTAAAGTAAATAGCGATATTCCTGTTAAATAAGCGTAATGTATTCGTAATAAACTTTGCCAGTCATGATCGGATTAATGCACATAACGGGAATCTGAGCCCTGTTGAACATCATCTTCTCATCCCAGGCACCTGCATTAAAATTAGGGGAGAAAATATCAGCATCAGTCATGATCATGATCATATCAGCTTTTTCTGCAGTGGCATAGTCGATCAAACGCTCAGCAAAGTTGCCCGACTTTTCAGCATCATTGATACTGTATTTGATGTTGTTGTCCTTGAAAGCTTCTTCAATCTGGGCTGAAACAATCTTGGACTTATTTGCCATAATAGGATCGGTATGTGGTTGCCTGAAAATATTAATGAAGGAACCAAAAGTTTTTGACATATGCATGGCCCATTGCACCTGCTGCCTGGCTTCTGTGAAGCTATTGATCGGGAAGACAACGTTTTTATAGCCTTTACCAAATGACTTCTCCTGGACAACAATGGTAGGGACCGGTGATTTAGTAACTACCTTCAGGGCAAAGCTGCCAACAAGATACTGCATACCCTTTTTACCATGGGTACCCAATACCATCAGTTTTGCTCCGATATCAGATGCAGTGCCATGGATCTCATTGAATATGCTCCCTTCACGGGTGAGCGTGTCGACCATGATCCTGGAATTTTCACGAATATCATTGGCTAGATCATTCAGTTTGTTGGTAATAGCTGAAACATCCTGATTTTCCTTTTTAAGTTGTGATTTTGTATCCCGGTTGATCACATGAAGAATCACCAGTTTATAATCGAGATACTCTGCCAGCTCAACACCATGATTGATGGCGTTTTGACATGTATCGGAAAAATCGGTAGGGACGAGAACAATATCGTTCAGTTGCTGTGCCATATAAATTAATTTAGAGAGGTTAATTAGTCAAAACAAAAATAGGAAAAATATATTAGCAATGTAATTTCATTTATAATTGATGTAGTCATACCAGTCAGACGGTAATACGTATTAAGTACAAAGTATTACGCAAGACAACAGGGATTTATTGTTCTGCCCAATGCCCAACAGCCTGTCCCGAGCGAAGCCGAGGCCCCAATGCCCAACAGCCTGTCCCGAGCGAAGCCGAGGGGCTCAATGCCTAATTTTATTAACTTAGCATCATGTTTAGAAAGAGGGGGCTTGCGTTTAAATTGAGTGTTTACATCCTGTCGGTGGGCTTCGTTGTATTATTTGCAATGCTTTACTATAACTATGTCATTACCAGGAATCTTGCATTACAAGATGCACAGAATGATGTACAAAAGCTAACTGAATTAACGGTTGCCCGGATTGAAAATGTCCTTCAACCTGTGGAAAATGTTCCCATCAACATGGTCTCTGTTATTCAAAACCGGGATACCGTCATGTTTATTGGTACACGAAATATTATAGCCGAAGTATTGCAGAACAATCCTCTTATTCAAGGCTCTAGCATTGCTTTTGCTCCACGAATTGAAGGCAGCGATACCTTTTATTTTGCTCCTTATCTTTTTGATTCAGGTGACACCATAGCTTTTAAGGATCTGGCCAAAGATGGTTATCGATATACCTCGAAAGCCTGGTATACAGGTGCAAGAGACCTTGGAAAGGGTGTGTGGTCTGAACCATATTTTGACTATGGAGGCGGTGAAATGCTGATGGCGACTTATTCGGTGCCATTCTACCGTGATCGGGGTAATGGACCGGTATTTGCAGGTGTAGTAACTGCGGATCTATCTCTTAATGGGCTACAGGAGCTGATCAAAGGTGTACAATTCTTTGAATCGGGATATGGCTTCCTGATCTCTTCAAAGGGAAACATTGTTACATGGCCGGGCATCGATTCTATGGAGGCGAAATACGTTTACAATATTTTTGATGAAGTTGATTCACCAGGCATGATAAATGTTTTATCACGGATGGTCGCCGGCGAAAGCGGTATAGTGCCAATGCGGTCGATCGGGACAGAAAACAATCGTGACAGATGGATCAGTTATGCAAGTGTTCCGTCTACCGGCTGGTCGCTCGGCATAATGTTTAACGAGAATGAACTTTATGTTGGAATACATACCCTCTATGTCAAACTGATTGCGATTGGCCTGGCCGGTTTTCTGATACTTGGCTTTTTGATCTTCTATATTTCGAGGCGATTTGTAAAACCCATCGAAAAACTTGCTTTTGCAACGCGCAAGATCGGTGCAGGGGAATTTGATTTCCAAATCCCGTCATTCAAGTCAAATGATGAAATTTCGCAACTTGGTAAGTCCTTCAGTATCATGCAGGTGGAGTTGAAAGAATACGTTAGGAACCTGAAAGAAACCACAGCGCAAAAAGAAAAGATGGAGAGCGAGCTGGAGATTGCGAGTGCCATCCAGCAGCAGATGCTTCCTGTCCCGGGAAAAATTCCCGGCTGGGAAAAGATTGACTTTTATGGTTTATTACAACCGGCACGACAGGTCGGGGGAGACCTGTTTGATTTTATCACCCGGGGTGATTGCCTGTATTTTTCTATAGGAGATGTTTCAGGTAAAGGAATTCCGGCGGCCTTGTTCATGGCAAAAACACTCACCTTATTCAGGGCAAAAGCAGGTGGCGAATTGGCGCCTTCTGAGATAGCAGATGAGATAAACCGCGACCTGGAGCAATACAACACCCAGTCGATGTTTGTCACCTTTTTTATCGGCAAACTGAATATGAACACAGGTGAGCTTGTTTATACCAATGCCGGTCATAACCTGCCGTTCCTGCTCCGGCCAGGGCATACACCTGAAAACCTTCCTGGTACTCATGGTATTCCTCTGGGAAGCATGCCTGATGTGCAATACGGGCATGGACAGATGAAGCTGAAACCTGGTGAAAAGATCGTCTTATATACCGATGGCATTTCCGAAGCAGTGAATAATGATAATGAACTGTATGGAGAAGACAAACTGTCTGAATTGCTTTCCAATTATGGTATAAGGTCCCCGAAGGAGATCGCCGAAATTATTCTTTCTGATGTGAAGGCATTCGCATCCGGTGCCGAGCAGGCGGATGATATCACAATGTTGATATTAGAATTTAACTAAGATCACAAGTTATCGCCTGAAAAATTCTAAATTCTAATTTTATGGTGTCTGGGTAAAAGGCTTATTTAGCAGCCGGCCGTGAAAGCATGTATATTTGAACTTGCTTATTATATTTCTTTTGCCCTTTTTTGCTTGTCCAAGTCCCCCGAACCGCGCACCCCGCACCCCGCATTCATATTAGTAGCTGCTGAAAACTTTCATTCGTCAGGCATTACTTGCAAGGGAAAAGACCCCGGAGGGGTCAAACATAAGTAGCCCCGGGTGAAACCCGGGGTAGAAAATGATCAATATTAAATTGCCCTCCCTTTGATTATGTATTAAAGAGGAGCAAAGGCTTGCACGGGGAGGGTTTGGGAGGGGTTGTGAATATACCTGCCTGCCGGCAGGATTCTGATTTGGAACTTGGAGTTTTGCTAAATAGATAAAAAAACCCTGAGTGCTAACACCCAAGGTCTCTAGAATGAATTAATATATCTGTATGCTAGTACGGCACTATCTTTTTCCAGTTGTAATCACGTGGGTTTACGCACATTACAGGAATTTGTGAAGTGTTGAAGATCATTTCTTCATCGTAGCTGCCAAGGATAAAAGAACTGACTCCTTTTTCCGGATTGGTCATGATCAAAATCATATCCGCATTACTGGCTGTAGCAAAATCAATAACCTGGTTGGAGAAACCGGATGATTTAGGGGCTACATCAATGCTGTACTTCACGTCATTATCGTGGAAATGCTTGGTGATACCCGCAACGGCCTTGTCGATATTCTCTCCCGACAGCTGGTATATTTTAATGTTGGCCTTGAATTGCTTAGCAATATGGGCGGCCCATTTAGTCTTTTCCCAGATACCTGAATCACTGGTGATGGGGAATACGATCTCACGGTAAGGTCCGTCGAACTGACGTTTCTGCACTACAATAACCGGAACGGGAGAGCTGGTAACTACCTTTAGGGCGTAGCTGCCGGTGAGTTTTTGCATCCCCACCTTTCCATGTGTTCCAAGATACATGATCGAAGCGTCAACATCTGTAGCCACCTCACTGATGGTGCTAAAGATATCGCCTGCTTTTGCAACCGTGTCAACCTCAATCCCAAACTCAGCGATAACATTGGCAGCAATACTTTCAAGTTGACGGTCAACATAATCAGCGCCTTGTCCTTCGTTTTTCAGAAAGGATCTGGTGCTTTTATCGATCACATGAAGCAAAACTAATTTATACTGCAAGTGTTTTGCTGCACCGGCAGCCTGATTAATGGCATTTGCACATACTTCCGAAAAATCGGTAGGTACCAGGATGATCTTTTTTAACATGCTTTCCATGTGTGATGGTATTAATGGTTTTTAGGCTTTATTTTCAAGACAAAGATAAAAAATATTTTCTTCAGCTCATATTAAGTGTTGTTTATTTCTCAGCGAATCATCTTGTTTCATTTCATAAAACAAACAAGCTCCTTAACTTGTTTTAGATTATCTGCTTTTTTCTCATTCCTGGCCTTTATGGCAGAGGCAGTGAAAAATGAATGGTTCTCAAGAAACATAATCTGTAATTCGTACCATTCCCGTAAGGTAGTACGTCTGATATTCAGTATATTCCATTCATAGCGGAGCCGATGGGCGATCATAAAGAAATCTTCTCTTCCAAGATAATCAAGGTCAGCATCACAAATGATCTTCTCCAGAAACGAGGAGGCACTCTGGGGAAGCTTTGTAGTGATGATCATGTCCGAGATAGTCTCAATATCTTTTTTTTCATAACCAAAGCGGGGAAGATATTCATGAACAATCTCCACGCTGGCTTCTTCATGTCCGATATAAGTTTTTAGCATTCCCGAATCATGGAATAATGCTGCTGTTTCAAGGAGCCTTCTTTCATGCTGACTGATATCTTCAAGCTCTGCAAGATCAGATGCTGCATTCAATACATCCAGCGTGTGGTCTATATTATGGTAGGTCAGATCCGGATCAAGTTCCTCTACTAGCTTTTTGATTATAAATTCTCTGGCTTCAGGATAGTTCATAAGAGGGTTTTGCTGCTTTTTAATAAAACGTTTGAATAAGTCGATTGTTTTTAAATGCTTTTTTAAATTAATTGAATCTTTCAACACCATCCCAGTCATCCGGAAATCCAAGGTTGATAAATTTCTGGCAACGAGCAATATACAAGGCTGTTGCCTGATCGGATGGGTTGATCGAATATACTTTCTTGAACAGCTTCAGGGCAAGCTGGAATTCTTTGTTCTTGTATTCCTGAATTGCCTGGTTAAAGGATTCTTTTGTTTTATTCTTTAATTCCCTGATATCCTCCGGATCACCATCAATGATCTCGAATATGTAAACGGCCTCTTTCTTACCCTTTACTTTAACCACATCCAGGAAACGATAATTGTAGAGTGTGGGATCGTTAATTTTGATAAGGGTTTCTTCTGTAATGATGATATGTGAACCATAAATCTTGGTTAAGCCTTCAAGTCTGGAGGCCAGGTTAACTGCATCAGAAATAACCGTTCCTTCCATACGTCCTTCACCACCTACGATGCCAAGCATTAGCGAACCGGTATGTATGCCGATGCCGGAATCGATCGGTGACTGCCCAAACTGACTGATAATATGATTAAACTCAGCAAGTTTGATCCTCATTTCAATTGAGGCATTGATTGCATCCTCTGTGTTCTCCGGGAATAATGCCATGATTGAATCACCAATGTATTTGTCAATAAAACCACTATTATTCCTGATCACCGGTTCCATATACCCCAGGTAATTATTGAGGAAGTTGAAGTTCTCTTTGGGGGTCATATGTTCTGAGATGCTCGTAAAGTCCCTGATATCATTAAAGAGTACGGTCATCTCTTTCTGCACCTGGTCTCCAAGCTGAATATCGATTATGCTGTCTTTTCCAAGATATTCGAGAAACTGCCTGGGCACAAATCGTGCGTTGGCTTTATTCATCAAAGATATATTTTCGATATAGTCTTTAAGCTTACCGCTCATCTCATTATATCCTTCTGTCAGCTCACCGATCTCGTCATTCGTTCTTACAATGCTGTAGGATTCCATTTCTCCGCGACCTGTCCGTTGCATGTTCAGCAGCAATTCCTTTACAGGGTATACGATATCCCGTGTGGTCCAACGGATAAACAAGAGTAAATAGAAAAATGAGATCATGATGCCGCTGAAGGTTCCAATCAACATGATGTAGGTGTCGAACAGATTAACATATATTACACCTGTATCAGAATTGATCGAATTGTCTCCGAAATAGCTTTCATACTTGCCGATGAGTATTTGCGCTTGCTCTTCAGTGAGTGGCTCTTCAAGGAGGTCTTGCACATTGGTAATGCTGATCAGCATATAAAATAAAACGATTAGCAGCGGAAGGAAGGTGGTCATGGCACTGGAGATCCAAAGCCTGTTCTTGATCTTTCCAACTTTAATGTTAAATATTCTTTTACGAAGCTCATCCGATGAGAAAAAGAATTCGAGGTATCTGATGTGAACACGGTGTTTCTGCCAGAAGTATACAAACAAGGTGTTTAGCAATGAGGACACCACCATAATAAAGAAAAATTGCCTGTAGAAACGGATGGTGATCTCATTGAAGTCACCATGAAATAACAATTGGTAAAGCATGAACCCGGAAGTGATCCCATAAGTGATTAACAGGATGCCGGCATTGATCAGAGGCGTTTTTAGAATAAATTTCTTACAGAACTTGAACAGGCCTTCTTTGATCTTCTTGTTTCTGCGTTTTTTCCGCATATAAATCTTAAACGGCAGGTTAAATGCCAGTCCGAGGAAGAAACTGATGAAGAGCAAGCGAATCCACAATCGGGATACATTGCCAAAGTGTACCGAATTGCGATCATCTTCATTGATCCTGGGAACCTCGTCTGCCGGGTCATTTGCCGGCGCTTCGCCAGGCGGCATGCTGCTGACAGAAATTGTTAATGGATCATCTCCAACTGTAAAGCTTGTATCAGGTAGAAGATTATTGAGTGAATTACTGCCTGGATCAGCATATATCATTGCAATTGTATCTGCAGTAATATGAAGGCTGTCGGGCAGATTGAAGGTGTAATCCCCTGTCCTGTATTTCTGCAGGTCGGGGGCATGCTTGATCAACAAGATGCTGGTTACCGGAAATACCAGGAACATAAACAATAGTGTAGAGATCGCATAGATCCTGAATCCGTAATATGCCGGTACTGCTCTGTATCTTTTCTTCGCCATCCTCACCGAATATGATACCGCCATCATCCTGAATCAGCAATCCATGGATAAATTTGAAAAAGCTGTCAAGCCAGGCGGCCTACTTATTTATGATGGTAATGGGATCAGCCATCACCCCGAAAGGAAAGATATCAGGATCTTTCGCATCGATGCCGCTGATGAGGCCGCCAGTCTGGGTTTAACCAAGATCTTTAACATGATCGTGCTGGGTGGTTACCTGAAGGTGAACCCTGTGGTGGAGCTTGAAAATGTGATCAAAGGATTGAAGAAATCCCTTCCTGGAAGATACCATCACATGATACCCGATAATGAAAAAGCCATCCTTCGGGGTATGGAGATCATTTATGCGGTAGAATAATATCATTGTCCATTTCACATTCTACATTCTGAATTACTGGTGTCCGGTTATAAGGATTGAGTGATTAAGTGATCAGGTAGCAGGCGATTCACCTTATTCATTATAAGAACCCTCTCCACCCTTCAGGGGGGA
>Ga0255365_10338_pt2 | contig 11792 bp, 9 predicted proteins | sample ANMaggSeSYBR01J3_FD_182089 | JGI IMG/M metagenome (GOLD analysis project Ga0255365, IMG submission 182089) | Sediment cell enrichment communities from methane seep in Santa Monica Basin, California, United Staets - ANME aggregate JGI... | ecosystem: Environmental > Aquatic > Marine > Cold seeps >... | reverse complement strand
CACGTGCCATTCTGGCCGATTCCAAATCATCGATTTCCTCTGGCTTAACAATAATCCGTATCTCACGGCCAGCTTGTATAGCATATGCTTGACTGACACCCTTAAATGAATGTGCCATTTCTTCTAACGCTCGTAATCGTTTTATATATTGTTCAAGATTTTCCCGCCGTGCTCCCGGTCTGGCTCCAGAAATAGCATCTGCAGCTTCCACAATCACTGCTTCTATAGATTCCTGCTCAGTTTCATGATGATGAGATTCAATGGCATTAACAACTGCCCGATTAACACGATGTCGGCTGCAAAACTTCGCTCCTATCATCGCATGTGTTCCTTCCGTATTATGATCCATTGCTTTTCCAATATCGTGCAAGAATCCAGCGACTTTTGCCACTTCAATGTCAGCGCCAACTTCCGCTGCTATCATTGCAGCAATCATAGATGATTCAACAGCATGGGTAAGTTGATTCTGCCCAAAAGAAGTGCGGTATTTTAATCTTCCCATCATCTTCAACACATCACTTGATAAACCTGTAACTCCCGCTTCAAAAGCTGCTTGTTCACCAGCCTCCTCAATAACCTTTAATACTTCCTTTTCCTCGTTTGCTAATACTTTTTCAATATGAGCTGGGTGAATACGGCCATCAGAAATTAGTTGGGTAAGTGCCCGTCTTGCAATTTCTCGTCTTGTAGGATCAAAGCAGGAAACTGTGACAGCTTCCGGAGTATCGTCTACAATAATATCAACACCCGCCGCTTGTTCAAATGCTCGAATATTCCGTCCGTTGCGGCCAACAATGCGACCTTTCATCTCTTCATTAGGTAACGAAACTCTTGAGGTAGTTACATGAGCAACTTGATCAGAAGCAACACGCTGTATCGACTCTGTAATCAATTCTCTCGCCCGCTTTTCTCCATCCCGCCTGGCTTCGGATTCAATTTGACGCATGATGCGTGCCATATCCGAACGTGCTTCTTTTTCAACCTCTGCAAGCAAAACCGCTTTGGCTTCCTCATCTGTCATCCGGGATATTTCCTGCAATTTTTGCATTTGTTCTTCGTAGGTTTTCTCTATTTCATTGGAACGTTTATCTACGGAACTCTGCCGGCGGTTCACCTGTGATTCCCGCTGTTCCAACCGCTCTAGTCGATTATCAAGGTTTTCTCTTCTTTTTTGCAGTCGGTCTTCCTCTCTTGAAAGATCATTCCTGCGCCGACTTATCTCTCCCTCTGCCTGTTGTTTAATCTTAATTGCATTGTCTTTCGCTTCAAACTCTATTTCTTTTCCTTTTTCTTTTGATTCTTGCAATATCATCCCCGCTTCTTTTCTAACAGATTTTCCCAATATTCGGGATAATATCTGCGATCCAATGAAAGACAGAATTAATATTGCAGTTGTTCCAATTATTATTGTTGATACATCAATTTGTTTCATCATTTCCTCTTTATCTAAGTTGATTCTTCACGAATAATTATTAATTCTTTTAGTACAGTTTTTATTACTGAAAATGAAAATGCCCGGCGAGCAAGCACACCAGTTATTTTCTTTATAAATTCCTTCTCCTCAATATGGGCAAATCGACGCAAGTATTTCTTTCCCAAACAAAGCGCAAGCTCATCATTACCTGGAGCTGCTTCTAGAGCTTCATCAACAATGTCCTCAGGGATCAGTTTTTTTAGCAATTCATATCTGATCATTTTCTTACTGCGTGGTTTTGATCGAACACGCGAGGATATCCAGCTCTCTGCAAATTCACGGTCATTCAAATAATTTTTTATTAGCAGTTCATTCACGACAGCATCAATAACTGATTCACCAAATCCCAATTCCTCCATCTTTTGCTTCACTTCGTGGACAGAGCGGGGGCGGTAATTTAGAAATTTTAGCGCTTTCTGAAAAGCCTTTTCCCTGGTATCTTTTTCTAATAATTGAATTATGGAAGATTCGTCTAATTTTTCTCCCTGGTTAAGCCTCATTCCTACAAAACGGCTGATTCCAAAAGCAAATTCGTGGTCTAAATATACATTTACTCTGTTTGCATTTTTCTTTTGTAATTCGAGATTTGTGATTGTTTTTTCCATAATAAAAACCGCACCCAATTTCTTGACTACGGTTTACTGGTCTAACAGTTCAGATTACACTTTTTCTGTTTTAGATAAAGCTTTCTAATTAGGTTTATTTCTATTGATTAGCAAATATAAAAATCCCTAAATTTCGTGAACAATTCTTATGTAATCTCAGCTGCTATCTAAGCAGTTCTTAAGCAATTTCCGTAAGCCAAAATTGGCGTAATAAATAAATCTGTATCCTAGAACTACCTATTATACTTGAGTTCAATTAATAAATACAACATTCTTTTTCTACAGTAGAACTTTTATCTAAGTCATTAGCGCAGCTTAAAATACGATATCTGTCATCAATAACCCGAATTTATTTTGAGGCCGATGGTTAACCAACAGCATCACTCACATGTTAAATTTTTTCCAACAAATTCATTAATCAGCTCTTTATCCAGTAAATAATCTTGGCTTAATTCCTTCCAAAACTCGCACATCAATGGTTCATATTTTTTTGAGATATCAACAATTTCCAAACTAAGATCAAAAGAATCTTTATAAAAATGTGTATAAGCTAACCCCTGAATAAATGGCAGACGTTCTAATGCATAACTTGGTTTTTGGTTTTCCCTTAAACTGGTGTTCCATAAAATAACCACTTCTTCCCAATTGTTGTTCTCAGCTGCTAAACTAGCTTTTTGGTAAAAATAACAAAAATTATTTGGGTTTTCTTCCATAAAAATAGGGTTATCTGTAAGGTTTTTTTCACTATTTCCTATTGAACGAATAAATTCATTTGGATAATTTTCTGCAATTTTGCGTAAATGTGATGGGATATCCGGGTTATATTTATCCCATTTTTCGTTGACAATGTGTAAGCATGCTGGTGGTTGATACCAAAAGGCAATTAATTGGGATGAATTCCCGGAAAAAACACCAGCCATATGAGACCTTACAAATGGAATATCTTTTTCCTGTGGAAATTGATTGAAAAATCGTCCTTCATCGTAATAAAGGTAATAATCTATATGGTCAATCGGAACACCATCTTCCATGTAGATCCAATTTATAGCCGCTGAAATAGAATTTCCGCCAACCATCGGTATAATCCGTTCGTTTGAAAAAAAAGTAGTGCCCGGGTCAACAGCTGGAATTCTCCAGGCCATCTCCCAAAAAAAACGATTTTGCAATTCCCACACGTTTCGGAAATAATTTGCGGATAATAAATGCATCATCACAGCAAATCCACAGACCATACTTAAAAGAATATTCATAAAAAGCCTTTTTCTTAAAAGTAGTTTTGTAATTCCAAAAATTAAAAAAGCTGAGCCAAACGCAGCGGGAATAGAAAACCGACTGTAATTTGCAATTCCAATATCAATTGGCAAATTTGCAATCCAGAAAGGAGTACCAGCAAATATTAGCCCAATCACACCAAGAAAAACGGAATTCAAACTAGTATTCTTTTCCTCGTCATTATTAAATGAAATAGTTGTAAAAAAGAAAATGATTAAAGTTGTACAACACGTAAAAAATAAAAGCAATAAAATTGAGCGCAAACCAGAATATAAAAATAATTCTGACCCAAACAAGGGTTTAAACCATGCTAATAAGCCACTCCTGATCCCATCGGCGACGATTTTACTGGAAATATGTTGAATAGTGTGAAAAGGGTCGGAAAAATAATTTCCTAAGTCAACATTATAGTAACTAGAAGCACTTTTATGAAAAACCAACCTGCTAATAGAAAAAGCCATGAATATAATCAAAAAAGGGATTGAAATTTTTACTATCTTTCTAAAGGTCTCTTTCAAATCAAGTTTTCTGTTTACAAAATAAATAAATAATATTGGTATTCGTAACAACTCCATAAAATAAAGATATTCTGATAAGATGAGATTGAGGATTGCAAAAAAAACGCTCAGCGAAATAAAAATCCATCGTTTATCAGGTTGATTAACCGCTACCAACATTAACCAAAATGAAACAAATAGAAAACTAAATTGTAAATAAATCGTCCAAAATGTAATCGGTTGATAGGTTATCAAAGATCCGGGGTAAAGAGCAAATAACAGGGGGATCCAAATCCACATTTGTTTTTTTTCTGGCCAAAGTATTTTTAATAAGATCCTTAGATTTAATACACTTAAGAAACGTATAACAAAAAATAAGATATGCCATTCCCTAATCACCGGGTTCAGAAAGTACGAAAACAATGAGTAAATATAAGGTAATAAAAACCTGTTTGCAGGAAAAAATAAAGCAGTAGAACCAGCTTTATACGACAACCAAAGGAGACTCCAATCATCTCCATATAAACCCAGCCAGGGAATGAAAAGTCCATGTGTAAGCATGGATATCAATAATAAGAATATGATTTGTCCATGATTTGTTAAGAAAAAGTTTTTATGTTTTTGAAAAGCATTTATTATTCTTTTCATTTGCTTTTTCGATCGTTTATGTTTTACAAATAAATAATTATATCCGGATTCTATGATTTTTAATGATTTCTTATTGTTGGAAAAAGAAAATATGAGATGAATGAGATTACGCTATAATTTTAACAGGAAATAGAAATATTCAACATGAAACATATGCTAATTACAGGTGGAGCAGGTTTTATTGGATCAAACTTTATTCATTATGTTCTGAGTAAATCAGCCGATATTCATATAACCAATTTAGATGCACTTACTTATGCGGGAAATCCAGAAATTTTTTCTGGTAAAAATTGGCCGAGAAGGGTCTTATGAAGTTTATTGATCGTAAACATATAATTTTTTCCGTTTTTCTGCTTTTCATCTGTATTTTTGTTTATGGAATATTTACCCCTTTTATGGGTTTCTATTGGGATGATTTTCCCTATACATGGTTTAAAGTTGCAAATGGCGTTCAGGGAACAATGAACGCAATTACTCTTGACCGTCCTGTGCTTGCTCTTTTTTATGCATTACCTATGTCCATCCTTGGTGAAAAACCTCTCGCATGGCAAATTCTCGCAATTTTCACACGCTGGATTTATACAATGAGTATGTATGGATTCTTACAATCCCTCTGGCCAAACAGGGAACATTCAAATCAAAGTCTCACCTTATTACTATTAGTTTTCCCTGGATTTACACAGCAATGGATTTCCGTAATCTATTCTCATGTTTTTTTAGTCTTATCACTATATTTCCTTTCGTTAATCATCTTCACTAGAAACCTAAAATCGAAAAAACCTACCCTTAAGAAAACGATCTTTTCGGTAATTCTTTCAATTATCAGTATGGCAGCAATGGAATATGTTGTCGGACTTGAGCTAATTCGTCCATTAATTATTTTCATGAACGAAAGAGGAGAAAGTAAAACCAAGATAACGTGTAATTTTATTAAGAATTTTTTTACAAAATGGCTTCCCCACTTAATCGGTTTACTTCTATTCATTATGTACCGAGTGTTTTTGGCATCATCTGATCTTTATAAAGTTCAAAATATAAATGATTTCTTTTTCACCCCTATTTCAGCAGCATGGGGACTATTTACAACTCAGATTAAGAACATTTACACAAGCATCATCCCCGCTTGGGGTGTAATATTTTCTCCTTTTTCTCTAATAGATCTTTCATCTACGTATTGGAAAATTCACTTTTGTTTCTGCGGATTTCTCTTATTATTTTCAGCCTTATTCCTTTTCTTCCAAAATAAAGAGAAAATCCTCAACCAGGCTTCACATAACAAAAATAATCAATGGATTAAAGAAGCAATACCGCTTTCCTTCTTCATACTTCTTTTCGCAGGTGTCCCTTTTTGGGCAGCAAACCTCATACCATCAATTATTTTCCCAAATGATCGATTTCTGCTTCCTTTTATACTTGGTTCAACATTAATTGTTTTCATCGCATTGGAACTTTTCCGTAAAAATAAAATGATTTGGTCTATTCTTTTTTGTGTTCTATTCTCACTTTCTGGAACATACCAACTTTTCCAGGCAAACAATTATAGAAACGAATGGGACGATTTCACTAATTTTTTTCAACAAATTTCATGGAGGGTGCCATCATTAGAAAAAAACACGATCTTGATTACAGATGAACTTACCTTTAAACACTACACAGACAATTCCCTTACAGCCGCACTGAATTGGCTATACGCAAAGAATGTTTCTGAATTTCAACTCCCTTATATGTTGAACTACACAAGTATCCGATTAGGAACCAGTCTCCCTTCTCTTGGACCAGGCACAATAATCCATCAAAATTATCGAACTTTTTCTTTTAATGGCTCAACTGACAGAATGATCGTTTTTTACTATCATCCTCCCGGGTGCGTACATATAACAGACTCAGCTATCGACCCATTAAACCCCCTTCTACCTGTTGCAATACGTGAAACTTCTAGATTATCAAACCAATCATTAATATTGAAGGAGGAAAACAGAAATGATGTGTTCTTCTTAGATGGAGGGCAGGACAACTCCTGGTGCTTTTATTATCAAAAAGCATCATTAGCATATCAATTGCAGGATTGGGATGCCATTGCCCTCCTCGGAGATTCTGCATTTGGTATAGATGACTATCCAAATGATGCCTCCGAGCGCATTCCCTTTATTTTCGGTTATGCACATACTGCCCAATGGGAGAAAGCACTACAGTTGACACAAATTACATATCAAGTTTCCAATTTATATCAACCTATGCTGTGCGAGGTATGGAAAATCATCGATGAAGGCACATCAAGTGATTTTCAAAAAGAGAACACACTCGCCCATATTGAAGAACAAATGGCTTGTGGGTTTCTTCTTTCTGATTGACAGTTGAATGATTCCATGAAAAAAGAATCAAAACTATTGCACAAAACGACTTCGCCTTTCCGGCATTTCTTCTTCTTATTGGTATCTTGTCATACTGCTTACTTTCTCCGTGGATAAAATTCTTCCATGATGAATACTCGATCCTTTGGTTCTACCATCGCGCCAACAACATAACCTTACTTTTTGAAGGAAATCGCCCATTCCTCGCGTATATCTATGAACCGTTATTAATTATATTTGGTGCAAATTCTTGCTTGTGGTCAATATTTGGTGTCCTTTCCCAACCTTTTCCTGTACATCCCAATAATTGTTTGGAGGTTTTCCCAACAACCAGATAAAACAACATACAAGCTCCACATTGGCTCCCAATTATCAAACATCTCACTTCCAAAGATTTTCGATTTCGCGATAAATTTGTTCATTGATATTTAGAACGTAAGCATCGGCATGTGGATCTGTGCATTTTATTCCCACCATTTACTAATTAGTCAGAGCAAGATTATCTTGATCATTGCTCTTTTTCTTTTGTGACATTACTCCATATCTTTTATTTCAGGAATCTTAAATCCTTTAAACAAAAGGCAGGTCAGTAATCCAAAAAGGAGTTCCTATGGTGAATAACGTAAACAACGAAAACACTACCGTCTTCTCGAATATGCTATATTTCCATTATAAGAACAGCGATGAGATCAGCATGGCCCTTAATTTTCAATATCCCTCTATTAAAAAACTTAGTATCCCGCTATTTCAGTTTTATTTACCCGAAAGGGTTGGCACGCATTGTCGCCATCAATTCAACCAGAAATACCTCAGGTCGACCGAAGATATTGTAGATTATTTCAGGGAAACTCATCTCAATCAATCATAATTGATTTTCAATATCCCTCCTGTTCTAAAGTGCTCGATCCGGAAATTGATATCCATAACCCTAATATCGATCCTCTTTCCAAAGATACTATATTTCTCTCCAATATTAGTTTGATATAAAAAACAGAAAGCAAGCCGACCCAAAACAAATAGAAAATATTTACGGGAAAGTACCACAGCCTGATTTGCGTTGTTATTTTTAAAAAGCAGGTTTTGCCAGGCAATTCCGTGAATACGAGGAAATTGAGCATTTAGGTGGTGCTGTAATTAATTCCAGTCAATCCCCAAGAATTCCATCGGAATGGCTGCCCTTTCTGGAAGGCTATCTCTGGGGAGAAAATTGGGAAAGATCGGAATGGAAAATTAAAAACATCCAATCATCCGAAGGTAATTTTTCTAACGGGATGTGTTACACCCTTTAAAGAATTAAAAACAACCCGGATTATCCCTATAGCAAAGAACTTTTAGAGATCATTTTAGCTTACAATTGCTCTTAGAAATGGACAAAAAAATGAATCTGGATATATCTGTTGTCATACCTGTTTATAACAGCGAAACAATCCTTCCCAAATTAGTTGTACGATTAATAGAGTCCCTTCAGAGTATCTGCTCAAATTATGAAATCTTACTCATCAATGACGGCAGTCAGGATAAAAGCTGGGATTCCATCCAAAAAATCACTGACGAGAACAAGCAGGTGTGTGGAGTTAATCTTCGGCGCAACTATGGTCAGCATAATGCACTTTTATGCGGCATCCGTTTAGCCAAATATGATGTGATCATAACAATGGATGATGATCTTCAGCACCCCCCTGAAGAAATTCACAAATTAGTTGAAAAACTGAATGAGGGTTATGACGTCGTATATGGCATTCCCGAAAAACTTGTTCATTCAACGTGGCGCAATTTTTCTTCTAGGTTTACCAAAAGGTTTTTAGGGAGAGTACTGGGGATCGAAGGAATAAAGTACATAAGCGCATTTCGCGCTTTTAAGAAAGAAATTCGAACCGCATTTGACCAATTTGACAGCCCAAATGTGATCATTGACGCACTTCTAAGATGGGGAACAGAAAAATTCGGAACTGTAGAAGTAAATGAGCAATCACGAATGGTTGGACATTCAAATTATGATCTATTCAAACTAGCAAAATTTACAATGCTCGTATTAACCGGTTTCAGCACCATTCCACTAAGATTTGTCAGCCTCATCGGCTTTTTCTTAACCTTATTTGGAATCGGAGTGCTTATTTCTGTGATGATCAAAGGTTTTCTTGATGGAGATTTACCAGGTTTTCCTTTCCTTGCGTCCATCATCAGCATTTTCAGTGGTGCGCAATTATTCGGTCTAGGTATTTTTGGTGAATATCTTGCTCGCATATTCAATCGTTCAATGCGTGTTCCAACTTATGTTATCGATGAAATTTCTAACCCAAAAAAGTCAAGAGAAAGATTACCCAATAAATGATCAACTTCAATCAGCCATATATAGCTCCTAACCAGGAAAAATACATTAAAGAAGCGCTTGAGAATTATCATATCTCTGGAGATGGTCCTTTTACAAAGAAATGCAATCTTTACCTAGAAGAATATTTCAGCGTACAAAAAGCATTAATTACTACAAGTTGCACACACGCGCTTGAAATGAGCGCGATTCTGTTAAATCTAAAAAAAGGTGATGAGGTGATTGTTCCTTCTTTTACTTTTGTTTCCACACCTAATTCGTTTATTCTACGGGGAGCAAAACCAGTTTTCATTGATATTCGACCAGACACATTGAATATGGATGAAAATAAACTGGAAGAATTAATCACCAATAATACAAAAGCGATTTACCTTGTCCATTATGCAGGGGTAGGTTGTGAAATGGACCATATACTAGAAATTGCCCAAAAACATGGGCTTGATGTGGTTGAAGACAATGCGCATGGCCTTTTTGGTAAATATAAAGGGAAATTCCTGGGTACTTTTGGTAAATTTGCTACACAAAGTTTTCATGAAACCAAGAATATTTCCTGCGGAGAAGGTGGTGCTTTATTAATAAACGATAGCAGTTACATCGAACGCTCTGAAATCATTCGCGAGAAGGGAACAAACCGCAGTAGATTTTTCCGCGGGCAGGTTGACAAATATTCTTGGGTAGATGTGGGCTCAAGTTTTCTTCCCTCCGACATTCTTGCAGCAATTCTTCTGTCACACCTGGAAGAATCACAAATCATTCAAGAAAAAAGAAAAGTAATTTGGGAAAATTACGATTTCGCTCTTAGAGGTTGGGCTCAAGATAATAAAGTGAAGCAGCCATTTATACCTGATTACTGCGAGCAGAGTTATCATATGTACTATCTGCTTCTCCCTAACATAGATACCCGTCAAGCATTTATTCGTCATTTAAAAAACAGAGGCATTCTTTCAGTCTTTCACTATGTCCCTTTGCATACTTCTGAAATGGGGAAAAAGTATGGCTATAAAGAAGGAAGCTTGCCCATAACCGAAGATATAAGTAATCGCTTAGTTCGTCTGCCCATGTATTTTGACCTCACACATAAGGATCTCGAAGTAATAAATCAAGCAGTAATAGATTTTAGATTTAATTAATTTTTGCATATGTTAGAATAATTTTAATAGGCAATAAAAATGGTACAAAAAGCCAACAAGAACAGTTCTCAACAGTTTTTTCAAATCATTCTACCAATGGTCAGCATTTTCATGCTAATCGGTATTTGTGGGTTTTTATTAATTGGTGGAGTACATAAAGAAGTTTTAAATTTGGAAAAGCTAAGAGATATATCCGCTACTTTTTTATTTATTCTAATAATTCCACCAACAATGCTCTTTCTTGCAACTGTGATTGCTTTTATTTATCTAATCAGTAGATATTCTAAATGGATTCAAATTATGACACCTAACATTCAATCGGTTATGCTTCGGATTGAAGCAAGTACCAATAAAATCTGTAAAACAAGTACACATCCATTGATTATTTTTGAGTCGATTTACGCAATTTTTAAGAAAAAATGAGTTCCAAAGGATAAGAAGAAATGTCTGAAAAGAAAAGTAATTCAATTTTGTACCTTTTCGGTGGCTTACTCGGCGCTCTCGTCGGATTAATTGCCGCATATTTATTAGAAAAGTCGGTTGAGCAAGATGGGGAAGATAAAATTCTTACAAGTAAAACGATTTCCAGAATTGGGATAGGAACTGTCTCATTCTTGTACACTTTGATCGGAAAAGGGAAAGGAAAAGGGAAAGGGAAAAAATCTTTCATTAAATAACTTCCCTGTAATCCAACTCTCCCATCATGAATCATTTTTTCTCTTTCAACACAATTATTGCAGGTCGCGTGTTTAATGAAACCATTATTAATAAAAACAAACAGGTTTTTATTAACAAGCCTGGCGGTGGGGTTCTATATGCTGCGGCAGGATTCCATTTATGGAAAAAAGGAGCTGGGTTAATCGCAAAGATCAGCAAACACAATTCAATTGAATGGACCCAAAAATTTGAGAGTTGTCATTTTGATACTTCCGGAATTACAAACATTTCCAGTCATTTTGAACAGCGTAAATTTTACTCCATCAAAAACTCTAATACAGTCTATGTAAATAACCCTCAAAAACATTTTTTTGAGATAAATCATCCTCTTCCAAAATCTCTACTCGGATATGAATCATCCCAAATAATTTTAGACAAAAGAAACACACCTGCTCCATACTCAATACGCCCAGATGATTTTCCAGATGATTATCTTCAAACGAACAATCTTCTATTATGCCCAATTGATTATTACAGTCACAGTTTGATCCCATCCTTTTATCGGTCTCAAACAAATGGTAATGTGGTCTTGTGTGCTTCTAATGGGTATATGCATCCTTCATTCTGGTTTGATATACCTTCTCTCATCAGAGGATCTTCCGCTTTCTTAGCAACCGAAAACCAGATTAGGAATCTTTTCAAAGGAAAAAGTGAAGATGTTTGGGAAATGGTCGAATATATTGCCCAAAGTGGCGTTGACATGATGGATTTGTTAAGAAATAAACTCCCTGGCAATGATCTGGTTTTTCTCATGGGAGGAGATTCACTT
>Ga0255365_10352_pt1 | contig 11834 bp, 8 predicted proteins | sample ANMaggSeSYBR01J3_FD_182089 | JGI IMG/M metagenome (GOLD analysis project Ga0255365, IMG submission 182089) | Sediment cell enrichment communities from methane seep in Santa Monica Basin, California, United Staets - ANME aggregate JGI... | ecosystem: Environmental > Aquatic > Marine > Cold seeps >... | reverse complement strand
AACTAAACGGTGGATCGGCAAGGACGCCTGGCGAGAACTTACATCGGAGAAAATTCGCAAACGTTGACGCCTGCGTCAAAAGTAGTTTGCCCCTTTGATTTTGGAACGTTGGCATTATTTTTGCGGCGTTTTTCGGACTTTTGGCGGTTGCATCAATGAAGATAGCTGGTAACGTCAAAATCGCCGACGCGAGCGATATAAAGATCACGGCGGCTGGTGAGATTAATGTCATCAATATCGTCGGATTCGGCATCTGTTTTGGTGTCGGATTCAGCGTCAACATCGGTTTTGGTATCGGATTCGGGGTTGGTGTCGGTGTCGGGGTTCAGTGCTTTTTTCGGGTCGATGGGTCGTACTATGGGACGGCAGGGTTCGACTTCGTTAACTTCAGTAACTACAACGGTTTGGCCGTCGTTCAGGGTAACCTGTTCGCCGGGTGAGAAGGCGGGTATAGCGTTGGTAAATGCCTCGTAAATTACCGGGTCGAACCATTTAGAATAGCCGGGGTTTTTCATACGCTTGAGCGCCACGATGTTCGGGGCGATTCGGCCGTCGGGCAGATGACGAAAACCGTCAAAACGGTCGGCAATACAGGCTATTCGGCAAAAACCGTGTATCTCATTACCTTCCAGCGGCAAAACAGGTTCGTTAGAACCCGGAATCGCTTTGCGGATGGGAAAACCGCTGCCGTCAAAATGTTGATGGTGATTGAGTACGATCTGGCCGGCCATTGGGTCCAAACCCCCTTTAATCATCTCAAAACCAACTTCGGTGTGTTGCTGCCAGAGTGATCCGCCCATGTCCTGAGCGGTAATGTGGAAGTTTCTGATTTCCTCAGGCAGATTCAGTTTGCCCATGTCGTGCAAAAGGCAACCAACGCCAAGCTGAGTAAGGTCCGAAGCCACGGAAACAGGTAGATTCGGCCTGGCCCGCACAAGATATGATTCAAGACGCAAACCAATCAATATAGCCAACGACGCGACAGTAGTGCCATGCAAAAAAATGTCCTCAGACTCACCCTGTAACTCAGTAACAAAAAGCGAAGAAGGAGCCTTTGCCTGCAACAATTGACGAAAAAGGTCACTCATCTGAGAAGTATAGCTATTGTAATCGATTTTAGTGAGACCCTGCTCCTGAACCTCATCGAACTGCTCCTTCAGAGACCGGTACAAACCCTGCTGCTTCTTCAGAAGCTCCGGATCGAGCAACTCGTCCAAAAAGTCCAAACCAGGGTACAGCACCCAGATACTATAGATGCCCAGCGAACGAAGCCGATTTACATTGTCCTCGTCCAACTCGAACCCGGCTTTCAAAAGGGTGGTTCCTCTTCTCATTAGCCCCTCACTTCGGTAAGGGATTGACTTTATCGAACAAGTTGCATAGGATGGGCTTCAGCCCATGTTCCCCGGCCTTATGCCGGTAGAGGTCAGCTTTATTCGAAAAATAATAACCTGCAAACAAACATTTTGAATGAAAACACAATCGCCGGATCATTGACCACGATTGTCGAGAAAGAAAGTTTTATGATTGATATAGAAAAAGTCAAACCGGAAATTGACCGGATTTGTCGGCGATTGCCGATAAAACGGTTAGGCATCTTTGGTTCCGCTTTGACTCAACATTTTTCTCGAAGCAGCGACATCGATGTTTTGGTGATTTTTGATTCGGGTGAAGATATCGATCTTTTCGATAAGTATTTCGAATTAAAAGAGCGGTTAGAAAAAGTGTTTAAACGAGATGTCGATCTGGTGGTTGACAAAAAATTCAAAAACCCTGTTTTCAGAAAATCCGTTGACAGAACAAGGACCGTTATTTATGAACGATGAAACAAGAAAAAGAGTAACCGTTCACGGATTCTTAAGTAGGGCGGGCCTGTGGCCCGCGTTTATCAGCCCCCGACGTAAAACATGTCCCCGCATGGACGGGGATCAGGGGACTCCTCTTCCCATTAGCCCCTCACTTTAGTAAGGGGTTGACTTTATCGAACAAGCTTTTCTCAACCGTTTCAACGGTTTTCTTACGACCCGTAAATAGTAGCATACACCTTTAATCACACGGCTGGTCTTTTTTCTATAGAGACTTTCATGTTTTATTCCTTATCCTTCCTACTTATTCCTTTCCATAATTACCATTGTATTCAGCACTACCCAGTGGTATATTATAGACCAAAATTGATAATCCATAGTCGAACAATCTGACGGAACAAATCTTTGCCTGTTCGACAAATGATGTAAAAGAGGTTTTTATTATGGCTGTTTTTAATATCGAACACAAAAACATTTCGCAGTTGGATGCTACTCAACTTACATGTCTTCTTTCTATGTTGCTACATTTGGAAGCTCGCAAATATGAAATCATGGCTTCCGACATCAACGTTCCGCTTGAAATAAATATCTCCGACGGAGGAGAGGATGGGCGTATCAAATGGAACAATGGGCCAAAAAAAACAAACTACATCCCCAATCGCTATACTATATTTCAATGCAAAGCACAAAATATGACCAAAAGTAAATGTGCTAATGAACTAAAAGTCCTACGCAGGAAGCAATTGCAACCAAAAATAGAAGAGGTACTCAATGCTAATGGTACTTACATACTCTTTTATCATAAAACTTTGACTAAAAACGGGATAGATGATCGTCTTTCCGAAATGCGCAATAAATTGAAAGTTCTTGGCAGGACAGATTGGGATACTGTTGATTTGCAGATATACGATGCCTCGAAGATTGTATCATGGGTGAACTCATATCCAAGTGCAGCAATCTTTGTGCGTGAGCAGTTGGGACTTTTTGTCCCAGAACCATTTCAAACATGGAATCAATGGCAGAAGTACCCACAGAACCGACGCAAGTACTTTCCTAATGATTCTCTGAATGACAAAATGAAATTGCTGCGGAAAGAACTAACCGATCCAGGAGCAATTGTAAGGATGACCGGTTTATCCGGCCTTGGTAAATCACGTTTAGCGTTCGAAGCTTTCCGGCCACCTCCCGACTCGTCAAACCCCCATCTTAAGGAATTGACCTCTCGTATCCTTTATTGTACTGATTCGTCACCCGCCTTGCTTCTCAAGGTCCAACACCTGTCCAATGATAGTATGCCTGCCATTTTGGTAATGGACAATTGTGATAAAAATCTTCATACACAACTTTCCGACGAGGTTAAGAAAACTGACAGTAAACTCAGCTTATTGACTATAGGCTTAAACCCTGAGAAGGAGTCAACTGATTACCTTCATATTGCCTTGAGACATGACGACTTTAATGACGTTGTTCTCACCATCCTTCAGGAGGAATACAAAAACAGGCTCCCTGATGCTGAAATCGAGCGAATTGCCGATTTTTCCCAAGGTTTTCCGCAAATTGCCGTACTCCTGGCGGATGCCCGTCTTAATGGCCAAGATAATATCGGTTGCCTTCATAACAAAGAGTTGATAACAAAACTTCTGTGCGGTCGCGACCAAGAACTTCCCCGTGAAGAACGACAAGTCTTAAGAGCTTGTGCTATTTTCGAACATATTAAATTTGCCCCCAATGATTTAACCGACCAGACTCAATATTTGGCTGATTCTGTTGCCAAGGTCGATCGCGATTTATTTTTAGAGATATGCAATAAATTTATCAAGCGAGAGATTATTCAAACTCGTGGACATTACATGCGTATTGAGCCGCCCCCTTTAGCTATTGAACTTGCTGTAGAATGGTGGATTAATACACATAACCCGCAAGTTGAGGAAGTTCTGCAGGGTGTTGGGGAGCATGGTTTTCTCGAAGCACTTTTCGAACGGTTGCGTCACCTTGACTTTTTACCCAAAGCTTGTGAGTTCGTAGCACGCTTGTGCAGTAATAATAATCTTTTTACTAAAGCGGAAGTTTTGACTTCTCAAGAGGGTTCACGGCTCTTCCGCTCACTGGTCGAAGTGAACCCCTCCTCCTGTATTGATGTTCTTTGTAGTGTTTTTTCCACATGGAATCGTGATCAGTTGCTCAAATTTGAATCTAATCGACAGCAGATCGTTTGGGCTCTGGAGCGGCTATGTTGGTGGCCTGATACATTTCATGATGCTGCCCGACTCTTGCTTTCCTTTGCCGCCGCTGAAAATGCCAAATGGGCAAACAACTCCACCGGCTTGTTCCTTCGACTTTATCACGCATACCTTCCGGGAACTCAAGCGAGTCTCATGGATAGACTCTCAATTATCGAAGAAGCCCGTTCATCCAAAGATTCTTACATTCGGACAATAGTTATAAAAGCCTTGGGGGCCGCACTCGAAACCCATTCTTTCATGCGTTCCGGCGGAGTCGAATCCCAGGGAAGTCGCCCACCCGGAGACGATTACCGTCCAAGTTCAGAAGAATTACGTTCGTATTGGACAAGGTGTTTAAATATTTTGTCAGAGATAGCTACCGAGGACACCGACCATTCAGAGTTGGCAAGGAATGAAATTACAGGGCATCTGGTCGGCATGATTTGCAATGGAATGATTGAGATAATACATGATATTTTAGTGGCGATAGTTAAGCAACATGGGAATTATTGGCCTCAGGCCTTGCACGCAGTACGATCTACTCTTGACCACTGGGATAAGATGCCTGCGGATATACGCGCTCGAGTTGAGTCCTTAGAGAAACTTCTGCTTCCTACGGATTGGGAAAACCAGCTTCGTCAAATTGTCAGCAACCCTGATTGGCGCCACAAAAAAGAAGAAAACGATCATTTCACCGACATATCAGCAATGGAAGCGAAAAAGTTGGCCGAAGATTTGGCTTCTCAAGAAACTTCTTGGTATGACAAACTTCCTATAATATATCGCGGTGAACAAAGACAAGGCTACACTTTCGGCCGTCACTATGGAACGCTCGTAGAGGACCCAGGCAAATTTATCGATGCCTCGATTCTGATACTCCAAAAATCTAAACCTGATGAATCCGAACCGATCGTTTTAGGTGCGTTTTTGTCGGCGCTCCAGGATCATCGTTTAGTCTCTAATACCCTTGACCGTATTGCACGTGATGATCGCCTTGTTCGCCATTTTGTAATATTGATGACTCTTGCAGGCCCTGAATCAATCGACCTGGATAGGTTGTCGAAAATGGTTGAAAATAAAAAATTACCTCTTAATCAATTGTCTCATTTAAAATTTAGCTGCGCCCTTGACCATATCTCGGAGCAGATTGTTACGCATTTTTGCGAACGTATGAGCAAATTAGGTTCCGAAGCTTCTGCAACCGTTTTAGATGTACTATATATGTACTGCCATGGAAGGGATGATAGATTTTGCAAATGTGAAAACACTTTCAAGAAAATCTTAATGGTGAAAGAAGTCCTCAATCAGGAAAAAACACAACTTGATCGTTATTCGTGGATGACGATTGCCGAGAGGCTTTTACGGCGTGAGACTCAAGATCAGGAGCTTGCAGTTAAACTTTGCCACGATATCCTTTCGGTATGTCGCAATGAAAAATTTATGATTCACGACATAGATCATATTGTGCGTCCTGTTGTCATTTCTCTTTTTAAGTTTTATCCCTCGTTGTCTTGGCCTGTTTTTGCAGATGTTCTTCTTGGTGATCAACCAAATATTTGCTATAACCTAAAGCATTTACTGGGAATAGGTTTTGACGATGAGGCAAATTACGCACCGATTACTGATCTTCCATACGATTTAATATATTCATGGTGCAAAGAAGATTCGCCTAAACGTCCTGCTTTAATTGCTGACCTTACACCGATCTTTTGTAATAAACCGCCTTCAACAGAATGGCATCCACTTACCAGAAGACTAATTGATGAATTTGGCCATTATCAAGATGTACTTAATGAAATTGGCAGCAATATTTTCTTTTTCTCCTCTGGTGGTTCAAGAACTCCATATTACAAACGCCGACTTACGTTGATTAAACAACTTGAAAATCACCCTAAGCAAGAGGTTCAAGCTTGGGCCAAGTGTCTTTCTAAAGCCCTTGAATCAGAACGTAAAAAAGCCGCAGTCGAAACCGAAGAATGGGAGTGGGGAATTCACTAGCTCAATTAAAGTGTCCAGTGCTTTTAGGTCGTCTTCTCGGCTTGAGTGTTGTTCGCAGATTTTTTTATTCTGCTGTTCGTTTGTTCATTTCAATTCCTGTTCGATGTTCAATTCTCAAATCATCAAATCTAAAATTCTTCACAACTCACCACTTTCTTCTCTCTTTTTCTTCTTCGTGTTCTTCGCTATCTTCTGTTCAATCTCTTCTCTTTTTTTCTCTTCTGTCTTCTGTCTTCTAAATTCTTCTTCAATTTATCATTTTACATTTTCTTCCGCTTGCCTAATTTAACATTTTTTCGCGGATTTTGATTATGCTCGAAAATAGTTGGTATTTCGCCGGATTATGGCTGAAACTATCGAAAACCGTTAATTTTTCAGGCTCATTTTTTCGCCGGCTCCGATTTTTTAACCAAAGTAATGGTTTTTGAGCTAAATTCGGGTATTAATTGACAAAAGTTGAAATTCGATTTTCTACGCAAAATAAGCACTTATATCAATTTCCCGAAATGAAAAATAAGCACTTACATCAATTTTCATCAGGGCAAAACGAGAAATAATATTTTGACAGACTCGGTTTTGAAAGAGGAATGTCTTGAAAACTCAGAGTGGATTTTATAAAATTCCGGTGTGGGTGTAAATGGGAAATGTCAGTTAAAATATGAAGTATAAGTTACCGGCAGGTTCATTAGCGAAGAAGAAACCGAAAAACTCATTTGTTGTTCGGTTCAACGATAATAAAAGGGAATTTTATGAAACAAGTCGATGGGCTAAAGAAAGAGCTTGGCTTGATTGACGTCTTTGCCATTGCATCCGGCGCAATGATAAGTTCCGGTTTGTTTGTTTTGCCGGCTATCGCATATTCAAAAGCAGGCCCTGCTGTTATTTTGTCCTATTTTTTAGCTTCGATTCTGGTAATCCCCAGTCTGCTGAGTCAGGCTGAATTAGCCACGGCAATGCCTCTGGCCGGCGGGACATACTTTTTTATAGAAAGAAGTCTGGGGGCACTCTGGGGTTTGTTCAGTGGATTGGCAAATTGGTTTTCAGTCGCACTGAAAAGCGCCTTCGCTGTTGTCGGTATGGCAATACTGATAGAGGTCATACTGCAGATGGTTTTTTCCGTGCAGTTGAGCGAATGGCATCTCAAAATAATAGCGGTCCTGTGTTGTTTGTTTTTTACAGTTCTCAATGTCGTGAGCGTCAAACATACAAGCAGACTTCAGATTGTTCTGGTGGCAGCGATGTTAATTATCCTCGGATTATTCGTAATCTCAGGAGCCAGAGCCATCGAAACAGTAAGATACAACGGCTTTCTCGAAAAAGGCTGGCCGGCAGTGCTTGCAACTTCCGGTCTGGTGTTCATTAGTTTCGGCGGTTTGACCAAAGTCGCAAGCGTTGCAGAAGAAGTCAAACAGCCCGGAAAAAATCTACCCTTAGGAATGATACTGGCATGGCTCGTTGTGTCAGTGTTTTATCTTGCTGTGATATTAATTACAGTCGGTGTTGTGAACGGCGAAGATTTGGCTGTTAGTAATATGCCTGTATCACTGGCCGCAAGCAAATTTATGGGAACTACAGGTTTTGTAATTCTCGGCCTGGCTGCAATGGCAGCCTTCGTAACAACGGCAAACGGAGGAATACTCGCAGCTTCACGCTATCCTATGGCTATGAGCAGAGACCGGTTGCTGCCACCACCCCTGGCCAGGATCAGCCGGCAATTCAGAACGCCCCACATAAGTGTACTTTTTACAGGCGCATTTATGGTTATCTCTATAGTTCTGCTCGATATCGAAGTACTGGTAAAAACCGCTTCGACCCTGATGATAATACTTTTTATTCTTGTCAATGCCAGCGTGATTATAATGCGCGAGAGCAAAATACAAAGCTACCGACCTGAATTCAAGTCGCCGTTATATCCCTATATTCACATCTTTGCCATTCTTGCATATAGCGTTCTTATCATCGATATGGGTAAAGTGCCATTGCTGATTTCCACCGGATTCGTCGGGTTAAGCGCAGGATGGTTTTACATATATGTTTCCAAACGTGTCAGTCGAGCATCCGCAGCGATGCACATCGTGGAACGTGTTACCGACCGGGAACTAAAAACCGTTACTCTCGAAAACGAACTTCGGGATATTCTGCTCGAGCGCGACGATATAATCGGGGATAGATTCGATCTGCTTGTAAAAGAATGCCAAATCCTGGATATACCGGAAAAACAGCCGGCAGAAAAAGTGTTCCGAAAGGCTGCGAGTATCCTTTCCGAAAGATTAGTAACCGATGAATCTGTTCTCTTCGAGAAATTTCTTCAACGTGAGGCAGAAGGCTCAACAGTGGTTCAGCCCGGCCTGGCGATACCACACATAATGGTCGAAGGCGAAAAGAAATTCGATATATTGCTTATCAGGGCTGTTGACGGTATCGACTTCCCACATGCCCCTGATCCTGTTCGCATAATGTTCATTTTGTCCGGCAGTAAAGACGAAAGAAATTACCATCTTCGCGCATTGATGGCAATCGCGCAAATTGCCCAGGAAAAAGATTTCGAACAACGCTGGCTGGCTGCCAGAGATGTCGAGGCAATAAGAAACCTGATCCTTCTGTCAACCCGAAAACGAGATACAAATGAGTGAACGCGGGGCAGATCAAATGGTGCGATACATAGTTACTGCGTGGGGTAAGACCCCACCCTACAGAAAAATGACGAATTAGGAAATCGGAATGACGAATCAATGACGAAGTCCCAATGACGAATTAGAATGCCACACGGAATATGTCTCCCACTTTAAGCCGCCATCGCCCCGCCTGCGGCGGGACGCTACCACCCAATGAACCATCCACCTCGAAGACTCGGTGGCTGCCACCCAACACCGCCATCATTATTTCAAAATTCAGCCGGGAAAAACTCAACTGAAATTGTAGTGTTTTTTGACCGGGGCGGTAACTTTCCAGACACATTCGAGACCGACCGGAAATTCGACCATGTCGCCCGGCCCGAACGTAACCGAATCGTTTCCCTCGTCTCGGCCGGTTACAGTAACCTGTCCCTCGATAATCAGGCAGGTTTCGGTTTGGCTGTAGTCCCAGTCGAACTCGCTGACATCACAAGTCCATATAGGCCAACTTTTGCATTTTTCGATTTCCTGTTGATCCGGCCTGCGAACAACAACATCCTTAATTGTAGTCATAGTGGTCTCCATTAAAGCAAAACATGTTTGATTGTGAATGATTATTTGTCGCAGGGGAATTGAAAGTTATATACCTTTCCATAATTCCTTTTTAAAACAACATCAACACTTCTTTGACGCATATTATAAACCGCAGACCATTGAGTGGCACCAACAGACAAATCCTTTAGTAGGTTCATGGCCTGATGTGTATTTACAATTCCATTCTTCTCGCTCAGAAATTTTTGCGCCTTATCGTATCTGATACATCCAGTTGGTTTATTTTGATCTCTGTCCAGCAGTAAAAAATTGGTCGCCACCTGCCAGGTATGTGTGTCAGAAATAATTTGCAATTCACCCTCACGGAATTCAGCCACTACAGAACACCCGCTGACATCCGCAATTAAATAATGAAGCGGGGGGCCGGGACTAAAAACGACATTATAGTTTTTCAAAATATCAATAGCTTGTTCCGTTGTCTGAGCGTGATCCAGTATCAATCGTATAACATGTAAACTCTGAATATTTTGCTTATCCACGATAACATCGGCTGAATTGTCGGGAACAGCCGCCATCGCTACCACCAAGCCATGTTCGTTGATACCTTCAAAAGGCATTACTGGTGTTACTAACAAGCGAAGCCTACGGAACAGTGAGGGTTCATCCTTATCAAATCCAAGATAGGCCAGGTTGACAAGTGAAATCGATGCGTAACCGTTCGGAGGGTCGGTGAACAAAAGCAAGACAGGGCTGAATGACCAATCAAAATTGCGGCCGTAAGTCATGTTTTCCCTGTCGCCAAGGGCAGAAAACAGAGAACAAGCCCAGGCTGTCTGAGGGTTAAGGGAGGCACTATCGTCCGTATCATAAAAAAACCAATCGAAGCATTGCCGCCATATAAACCCTGTGGTTCTATATCCGCCACGATAGTGCATGGTGTACAGAGGATAGTCGTCAACTTTTTCAAAAGTTGAAAGGCTGCGGGAAATATCTATGGTTGCGAATATAAACGAGATCAGGACGATTAAAAGCAATATGCGACGTCTTCTGGAACGTTTCTTCTTTTTTTCTTTCTTGTCCACAGCCATAATAAATCTCATAAAATGAATTGTTTTGAGTTCGCTGGATTATGCATATTGGCTCTGTCATATCGTACACTCACAACAACATGATGTAAAGCTACGGTGTATGTTGCAGATAATCGCGTGGGTCAATCAACCCTACCCTGCGAGAAAATGACGAATTATGAAATTAGAATGACGAATCAATGACGAAGTCCCAATGACGAATTAGAATGCCACGCGAAGTATGCCTCCCACGTTTAAGAAAACCGGTGAAAACATCTGCTTAATCAATTGTCATTCAGTAACTTTTGATTTGCCGTCAGAATTGAAACCCCCGTGTCCAGTTTTGCAAAATCAGCATCATTCGTAACAATCAGCAGATTATCCAATTTGGCAAGATGATGATAGTAACAGTCATTAAAATCAATCTTGTCTAATCCACTCAGGATATCCGGCAGGGATATTTCTGTTGCTCTATCATCTAAGGGTGTTGAAATCTTCAACAATTGACTATTGAAAACGGTCTCAATATCTTTGACGGCATTGTGATAATACATACTGCCTCGATAATGCTGTTTATAGTCATTCTTGACCGTTTTTTTACGTTTCAGGATGTTGAAATCCAATCTTAGCCAGGCATTAATAATTTCAGATGCGATCAAAGAAGACATATAAATGGTAGTGTCATTATTCAGAGCCTTCTTAAGAAAACTATCATATTTGCTAATAATTGTTTTCTTGTAGCTACCTATGGGGCAATAAAAATACAGCCATATATTGGCGTCAAAAAAATACCTGTCTCCATCCTGAGGCATATAGGTCTCGACGTCCATCACGTTATTCATCGCCAAAAGCCTCCCGGATATTCTTTTCGAAATTATCCTTATCCTTGAAGTATTCCTTAGCGACTTCAATAGTTGTTACCATACGCTTTCTGTCTTCCGGGGTAAGATTATTGACACTTAAATGTTCACGCAAAAATGGACTGTCATATTTACTATAAAGCTGGCCGATTGCGGCATTTAAGAAAGGTGTAATCAGCGTATCAATGTTTGCGAAATCGAGAACAATTTCAAAGTCTTTTTCCAAAAAAGCAATTATTGTCTCAAACAGTCTATCTCCATCTTCTGTGGAAACCGCTGCTTTACCCCCCACAACATCAAAAATGTTTATTATTTTACGTTCCATAACTTTTTCCCTTTAGAAAGGTATTTCTATCTCAGAGGTTAAACAATAAGAACACTGGTCGTTCACATTAAACTCCAGGTTAACCACAGTCCCCCTAAAAAAGTCATTTAAATCCTCTGAGTGTGAGGCACCCACTTCTTCATACCAATATCCATCCGCTGAAGCAACCTGTATTTTTCCACCGTTTTTACACAGAAAATCACGTATCAACGTAAAGCCGAGTCCGCCTGGTATATTACCTTTTCTTGTTGTGTGGCGTTCGCTAACAGCCCACTCAATAGATTTTTTACCTGAAACATTGAATCCTGAATAATCCCGGACATTTTTACGAATCGTATTACCAATATCAACGATAGTAAAATCTAATCGTCCCTTTTGTGGATAATATTG
>Ga0255365_10351_pt1 | contig 11842 bp, 12 predicted proteins | sample ANMaggSeSYBR01J3_FD_182089 | JGI IMG/M metagenome (GOLD analysis project Ga0255365, IMG submission 182089) | Sediment cell enrichment communities from methane seep in Santa Monica Basin, California, United Staets - ANME aggregate JGI... | ecosystem: Environmental > Aquatic > Marine > Cold seeps >... | reverse complement strand
ATGAAAAAAAAGAAAATTAAGAAGAGATACCTATTTCTCACCAGGAAATTTTTCGGTAAAAATAAGGAAGAATTTTAATTCCTGAATAATTTGATGATATCGTTTCCATTAACTAAGATCAACAAGGCAAATATGATTATCATACCCGTGATCTGAGCGTATTCCATAAACTTGTCATTTGGTTTCCTTCTGGTAATAATTTCATACATCAGGAACATTACATGGCCTCCATCAAGGGCAGGAATCGGAATTACATTTATTATGGCAAGCATAATGGAAAGAAATGCCGTTAATCTCCAAAAACTCGGCCAGTGCCACTGACCCGGGAAAATATTTCCAATCATAATAAAACCGCCAACCGATTCAGAAACCTCTACTTCAGGATGAAATAACAATTTCATAGATTTAAAATAATTTCCTATTCCCATATACGCCTTTACAACACCTGCAGGAATTGCACTGAAAATTGAATAATTTACCTTTGTTAATTCAAAATAGTTATTAATTGGTTTACTTTTAATTCCAATAATACCCTTATCTGTTACAGGTACATTTACATGCGTTGTATCTAAATCTCTTTTTACAGTGATCTTGACATTTTCATTTTTATGCTTTTGTAATTCATCGATAAATTCATAAGAATACTCAGTGGGCTTATCGTTAACGGCAATAATCCTATCATCAATTTGCATTCCAGCCTCCTTAGCCGGTGACTTATTGGCAAAATCACCAACTTCAAATGGTACCCTGAAAGAGATAAAATCCGGTGATTTATGTTTGACTAATTTTCCAAGGAACCCTTTTGGGATTTCAAGATTTATTATATCACCATTCCGCTCAACCTGAATTGTTTGAGCATTGTCGAAAATTATCTTCTCAGGGATTTTACTGAAGTTTTCGACGTATTCGTAATCGATAGTTAAAATTTTATCACCATCCCTTAGGCCAGCCTCCATGGCCAGTGAATCAACTTTAATTCCATATTTCACCTCTGAAGTTGGGAGATATTCTTCGCCCCATGTAACAAGCATAAATATGTATATTAAAATGGCAAGTATAATATTCATAGTAACCCCACCCAGCATAATAATTAATCGTTGCCATGATGGTTTACTACGGAATTCCCAGGGTTGTGGAGGCTTGCTCATCTGCTCTTTGTCCATGGATTCGTCAATCATTCCGGCTATCTTTACATAACCTCCCAAAGGCAACCATCCTATACCATATTCAGTTTCACCATACTTAAATTTGAATATTGAAAACCAGGGGTTAAAAAATAAATAAAACTTTTCCACCCTGGTTTTAAAAGCTTTGGCAGCTAAAAAATGTCCCAATTCATGTATGACGACAAGAATGGATAAACTAAGTAATAACTGCAATATTTTTATAACGACTTCCATTATTGGTGTAATTAAATTTTATAAGTTCAAATAAACGATTCTTTTGCTAAAATGTTTTGCCTTATTTCTTCAATTCATTTATAATTTTCCACGCCTGCTCCCGTGTTTCAAAATCAACATCAATATAATCCTGAATAGTAGGGGATTTAATAAAACTCGCCGACTCAATGCATTTCTCAATTATTACCGGCATTTGTAAAAAACTGATCCGGCTATTTAAAAATGCTTCTACGGCTATTTCATTGGCAGCATTCAACACACATGGCAAATTACCACCTTTTTCAAGCGCAAAAAAAGCGAGTGCAAGATTACGAAATTTTTTAATATCAGGTATTTGAAAAGTAAATTCCTGTATTTCTGAAAAATTTAAGCGGGGAAAATCATTGGTTAATCTTTCGGGGTAACTCAATGCATATTGAATCGGCATTCTCATATCCGGCAAACTCATCTGGGCTTTCATAGAACCATCCCTGAATTGAACAATTGAATGAATAATGGATTGTGGATGGATCACAACTTCTATTTGTTGCATGGATAAACCAAACAGCCATTTTGCTTCAATAACTTCCAACCCTTTATTCATCAATGATGCCGAGTCAATGGTAATTTTATCACCCATATTCCAGTTTGGATGATTCAAGGCGTCTTTTATTGTAACTTTTTCCAGTTCTTTCAGACTTAAGTTTCTGAAAGGCCCACCTGAAGCTGTAAGATAGATCTTTTCAACCTCGTCCAGATTTTCACCTGTTAAACATTGGAAAATGGCTGAGTGTTCAGAATCAACCGGAATTATAGAAACCCTGTTTTCAACTGCGAGTTTGGTCACCAATTCACCTGCAACAACAAGCGATTCCTTATTGGCAAGGGCAATTTGTTTTTTGGCTTTAATAGCATTAATTGTTGGCAATAAACCGGCAAAACCAACCATGGCAATCAAAACTATATCTATCGAATCCATTTCAACTATCTGTCGGATGGATTCTTCGCCTGCAAAAACTTTTATATCGTAAGGATCAAGAGCATCAAAGACTTGTTTATAAAGATCGTCCTGTCCAATAACAACAGAGTTGGGTTTATATTTTAATGCCTGTTGAATAAGCAAATCAGAATTTTTCAGTGCGGAAAGTACCTCCAGGTCAAACTTGTCGGCCTGCCGGTCAATTACTTCCAGCGCCTGAGTTCCGATTGAACCTGTTGATCCTAATATGGCTATTCGCTTTTTCAATTATGGATTAACTCTTTAAAATGCTATGTAGTCCTCTGGATTTACCGGTGTCCCATTGTACCATAATTCAAAATGCAAATGTGGCCCGGTAGTTAGCTCTCCTGACTCACCAACAATGGCAATCGGCTCGCCTGCTTTAACAAAGTTCCCCTGTTGCTTGAGCAGTACTGAATTATGCTTATATGATGAAATAAATTTCCCCTTGTGCTGGATGGTTATTACGTAACCTGTTTCCAGCGTCCAGCCGGCAAAAATTACTGTTCCCTCCAATGTTGCTTTAACAGCTTCGTTTTGTTTTGAAACGATATCAATTCCGTAATGCTGCCTCACAAGGTCAAATTCATTCGTAATTATACCTTTTAAAGGGATAAAAAAGTTAAAGCTACTCAACGGAGATGTAGCAGAGGAAATCTCTTCATTATCATTATAGTATAAGTCATAGGATGTTTCGTTCTCATATTCCTGCCTTAAAACCGAATCTTCCTTTGAGCGGGTATATTGAATATTGTTATAACTATTATCCTGATCGACATACATTAAAGTATCTTCAACTATTTCCTTACCATCGATGATATTTTTTATATTTTGAATATAGATACTTTTCTGGCGAAAATCAACTTCAAGTGAATCTGTTAACCGTTTTAATTCGATAACACGTTTTGTAAGGGTTACATCAGTATAGCCGGGGATATATTCCCTTAGCGGAGTAAAGGCGATAAGAAAAGTGGTGGCAACTATTAATACAATGGCTACGGTTCCTATTGTAACAAAAACATTTAGCCGGGATAACCGGAAAGAAATTTTTTCTTCAAAAGTTTCTTCATTGCTGATGACGAGCCTGTACTTATTCCGGAGTTTGTATATCCAGAATTTCTTTTTCCTTTTCTTTGAAGAATCTGCCATAAACCACTATAAATTCAAAAATGCAAAGATACCTGATTTTAAAATACTAATCCAGATACCCTGTTTTTAGTTATATATATTCTAAGAGCAACTAAAAAAATTCAATTTCATTATACATTTCAATAATTTTATATGCTATTTAGGTAAAATAAAATATTTTTGTAAAAAATAAGTTAAATAGTTAAAATCAGGTAAATAAGCAGCAAATTAACAGGAAACCATCTTGATCCGGCAAAAATCATATAAAATAATCCAACTGATTCTGGTCATTCTCACAATAACCAGTTTTTCCTGTTCGACCAAAAAAAATACATTCGTCCGCAGGGTTTACCATAATGTAACAGGACATTACAACATGTTTTGGAATGGTAGGGAAAGCTATCGCGAAGGGGTGGCAATTATGGAAGAATCTGTACAAGACAACTACAATAAAGTTCTTCCCATTTTTAATTACGGAACTGAAGCTGAGGCACAATCCCTTAATCCATATATGGACAAAGCCATTGAAAAAGCTTCCATCAACATTCAAAGGCATTCAATGTTTTTTAAAAGGAAAGAATGGGTCGTATGGATTGATGACAGTTACATGCTCATTGGATTATCATACTTTCATAAGCAGGAATACAACAAAGCCCGGCGTACTTTTGAATTTGTCATAAATGAATACAAGGAAAACGAGATTAAATATGAAGCCATGCTTTGGCTTGGAAATAGTTATAATCAACTGGGAAAATATAAACGGGCCCAATCAATATTGGATAATCTTCAAAATGAAATTAATAAAAATCCCAAAATAGACAATAAGGTTCAAAAGGCACTTCCCCTTGTGCGGGCAGATCTATATATATATCAGGAAAAATACAGCAACGCAATTGAGCCCTTAATTGATGCCTTATATTTGAACCAAAAGAAATCAATTGATAGCCGGGTTCGATTTATTCTCGGCCAGATCTATCAAGACCAGAATGAACTTTACAAAGCTTCGGATTACTACAGGCAGGTTATCAAAAAAAACCCACCTTATGAAATGGCTTTTAATGCTGCCATTAATCTTGCGAAATGTTATGATACCCGCTATGAAGATAACAGTAAGGACATTGTAAAGAAGCTCAAAAAAATGCTAAAGGAGGATAAAAATAAAGATTTTCTCGATCAAATATATTATGCTCTTTCCGATATAGCATTTAAGGATGGAATTGATACACTCGCCATTGATTATTTGAGATTATCGGTTGCAACTTCGAAATCAAACCAATATCAAAAAGTAACTTCATCTCTAAAATTAGGCGACATATATTTTGGTGTTCCTGATTATGAATTGGCACAGGCTTATTATGACACAGCAGTTCAGGTAATGCCTGAAGATTATCCGGATTATGAAAAAATAAAAGCCCGTACTTCATATCTTACCGAACTTGTTACCAACCTCATTATTATTCAAACTGAAGATAGTTTGCAAATGCTTGTGGGTATGTCAGAAGAGGAAAGATTTGCTATCATCGACAAAATAATAGAGGAAGTGATAGAAGAAGAGAAAAGACAAAAGGAGCTTGACGAAATATTAGCCATGACCGGCGGCAATCAGGACCTGGGCAGCATTAGTAATATCGGAGGACCTACAGGCAGTGGTTCATGGTATTTTTATAATCCGCAGGCATTAAGCTTTGGTTTTACTGAATTCAGGAAAAAATGGGGAAATCGTAAATTGGAAGATAACTGGAGATTATCAAATAAACAATCATTTTTTGAACAAACAGAAGAAGAGACCTATGCACTGGCTGACAGCCTGTCTTCCGACAGTGTTATCATAGCCTCCAACGACACTCACTCCAGGGAATATTATTTGCAAAACCTGCCTTTTAATGAGGATCAGATAATTTTTTCCGACTCATTAATTAAAGAGGCGTTGTATAATCTTGGATTTATTTACAAAGATAAGCTTGATGATTATCCAAAGTCCATCGAATCTTTTGAAACCCTGCTTGAACGATTTCCGGGAAATAAATACATTTTACAAGTATATTATCAGCTATATAGATTATATACCAACCAGGAAAATTACGACATGGCTGAAGAATATAAAGCCCTCATAATTGCCCATTTCCCTGATAGTGATTATGCCAAACTACTCCTCGATCCTAATTATTATAAAGAATTGGAAGCGCGAAAGAACCTTGCGGTAAGATTATATGATGAAACTTATGAACATTATCAAAACGAACGATATTACACAGTTTACTCCAACAGCACACGGGCATTGAATGAATTTGAAGGTCCACCGGATTTATTGGCAAAATTCGAATACCTTAGGGCTTTGGCTCTTGGGAGAATTGAAGTTGTAGATTCTCTGCAAGTTGCTCTTGAAAATTTAATAGCGAAGTATTCCGAGAGTGAAGTTATTCCGATGGCGCAAAATCTCCTGAATTATATTAAAGGTCCGATAGATACTACCCAAACCAAAGAACCGGAAGAAGAATACATTGATGTGTCAATCTATGAGTTCGATCCTGGGAGCAAGCAAATCTTTGCACTTTTGGTGAATGGAACAAATGTAAATGTTAATGCACTAAAAGTAAGAATTTCTGATTTTAACATTAAATATTACAGCCTCGAAAACCTGTCAATTACAAATATATTACTAGATGCTTCAACACATTTCATAATGGTCGGTAATTTTAATTCCATTAATAAGTCAATGAATTATTATAATACCATTATTTCGAACGAATACGTATATGGTGGTCTGGAACCGGAAGAATACAATGCATTTGTAATTGCCCAGGAAAACTACCCGATTTTTTATAAGGATAAAGATATTACAAGATATTTAGCATTTTTTAAACAGAATTACTTAACGGAACAGTAATTTTAGTAATTTTATAATTCAAAAAAAACAATAAGATGTCTAAAAATAACATAGTAGAAACCAAACCGAATACTATTGTTGCTGGAACAGTGATAAAAGGTGAAATAACTGCCAACGGTGATTTTCGGATTGATGGCTCGCTAATCGGATCAATCAATTGCAAAGGAAAAATTGTAATTGGGCAATCGGGCAGCATTGAAGGTGAGGTAAATTGCCAAAATGCCGACATATCAGGAAAAACTAAAGCCAAGATCAACGTAGAACAATTATTAATGCTAAAATCAACGGCAGAACTAAATGGAGATGTTGTAACTGGTAAATTATCCATTGAACCCGGCGCCAGGTTTACAGGAACGTGTGATATGGGTGGAAGTGAAATAAAAAAGCCTAACACACCTGCTCCAAATGTACAACAAGAACCAAAAGAAAAATTCTTTAAATAATTATGCAAGATATTCCAGCATCGCTTTTCAGATGTTGCTGATTATTTTGATTGGTGTATTCGGTGGGATTAAAATTGATGAATGGCTGGAATTGACATTTCCGATTTTCACAGTTACACTTTCAATCCTGGCAGTTGTTTTGGCGATTTATTCTGTAACCAAAGAGTTTTTGAAGAAAAAATAATACCGTTATAAAATATTAAATGAAACTTAAATATTTCGATTTTCTTAAAAAGCTTTTAATCTTTACCTTCATTCTCGCCGCTGTCGGCTTTACTGTGGCTTACTTCCTGCCAGAGAATTTTGTGACACCCGCCCTACCTTTTTTGTATGCTTTTTTTCTTTCTGTTACAATCATCGTGCATTATATCTTGCTCAGGGTCTCTGAAAAAAAAACCAGTGCATTTATTAATTATTTCATGATTTTAACTTTCGGAAAATTAATTTTTTATTTAACAATCATCATTATTTATGCCCTGTTAAATCGTGAAGATGTTGTTCCTTTTATCATATCTTTTTTCATCCTTTACGTTTTTTATACAACTTTTGAAGTTGTTTTAAGTCTTAGGCTTACCAATAAGAAAATGGACAATCCTTCAATTGAAAATACAAGAAAAAACAGTTGGGAATAAACTATTTTTTTAACTCTATCTTTTCCAGAATATGTAATTCCAAATCGGATAAAAATCCATCAGAGTCATTGATCTTGTTAAGATCATGCTTAAAAGCGGTGAGAATATTAGGAATTTTCTTTATGGCGCTGACCATACCTGAAACTTCACTTTCATTGATTAATCCGTTGATCAGTAAAAAATAGTCGATTGATTTTAAAGAAGGAAACATATTTCCCTCAGGATTATAATTTGAAATAAAATAGTAACAATTATGTGTATCAGGATTATTATAATTAAAAAGTGTATAACTAATTAATAAATCCAATTTTGAATTATAAACCGGAAGGTCATCAATTCTTTTTAAATTCAGATGAAGATTTTCATTAAGTTTATAAGCAACCCAGTAGTCCTTTTTATGGCATGAAATACCGATCAGTGTGTTATCCTGACTGAAATCAATATCTATTTTTAATCTTCGGGGCATATTAAAAACGAAAGGTAGAATTCAAAATTAAAGTAAAGAGAGATAAGTTCAATAATAAATCTTGAGATTTCTGAAAAGAAATTATACAAATTGAAAATTTTCTTATAGCTTTTCTTCTGATTCCAGTTTCTCCATTGCTTTTCCTGCTGCAATTTGTTCGGCGCCTTTAATGGAGTAATCCCTGCCATTCGAATAGATCTTTTTGTCAATCATTACTTCTATTAAGTACTGTTTGCCATATCCATTACCAATCTCATCCAACACCTTGAATTCAACGGGAATTTTTTCTTTTTGCGACCACTCAATCAGCTGGCTTTTGTAATTTACATTTTCATTCTCCAGTTTGTCAATATCGAAATGAACTTCAATGACCCTATTAATTAAAATTCTTTTCGCAAACTTATATCCTCTGTCTATATACAAGGCTCCGACAAAAGCCTCGAAAGCATCACCATGCAGATATTTACTGTGTTTGTTTACAGTTTCCGATTTAATCAACCTATCAAATCCCAGTTTCTTTGAAAGCTTATTCAAACGGGAACGACTTACAATTCTGGCCCTCATTTCGGTTAGGAAACCTTCTTCTTTATAAGGAAATTTCTTAAAAAGGTAATCAGCAACAATTGAACTTAAAACAGCATCTCCGAGATATTCAAGCCGTTCATTGCTGATTTTTATACCATTTAAAATTTCTTTTGCAGCAGACTTGTGACGAAAAGCAAGCTGATAAAGATAAATATTCCTGGGATAAAATCCGAAGATATTACGGATCGAATAATAAAGATTCTTGTCAGAAGATAATAATATAGTAAATGGAACTAATAAATTCAAAGTGAAAAATTAATCATTGAATTTTGTAAATATTATAGTAGCATTATGGCCGCCAAAGCCAAAAGTATTACTGAGTGCATATTTTATCTCTCTATTTTTACCCTTATGATAGGTAAAATCGAGTTTATTATCAATTTCCGGATCATCAGTAAAATGATTAATTGTGGGAGGAACAAAGCTATTTTTAATAGCCAAAACAGAAGCAATAGCCTCAACAGCACCGGCTGCACCCAGCAAGTGGCCTGTCATAGATTTTGTTGAATTAATCGCAATCTTATAGGCATGTTCCCCAAAAAGATTAACAATAGCTTTTGGTTCTGAAATATCTCCAACAGGGGTTGAAGTTCCATGCGTGTTAATATGATCTATCAACTCCGGCTTGATACCCGCATCTTCAAGCGCAAACTCCATGGCTTTCATAGCGCCATAGCCTTCAGGATGAGGTGCAGTCATATGATAAGCATCTGCGGTTAGTCCGCAACCAACAACCTCTGCATAAATTTTTGCGCCTCTTTGTTTAGCATGATTATATTCTTCAAAAACCAAAGAAGCACCTCCTTCGCCCAATACAAATCCATCTCTATCCTTATCAAAAGGCCTGGAAGCTGTTTTTGGATCATCATTTCTTGTGGAGATTGCATGCATTGCATTAAATCCACCAATACCACCAGGTGTTATGGCAGACTCTGATCCACCTGTAATAAATACATCTGCTTTTCCAAGACGGATATAACTAAAGGCATCAATAAGGGCATTAGCGGAAGAGGCACAGGCAGAAACTGTTGCAAAATTAGGACCTCTAAAGCCAAATTTTATCGAGATATTACCTGCCGCAATATCTGCAATCATCTTGGGAATAAAAAAGGGATTGAACCGTGGTGTGCCATCACCACGAACAAAATCCCCCACCTCTTTTTCAAAGGTCTCCAGACCTCCTATACCGGCTGCCCATATAACCCCGGCACGATCCAAATCAATTTTCTCCCTGTCGATACCAGAATCCTCCAAACTCTGTGTGGCCGCAACCATACCGTATTGAGCGTAAGAATCATACTTTCTTGCTTCCTTGCGGTCAAAATGTTCTTTTGGATCAAAACCTTTTAATTCGCATGCAAACTGGGTTTTAAATTTTGATGCATCAAAACGGGTAATAGAGTTTGCACCACTAACACCATTGGATAAATTATCCCATAATTCCGATATATTATTTCCAATAGGAGTTAGTGCACCTAATCCCGTAACAACTACCCGCTTAAGCTCCATTTAACTTTAGGAAAAATTTTAATTTGTATTGTCTTCAATGTATTTGATTGCCTCACCTACACTAGAAATTTTTTCGGCCTGATCATCAGGGATGGCAATATTAAACTCCTTTTCGAATTCCATAATTAACTCAACAGTGTCGAGTGAATCAGCACCAAGATCATTGGTGAAACTTGCTTCAGGCGTAACTTCGTTTTCATCTACACCTAATTTATCAACGATGATAGCTTTTACTTTTGTAGAAATATCAGACATATCTTTTTGTTTTTAAGTTTGACGCGTGCAAAGAAATGAATTTTATTAAAATTAAGCAAATTTTTTAATTTGATAACGAAATTACTAAAAAAATTAAACGCATTTTTAAGATTTAATTGTAATCATTACTAAAATAATATGAAAAGTATTGCTATAACATTTTTATCTTTGAATCCTGAAAAATATACTACTATGAACAATATAGCAATATTTGCATCTGGTTCCGGTACGAATGCCCAGAATATCATTGAGTATTTTAGTAACAAAAAGAATATTATAGTAAACAGGATTTATTCTAACAATAAAAATGCTTTTGTGCTCAAGAGGGCATCCAAATTTAATATTCCTACCCAGGTTTTTAATCGGAATGAATTTTACAAAACCGATAAAATATTAGATATATTGATCAATGATCAAACCGATTTGATTGTACTGGCTGGTTTTCTGTGGCTGATACCTCAAAATATTCTGGCTCACTTTATAAATAAGATTATTAACATTCACCCTGCTTTACTCCCAAAATATGGAGGAAAAGGGATGTATGGCATGCACGTTCATGAAACAGTGATAAATTCAGGAGACAATGAATCCGGTATATCAATTCACTATGTAAACGAAAAATATGATGAGGGCGAAATTATTTTTCAGGCAAAATGTAAGATCAATAAAAATGATACCCCTGATTCTTTAGCTTCAAAAATCCATCAATTGGAATATGAGCATTTTCCTAAAGTAATCCATCAAATACTGGCTTAACCAAAATTTGGGTTTCATTTTTCTAATAAGAATTATATCTTACTACCTCATCAAAACTTTTTCTTATTTTCTCCCTTTGTTTATAGTTTTCAATCGGATAACCAACAGTTACAACAAGACCGATTTTTTTATTCTGAGAGATATTAAGAAATGTTTTGATTGGTTTTTCATTGAACCACCCTATCATGCAAGTTCCCAAACCTTCATCCGTTGCTTGAAGACAGAAATGTTCTGAAGAAATTCCAATGTCTATTAAAGGATAATCAAGACTTTTAATCTTACTCCCAATGCGTGTGATGATTTTTGGTTTTTCTATCACAAACACGACAATAACAGGAGCATTAGAAACAAATTTATTAAAAGACATCAAATTGTCATAAGTTTGACGGGCCACCTTTTCCTTTAATACCGGATCATCAACAACAATAAATGTCCAGGGTTGTGAATTACTTGCAGAAGGAGCTAATCTGGCAGCCTCAAGACACCTTTCAAGTTTTTCTTTTTCAACTTTGCGTGGCGAATATCGCCTTACGCTTTGCCTTTGTTTTACTAAATCTAAGAAGTTCAATATTGACATATTAGAATTTTTATGAATGCGAAAATAAAATAATCTAAAATACTGATAAAATAAAAAAGGGAAGTATGCAACACTTATTCTTTTCCAAATTTCTTTTCGTAGAACAATTTAGCGCTATAGCTAAAAATTATAATCACTAAAAGTATAATGATGCCTTGGAGTAAACTGTTGTTATTCTTTAGAAAATCAGAAGATAATTCTTTGATAAGAAGATAATTATTATCA
>Ga0255365_10349_pt1 | contig 11912 bp, 11 predicted proteins | sample ANMaggSeSYBR01J3_FD_182089 | JGI IMG/M metagenome (GOLD analysis project Ga0255365, IMG submission 182089) | Sediment cell enrichment communities from methane seep in Santa Monica Basin, California, United Staets - ANME aggregate JGI... | ecosystem: Environmental > Aquatic > Marine > Cold seeps >... | reverse complement strand
TAATCGAAACTGCAAAAGCATATGCCAGAGATAATAATATGAGCCTGTCAGGAATAGTCGAGCTTTATTTTAAGACTCTATCATCTGCAAATAATAATAAATTACCGCCAATCACCAGAGAATTATCAGGGATAGCCAGTTTCACTACAACAAAATCGGATAAGGAGCTTTTAGAGGAAGCGCTGACCAAGAGATTTACATGATAAAAAAATTATTTATTGATAGTGATATTATTCTGGATCTTCTTTTAAAGAGAGAACCTTTTTTCTCTGATTCTCAAAAGGTAGTGGCTATGATCGAGAGAAATTATTTCTCTGGTTTTACATCGTCTCTAATAATAGCAAATTGCTTCTATATTATAAGCAGTAATAGAGATAAAAAAACCGCATTAAAAGCAATCTCAAAAATAAGGTCTATTCTAAATATTTTACCGCTTACAGATAAGGAGATAGGAGAATCATTAAACTCCAGTATAAAAGACTTTGAAGATGGGGTTCAATATTTTATCGCATTAAATAATGGTATAAATAATTTAATAACAAGAAATATTTCTGATTACAGGGATTTAGATATAAACGTTCTAACTCCAAAAGATTTTCTAAATCTGGAAAAGATAAAAAAGATCATTGAATCAAAATCTCAAGAACATGACCAGGAATAGAAATTTTGAAATTATTATCACAATATACTGTGTTTAACAAAATAATATGCTGCTATATGCGGCACCTAAAAAATTTTAATTCTTATTCCCTGTCATACTCCTGGTTTTTTTAGCAGGATAAATTGAAATGCTTAAAAGTTGTTGCCTGTGATCCAGGTTTTTGTTCCCCGGCAGCCCTTAACAGAAAACCCAGGGTTTTGTTTTTTCAAGCTATTTAATGATATAATTAGCGCTAAATTTTTATCATATTTATTTATTATTTATGTTTGCAGATATTAAAAAGCTATTTTCTTACAGGGAGCTTCTTGTCAGCCTTACAAGGAAGGAGCTGAAGGTAAAATACAGGGGATCCGTGCTGGGGTTTTTCTGGTCCCTTCTTAATCCCGTACTTACAATGCTTGTATATTCCTTTGTCTTTTCAATATTATCCAGGGGAGGAGTAAAAGAATTTGCAATATTTTTGATATGCGCACTCCTTCCATTTAACTTCCTCTCAAATTCTGTTAATTATGGTACCGGCAGCATAATCTCCAACAGTAATCTTGTAAACAAGATATATTTTCCCAGAGAGATCCTCCCGCTTTCTATTGTGTTCTCAAATCTGGTAAATTATTTATTTGAGCTGGTTGCTCTGTTTATCGTACTGGCATTCATGGGATATAAGTTTTACCTGTTTCTCTATATATTGCCGGTCCTCATATTCATACAATTTTTCCTTGTAGTAGGAATGACCCTTTTGGTCTCGGCATTAAATGTTTTTTTCAGGGATATTCAACATCTTATAACCATAGTCATGATGGTATGGTTCTTCGGAACCCCTATCATATATCCATTAAGCATGGTCCCTGAGAGATTTCAACCCCTTCTAAAGTTTATTAATCCGATGACAATATATGCTGCTTATTACAGGAATATCTTTTATTATGTCAAATATCCTGAAGGTGCAGGTTTTCCATCTGCAGTGGAGACCATTGCAGCACTGGGAATAACCCTGCTGATATTCTTTATAGGTTATTTTGTATTCAAGAAACTGGAATACAGGTTTGCAGAAGAGATATAAAAGGGTGATATTGAAAGCGGTCCAATAAATTTTTATGATAAGAAGAAAAGAAAACAAAAAAGAAAAGACAGCCAGGACGAAGGACGATATTGCAGTAGATATAAGGTCAGTGTCCAAGAATTACCGCATATATCATGAGAAGATACCCAGCCTTAAAAATACTATCATCAGGGGAAGGCGCACCACCTTTGAAGAATTCCTGGCACTTGACGATATTTCCCTTTCTATAAATCACGGCCAGACTATAGGGATAATAGGGCCCAATGGGTCCGGCAAAAGCACATTGCTCAAGCTCATGGCTAAAATAATCCAGCCTACAAAGGGAGAGATAATAGTAAACGGCCCCATGTCGGCCCTTCTTGAGCTTGGTGCGGGATTTCATCCGGATCTAACCGGAAAGGAAAATATATATATTAATGCTGCTATTCTGGGTATGAAGAAAAGAGAAGTAGATGTAAAACTCGATGAGATAATCGGGTTCTCAGAGCTGGAGAAATTTATTGATACTCCTGTAAAGAATTATTCTTCCGGGATGTATATGAGGCTGGGGTTTTCTGTAGCGATAAATGTAAATCCCGATATTCTTCTGGTAGATGAAGTGCTTGCAGTAGGGGACCAGGCATTTCAGGCAAAATGCTATAAGGTCATATATGACCTTATGAAGAGGGGAAAGACTATAATTATAGTGTCCCATGACCTTGAGACTATAGCGGATCTGTGCAGCAGGGTTGTATTTCTAAAAGACGGCAAGATCAAAGAAATGGGCAAACCGCTTGATATCGTATCCAAATACAGGGCATTTGTAGAGGAAATAGAAAAGAAGAGGATCATAGAGCAGCAGAGAAGTGCAAGGAAAAAGATATTTAAGTCAGTAATTGAAGAAAATAGAAAAATCCTCAGCGGAGAAGAGATCAGCCATCTTTCAAATCTAAGTATAGACGGTGAGACTATAAACAGATTTGGTTCCGGAGAAGCAGAAATAACAGGCATAAGGATACTTGATAAAAAAGACAGAGGCGTGGACTACTGCAAATATGGCGATGAAATAAGGATCGTTTATGATGTTTTATTTAAGGCTGAGGTGGAAGAACCTATTTTTGGTATCAGGATCACTGATTATAAACAGAATATAATATACGGAACAAATACCCGCCTCCAGAGGGTAAAATCTCAAACATATAATAAGGGGGAGCGCATAAGCATTGAATTTGCTTTTACGGCGATCATGATGGGCGGACAGTATTCCCTTTCGCCTGCAGTGGGGAACAATGACGGCAAGACTTATTGTGATTGGATAAATGATATGCTCATGTTGGATGTGATGCATAATAATATTGCAGAGGGCATCTGTGATTTAAATCCCCGTATAAGTATTGAGAAGAATAAATGAAAAGAAGACTCGGTACTGTTCTTAGGATAATTATAAGCCTGTCACTGCTTGCTTTCCTCATCTATAGGAGCAGGAACAGCTTTGGCACCATACTGGATGCTATAAAGGACCTCAATATATATTACCTGATCATCGCTTTAGTCTTTTACTTCATAGCAATATCTTTTATTGTATTCAGGTGGGGGATATTGCTTAAGGCACATGGCCATCATATTTCAGGGCCGTTTCTCTGGCAGTCTGCACTTATCGGTTTTTTCTATAATAATCTTCTTCCTACCAGTGTGGGTGGAGATTTCTACCGGGTGAATGATATTAAGCAGAATAAAAACATTCCGGTAAATGTGGGGACTGCAACTGTGGTGATGGAAAGGACCATTGGGACAGTGACCAGCTTTACGCTGCTGATCATTGCATATTTCCTGGGCCTATTTAAGTATCTTAGTAAAAATGTAGCACTTGGTCTGTTGATATCCGTTCTGGTCATCGTATTGTTCTATACTGCAATATATTTTCCCCGGTTGCTTAAATTAGATCTGCTGCTAAATAAGTTCCGGATATTTTCAAGGATAAGGCCCGGGCTAAAAGAATTTCACGGGATCCTTATAGGCTACAGGCATAAAATCAAATATCTTCTTATAAGCTACCTGTTCAGCTTAATAATACAGGTGTTCTTCCTGATAAGCTATAGCTCTATTTCCCTGGCCCTGGGCCTGGAGTTAAAATTCCATGTGTTTATATTTATAATACCCTTTATCGTTCTGGCCGCAAGTGTACCGGTCACTATCGGAGGAATAGGTATAAGGGAAAATGCACTGGTTTTTGCAATTACCAGCTTTGGAATTGCACAGGGCCAGGCTACATTGTTTTCTCTTATAATTCTGGCAATTATCCTGATAATCGGAATGATGGGCGGGATGATTTATTTGATAAAAAATATTTTTTACAGATCAAAGAGTTTTATTTGATACATCAGCAGTAAAGCCTGAAATGAGTCCTGTAGATACTTTTGCTAATTTTAAGTTTGCTTTTTTTATATTTTTGATAGCATTTTTATTGGCTGTAAATTCTTTTCTATCAAAAATAGATCTTAAAAGGGACAGCATAATATTTACAGCCATTTTGATACCGGGAGCACTTCTAAAATATGAAGGCAGCAGATCTCTGGCTCCATCAGAGACAATTCTTATACAGCTAAACGGCAGATTCATTTCCTGTATAGTTTCTGCGATCGGGTAGCTTTCCATATCTATGGTCTGGACATCAAAACCGGTGTTCAATTGTTTCTTTGCAGCGGGACTTGTTATGACTTCAGGGACAGTGGCGCCGGCTGCATATAATTGACCGTCTTTGATGCGGTTACGGGCCGGTCCGGTTTTTTCAAGTTTTAGTGAGCCGTTTAAGGAAAACCGCTTTTCATCAGAGCGGGTGATATTTTTTATTGAATTATATACTACAGTATCTCCAATTTTCATACTTTCATCTGCTGCCCCGCAGAGGCCTATCATAAGGACCTCTATATTGTCTCCTGGTCCCATAATGCGGTCTTTTATATATCCTAAAAAATTATCCTTAAAAAACTGTGCAGCCTGCATTGCGTTTTTTGCTCCCATCCCTGTCTGAATAATAGCGATGGGCCTGCTGTCTCTAAATCCTTCATATAAGATAGTTTTCCCGGCTTTATGGATATTATAGATATGGATCGATCTGAGTATGGGACCAAGTTCAATTTTTAATGCTCCAAAAACTATTAACACTTCTATTATTTAAATTTTTAATACTTGTAAAATATAAATTAAATTAATATGATTATAATAAATCTTATAATAGGCTCAATTATACTATTATTTCGATAAAATGTTTACCGGGGGGCCCATTTTTTTAAGGGGAAATTTGAAAGAAAAACACAATCTTTTAGAAATAATCAGAAACACTCTGCGTGATAGGATAAACCTTGTCATATTTATAATTCTGGCGGCCACTATCCTGTATTCTATAATTGTCCGATTTCTGAGTCTTGGCGAGCTTTCCTTCTGGGGAGATGATGGTATGACTTATTTAAGCACAGTCTCTGTGCTTGAGCATGGCTATCCGCGCCTACCCTCTGGCTATATTATGTTTCACAATATAGCTTCGAGCTATTTCAATATCATCCCGGTACTGCTGTTTGGAGACAATGAATTTGCATACAGGTTCTTCAGCGCACTTACGGGGGTGCTGATCATACCTCTGATATTTTTATTTGCAAAGGAGCTTACCAATAAGTATATTGCATCAGTATCTTCAATAGTAATTGCCCTAAATACATGGCAGATCGAGTACTCCAGGGAAGCAAGATATTATTCGGAGTTTCAATTTTTCTATATCCTTACTATATATTTTTTCTATCTTGGTTTTTTTAAAGACAGGAAAGTCTTTAAGGTCCTGGCAATAATATCTCTATTTATCACGATCCAGATAGTAAGCCTCGGGGTAACCCTTATTTTTTTATTTATTCCATTATTAGTGTACAGGGGACTAAAGGGTTTTTTTAAGAGGGATACTATAATATCCTTTTTAGCATCAGGCGCCATTGTCATAGCGGTAGTGATCCACAGAGAGCTCTTCTGGAAGGTGGGCCTTAGCTTCTATTCAAGCGGCAATAATACAGATATTGCGAATCCGGTACTGGGGATACTATATAAATATTTTGGAAACTTCTCAGCTTATTATTACAGGATCTTTGGCGAAATCTACCCAAAAGCATTTCCCCTATTTATTTATGGAGGCATTGCATTAATACTTGTTTATATATTTATTAAGCGTCTTAGAAATCAGGATGAGCATAATATAAGTATTTTAAACCGCAGCAAAGCCAGTATCAATATACCTTTCAACCTATTGCTGCTTTATTTTATTTTCTTTTCCAATGCACTTTTTTACGGATCTGGGAATATGTATAATCAGCATAGATATATATATCATATGAATCCGGTATTTATCATCATTTCGGCATATATAATTTTTGAGCTGTCAAAGATAATTATATTTGCATTGAGAAAGATATTTGTAAGGGGCGGAGATGCCGGATTTGAAAAGATAAAGGATCATAGTAGAAAATATCTCTATATTATACTGGTGATATTTATTGGCGCTTCAGCATTTGCAATAGATCATATTGACATGGTAGAGAATTTCAAGATAACCAGTAGACAGGATGGTGATCCAGTAAATCCTATTTTTACCCCGAGCAGTACTTTTAGCATACATTATGATGTCAGGACCGCCAGTGAGTATATCGGCTCCAGACTGGAGGATGGTGATATTGTAATATCTACATATCCATTAAAGACTGCCATGCATATAAAGCAGGTGGATCACTGGGTGTGGAGCGCTAATCTTGTATCCTGGCAGCCATATAGGTCCAGGGATGGCATCTATTATGATAATTTTTTTGGGGTGCCTCTTATCAGGGATCTATTTGACCTTCAAAAAGTATTAAATGAAAATCCTGATAAGAATATCTGGATAGCATCCATCGACTCTATTGAGAGATCCGGCCATGTCGATCCAATGATAATCAGGTTCCTTGAGGAAAATAGCCAGTGTATAGAGATAGTTGGAAAGGATGGCGTTAGCTCAGCATATCTTTTCCCGGCGCTGGAGGATGGGGGCAGAGCTTTTTCAATGTATGATAATGTGATCCCTGGAGAAGATGAGGTCATCAGGGCCGGAGTAGAGAGCAGTGGAACTACTTTTTTATTTAATGACCGGGAAAATGATAATTATTTACGGTATGGATGGTCATTTATAGAAAGTACGGGCACATGGGCCGACCAGAAATCTTCGCTTTTATTTTTAGATTTTGAGGAACTTTCAGATCATTATCTTGACCTGGCTATGAAAGCTTTGCCTGACCCTGATATAGTGCAGGAGGTGGAAGTCTTTCTAAATGGAAAAAGTATTGGAAAATTTGTATTGGAAAATGTAGAATTGACTGAATATACTGCTGCCATACCTGGCGAACTATTGGTAGAGGGATATAATGTACTGGAACTGCGGTCCAAATTTTTAATGAGTCCCGTGCAGCTGGGCATAAATGAGGATCCCAGAAATTTGGCAACATATTTTAGCGAACTTAAGATTTATAAATAATTATAATTACGCTGTGGAAAAGATGCCGGCATTATAGTAAAAATGGATAAGAAAACAGGATCAGCAAATAAAATAGTGCATTATATCAGTGTATTCAGGCCAGGCCATTGGTTCAAGAATATATTTATGCTGACAGGAAGTTTTACTGCTTATATATTTTTCAATGCTTCGATCAATTCCGAAACTGCATTACTCACGGCAGTTGCTTTCATGTGCACATGTCTTGCTGCATCTGCCAATTATGGAATAAATGAAGTGATCGATTCTGAATTTGACAGGCATCATCCGGTTAAAAAAAACCGTCCCGTACCGTCGGGAAAAGTATCAAAGAAAGCAGTGCTGATAATATCGGTCCTGCTTGCTGCGGCAGCAGCATTAATTGGTTTTTTCTTCCTGCCACCCGGAGCATTTTTGGCTATTTTGAGTTTGATGGCAATGGGATTCTTCTATAATGTCAGGCCTTTCAGGACAAAAGAGCTTCCCTTTTTGGATGTTATCTCTGAATCAATCAATAATCCCATCAGGTTCATTATTGGCTGGTATGCGGTGCAGATGATATTTTTTCCACCTGCAAGCTTCATAATATCCCTCTGGGCCTTTGGCGCTTTTCTGATGGCATGCAAAAGGCTTGCTGAGTACAGGTTTATAGGTAATGATAAAAGGGCGGCAAAATACAGGAAGTCATTCAAATATTATAATGAAGAGAGACTTATAGTATCGATTATAGGGTATGTGTCAGTGGTATCCTTTTCACTGGCAATAATATGTATCAAGTATTCTGTAAGTGTTATTCTGGCCGTACCCATTTTTGTGATATCCTTTATATGGTATTTCAAGCTGACGCTTAAAGAAGATAGTCCGGCAAAAGAACCAGAAAAACTCCTGAAGCATAAAGAGTTCTATATTTTTACTATTTTAACTATAATGGTACTGGTGCTGGCAAAAGTATTAAATCCCTATCTTGAATTCTTATTGAAAATATGGAGCTAATAGCATTATTTGACTTTGACAGGACATTGATAAAGAAGGACTCAATGATCCTTCTTTTTTTCAGGTATTTTGATCTGTCTATCAAAAATGTGCCAAAATTTTGCAGATTGATCTATGAGACACTGAAATACTTTCTGAAGATTTATTCCCAGAGGCAGTTTAAGGAAATATATATTAATCTGATCATTGATTCATCCAGGATTAAAGATACAGAGGTACTTTTTGATGATTTTTCCAAATATCTTCTGGGGCTGGTTTTCAAAACTGCTAAGAAAGAAATCATTGGACTCAAAGATAGAGGCTATAAGGTCATCCTTTTAAGTGCTTCCCTGGATCTATATCTAAAGAAAGTAGGCAGGGGATTAGGCTTTTCTGAGCTGATATGTACAAGAACGGCCCATAGTGATAATAAAATAAAGATCAGCGGTTTGAATTGCTATGGAAAAAATAAGATAAAGATGCTTCTTAGCAGTCATAGGGAAGACGGTGTGGATTGGAAAGCATCTTATTGTTACAGCGATAGTGGATCCGACAGAGAACTGCTGAGACTTTTTGGTAATCCATATATAGTAAATAATGTCAGATTTGGAAGGACAGCACCGGAATTTAGATCTGTGATCTGGAAGTAGCAGCTCCATTCTTCTTGTAAATTCTTAATATATACCTTAAGATTGTATTGCTATTAATATAAATATATACCTTAAGAATGTATTTGAATACTTCTTGTTAGTATTATGAAAGGATACCATGCTTGGATTAAATAAAAAATTAAAGGATCTCCAGGCACGGGGCGGTTCCATTAAAGTAGCAATAGTGGGAGTGGGCCAGATGGGGAGCAGCATGGCTGTTCATTTAAAGACTCTTGCGGGAATGGATGTCGTCGCTGTGGCAAACAGGAATGTAAATAGTGCAGCAAAAATACTTAAAAGCATAGGATTTGATGCTGAAAATATGGCTCTTATCGAGTCCGGAATAAAAATATCTTCGGAAAATAGGGATTCGGAGATAATAAAAGCAGGCAGTGCGGCAAAGCTGATAAGCAGAGCCATAGCATCCGGAAAAACTATTGTCACAAATGACATAGGGATCCTGACAGGTATTGAAGAAGTCGATGTGGTCGTTGATGCAACAGGAAAGACTGAAGCCGGCGCGCAGATAGCCTTCAGCGCCATAAACAATAAAAAACATATGGTGACATTCAATGTGGAGGCAGACACTACTATAGGACCGCTTCTTAAAAAGATGGCCGATAATGCCGGCATCGTCTATACTTTAGCAGCCGGAGATGAACCGGCAGCCGCAAAGGAGCTTTTTGATATGGCAGATGCTCTTGGCCTTGAGGTGATCGCAGCTGGAAAGGGCAAGAACAATCCCCTGGATAAGGGAGCTAATCCTGATACTCTTGCAGAATATGCGGCCCGAAAGGGAGCCAGTGCAAGGATGATGACTTCATTTGTCGATGGGACCAAGTCGATGTTTGAGATGGCATGCCTATCAAATGCTACGGGACTTGTACCTGATGTGAGAGGTATGCACGGAGCCAGGGTAAATGTCAGCGAGCTTGCGGGGCAATACAGCCTCAAAGAAGATGGCGGCATACTTTCCAGGAAGGGAGTAGTCGAGTTTGCAATAGGGGATGTGGCTCCCGGGGTGTTCCTTATATATACTTCTCATCTAAAAATAATAAGGGATGAGCTTAAATACCTTCTTTTTGGCGATGGACCGAATTACCTCTTATACAGGCCCTATCACCTGACAAGTATTGAGGCGCCTCTTTCGGTGGCAAGGGCATACTTTCTAAGAGAGCCCACGATAGTGCCGATAGCGGGACTTATTTCCGAGGTGGTCGCTTATGGAAAGAAAGACCTTAAAGCTGGAGAACTGCTGGATGGAATAGGAGCATACACGACATATGGGATGATAGAACATTATGAAATAGCGAAGGAAGAAAACCTCCTTCCGCTGGGCCTTAGCGAAGGCTGCAGGCTCAAAAATGATATACGGAGGGGCCAGCCCATAACTTATGATGATGTCGAACTGGTGGAAAGTTCCACAATATTGCAGCTGAGAAGGCTGCAGGACAGTATAATATTTTAAAGGAGTAAAGGTATGGCAGAAATGCCGGAGATCTTCATAAGATATGCACCATATATAGAAAAGGAATTGAGGTCGCTATTTGAGGGCAGGGACCTCTATCTGTACGATATGATGAAATATCATATGGGATGGATAGACAGCAGCGGCAGAGAAAGCAGCGATGCAAATAATGGAAAGATGCTCAGGGCCACGCTCAGCCTTCTTGCATCAGAATCCGTAAGCGGAGACTTTAAAAGGGCCCTTCCTGTTTCGGCAGCTATAGAGCTAATACATAATTATTCGCTTTATCCATGATGTCCCGCCGGCGCCTCCCGCATCTATGCCGCTTACTCCCGATGATACAAGCTTTACCGCCGTATCTTCCGATATTCCAAAACCCACTTCCCTTACTATCACAGGGAAGGGCACATTCTCACATATTTGGGCTATCTTTGCCGCAAGTCCCGAGAAGTCAGTATTTCCTCCATCCTGGAAGACCTCCTGCATGGGATTTAAGTGAAGCATAAGGCCGTCAGCTTTTATCATATCGACTGCTTTTATACATTCCCTGTATCCGAATCCGTAATTTAGCTGTACTGCTCCCAGATTGGCAAATAAGAGTATATCAGGAGCGATATCCCTTATATTGAATGTATCTTCATATGCCGGGTCTTCAAGAGCCACCCTCTGCGAACCGATACTCATGGCAATATTTTTATCCTGTGCCGCAGCAGCAAGCCTTCTATTTAATATCCTCCCATCACTGGAACCCCCTGTAATGGGAGATATCATGATAGGCGCAGCAAGCTTTTTCCCAAATATCTCTATTCCGGTATTTATATCATCAAAGCTTAAGTCCGGCAGGGCCTGGTGGATGAAGCAGTAATCACCAAATCCAGCAGAAATACTGCCGTCTTCCATATTTCCATTAAGGCTCAGTTCAAGATGCTCCTGTTTTCTCCTGCTGTCTTCCATGCTTTAAAAATCCCTTTTTATCAAAAATTCTGCAAGCTGCCTGTATTGTCCGGCAAATTCTTTTTTTATGGGGAGGCTCTCCATTTCATCCAGCGCCATCCTGTAATATTTTTCAGCCTGTTCCATGCAATAATCTCTGGCCCCGGCTTTTTTTAGATGATCAAGCACTATCGCCACATTCCTGTCGCTTATGCTTTCCCCTTTATATATCCGGAGGAGCCCGCCGCTTTCCTTCTTTCCGCGTTCCTGGATGCAGAAGACTATGGGAAGCGATTTCTTCCTCTTCCTTATATCGCTGCCCTGAGGTTTCCCGGTCCTCCCGTCATTGCCCCATATGCCCAGGATATCATCTATTATCTGGAAGGCTATTCCCAGATATTTGCCAAATCTTTCAAATCCATCAAGTTCTTCCCTTCCCAGGTAAAGGACTGCTCCGGCTCCAAGTGCTCCGGATATAAGGGCGGCAGTCTTTTTCTCTATCATCTGAATATACTGCTCTACAGATATCCTGTCCTTCTTTTCAAAATCGATATCCATATACTGGCCCTCTAACATCTCAAGACAGTTTGTTTCCAGTATGTCCGATACTTCGGCCTGTTTCTGTCCGGATATCCCATTACTTCCAAGCC
>Ga0255365_10346_pt1 | contig 11959 bp, 11 predicted proteins | sample ANMaggSeSYBR01J3_FD_182089 | JGI IMG/M metagenome (GOLD analysis project Ga0255365, IMG submission 182089) | Sediment cell enrichment communities from methane seep in Santa Monica Basin, California, United Staets - ANME aggregate JGI... | ecosystem: Environmental > Aquatic > Marine > Cold seeps >... | reverse complement strand
GTTATGTAAAGGAGACTTTCACAACGACCGGACTTAAACGAGCCATTATAACCAATTTGACGGACCTTCTTCCCCTGTGGAAAAGATATCTCGGCATACTCTTTGACAGAATCCCAACCGGTAAGGTGGAGAAAAACAGTCAGGTTTATCAATTCAAATCCCTTTTAAATCATCCTCCCATAAAGTCACAGGTATCAATTGATCCTAAAAAAGATCTCTCCTACATTCTCTATACAGGGGGGACAACCGGTTTTCCAAAGGGAGTGCCGGGTAATCATATCGGCATGACTTCTTACGTAAATGACGTAACTGATGATGTGGCAGAAGGACATCTTAAAGAAGGGGAGGATGTTTACATCGCAATCAATCCGCTTTTTCATATCATGCCTCTGGGCCTTTTTATGTCGATCGGGCTTAATAAAGGAAACACGACTCTCCTCATGCCCATACCCCAGATAGATGCCATTCTTGAATCAATTGAACGTTATAAAGTACGCTGGCTTCTGGGTGTTCCGGCACTGTATCGGATGATCCTTGAAAACGACAGGATAGACAGATATGATTTAAGCTCTTTGACTTATTGCTATTGCGGCGGGGATGTTTTGCCGGAAGAAGTGGCACAGCGCTGGAAAGAGCATTGCGGCGTTCCTATTTACCAGGTATATGGATCCACCGAAGTCGGCCATGTGACTTACAGCCGGATCGGCAGAAAATCCGAATCAGGGGTTATAGGGTTTCCATTAAAGAGCAGGGAGTGTATTGTTGTAGATCCGGATACCTTAAAACCGGTTTCGCAGGGTGAAAGCGGGGAACTCCTGGTTACATCGCCCTATACAATAAAGGAATACTATAATAAGCCTGAAGAAACAAAGCGGACCTATGTAGAACTAAACGGAAAAATATATTGCCGCATGGGCGATTTCTTAAGCTTCAATTCCGATGGTGAGCTGGTCTATATGGAACGCTCAGCCGACATCATAAAGCACAAGGCCTTCAGGGTTTCAGCCTCAGAGGTGGAAGCGACTCTTCAGGACCATCCCACGGTTATCGGCGCATGCGTGGTGGGCATCCCCGACCCTAAGGTGGGAGAACGGATCAAGGCGATTGTAGTTTTAAAAGAAGATGCCAGGGGAGTTGGAGGGGCAGAACTGCTCAAGTGGTGCCGTGATCGACTGGCTCCTTACAAGGTCCCCGGTTATATCGAATTCAGAGACATGCTTCCCAAGTCCAAGGTTGGAAAACTGTTGAGGCGTGAGGTCCGGGACGAAGAACGAAGGCGAATTGAAAAAGAAAAGGAGTAGTTACGGGTTGCGGGTTTCGCGTTACGGGTAATAAAAAAGGATTGTTTCCTATTCATAAACTTGTAACCCAATGTAGTTAACTTAATCTAATTTTCGAGCAATTTATGAATATCGAATGTCGAACAAGGAATATCGAACCGCAGAATTAAGGAAAAACACTTCGAAATTCGACATTCCTTGTTCGATATTCTGCGGTTCAAAATTTAAAATCACTTAAGTTAACGACATTGACATGTAACTTGCAAAGCTCATAAGGAGAACCCCCGATGGGAGAAAGCATTTTAAATGACAAGCGCATCCTGGCGGTGGATGACGAACCCGACATCCTTGATACCCTTGAGGATCTTCTCGAAGACTACAGCGGGCTGGTTCTGGATAAGGCTCAGGACTATGAAACCGGCTACCATTTGATCAGATCATGGACTTACGATGCCGTCATACTTGATATCATGGGAGTTAGAGGATTCGATTTGCTCAATGCCGCTGTTCATCTTGGTTTTCCCACGGTAATGCTGACAGCTCATGCGCTTTCATCAGAAAGCTTAAAAAAGTCTATTGAAATGGGTGCAAGGGCTTATATCCCAAAGGAAAAAATGATGGATATAGCCGAATTTTTAGAGGACGTCCTTACCCTTGAACATAGCTCGAATTTGCGGCGAATGTTCCAGCGCCTGGGTGGTTTTTTCAGTGAGAAGTTCGGACCACAATGGCAAAAGGGTGAAAAAGAATTCTGGGAGCAGGTAGAAACAGGAAACTATGAACCCGAACCGGTTATCCTCCGCAAGTAATTCCGATTATTTTATCACACCTTGAGACCTTTGAAAAATGGTAATTATTGTTCGCTTCCCTTGATCTTGAATCCCACTGCAAGCGGGAAACATTTTGAAACTGCCTCTCTTTATAATTAAGGGTTACTGATATTTCTTTTTAAAAAAAGGGTTGTCTTTTATTAATTTGATTGTTAGTTTTTTTTAATAAATAACTCATGTTTAAACGGTAATCTGAAATCATTTTATTATCATACAAAAAAAGGAGGGTTTATTATGAAAAAATTATCTTTGATTGTTTTCTGTTTTGCAGTCGGGCTAGCGGTTTTATTAACCGGTGCTGAAGCCGGTGCAGCCAAAACTATTAAGGTAGGGATTGTGGACTGTTATAGCGGCCCGGCCAGCACTTATACAAATGACGTGAGGGATGCATTTAAGCTGGCCGTTGATGATATTAACGCCAAGGGGGGCGTCCTTGGAAGAAAAATCGAGTTCGTAACCCGTGACAGCAAATTCAAGGTGGATATCGGCCTGAGTGCTGCAAAAGAATTGGTCATGAGGGAAAAAGTGGATATACTCATGGGAACAATCAACAGCTCTCTTGCCCTGGCCATCTCTAACCTTGCTAAAAAAGAAAAAATTCCATTTCTGGTAACATTTTCCAAAAGCGCTAAAATTACCGGAGCAAAGGGCCACCGATATGTTTTTTCCATTACTGAAAACTCCGCCCTGGCCGGAAAGGCCGGAGCTGCCGGTCTGGCAAAAAAACCGTATAAAAAATACTGGATTGCAGGTGATGATTATGAGTACGGACACGCCATTGCTGACGGCGTATGGAATAATTTAAAGAAAATGAAGCCCGAAGTAAAACTGCTTGGTCAATCCTGGTGGAAAGTGGGGGAACCTGATTTTACGCCGTATATTACCGCCATCCTTGCAGCAAAACCGGATGCTGTAATTGTTGCTACCGGAGGCCGGGATTGCGTTCCGTTTTTAAAAGCAGCAAAAGCAACAGGTTTTAACGAAAGAGTTCCCTTTTATATGCATACGGCTACAGAGCTCTCCACGTTAAAGCCCTTAGGGTTGAATGCCCCTGAAGGAGTGATCGGGACTTCCAATTACTTTTTCTACTATCCGAAAACAAAGGAAAATCAAGTCTTTGTAAAACAGTTCAGGGCGGCTTATAACAGATACCCGGCAGTGGGAGCCGTTTATGGATTCATGGCTGCTGATTTTATTAAAAAAGCCTATGAAAAGGCAGGCAAAATCAACACTGAAAAATTTATTGATGCCCTTGAAGGAATGACAGTAGACACACCTGTAGGCAAAGTTACAATGCGTGCATACGATCACCAGGCCATGCTTCCCATGTTCATGGGCACAACTAAGAAAGCAGAAGGATATGATTTCCTTATCGCCACTGATATAGTGACAATACCAGGCAAGGATGTAATGCCGTCTGTTGCAGAAATTAAAAAGGCAAGGGGGAAATAAGGATTTTTTAATGGAATTTGCATCAAACATAACAATTGCAGCTCTTTTTCAGCAAATTCTGGTGGGGCTGAGCCGGACAACGATTCTATTCATCGTTGCTTCCGGTCTCAGCCTCGTTCTCGGGGTTTTACGAATTCCGAATGTCGCCCACGGGTCCCTGTATATGATTGGCGCATTTTTAGCTTATACAATAGCCACACTTTTTGGCGGTGGCTCGTCAGGATTCTGGATAGCTCTTTTTCTGGCTCCCATTGGTGTGGCTATTATCAGTTTTATTATTGAAAGGGGGCTTTTTTGCCACCTGTACGAAAGAGAGCATTTAATGCTTCTTTTGTTTACTTTCGCTTTCACTCTCGTGTTCGGAGATCTTGTGAAACTTGTATGGGGGTCGGATTACAGGAGCCTGGCCGCACCTGTCTTTTTGCAGGGGTCGTTTTCAATCTTTGATCTTCCTTTTCCCCGCTACAACCTTTTTCTTCTTATTATCGGCCCTATGGTTGCCTTTGGCCTGTGGTTTTTAACCAACAAGACTAAAATCGGTAAAATTGCACGCGCTGCCGCTGTGGACAGGGAGATGGTGGGAGCGGTTGGTATTAACGTAAGCTGGGTATTTGCAGCGGTATTTGTTATAGGATGTTTTCTCGCGGGTCTGGGCGGGGCTCTCGTCGCTCCGACACAGAATATAACCCAGGGAATGGATCATTCCATTATTATTGAGGCTTTCCTCATAGTTATCATAGGCGGCCTTGGAAATATATGGGGAGCATTACTGGGCGCTCTTATCTTTGGTCTGACAGATTCAATAGGAATTCTGGTATGGCCGCAATTTGCCATTGTTTTTCCTTATATTGCAGTTGTAACGGTTCTTATCCTTTGCCCAAAGGGGCTTTTGAAATCGACATGGTAGATAAAAAAGCCGAAAAGGAAACAAATTTTGCCTGATAAAAAAATGAATTGGAAATATATTGGAACCGGACTGGCGATTTTCATTATTCTTATCTTTCTGCCTCAGTTTTTGCCCAGGTTTTACATCTACCTGTCAGCCCTGATTTTAATAACAGGGCTTCTGGCCACCAGCCTTAACCTTGTTTTAGGTTTTGGCGGCATGTATCAGTTTCATCACGCGGTTTTTTACGGCATCGGAGCGTATGCTTTTGCTTTAACGCTTACTAAAACAAGCCTTTCACCCTGGATTGCTCTTCTTGCTGCTCCGGCGATTGCCGGGCTTTTGGGGCTTATCATGGGTTTTATCTGTGTGAGGTTGTCAAAGCTTTATTTCGGTATGCTTCAACTGTCTCTCGGTTCGCTGGTCTGGGCACTTGTGTTCAGGTGGTATTCTTTTACCGGTGGTGACGACGGCATTCATGGAATAAGCCTGCCGGATATAATTTCTTCAACAACAGGATCATATTATTTTACCCTGATTGTTACTGCTGTCTGCCTTGTCCTGATGTATCTGATTGTGAATTCACCCTTTGGGAGAACATTCCAGGGTATCAGAGACAACCCTGAAAGAACTGAAGCTGTTGGTGTAAATGTTCGCCTTCATCAGCTTATCGGCCTGATGATCGCCGGTGCTTTTGCAGGAATTGCCGGCAGTCTTTTTGTAGCAGTTGAGGGATCTGTATTCCCTGATTTGCTATTCTGGACTTTTTCTCTGGAGTTGATAATCATGTGTCTTCTTGGCGGCTGGTTTACCTTTTTCGGCCCTATGCTGGGAGGAGCCATTATTGTAATGTTAAGAACCTTTGTAGGTATATACACTGAATACTGGACACTTATCCTTGGGATTGTTCTGATGATGCTAATACTCTTTTTACCGGAAGGCGTTCTCGGTTATCTTAAGGAAAAATTTAAAATGCATGATAAAACGGTTGCGATATAGGAAAGATAGATGCTCAGCGTAGAAGCAGTTAATAAATCTTTTGATGGATTCATGGCAGTCAATGAAGCAGAACTGCTGGTTGAAAAAGAAGAGGTTGTTGCAGTTATCGGTCCAAACGGCGCAGGAAAAACCACTTTATTTAACCTTATCACAGGCCAGCTCGCACCTGATAATGGAAGAATCCTTTTCAAAGGTGAAGATATTACAGGACTCCCGCCATTTATAATCTGCAGGAAAAGTATCAGCCGGTCTTTTCAGATAGTCAATGTTTTCAACAGGCTGACCGTATTTGAAAATGTCCAGGTGGCAGTCCTTTCCCATCAAAAAAAGACTTTTAATATCTTTTCCCCGGCAAAGAATATGGCCGGCAGGGAAACTATGGAAATTCTTGAGAGCGTTGGGCTTGCCGAAAAAGCAAACAGTATCAGCAGCACCCTGTCCCATGGTGACCAGAAAGTACTGGAGATGGCCATAGCTTTAGGGAACAAGCCTGAGCTTCTAATTTTGGATGAACCTACTGCCGGCATGTCACCGGAAGAAACCGAAGTCACTCTTAAATTAATTAAAAGCCTGTCTGGTGAAATGGGGTTGACAATACTTTTTTGCGAACATGATATGAGCATGGTTTTTTCCATTGCCCAAAAAATAATGGTCATGCAACAGGGAAGAACTATTATCCAGGGTAACCCTGATGAAGTGAAAAATGACAGGCATGTCCAGGAGGCATATCTCGGAGGCAGTGAAGAATGCTTCAGGTAAAAGAAATTCATACTTACTATGGTTTGAGCCACATTTTATTCGGCGTTTCCCTTGAAGTTGCAAAGGGAGAAATCGTCTGTCTTCTGGGCAGAAACGGGGCAGGAAAAAGTACTACCATGAGAAGCATTATGGGACTGACCCCTCCGCGCTCAGGACACATTAAATATAAGGGAGTAACATGTACGGGTCAGAAGCCTTACCTGCTTGCCAGACAGGGAATGGGTTACGTGCCTGATAACAGGAGAGTGTTTGCAGACCTGACAGTTGGTGAAAATCTTGAGATATCGGAAAGAAAATGTATGGAGGATAATTGCTGGAATAAAGAAAGAATCTATGATTTTTTTCCGGATTTAAAAAAGATCGATTCCCGCAAGGCAGGCTTTCTTAGTGGCGGAGAGCAGCAAATGCTCACAATCGCACGTGCTTTGATGACCAATCCCGATTTGCTCCTTCTGGATGAACCGACCGAGGGCCTTGCTCCTTTAATTGTAAAAATGCTGGAAGAACAAATTGTTCAGCTAAAGGAAAGCGGCTTGACTGTACTGCTTGCAGAGCAGAACCTGGAAGTGGCGCTAAGACTCAGTGATCGCGCATATGTGATTGATAATGGTTCAATCCGGTATCACGGGACCAGCCAGGATCTTCGGAAAAACGAAGAAGTCAGACAGAAATATCTATGCATATAAATTCCGCGCTAAATTCCCAGTTTTTTCTTGAAATTTCCAGCCCGGTTTCGGCTTACCGGAATCTCAGTCGATTTCTCGTCCGACATATTCAAAAGGTAGCGTCCGTTGAACCAGGGAATTACTTCCTTGATATAGGAAAGATTGACCAGATAAGCCCTGTGAGTTCTGAAAAAAGGATACGGTAGTAAAATAGTTTCAAGTTTGCTAAGTGTGGAAACACTGTGGCAGACAAATTGATTATTTTGTGTACTTATAATTATCTTCTTTTCTTCCGACTTGCAAAAAAAGATACCTTCAGGGTCGAGAAGAAGAATACGACCTTTATTTTCAACCGATATTCTAACAACGCTTTTCTCAGTTCCACCGATGTTTTCTATCAGACGATCAAGTTCTTTTATAGATACGGTTTTGCCCTTTGAAGAGATCAACTCTTTTGCACGCTCTATGCTTTTTCTTATACGATTTTCGGAAAAAGGTTTTAAAACATAATCTATCGCATTTGCATCAAAAGCTCTGACAGCATACTGGTCAAAAGCTGTAGCAAAAATGATCATAGGAGGCTTGTCAAATGATGAAACCATTCGGGCTACATGAAAGCCGCTTTGAACAGGCATATGGATATCGAGAAAGACCAAATCCGGTTTTTTCGTTCTTATTTCCTTTATGGCCTTTGAAGCTGAATTAGACGAAGCAACTACTTCAACATCCTCAATTTTGGAAAGTATATAAGCCAGTTCATCAACGGCCGGTGGCTCATCATCTACAATAATACAGCGAATCTTCACGCGGTCTTCCTTTGAATTTACCACAGAGCCCACGGAGATAACCATTTAAAATAATTTTTTATTCTTTGTGTTCTCTGTGGGCTCTATGGTAATAAAATGACTTTTTACGACGCCATCAATATACGATCCAGCTGTTTTTCAACCAGGTTGTCGTTATTTTTTAAATATTGCATCAGTATATCATAACCGATTAACGGTGTTTCAGAATAGGGAAAATTAATCATCGGGATTTCTGATAGTGCCTTGTTTAATTCATTTCCTGCTGAATTCATTTGCTTTTTATTATAAACAATTTGATTAACATGAATGTTAATATCTTTTAAACCCTCGAAAATACGCATTGATTCCGCAAAAGACAGCTGGTCGGGGTTTAAAACCAGTTGTATTTTTGTTTCGTTGTTATTTTCAAAGATGTTTTTTAAAGTCTGAAACTCATTTTTCATTTCGTTAATTTTATTTAAGACTTTATCCCGCTCAAATTCCTTTTTAATCAGCTTTATTTTAGTGATAATTTCTCTTTTTTTAATAATTTCCTGTCGCAAAGCCAAAAGTTGCTCTATCCAGATTAAAGAAAGCACAGGAAGGTTGAAAAACTTTAAAGAAAGTGCTGTAGGCGCCATGTCAAAAATTAAATAATCATAATTAGAAAAACTATTTTGAATATGATTAAAAGCTAAAATGAGTGCATATTCTTCCAGACCGGGGGAATGCTTGATAACATTAAAATAATTTTCAAGGTTAAATGCGGTTAAATAAGAATATGTCCTGTTTATCTGCTGCTGTATTTCCTTGAGATATGCTTTAATCCATTTTTCCTGGTCAACTTCGATTACCGAAAAAGCATTCGTAACTTTCATGGGTTTATCAGAAAAGCTTTTATTAAAAATATCAGATTGATTATGGGCGGGATCTAAAGATACCATCAGCACTTTATACCCTTTTTCAGCCAGGTAAACTGAATAGAGGGCCGAGGATGTTGATTTTCCTACACCACCTTTACCCATGAAAAATAGATTTAGCGGTTTTATCATTATCTAACCTATATCGAATACGGAAAAAAGTTGTGCCAGCGGTTCATTAGCAGTATCAACTTTTTTCAACATTAATAGCAGTTCTTTTTCCATTAGCGGCATCAAATCGAGGGATATTTGCATCGGCGGCGATGGCATGCCGATAAAGGAACCGAGCACCAGAATCCCGAAAATATGGTTCAGCTCTTCAAGTTCGGTTTCAATGGTTTCTACTGCCTTGTCCCGGGCGACTTCATCCGCAATTTTCCAGGCGGAAAAAAGTTTATTTATGATAGTTTTCAGTACGTTATGCATGCCAGCATTTTGACTTTTTATAAGTCTTCCACGTTTATTTTACTCTGAAAATTCGTTTTTCAAATGCGATCCGTTTTTGTGATGGATAAAAATAATAAACGGCGTAAAGGGTTACTAAAAATGTAGCTGTGAAATAAAATTTCTTAAATTCAAAAAGATAAGCAAACAAACCAAGATAAGGAGTTACAAGCACAATTCGGATAAGGTTTCGTTCAAATTGGATTAATTTTGATTCAGAAGTATTTTTTTTATTGCCAACTTTATGCGCAAATAGAGATCGAAAGAAAATAGGGGCTGCTATGCCAAAAACAACTGACAGAACAAAAACAATAGGCGCAAGAATCGATATAAATTGAGGTTGGCCCAAATTAAAAAAATTAAACTTTTTGGATAGGTAAATGCAAATAAATCCGACAATTGCGGGTATTAAAAGGCAAAAATAAGTCTTTCTTAATTTGTTAATCATATTAAGGCATATCCAGGTATATTCAGATAAATTTTAAAAAATGAGGCAGTTTCAAAATGTTCAATTTCGAAGTCTCCGCTTATCTGTTCGAGATCAAGGAAGGCGAAAATTTTAATCACAGGAATACATGGAGTATTTCGAGGATTAAAATTTGAGCCTGTCGAAGCGAAGCGTAGATCCCGCTCATCGGGGACACAGATATCGGACAAAAAGGGACGTTTTGAAATTGGCTCAAATATAAAAAGAAAACGGAAGTACCGCAGGTATGCGATACTTCCGTCTAATTATTTATTATGTTTCTTGTGGTGTTGCGTCTTCGGTTGCATCACCGTTGCTGAACAGTTTAATAAGACCTTCAATTGCAATCCAGATAGCTACGATAAGAATTATACCGTTAATGACCTGCAGTAATAAGTTGTGCTGGGTTCCGAATTTAGTCTGGTTTAGGATGACAGCCCAGATGGTCATAATCGACATAAAAGCCGCAGGAATTCCTGCAACCAGCCATTTTAGCCCGCCCTTGGTTTTAAGGTAAACTGTGATGATAATCAATACCAGGGCAGCGAGTGTCTGGTTGGTTGCACCGAAAAGCGGCCACAGTTTTAAAGCGCCTTTTCCTCCTGCTCCTGTGACAAAGGCCAATATTAAGGCAGTACCTACAGCAATAAATGTGGCAATATATTTTCCGGTTAAAAAGTCAAGCTTAATATCGCGGAAAAGCTCGGCAATAACATAGCGTTGAATACGGGTAGCTGTGTCCAGGGTAGTTCCTGCAAATGATGCAACAAAAACACCCATAATGACAATACAAACTCCATGCGGAATACCAAGTGTACCTATCATATTGGCAGCACCTACTACAAACGCGTTAATCTTGGAGCCCAGGCCTGCGGCTGCTGCCCAGGAAGAATAATGGGTCGTCCATGCAGCAACTCCAACAACGGTTTCGCCTCCTTTGGGGGTATATCCCATTCCGATTCCGGCAGCAACGGCAATAACCACTAATGTCGCCAGTGTGCCTTCCATAAGCATTGAGCCATAGCCTACAAAAAGGGAATCTGTTTCATAGCGCACCTGTTTAGAAGATGTTCCGGATGAAACCAGTGCGTGAAATCCGGAAATCGCACCACAGGCGATTGTGATAAAGAGGAAAGGCCACATGGGAGGCGCTTTTGCGGGGGCGGTTTGTATAGCGGGAGCTACTATCTCGAGATTGCCGCCAAAAGCAGAGACAATGACGCCTAAGATGAGAAGGACAAGAGCAATAACCAACTGGTGCGAATTGATAAAATCGCGTGGCTGGAGCAACGTGGTAACCGGAAGGGTAGATGCGATAAAGGCATATATAAGCAAAATAATTGTCCATAGGCCGGTAGCGGGAATTCCTGCAATGACAGGTAGTTTAACCGGTACATAATAACCGATGATGAACGTGGCATACATAACAACCACGGCAACAATCGACGCGGTCATAACGTTTGCGCCTTTTTTATAAACAAGATAACCAAGATAAATGGCAATAGGTAATTCCAGCCATACAGGGATTACCGATTGTGGAAATATTGCGAAACAAACAGCAATTACCAAACCAAAAATGGCAATAACAATCCACAATTCCAGGAAAACGATCAAAAAGAACAGAAACCTGGTGCGGCTGTTCACATATTTGGCTGTATATTCCGCAACCGATTGTCCCCGGTTTCGCATGGAAATGATTAAAGCGCCGAAATCGTGAACTGCTCCCATTATGACAGTTCCGAAAAAAATCCATATCATTGCCGGAACCCAGCCCCAGATAATACCGATTGCCGGTCCTACAATGGGTCCTGTGCCTGCTATTGATGTGAAGTGATGTCCAAAAATAACTTCCTTTTTAGTAGGCACATAATCAAGCCCGTCTTCCAGTTCAACTGAAGGTACTTTTGCATCTGGCGACAGGTTAAATATTTTTTTGCCGATAAATTTGCCGTAAAAGTTGTACATAAGAATGTAGCCGACAAATGCTACCACCATAATCAATAAAGCATCCATAATTCCTCCTTTTCGGTTTGTAGTGTTTAATGAAATTTCAGCTCTTTCAGACTAAAAACCCTTTTTCATCTATTATTTTTACTATTTTCTATTATCTGGAAAGTCAATTATAATATGATATTTGTACTCCTGCTTACCTTATGACTGACTTTTCCATCTTTTATTTAGTTCCTTTATGTTCTTTTGTGGCTTTTATTAATAAAGGAATCTATGTCAATTTTATGTCTGAAATTGAAGAGCCTTTTTTAATTCTCATCCCGCAAGGCGAGATGAGAATTAGTTCCTGATTAATAAATTCATAATATTGTCCTCCTTTTTATTAATTAATGTCTGAATGAAAACCCTTGTTTTCGTTCTATCTGATAAAATGCAAACATTTTTAAGTGGTTAAATGGTTGATCCGTTTTCCGAAAAGTTTTTTTGGATCAACTGCGTAGATGGGACTTTCTACGACGCCATC
>Ga0255365_10302_pt1 | contig 11961 bp, 10 predicted proteins | sample ANMaggSeSYBR01J3_FD_182089 | JGI IMG/M metagenome (GOLD analysis project Ga0255365, IMG submission 182089) | Sediment cell enrichment communities from methane seep in Santa Monica Basin, California, United Staets - ANME aggregate JGI... | ecosystem: Environmental > Aquatic > Marine > Cold seeps >... | reverse complement strand
TCTGTGCTTCCGTCGCTTTTTGTTACTTTCAGCGACATTTGTCTGCCCTCAAAAATTCATTAGTAATAGTGCAACCGTCAAAAGTCCGAAAAACACCGCAAAAACAATGCCAACACTCCAAAATCGAAAGGGTAAAATACTTTTGACGGTTGCACTATTACTAATGAATTTTTGAGGGCAGACAAATGTCGCTGAAAGTAACAAAAAGCGACGGAAGCACAGAAGTCTATCTGCATACCAAGGTGATGGGCTCGATATCGGCGGCGATGGGGGACAGCGGTTTTTACCAGGAGGGGATGACCGAGCATCTCGCAGAGGCGGTAACGGAATATATCGTCCGCCGGTACGGCTCGGCTTCGGTGGGTACCGATGAAATTCATGCGATGATCGAAGCGGTTCTCAGTGAAACGGGATATTACGAAGCGGCGCTGGCTCTGCACGAACATCGTCTGACCCGACAAATCAAGCGAGGTCGTACTGAGGTGATTCATCGCCGGAAAGCCGGTAAAAACGATGCGGCGACGTCCGGGGAATACTTATACTGACGACAAAGCTTTTTTATCTGACACTTTGAAATTGTTACGCAAAGATAAATGAGAAATTTTGTTAATGGAAGGAATTGATTATGAGTAAAATCGATCTTGTTGTACTTGTTGGTTCTGTTGTACTTGCTGTGTGTTCTCTGAAGGCGTTTGCCCAGGGGGTTTCCACGGGTAATCCCGGTGATTTCAAGATAAAAACCTGTCTGCACTCGGTCAGTTACGCCGGTTTCTGGCGGGGACAGGCAAGGCTCACCGTCGATGAATTTCTCGTCAAGGCGAAAGAACTCGGATATGACGGGGTAATGTTAATGGCCAAGCGGCCACATCTCTCGCCGCTGGATTACGATGCCGAAGCCCGCAGAAAATTGAAGCGGAAAATCGATTCACTGGGCCTGAAACTGGTATGTTTGGCAGGATACACAGACTTTACCGCCGGCAGCGATAAGGCCGGGGTTCCACATGTGGAAATACAGGCAATGTATGTAGGGCAGGTGGCTGAACTGGCCCGCGATCTGGGCACCGATATAGTACGCGTGTTCACCGGATATAGACGGCCGGGCATCGCCTTCGATAAACAATACGCGACGGTCCTTCAGGGACTGAAACTGGCGGGCAAAGAAGCCGCGAAATACGGCGTAACGCTGGCGGTGCAGAATCATCACGACATTGCTCTTCATCATGATGTAATGTACTGGCTCTTGAAAGAAGTCGATATGCCCAACGTAAAAGCGGCATTTGACGCGTGGTCCCCGACACTGGAAGGACTGAGCAACGAGCAGATCAGGGACGCTGTTCTCAAGATGAAACCATATACCATTCACACAACCGTGGCCCAATATATACGTTTCCCTCAATACAGTTATCAAATACCCCTTACTACCTACCAGAAAGACCAGGACGTAATCAGGGCGGTGCCAATGGGCAAAGGAATCATCGACTACGACAATTTTATCACAGCGCTCAAAGAAACAGGCTATCAGGGCTATATCGCTTACGAAATGTGCGAAGTACTGGAAGGCGGCGGCGAGATTGAGAACCTGGACAGAACAGCCAAAAAGTTCCTCGATTATATTGACAAATTCAGGTAAAAAATATGAACGGTTACCTGTTTTTTTGATTAACCAACCTCTATTATTCGTCATTGGTATTTCGTTATTGATTCCTCATTCTGGTTTCCTAATTCGCCATTGATCTTGTGGGGCGGGGTCTTACCCCACGCGGTTTTCTTCTTTAAAGTGGGAGGCACACTCCGTGTGGCGATCTTATTCATATTTCTTTAATTCGACGTTCACATTCGTTATTCGTTATTCATTCCTCATTCTGGTTTCTTAATTCCTCATTTTCTTGCAGCACCACTCGATCTGATTTAATATTTCAGACGCGGATTTCACTGATTCCGCTGACGTCCAATATTCTATTTCAGCGTAACCTGCGCAATCAGCGTCAAGATATTTTTTATGGACGACATTGGCAATACGGGCGAGTACAATGGCGGGCACAGCCCCACCCTACTTTTTGTCCGGGCTACGCCTGCTGGCCCGATAATATTGGTGCTGCTTCTTGATTTTCATTGATTTGCCCAGCCGGGCCGGGTATAATGATTTAAGTGAGCAGAAAAATGGATACCCCCGGCGCCCAGAGAGAGACGGGCTTTTTCTGCGTCGGGTCCGGTGAGAATGGAGGTTATTATGCGCAGTAGAACATTAATGGTGATGGTTGTGGTGGGGCTGATGTTGTCGGCAGCAGGGGCAGTGGCCAGCGGAGCGTGTCCTTCGGCTGACCTTACCGACGATTGTAGGGTCGATCTTGACGATTTCGCCATATTGGCAGATCAATGGATGACTGAGTACGATATGGATGACCTTACTGATATGGTCTCTCAGTGGCTGGAAGATGGGTCTGCTTTCGTAACGACCTGGGATACGAACCTCGCCGCCGGCACAACGGTTACCCTGGCCCTGGCCGGTACGGTGAACGCTGAAATCGACTGGGGAGACGACACTGTTGAAACCGTAACCACTGCCGGCCCTCATGTGCACGACTACGGCGTTGACGGGACCTACACCGTCACGGTTACCGGCAGCGCAACGGCATACAACAGCTATGACAACGGTGGTTCGATTTCCGAGCGCGAAAAACTGATAAGCGTCGATAACTGGGGGCAACTGGGCTTCACCAGCATGTGCTATGCGTTCTATGAGTGCTCGAATCTCGTTTCAGTACCGAGTACTTCGGACGGTCTTGAAGCCGTTACCGACATGGGCACTATGTTCTACTATGCGTCGGCGTTCAACCAGTACATCGGCGGCTGGGATACCTCCAGCGTCACCAACATGACCCATATGTTCTACGATGCGGATTCGTTCAACCAGGACATCGGCGGTTGGGACACCTCCAGCGTTACCAACATGAGATATATGTTCTACAATGCGGATTCGTTCAATCAGGACATCGGCGGTTGGGATACCTCCAGCGTTACCGACATGGGCGCGATATTCTGGAGGGCGTCGTCGTTCAACGGGGACATCGGCGGTTGGGATACCTCCAGCGTTACCAACATGAGATATATGTTCTACAATGCGTCGTCGTTCAACCAGGACATCGGCGGTTGGGACACCTCCAGCGTTACCGACATGGGATATATGTTCCGCTCTGCGTCGTCGTTCAACCAAGACCTGTCCGGATGGTGCGTCACATTGATTCCTTCCAGACCGTCTTATTTCGATAGTGGAGCTACTAATTGGACACTGCCTGATTCACGGCCCATCTGGGGAACCTGCCCGTGATGGAAACTACCCTGAATTGCCCGTGGCTGAATAGGATGGGCTAAGAGCTTATACTGACTTGATGGTGTTGAATATGAGTATTTATAGCAAGCGTAGCCTGGACGAAAAGCAGGGCGGGCTATGCTTGCTACGGGACTTTGCACAGAGATATTATCCGCAGAGAACGCCGATTCTCGCAGATTAAAAACGAGTCTTTTTTCTTAAATCTGCGTCCATCTGCGTCATCTGCGGATTATTATTCTCTTGTATATATTTCCCAGAGATGCTTATTCTCTCTTCTTCTTCGCTTTCTTCGCTATCTTCTGTTCGATTTATTTTCTGTTTTTTCTTCTCTTGTAAATCCTGAATTCACAATACAACCGCTATCGTATTGGACGGTTCGCTTTGGCCGGCTTTATTAATGGCTCTTACCCGGTATTCTAATTGTACACCGCGCGGCTGGCCTTTTAATAAGGCTCTTGTTTCTAACGATATTGCTGTCTGTTTCCATTTATTCCCCCGACCAATCCCCCGACCAATCCCGCCATCACCCGTTTCATCTATTGTCAGTTCGCGCCGCTCGATGATATAAGTCCGTACCGGCCCGCCTGAATTTCGCACGGGTCGTTTCCACTCGATCAACAGTGACTATTGACGTCGAACGTACAATATGGTACTTTCACTTGGGATGAGTAGTACTAACGGGAAAATTCAATCGGGAGCACTATACAATGGCTGTTTCGAAACGAGATGTAGTTCGGATGGTACTGGAGCATAAGCGACCGCCTTATGTTCCTTGGCATTTCGGGTTCACAAAAGAAGCCCTTGAGAAGCTGCAGAACCATTTCGGAACTAATGATATAGAGCCATTTCTCGACAATCATTTTGTCGGGCTTGGCGAACAGATCGGTTTTTTAACGGACATCGGCAACGACCGATTTCAGGATATTTTCGGCGTAGTGTGGGACCGCAGTGTCGATAAAGACATCGGAAACGTCGAAGGTTGTATTCTTAATACGCCGTCACTTGACGGTTATGAATTTCCCGATCCGCTTGATGATCGATACTTTGAAAATATTCCGCAACAGCTTGAAAAATATCCTGACCGTTTTCGACTCTATTACCTCGGTTTTTCCCTTTATGAAAGGGCATGGACACTGCGAGGGATGGAAAATTTATTGACTGACTTCATCGTTCACCCGGAGTTTGTTCACTCACTACTTGGAACAATTGCCGATTATAATATCGCGCAGGTCAAAAAGGCATTGAGCTATGACATAGACGCGGTCTATTTTGGCGACGACTGGGGTCAACAACACGGCCTGATTATGGGCCCGGCCATCTGGAAAGAATTCATTTATCCGCAACTCAAACGAATGTACGCTGCCGTCAAAGACGCCGGAAAATTCGTGATAATTCACTCCTGCGGCGATGTCGATGAGCTTTTCGACGATCTGATCGAAATCGGCCTTAACTGCTTTAATCCTTTTCAACCCGAAGTTATGGACGTAGAACATTTGATGAAGCAATATCGCGGACGTCTTTCGTTTCACGGCGGTCTGTCAACTCAAAAAACACTACCTTACGGCTCGATAGATGATGTCAGAAACGAATCCAAAAAACTAATCGAACTTGGAAGCGCAGGCGACTATATTTTCGCCCCTTCCCACGATGTGGAGGGCGATGTGCCATTGGAAAACATGCTTGCCTTTATTCAGGAGGCTCAAAAACAGAAGCAATAACCGCTATGAGAGAAGTCCCTTTGTTTTTGTAGCCGGTGCGGCGGTACGGCTGCTGTCTTCTTCTTCTTTGCCGGCGGGAATTCTGATAATAAAAGAAGTTCCCTCACCGGCGGCGCTCTCGATGTTAATGGTTCCGTGATGTTCTTCCACGATTTTTTTGACCACCGCCAGGCCAAGGCCTGTGCCGCCGTGGCCCTTACTGGAATAAAAGGCCTGAAAGATACCACTAAGCTGATTGGTTTCGATTCCCACACCGTTGTCACTGATGGTCAGGACTAATTCCTGTTTATTACTGTCATATTCAGTCTTGGTGGTAATAACACCTTTACCGGGCGCAACGGCGTCGAAGGCATTGAGCGTAAGGTTCAGGATAATCTGCTGCATCCCATCGGGGTCCACCGCGATGGCGGGAAGTTTATCGTCCAGGTCGGTGAACAATCCCACTTTCTTTTCGTCCGCCTGATTGCTCAACATATCGATAATTTCAGTTACAAGATGGTTAATCTGCGTCATGGCCAAATGGGGCTGACGCACCTTACTGAACGCAAGCATATTAAGTACGAGGTTGTGTATTTTTGTAAGGTTGCGCTGTAAAATAGACCATCCTTTTTTGGCCACATCGATTTTTCGTTTATTGAGTCCCAGTTCCACCATATCGGCGGCGCTCTGGAGACTCTGCAGGATGTTTTTAATACCATGTGAAAGATAGGTTACGGTTTCGCCCGCCGCAGCGAGTCGTTCCGCCTGTACGCCCGCGTGATAGAGCCGGGCATGTTCCAGGGCCAATCCGGTCTGAAAACCGATGGCCGTCAACAGTCGAAGCTGATCGGCGGCATAAGTATTGGTGGCAACCACGGTATCGACATAAATTACCCCGATGTTGTTATCCCGCATTGTAATCGGCACGCACAGAGCCGAGCGAATACCATAATCCTGAACGCTTTTGCCCTTGGCGAAACGTTTGTCGCGCATGGCGTTTGTGCAGACCACACCTTCTTTTCGTTTGTCCACATGATCGACAATGGTGTGGCTGATTGTGATTTCTCCCGCATGTTCATTACTGCGATATCGCACAACAACCGGGAGTAGTTCTTCGTCACCGTTTTCGCGCAGGAGGACAAAGCCGCGATCAGCCGGCAGATTGTCAAAGATCATGTCCATCACCTTTTCCAGCAGTTGCTGCCGGTCGAAGATGGAACTGATGGCAGTAGAAAGTTCATACATCAGCCGTAGATTACCAACGGCGTTGGTGGTTTCCGGCCCCGCGATTATCACAGAATCGTCCATCGATGGGACCGTGGCCATAATGGATGATTCCACCAGGTTGCCATCCTCATCGATCCGCAGTCCCCCCATTTCTCCGGCTATACCAGTGCTGCGCACACCGCCGAATACAATCAGCGTTGCTCCGCAACGAATCTGATCGCCCTGCTTAAGTTCCAGAAACGAACTCAGCTTAACACCATTAACGTAAGTGCCGTTGGAAGAGTTGAGATCGCGGATACCCCAAAGGTCGTCATCCCTGCGGACTAATTCCGCATGACGGCGCGAAATGGTATTGTCCGTCAGGGCCAAATCCTGACTCGTCCGCCCGATCAGGGTCGGGGACTTGGTTACCTTGAAAGTGCGTCCTTTATCTGAACCTTTTAGTACATATAACGTTGGCATTGCCATTGTCCCGAATGGGGATTATTTTGTCTGTCGAACGATTTGTAATAAGTCCAATAATTCTCAATTCCGACAGACTAACACTGTTAGTCTATAATATATGCTATCAAAGGTCAAGCATTCATAACCCATCGAATCATTCCACCTGGCAGGACCAACTATATTCACTGAATAAACGGATTACCGCGTTTTTCCTGACCGATTGTGGTAACAGGTCCATGGCCGGAATAGACTTTGGTTTGATCCGGCAGTATCAGCAATTGTTCCCGAATGCTTTGCAGAAGCGTTGACATACTGCCGCCGGGGAAGTCCGTCCGCCCGACGGAACCGGCAAAAAGGGTGTCCCCGGTAAAAATCACTTCTTCCTGCGGGCAATAGAAACTCACGCCGCCGGGTGTATGGCCGGGCGTAGCGAGGACTTCCAGCCTGATTCCATCCAGTTCAATCACGTCTCCGGCAGTAATCTCATCGTCGGGCGGAGCGAACTTAAGCGGTTGGCCCATCAGCAACGATAAATTATGCCTACTGTGTGTCAGCATTTTATCGTCCTCGCGTGAGATGCTGACTGGTATCGGGTCGAAATTTTCCCCCAGCACAGCGATTCCGGCTATATGGTCGCAATGGCCGTGTGTCAGAAGGATTCGTTTCGGGGCGAGGTCTTTTTCCTTTAGAAATTCCACTACCGATTCCGCCTCATAGCCCGGATCGATAATCAGACATTCTTCAGCCTGATTCATAGAACGAACAACATAACAATTCGTCTCGAAATCACCTAATACGAAAGTGTCAATCTGCAATTCGGCATTCCTTTCTTTATTGTTTTCCCTTGGTTTTCCTTAGTTTTCTTTTTTTACCATTGCGTCAGTGGTTTGACTTCAATTGTCTTAATCACCCTGCCGTCCTGCCAGACCGGCGACAGAAGAATCGCAACGCGGACATTACCCTTTTGATTGGGCAACCGGACCATTAAGCGGCTGTATCCTTTGTTGGCACTCTGAGGTGGCTCCTGCTCGGCCGACTCGACACTAAAATTCACCCCCGCCGGCGCAAGAACCTGTGCCAGAAGTTTCTTGCCTTTCAGGGCAAGTTCCGCAAGACCATTTTTTCTGACGGTAATCTTTGCTTTTGTGGTCATACCCCAGGCTACTTCGCATGGATTTTCAATCTCAAATTCATCCTGCACCAAAACAGCCCGGCGGTTTCCCGCCAGCCCCACACCACGGACAGCCTTTCTCGCGTAATCCTTATAAGCATCGGTCAGATCGATTAGAACAAATGGGGTGGTTTTGTTCGATTCGAACTTGATAAATTTTGCCTCTCCAAAAGGGTCCTGACTCTGATTGCCCAACAGGGGCACATTGTGGCTGAAGGAATTCAGCCGGTAATAGCTCCAGCGTTTGCCGTCCCTTCTTCTTCTGTCCCAGTAACCGGGTAGGTTGTAATGGTCCGAGCCTAACTCGCAAGCCCAGCGTACACCCAGAGCATCCATCTCAAAATTGCCCAGATCGAGATGGCCGTGATTGACCTGATTGTAGCCGGCCTTCACTCCGACCCATAACGCCTCTGGATCATCCCAACTGCTTCGTAGTAGAGCGATCTCCACCTTCCCCCGGAAATATTTATCCAGACTCTTACCCGGTGCCTTTTTGGTCGGCTTTGGAACATACCAGATCAAGTGTTCCACTGCGGCCTTGTTCCAGGCAAGCTGGGCGTGTTCCGACTCGGCATATAGCACGTTGCCAAACGTCCGCGCCAGCCAGAACATGCACGATATTGACTGGTGCGAACTACTATCACAGTCCGCGAAGGTAAGATACATTCCCGTTGGACCGGTGGAATAAATCGGGAAAAGTCCTGCCTCCGATACACCGTCAATTCCCAACAGGCCAAAATCCTTGCCCAGTGCCGTCTCCAGCGCCGTCATGCCGTATGCTGTGTAATGGGTGGCATAATGCCAATACATCGGCCCTTCCAACCACGCCCCATCGGGACCGTAACTCTTGAGTGCCAGCGGCAGTGATTTCAATGCTGCGGGAATGATCCTTTCGGCATACTGCGGATCCGTTTCGGCAATCGCCAGCGCCCCGATAATCAACCCACTATTACAGACCAGATTCCAGTTATTCTTCTGCTTCGTCCACCCTTTCCCCTTCTCGTAAGCCCGCAATCCAGCTTCCATGCCGTTCTTGATCAAACCCTTTCTTATCAACTCACGGCTATTGCGATCGAGATACGAATACAGCCAGTCGTAGCCTACCCCTACCGCATATGACATCTCAGCAGTATCCAGAAAATGCGAAGGATTCCAATCCTTAAACCCACAGACTGTCAACAGATTCTCCTTTGCCTTTCGGGCATACTTTTCCTGGCCCGTCCACCGCCAGGCCAACCCCAGCGCATGAATCCGCTGCAGACATTCTCGGCTGACAAGCAGCAACCCTGGAATCTTATAGGTCAGCTTGGGCTTCTTGAGGTAGCCCTGGGCACTGCGGAGCACATCTGCGACACATTTTTGCAGAACTTTGTCTTCCGCGTATTGCTTTTTAAGGTAATGCAGATCCTTGTCCTTTAACATCAACCGTGGATGACTCTTATCGAGTGTGCTCAGCACAGTGGCCGGATCAACGGTAATTTTCTGCTCGTCCGCCCAGGCGTATTGGCTGCTTATCAGAACCACCAACAAAACAGTTATTGTACGTGTAAATTTCATAATATCTCCCATGTTTTTATGACCGTTTAGCATGCCATATAGTGACGATTAGTTGCAGAGGACTATAGTTGGTATCACATATCCGCTACCACAGCTTCCAGTTCGGGAATATGTTCTTTCATGTACTTTTCTATCCCCATCTTCAGTGTCATCGCCGCGCCGGGACAGCCCTTACAAGCCCCCTGAAACCGTATCTTAACCGTTTTGCCATCAATCGACACCAATTCGCAGTCTCCCCCGTTCCGCTGCAACCGCAGCCGAACCTCGCCAATGCAATCTTTTACTTTTTCATCGAACGTTTTTTCATCAGTCATAATTGTCTCCATTTTAAGATTTGTAACCGTTCACGGGTTTGCCGCAGGCAAACTTCCTCCACACCCCGAAATCGTGGGGTCAAGCAGGTTATTTTACGAAACAAAGCCATTTTTGTTGCCGTCCATGTTTTTTATCCGCCTGTGGCGGACTTTCTTTCGCCCTTTCAGGGCTTTAGAGTAAATGGCGGGCATGGCCCGCCCTACTTAAACCCCTACTTAACAGCAGGGTCTAATAAGTGCGTTGGGCAATTAGTCCCCCCCTATATAGGGTGAACCATCGTATTTGCGCGCATTTTATGGTTATTATCGCAAGTGTAAAACTCGTAAGTAGCGGGGCCATATAGAGATAAAAAAATAAATAATTGTTACTCCGTTACTCAGGGTGTTGCTCTGGGTGCGCGACAAGGCCATTTCGCCCTTTCAGGGCTTTAGAGTAAATGGCGGGTGTGGCCCGAGCTACTAAAACATGGCGTCCAGGCCCGGGCTACTTGAGAACCCGTGAACGGTTACTAAGATTTAATGATTCACTCTTCTACTTTTTTGTCAGTTCCGACGCGAGCGGCGAAGCCGAAGATATTCAAGTCCTCATCGCGTGTGGCCTTACTGATGAACTCATTGACATAATCGGCATCAATAACGTATTTCTTTTTTGCCCGGTCAGGCGCATCGAAACTGATCTGTTCAAGCACCTTTTCCATCACGGCATAAAGCCGCCTTGCCCCGATATTCTGTTGTGTACGGTTGATCTCAAACGCCTTTTCCGCCATCGCAGCCACCCCATCGTCGGTGAACTTCAGCTTGATTCCCTCCGTAGCCAAAAGGGCAATCTGCTGTGTGGTCAGGGCATTACGTGGTTCGGTCAGAATCCGGCTGAATTGTTCCTGATTGAGGTCTTTCAACTGTACCCGGATGGGAAATCGCCCCTGCAGTTCGGGCATCAGATCGGACGGTTTATTACGGCTGAAGGCGCCGGCAGCGATAAACAGGACATGATCCGTATTGACCATGCCGTGCCTGGTATTGACCGTCGTACCCTCAACCATCGGCAGCAAATCCCGCTGCACACCTTCACGCGAGACCTCCGGCCCATAGCTGTCACCGCCACAAACCTTGTCAAGCTCGTCAAGAAAAACGATCCCCGACTGTTCAGTCCGCCAGATAGCCGTTTCTATCATTTTGTCCTGATCGATCAGTTTGTCGAGTTCCTGCTGGCGGATGATAACCCGGCCCTCACGGACCGTTACCCGCCGTCGTGCCTGTCGCGAGGGCATAATCTTGTCGAAGAAATTCTGCATTTCCGGTTCCATCTGATCCAACCCGACATTGGACAGCACATTGACGGGCATCACCTTTTCCTCGACAGAAATTTCGATCTCCCGGTCTTCCATTGCTCCGGCCCGCAATTGTTCGCGGAGTTTATTGCGTGTCCGTTCGTAACGCTGCTGATTTTGAGCCGCTTCTTCCGTGTCGATTACGGTGGTCTCCACAATCGGCGTCGGCAGTAAATAATCCAGTAGTTGTTCTTCGGAGGCTTCGTCGGCCTTTGCCATATTATGCTCCGACAACTCCGCACGAACCATCTGAATGGCCCGCTCCAGCAAATCCCGTACAATACTCTCGACGTCCCGGCCCACATAGCCTACCTCGGTGAACTTGGTCGCCTCGACCTTGGAAAACGGCGCCTTCACCAGCGCCGCCAGCCGTCGCGCAATCTCGGTCTTGCCCACACCTGTAGGCCCAACCATAATGATATTTTTCGGAGCGACTTCATCGCGAATATCCGGCGCAAGCTGCTGCCGTCGCCATCGGTTACGTATTGCAATCGCAACCGCCCGTTTGGCGTCGTCCTGGCCGATAATAAACTTATCCAATTCAGTTACTATCTCACTTGGCTACCTCCGCTTGGTAAGAGTAAAAAGCTACAAACATAACAGACCTGCAAAAGACTTGAATCCGTTCAAGCCAGGCTCGAACAAGCTCCGATAAACACGGGTGGTATTTTCGCAGATTTGATTGGTTTTGTCAATACATTTTAATATTTTTTCCATTTATTCAACGGCAGGTTCCGATAACCGATATTCGCATAAGACATGCCCCTCCCATAACTCATGTAAGTAGTAGTGAATGGCGAGTGGTAAGTGGTGAGAAAGGGGAAAACGAGGGGACAAGACGAGGAATCAATGACGAATAATGAAAAGTCGCCGCCGCCTGTCTGCTGAC
>Ga0255365_10345_pt1 | contig 11971 bp, 10 predicted proteins | sample ANMaggSeSYBR01J3_FD_182089 | JGI IMG/M metagenome (GOLD analysis project Ga0255365, IMG submission 182089) | Sediment cell enrichment communities from methane seep in Santa Monica Basin, California, United Staets - ANME aggregate JGI... | ecosystem: Environmental > Aquatic > Marine > Cold seeps >... | reverse complement strand
CAGCAATTATTTGATAACGGTCTATGAATTGCTAAAAAGCAAGCTGTACCTGTTTATCTTTGGGATGTGATGGAATTACTGGTAGTTGATTCCATTCTTTTCCTTCAAGTATTCTGCCATTGGCTTTTTTATTTACACCACCCCATTGTTTAAAAAAGTAGGGCACACCTTTTGTTAAACATTGATCTCTAATATTAGTAACCCATTCGTGACGCATAGGCCTTGCTTTTGGTCCTGACTCGCCACCTGCGATAACCCATCCTATTCCATCCAGGTCGATTTCCCCTAAGTCTTCTAAAAGAGGTTCGCAAGAAAGAAATTTAACAGAGGCGTTTACCTGCTTTAAATGATTAATTCGTATTTTGTATTGTTTTGCTTCTACGGTAACACCAATCCATACATTTGCAGGCCATTGTTTTATTTTATGGCTTATTTTTAGCATCCGCTCTGATCTTTTGGTTAGTATTTGAAAGGTGTGGTGAGGACATTGTTTTATAGTCTCAAGAATTTGGAAAAGATAATCCTCTGGTACATCCTCATGGAAATAATCACTCATACTACACATAAAAATCATAATAGGCTTTTTCCATTTAAACGGACGGTTAAGTCGATCTGGATGAAGCGTGACCTGAAAGGGGTTATCTATTGGATAACCATGCCGTCCAACTAAACGTTTTGCCATGCGCTCAGCATAACAGTATTGGCACCCCAAACTGATCTTTGTGCAACCTGTAACCGGATTCCATGTTTTTCCCAGTGTTCCATCAGGATTTTGCACCCATTCTATTTTAGTTGTCACTTTATCAATCTCCTCTTTGGGGGAAAGGTTACTAACAGATTGTCAGGGAAATAATTTTTTCTCGCTTTACGTTCTTTACGATTTGTTTTTATTTTTCCACAAGACTCCAGTTCGAGCAAAGCCGCTTTATAATTACGGTTGACATATGGTGTATCAACGTGATGCCGTTCGTAAATTTGTTCCATTGTCAGATTTAAGCCTGCAAAATAATCTAACAATTTTTTTTAAGATTGTCTATAGGTTTTTCCTCGAATAAAGGTAATTGCCTTATCTTGGCATCAGCGGGATTGTATTCAAATGAAGGTACATCCTGTATATGTAAAGAGCTCAATTTCCCCATAATTTCTTTCATGATATTATAACCAAGAATATTCTTAGTTATAAATATCAAGTAATGTGTTTTGCGCTTCCCACTTGCGCTTTTAAACGGGAACGGTAAAACATAATCCATACCCCACCCTTTGAAAACTTTTTTTACCTCTTGCAATATTATTTTCTCTCGTTCCACTGGTTCTTTTTCCAAAACTTTTTCACGTAGCCTTCCCAAGACTTCACTTGAAAATACATCACTGATTGGCCTTTCTAAAGCCAAATTTTCTATACCAGGATTAATACGCCGATAATTGAAAAAGAATATACTATCACAACCCCAATCTTTTGCTAAAGCCCTAACCAGTGGTAACGAAAGCCCTTTGTAACCCCAGGGATCAATAAATGAAAGAGTTGGAGCTGTAGTTATATTTTCGAAATTTTCCACGAACTTATTATCAATTTCCAAGTCATATGTTTTGGGATGAATTTTCAATTTTTCAATTCCTGGAAACTTTTCGATTTCCCTTTTTAGCTTCTCAACATTTCTGGGATCGGAATCATTAAAAGTTAGTTGAATTGTTCTTTGTACTCTCTGTTTCCAATGATTAATAGCGTTATCAAGGATGAGGAGGGGAGTAGATGGATTTCCATCTTCATATCGACCAGGGCCGGAAAATAAATCTAAATATGCTATCTTTGGTTTGTTTCGTGATGATATAACATTTGCCCATGCAGAAAAATATTTCGAGACAATCTCGGCTTTTAAACGGGAGGGTTCTGTTTGTTTTGCAAAGAAGGAGTCTGTTTTCCCCATTCTATCATCCTTAAGGTTTTATTCTGATATAGTTGCAGAACGCCGGGAATCACCTGGACCAGAAGCCGCAAGGCTTTTGGGCTCAGGTGTATTAACTTGTTCGATTGGGTGGTATAATTTGTATTTGAATCTGTTGAGGATCTTTTTCAATCCTTGCTCTAATTACAAAAAAACTAATATTAGTAAATCCTGTACCCATACTCCTAATATAACGAATTTCTTGCTGGTTCCAATCTCGATTTGACGACCGTCCACCGTCGAGAACCACAAGAATTGCATTTTGTGCATTCTTGCATTGAGCCTGCTCTAAGATTTGAGCTACACCATTTTTGAAATCGCATTCATTTTCTCTGACTTTTCCAGTACGTTTTGATATTAAACCAAGTCTTTTTACTTCTATAATTGTGTTTCCGTCATTTTGTGGTTGGTAATCAGTTCTTAGGGTAGAATATCCGAATAGTGCTGGAGTGGAAGAATGGTCTTTTTCTAAGCCAAGAGATTCCGCAAAATCAATTTTTCTTAAAAGGTCAGGTTCATCTTCACCCTCATGCTGAAGAATATTTGCTAGATTCTGCCTTAAAAACGATTCAATTCTATTTATGATCTCATTTGCCATGATAAAAATCGAACATTAGATATTGATTTGCTGCGAGAGAATTTCAGCTTTTAGAAAAAATGAATATAAGCGAGATCTGTGCTGCGATTATTCAACCGCATAATAATCTCTCAGATTTTTTGCAAGCCAACGCCAAAAATTAGCCGGCGCGTTAGCGTTCGGTTGCGTTTTTATGTTATGCGATGCAAATTTACTTAGCTTGAATCGCTCCTATAATAATTGCCTTAAGCTCAATACCATACTGTAAAAAATCCTCAGAAAGGTCGTGCTTTAATTCAATCTCTGTTTCTCGTCGTTTTTCCCTCGCTTGTTCAATAGTTATTTTTTCGAAGACTTGTCGAATGCGGCTGTCAACAAGTGTTTTTAGAATTTCTAATGGCTTGGATGCTTCATATGTGTATTTATATGCATCGAATATTCGAAAGTTAATGGTTATTATTACGTCAACCAACGTGCCATCCGAAAAAGTCACGGATGGAAAGTGACTATCCAGATCCTTATCACGCTCTTGCTTATCCGGTTCAGGCAATATTGCAGAACTTTTTGCTTTATTACTATTTTTACGAATTGCGCGCTGTTTCCCTTTTTCTTTCATATAGGATGACACATACCAAAAAATTAGTGTTATAAGGAACGCGGAAATCAAAAGAGCAAAGCCATAAGTTGGCTTATCAACGAGAAATTTTACTATGCTATCTAAAGATTCTATTCCCAATATAATATCCTATAAAGTTGAATAAATAATATTTACAATCAACATAACCTACACCCAATTTAGTTATTTAAGCTAATTTTTGCAGGTAAACTCAGGAAATTAACGGCGCGTTTCACTTGCCGGCGGCTTGCACCCTAAGCTTGGCTGGTGCCTTAATATTTGCACTGCAACACTCTCAAAAGACCGCACGATATAGCCAGTCAGATTGCAAACGCATTGTTAGCGCAATTAGTTTTTCAAATAATAATTTTCTAAACATACAATTATACAGTAATAGTTGCCTTACTATTGATAGTTTGTGTTTTGGTACCAGAGATAGTAGTTTTGCTGTCCCCATTATATAAACCAATTTGTAAATTTTTTTCTGCTTTTTTAATTAAATTCACGTTTTTGTCGGTATAATGTTTTCTTTGATCATCTAATCTCCTGAAAAATCGAGATACAAATTTCGGATCATTTTGACTCGCATTATTGAGTTTATTTTCCAAATAATTCAATGATTCTAAAAAATGCTTTGCCAATATTGTCACTTGCAATATGTAAAATATTTTACCATCTTTTTCATATGATTCTATTAAGTGTTCATGACTCGGATGTCTCGTTATGGCCATATTATATATCGGCATGAATTGATGAGCAATCCCATGACGAAAAAAGCGAATTATGATTTCTTGCAATGTGCTCTTTTTATATACTTTATCTACTTTACTCATCCAATCATTACAGAATTCTTTAATTCGTAATTCAGTGTTCTCTTTTTTTTCAATCTTATAGGTTTCTTTCTGACTTGTTAATAAACCTAATTGTTCAATTCCTGAAAGAATAGCTATAGCCAATAGAGCAGCACAACCTCCTAATTCTTTTTTATCGAGATCATAGCTCGGGTTTAACAGCGTTTCTATATCGTTAGCTAAATATCCTTTAAATATATGATCAAAATATGATTTAACCTCTTCATTTTGCTTTTTAATTAGCATCTCATTCATATCTGAATTGTCTCCATTTTTAGAATCACTGTAACAACGGCGCTAACATTAGATATTGATTTTCTGCGAGAGAATTTCAGCTTTTAGAAAAAATAAATATAAGTAAGATCTGTGCAGCGATTATTCGACCGCATAATAACCTCACCCTTTCAGTGGCATGCTCAATTGGATATTCAACGTTTTATTAGAGATGAGAAGAGTCTATACAGTTTTGTGGATGAGGGTGGTTCTAAAATTGGTTCTTCTCCAATTTAGTTGGAGAAGAGGGTCCAAGCCTGCCGAAGGCAGACAGGGATTCCAGGGGTCCAGGATTCAAGGCTTTTTTCTAAAGATTTTATCAGTGCTTTTAACATTTTTATCCGCCTGTTCTTTGGCGGATCACTCGAACCCCTGAATCCTTGATCCCTTGTACCCTCTATGATTACGCCTGTTTAATTGGAGGTAACCCATTTATTTTGTCATAATTAACAACAACTGATCGGGAGATGATCCAAAACTGTAAACCTGATTATTTAACGCTCAATTATCATGGCCATACCCATTCCGCCACCGATGCACATTGTAATAAGACCTGTGTTATACCCTTTGCGCTTCATCTGGTTCATTCCGGATACCATCTGGCGGGCTCCGGTGCAACCGATGGGATGGCCTAAAGAGATACCGCTTCCCAGCTCATTTGGTCTTTCAGTATCAATCCCGAGCTCACGCATACACCCGATGGCTTGTGATGCAAAGGCTTCATTTAACTCTATCATGTTGATATCATCTAAAGTCATACCTGTACTTTTTAAAACTTTTCGCACTGCAGGAACAGGGCCAAGACCCATGTACGCAGGATCAACACCACCTGAAGCAAACGCTTTTATCTTAACAATAGGTTCAAGGCCCATCTCTTTTGCCTTATCTGCGCTCATGAGGAGGACGGCTGCTGCTGCATCGTTGATTCCAGAAGCATTACCGGCTGTTACGCTTCCGTCCTTTTTAAACGCAGGCCTTAATTTCCCCATTTTTTCCATGCTCGTTTCCATTGGGCGTTCATCAGTGTCAAATACGATTTCACCCTTACGTGTCTTTATCACAACAGGAACTATTTCCTGGCTGAAGGTTCCGTCTTCAATCGCTTTTCGGGCTCGCAAATGGCTTAAAACTCCCAGTTCATCCTGCTCCTGCCTGCTGATCTCATACATGGATGCAATATTTTCCGCAGTAAGCCCCATGTGGTAGCCGTAAAAAATCTCGTACAGTCCGTCAAAAACCATTAGATCGTAAATATCACCTATTCCGGTAAGCTCCATTCTATGCCCCCAGCGTGCCTTTGGCAAAGCCATGGGAGCCATGCTCATGTTTTCCTGGCCACCTGCAAGTATAACGTCTGATTCTCCCGTCATTATTGCCGAAGCGCCCAGCGCAATAGCTTTAAGCCCTGAACCACATACTTTGTTTATTGTAAATGCCGGGGTCTCTTTTGGAATCCCCGCACTAATCATAGACTGCCTTGCTGTATTCTGTCCCTGGCCGGCCTGAAGCACATTGCCCATTATAACCTCGTCTATCGTTACCGGAGCAAAAGCATCATCAAAGTCATATGATTTTTTTTCAAGTTCAATAATTCCCTGGTCTTTGAGCTTATCCGGCGCAACCTCCTGCATTTGTTCATTCTTTACGGGTTTTAGCTTAATCCGATTCAATACGTCTTTCATTACGATTGAACCAAGCTTAACCACCGGAACGGTCTTTAATCCTCCGCCAAAAGCACCAATTGCAGTCCTTGACCCGCTTACAATTACAACATCTTTCATCTTTTAAACCTCCTGATTATTTTTTGTGTTTTTTTAATAAATAAGCCACAAAGTCACTAAGATTATAATATAATTCATACCTTTTCTTTGTGCCTTGGTGCTAAACTCATTACACATTTTTAATATTTTCCTTAACAAGATTCAATAAAGGGTCTATAACACATGAAAATACATAAGGTCAATGGAGAGAAAATGTGCCTGATTCTTTTTTTATATGATACGCACCCTGATTACCGACTTATCCTTGCGGCAAACAGGGATGAATTTTATGACCGCCCAACAGACCCGCTTTCATTCTGGGATGATGCACCCGCTGTGCTGGCCGGACGTGATCTTAAAGGAAAGGGAGCGTGGCTTGGCATAACTAAAAACGGCAGGATTGCCGCTATTACAAATTTTCGTGAACCTGCTCTTTTTAATCCAAATGCGCCATCCCGCGGTCTTCTGGTCAGTGATTATCTGACCGGAACAAAGACTCCCGAAATATACCTTAAACACATCAAAACCATTGGACACAGATATAACGGCTTTAATCTGCTTCTTGGGGACAGTAATGGACTCTATTATTATTCAAATAAAATGGATAAAATTAAAGAACTGAAACCCGGACTTTACGGCCTGAGTAATCACCTTCTTGATACGCCCTGGCCGAAGGTGGAAAAGGGAAAAACAGCTCTTAAAAAACTTATTGCCGGAGAAAAACGAATCAACACTGAAGATATTTTCAGCCTCCTTGCCGACAGGACTTTTGCCCCTGATAACCGGCTACCGGATACTGGTATCGACCGCAAGTGGGAACGAATCCTATCTCCCCTGTTTATCACAAGCGACATTTACGGAACACGTTCATCCTCAATTGTTTTTTTCGACAGAAACCATGAAGCATCATTCACAGAACGTTCATTCATCCTTGAAAAGCCCGGATCTTTTAAACAAAAAACCCGGAGATTTAATTTTCAAATCTCCGGGCATTTGGAATAAAAGGCTCTTTACTTCATTTCATTAACCCAAGGGGGAAAGCTATATGGGTTTTAAGCCCTTATCCAACAACTTTCATACGGTATTTACGATTTGGCTTATCACAATATGCTTCATGACAAACTCTCGAATACCAATAACTACCCAACCTTTCAACGACTTAACGAGGTTTCATATAAATATAATATGTTCTATTTCCACTGACCTGCTGACCCTTCTGTGGAAGAGGTTCTTGTCAACACAACTGTTTTAGAGTTAAATTGCAGTATGCCGCCGGATGAATCAGGGCCTGCAATCCAGTTATAACCTGCGCCAAGGTTCTTATCAATTGCAGTAAAAATAACATTATCGTTTGTCCACCCGTTTTGAGAAAATTTAAAATCCGCCCACGTTAATTTTTCCCTTGCATTCAGTTCCATCACTCCTGCTTCTAATGCCCTGTTGGCTGCGGTGCCCTCAATATCTATCAATTTAGACTGGGCAATCGCCACCAGGATACCTAAAATAACCAGAACAACCAATATCTCAATCAGCGTAAAGCCGTTTTGATTTAAACGTTGTATCCCGGCTATATTATTTATGCGTTTTTTTATCAATATTTCACCACAAATTGTAAAGGATACGTGGATTTGGATTTTAAAGTTTCTATTTAGTGTTTTGAAATTCAGCCAGAGTTTTCAATACAAATGACATCAAATTCTCAGCGTTCGTTTTGCCTATCATCCTTGCTTTCTCCTCCCCTTTATTAAAAATAATAAAGGTGGGAGATCCATCAATTGTAATATTTCTTGATGCTTTGTCCTTAACGGAATTATCATTTAGAAGGCATATCTTTACCGAATCATAAAAATCTCTTTTTGATACTATTTCGAGAATCTCAAGCTGCCCTGCATGTGCATAGTCCGGAATAATATATGCCAACAGAACCGGTCTCTTTTCATCTACAACTTCTGCAAAAAAATTATCGACTCCGATTGATGTGAACATAACGTCAAGCTCCTGCTAATTGTTGCTTTTTTATGAAACCATATTTATTACGAATCGAGCTTTCAATACAGTCTAAACCACCTCACTTTAACTTATATCCAAAATTCATGCCAAAATCATAGTTGCTGCTTAAATCGATTACTTTAGATTGTTTTTTCAGGCAGTTGCTATAGTTAAAGAAATGAATAAGTCATTCAACAAAGAGAGGATAAAGTGTAACAGTTACAATAGTGTAAAATTACACATCTGTAACATTAAAATGTTGGATAGTGCCCTGTCATGCATCAACTGACGTGTCTTGCTTGCCTTTTTTCCTTTCCGCGGCGTTACGCCTTCAGTTATATAGAGAGACTATGCGCCTTCAGGCGCGCCTTGCGGAAAGAAAATAATACGGCGCAATCTCACGTCATTTGACACATGACAGGACACCGGTGGTTTTTTATCGGATAGGCTTGGCAGCCATTTTCAAAAGCTATAACAGGTGGGAATTACTCAGCAAGTTTGGCAAGTCCAAACTCATTAATCTTTCGGTAGATGGTCTGACGGCTTATACCGAGCATCCGGGCAGCCTTTGCTTTGTTCCAGTCTGTCTTATCTAAGGCCTGTACAATTTCATGGGGCTCATTAACAAACTTCTTTCCATGAGCACGCCTTGTACCCTTTGAATACTCAATAATTTCAGATGGGAGATGATCCAACGTAATATTTCGTCCCCGGCAGAGTACAAAGGCATGTTCTATTGCGTGCTGCAGCTCCCGAACGTTCCCTGGCCATGGATAATTCATGAATGTGGTTAGCACCTCATCAGATACGCCATCAATCTTCTTTTTAAAACTATTTTCAAAGAGACGGCAAAAGTGATTAACCAGAAGCGGTAAATCCTCGCGCCTTTTTCGAAGAGGAGGAATCGCTATCTCAACAACCTTTAGCCGGTAGTAGAGATCTTCTCGAAATTCTCCGAGCCTTATCTTCTCTTTTAAGTTACGGTTGGTTGCGGCAATCACACGTACATCCACCTTTATTGTCTTAGAATCGCCCACCCGTTCGAACTGTTTTTCCTGCAAAACCCTTAAAAGCTTCAATTGAACAATGGGAGAAATATCCCCAATTTCATCTAAAAAAACAGTACCCCCATCTGCCAATTGAAAGCGCCCTGCCTTGTCTTTTATAGCGCCGGTAAATGCGCCTTTGACATGGCCGAAGAGCTCACTTTCAAGTAGGGTCTCAGCCAAAGCGCTGCAATTCACGGTTACCAGTGGTTTGTTGGCACGTTTGCCTCGATGATGAATCGCACCTGCTACCAATTCCTTGCCGGTACCGCTTTCGCCTGTAATCAATACGCTGGTCTCCGTATCAGCCAGATATTCAGTTAGCCTGTATATCTCCTGCATTCCCGGGCTCTTGCCTATTATATTATGAAACCGATGCTTCTCTTTCAATTTTTCTTCTAGATCGGAAAGCCTCGTTATATCTCTGGCCACAAGAACCGCGCCGACAAATTTCTTTTTTCGATCCATAAGGGGCGAACTGGTTAGAAGAACAATCTGGCCGGACCGTACCTGATGCCCGCATTCAACACGGAATTCCCTGACAGTTTTTTTTGTTTTCAGGGTTTCCTTTAAAACCTTGTGGCATGTTTTATTGCACCGGGATAAAACTTTATCAAACTTTTCCCCAACAATTTTCTCCGGAGAAAAACCACAAATGTTTTTTGTTGCTTCGTTGGCCTCTATTACACGCATTCCACGGTCAACCGTAATAATGCCATCATTCAAACTTTTAAAAATGGCCTCAAGGTTAAGGCGATATATTTCATTTTCAGTCTCCAGCAATTTTTTTCCGTCCAAAAGGCTCTTATGTCTAAGAGCATGCCTGGTTACGCGCAGGAGAGTCTCTTTTCGAACCGGTTTATAAATATAATCAAAGGCGCCAAGACGAACAGCCTCTGTAGCGGAATCCATATTTGGTTCACCGGTTATGATTAAAACAGGACAATGCATGTCTCTGTCCTTGACATTTTTAAGAATATCAATTCCGCTGTTAGGACCAAGGATAATATCTGTGATTATAAAATCGAGGTCGGTACTTGAGATAGCATCCAAAGCACCTTCATAATCTTCGGCAGTAAGGACCTTATGCCCTTCCTCAGACAAGAAGGTTTTAAAGGTAAACCTGATGCTCTCTTCATCGTCAATAACAAGTATCTTTGATTTCATTTCTTTCTTATCTCTTATAATTTACTATCCGCAGGCAGATCAACCATAACCTTTGTATATTCACCTTCCACACTTTCAAACCGGAGTTTCCCTTTGTGATTTTTTATTATACCATAGCTGATTGATAGCCCCAACCCTGTTCCATCACCATGAGGCTTTGTGGAAAAAAAAGGATTACTTATCTTATCTATAATGTTGTCCGATATTCCTGAACCACTATCAAAAAATATTGTTCTAACATACTCCCGGTCATTTATCTTTACCGTTTCTCCTCTTATTTCTAGAATTTTATCTTCATGATATTCTGGGAATTTCTGGTTCAAGGCGTACCGGGCATTGCTGATTATATTTAAAAAGACTTGCTGAATTTCATTGCTGTTTGCTCTTATCATGGGAAGATCAAAGGGAAGATTCATACTGAATTTTATGCTGTCTTTGATTAACAGTTTTTCCGCCAGACTGAGTGTTTCTGAAAAAATATCCTGGATACCCACAGAGCTATGCCTATCTCTTCTATCCGAAGCAAAAGAAAGGAGACTTTTTACAATTTGTGCAACACGGTTCCCCTCATTAATAATTCTGATTGGAATTTCTTCATCTTCTTCCTTCTTCAAGCACCGGCCCTTTAATATCTCAGCATAGTTGATAATACCGTTTATGGGGTTATTTATCTCATGGGCAACTCCTGCCGCCAGTTCCCCCAGTGATGCAAGGTGACCCGCCCTCATTGCCTCTGCCTGCAAATTCTTCTTGTCAGTAACATCTTTTACCAGCGCTATCGCCTTGGTGACACCATCCACATCATTAAAAGGTGCAAAGTTTGTTTCATAGTTTCTGCCGTCTGTTGCAACAAATTCAACCTGCTCTATCTTTCCTGTTTTGATCGCTTCCTGAATTGGGCACTGCATGCATGGTTTATCCGAACCCATATAAGCTGCATAACAGTTATTACCTACATTGTCCCCGAACCGCTCTATCAGCATATCATTCTGATATTCAATAATAAAATCCTGGTTAACAATATAGACTCCTTCCCTCATGGCGGCAAGAATTCCATGGAACTTGTCTCGTTCTGTTCGCAGCATTTTTTCCGCCTGCTTGCGATTAGTGATATCGCGAGCAATTGCCATAGAGATTCGTTTGCCGCTAACGGTAAAGAAACTTCCTGTTATCTCCACAGGAAAAACCGTCCCATCCTTTTTTAGCTGGTTCACTTCAAACCTTAATTCCTTAATTTTGCCATCTCGAACTTTTAAAAATGCTTCATATCCCTTTTGATCTACGTCAATTGACTTGATGTCCAGTTTTAATAATTCTTCTTTTGTGTAGCCAAGTAAGTTGCATGCCTGCCGGTTAACATCTACAAATCTCCCTGTCTCATCAGTTAAGAGTATTTCGTCTTGAGCTGTTTCGAACAATACACGGTATTTCTCCTCTGACTCCCTCAGTGCACTCTCAGCTATCTTTCGTTTGGTAATGTTTCGTGAAACCTCCAAAACTGTTTTTGGCCTGCCATCTGCATGCCGTGCAACAACACTGGCTGTGCACCAGAATACCAGTTGAGTTCCATCTATTGTTGTAACCGATGTTTCGTGTTCGTGGATCTTTCCATCGTCAAAACACCCGTTAACCACGCATGGGTCGCAAGGCTTATCATATCCGTGATAGACTTTATAACACTTCCTGCCAATCAAATCCAAACCGAACAGATTTTTTGCAACATCATTAACCCATACAATATTATGCTGC